>Ga0070729_10001692_pt1 | contig 32232 bp, 21 predicted proteins | sample tdDd472_FD_66725 | JGI IMG/M metagenome (GOLD analysis project Ga0070729, IMG submission 66725) | Marine sediment microbial communities from the Atlantic coast under amendment with organic carbon and nitrate - tdDd47.2 | ecosystem: Environmental > Aquatic > Marine > Coastal > Sediment | place...
TGGAGTCGTTGTGCGCACGGCTCATGCGGGCGGTGTATTCATCATGCACCAGGGTGGCCCGGATACCCGGCACCTTGTTGGCAGCGATACTCATACCAATGCCGGTACCGCATACAAGGACACCCCGGTCCGCCTTACCGGTGGCCACTTCGGTGGCAACGGCAACAGCGTAATCAGGGTAATCCACCCGGGTATTTTCATGCACACCAAGATCCTGATATGCGACACCCAACTCGTCCAGCAGGGTTTTAAGCTGTTCTTTCAGCTCAAAACCACCGTGGTCCGCGCCGATGGCCAGCACGGATCAGGCCTCGGTCTGCTCGGCACCCTTAACAGCCATACGGCCTTTGTAGTGACCGCAGTGAGGGCATGCCGTGTGAGTGGGGACCTTCTCGCCGCAGTTGGAGCAATTAATCAGAGTGGTTTTCTGCAATGTATGATGCGCACGGCGTTTGTCGCGACGCGCCTTCGAAACTTTCCTTTTGGGAACTGCCATAACGTCCTCCTTGCCTGAGTATCCTCGCAGGACAACTACGAATTGTTTTCTTTCAACTGCTTCAGCTTTGCCCATCGGGGATCGACCGGCTCTTCTTCGACAGGTGATTCCTTAAAAAAATCTGCCATGGTCTTGCCACAAATCACGCAGCGGTCCTTTTCATCGGTTTCCACTACGGGCATGGGCGGCAAGGCCAAAAGCACTTCTTCGGAAAGCATCTGCATAAGATCAATTTTCTCTTCATTATGCAAGTGCACTTCCATCTCTTCTTCAACTTCGCGGAGCGTTTTTCCCGTTTCCGCATACTTTTTAGCCGGAAGGAACAGCGTGTCGATGCTGACCTCGAATTCCTGTTCAAGGCGTTCGAGACAGCGACCGCAGCGGTAGCTCACGGTAAAGTGTACAGTACCCATAACGCGGAATCCGTCAACTTCCCGGCGTACCTCCATGTTCAGGGGGCAGCCTTCGGAAGTGGGATGGTAGACATCGCCGTCCTGTTCGTACAGGGCAGCCTTCAACCAATCCGGGGGCAGGACCGTATCAATGGTCACGCCCTCTTTGGGAAATTGCGCCAGCAGGATTTCAAGATCCTGCCAGGGGTGTTCATGCGAACTCATAACTACACACTCCATAAAAAGCCTTACAATCATAAAGATTACGGGCCTTCTGTCAAGTTGGTATTGCAGCTTTTCAATAAAACCTTAACTATTTGTTTTCTATGCAGATTTTACTTCACATACGCATATTGCCGGTAAAAAACGGTTGCATCCCGCCCTGACGAGCACTAATATATGGCCCCTGAATCAATAAAACCCCGGCTTCAACAGGAGATTGAAGATGTATACCCGATACCTGTACCGTATCGCCCTGCCGGTGATACTCGTGACATTAATACTTGCCCTTGCCGCCTGCAACGAAGACGACCTGGACAACCCGAACATGACCGGCGACGGCGACATTGTGGATGCTATTGACGCTGACAACAGCGATGCCAACGACTCTATTGTTGACGGCGATGCCACTGACAGCCCGGATACCGATCCGGTGGACAATACGGACACCGACCCCATAGACACCCCGGACGGAAACATCAGCGATGGCGACATGGTGGATGAAGATATCCCGGACACAGACCCGGTGGACAATGTTGACCCGGACGTGGACATGACCGACGGGGATATTGACCAGAATGACATGGTTGACCCGGAGCCGGAAGAAGATAATCCGCCGGTTGATCCTCTTACGCAGATCAGCCTTTCCCTGACAGAAACCACGGTCCTGACCAGCAGTTCGGCGGGGCACACCCCTTCTGCCAGCGCCATTGCCTCGGCCTCGGTTATCCGTTATGAGTCGGCGTACCAGAATACGGCGGAACAAATCGGCGACTGCCATATATATCCCTACAACGGCAGCAGCACCACTCCGGCATACGAAGCCCTCAACGGAGGCATCGCCACCATTACCGGCACCCTGCTTGATCCCGTCACCCTCACCCCGTCCCAAAGCGCTGGCTACGGCTGGATGTATACCTCCAACCTTCCCGCGCAGCTCACTGACATTTATGAAAGCGGAGCATCACTTTCAATGCAGATCGCCGGAGATGGAGATATACCCGCTTTCAGTGGCAGCGTCACCGGGGTTTCTCCCATTGCGGGGCTGCAACCTCCCATTTTGGAAACCTCCTACAGCTATAATGCCGGAACGCCCCTGACCTTCACCTGGACCACCGGTGGCGCGGACATGATGATAATCTCCGTCACCGCGTATCAGTATGAAAATTATAATCTGGTGGACGGCGTCACTATTTCCTGCACCACCGATGATGACGGCTCTTTCGAGATTCCCGCAGCAGCCCTGGCCCGGATGCCCGATGGTGCAGGCATGATAACCCTGTCCATTACCCGGCAGACATACACCCGGCAGCAGCAGGGAGACATACAGTTCTCCACAAGCAGCACCACCAGCATCACCAGAACCTGGAGCCCGTTTTAACCCCACCATTTTACCCATCCCAACGGTGAGCGCTGGTAAGCACTCACCGTTTTTTTTCTTCAGTCAAAAACGATTTTGTAGAACGCAAACCCAACAAAAAAGCATACTAAACCCGATAAAATATCCCCTTGCAAAAGGATTTTTACGGTGGTACGACAGGATCGAAGACCGTTATTGTGAATGTACCCGTGACCATCAGGGAGCAAGAACCATGACCACATTCCAGCAAGAAATTGTACAGGGAATCCCCGAAACCCTGCCCCCCATGCCCGAAATGAAAGCCGACGTGAGCCGGGCTCCGGACCGTCCCATGAATTTAAGCCCCGCAGAAAAAAGCCAGGCACTGAAAAACGCCCTGCGGTATTTTCCCGCCCATATGCATGCAGAGCTTGCGCCGGAATTTGCGCAGGAACTGAAGGACTTTGGCCGTATATATATGTATCGCTTTATGCCGTCCTACGAGATGTGCGCCCGTCCCATTGAGGAGTATCCGGGGAAAAGCGATCAGGCCAAGGCCATCATGCACATGATCCAAAACAATCTGGATCACCGGGTTGCCCAGCATCCTTACGAACTTATTACCTACGGCGGCAACGGCACCGTGTTCCAGAACTGGGCCCAGTACCTGCTGACCATGCAGTATCTTGCCCACATGACCGAAGAGCAAACCCTGGTGCTGTACAGCGGACACCCCATGGGGCTGTTCCCCAGCCACCCCGACGCCCCCCGGGTGGTGGTCTCAAACGGCATGGTGATTCCCAACTACAGCAGCCGCGATGACTACACCCGCATGAGCGCCATGGGCGTGACCAGCTATGGTCAGATGACCGCCGGCAGCTTCATGTACATTGGCCCTCAGGGCATTGTCCACGGCACCACCATCACGGTTCTCAACGCTGCCCGCAAATACCTGAATCAGAACAGCCTTGCAGGCACCGTGTTTTTGTCCTCGGGTCTGGGCGGCATGAGCGGCGCACAGGCCAAGGCAGCGGTTATCGCCGGAGCCGTGGGCGTTATTGGGGAAATCGACCCCATTGCCACCAAAAAGCGCCACGAACAGGGCTGGCTCAACGAATATTATGAAGATCTGGACGCCACCCTTGCCCGCATCCGGGAAGCCAAAACCAACAAGGAAGCGGTGTCCATCGGCTATCTGGGCAACATTGTGGATCTCTGGGAAGCCCTGGTGGATTCGGATATAGAAATCGAACTGGGCAGCGACCAGACCTCGCTGCACAATCCCTTTGAGGGCGGCTATTACCCCGCAGGACTTAGCCTTGACGAATCCCGGGACATGATGAAGGCCGACCCCGAAACCTTTAAGGCAAAGGTCTACGAATCCCTGCACCGCCACGTCAACGCCGTTAACAAAATGGTGGACCGCGGCATGTTCTTCTGGGATTACGGCAACGCCTTTTTGCTGGAATCCAAACGGGCAGGAGCCGCCATTACCAAAGAAGACGGCAGCTTTATCTATCCTTCCTATGTGGAAGACATAATGGGCCCCATCTGCTTTGACTACGGCTTCGGTCCCTTCCGCTGGGTATGCTGCAGCGGCACCGACGAAGACCTGGACACCAGCGACCGTATCGCCGCTGAAGTGCTGGCGGATATGGCCAAAGACGCCCACCCCAACATCAAAACCCAGATTGAAGACAATCTGCTGTGGATTCGCGAAGCCGGACAAAACAAGCTGGCGGTGGGCAGCCGGGCCCGGATTCTCTACAGCAACGAGGAAGGCCGCAAGCGCATCGCCCTGGCCTTCAACAAGGCGGTCAAAGACGGCGTGATTTCCGCTCCCATCGTGCTGGGCCGGGATCATCACGACGTATCCGGCACCGACAGCCCCTTCCGTGAGACCGCCAACATTTACGACGGCAGCAGCTTCTGCGCCGATATGGCCATCCATAACGTGATTGGCGACGGCTTCCGGGGCGCTACCTGGATCAGCATCCACAACGGCGGCGGCGTTGGCTGGGGCGAAGTGGTCAACGGCGGATTCGGCATGGTGGTGGACGGCAGCGCCGACACAGACCGCCGCATCGCCTCCATGATCGCCTGGGATGTGAACAACGGCATTGCCCGCCGGGCCTGGGCCGGTAACGAAGGCGCAAATTTCGCCATCAAGGAAGCCATGCGCATTGATCCGTTGACCAGCATCACCCTGTTCAACGGCAGCGATGACGCCCTGGTGCAGGACTCCCTTAACAAATCCGGGCTGCTTGATTAGTCCGAACAGTATTCGATATTTCTCTGCGGCGGAGCCCTGGCTCCGCCGTTTTTTTGTGTGTATGCAGGGGGAAGAGGCACGGAAAAATCCTTTACCTGCGGCACAATTTGACATAGACTTTAGCAGAACATTGTGTTGGTGATGCGAGAAGGAACCATGATCGGGGCACAACTCGGAAAATATCGAATCATCGGAGAGATAGGCAGCGGCGGCATGGCCACCGTGTACCTCGGTCATGACGAGGTGCTGGACCGGCATGTGGCGGTCAAGGTGCTGCACCCGCATCTAATGAGCGATACCGAGGCTCTGCAACGTTTTGGCCGGGAAGCCACCACCGCCGCCAACCTCAACCATCCCAATATTGTGGAAATCTACGATTACTCCGGGGACGAAGGCGATAACCGCGCTTTTATCGTCATGGAGTATATCGAAGGTAAAAGTCTGGCCCAGTTTTTGGCCCGCAGCAGCATTCGGTTCTCCGAGCTTGGCGCGGCAGTAGGTCTGCAAATCGCCCTGGCCCTCAAACACGCCCATGCCGCCGAAGTGGTCCATCGGGATCTGAAACCCGACAACATCATGATACGGCTGTCCGACGGGCGCATCAAACTGACGGACTTCGGCATTGCCCGCTTGCTGGCAGGCCAAAACCTTACCATCACCGCCACGGTGCTGGGTTCCCCCGCCTACATGTCGCCGGAAATCATCGAAGGCAGCGAAGTAGGCACCAAGTCGGACATTTTCAGCCTGGGCATTCTGCTGTACGAAATGGTCACCGGGCAGCTTCCCTTTGCCGGACCAAATCCCCACGCCCTGCTTAAGGCCATTTACGACGGCACCTACCGCAATCCCGAAGAATTCAATCCCGTGATAGCCCCGGAATACTTTGACGTGGTCAAGGGCTGTCTGCGGCGTAATCCCGAAGAACGGTATTCCATTGACGACGTTATCGACGGCCTCAATGCTGTCTGCACCAGCTATGGGATAACCCGTCCGGCGGAAACCGCCAGCGCCTTTATGCTGAACCCCTTTGAAGTGCAGGACGCTTACTGCCCCACCCTGGTGCGTATCCTTGAACAGCGGGCGCAACAGGCCGCAGACGAAAACCGGGTGCGGGATGCCATCACCCATTCCAACCGGCTGTTCAACCTTGATCCGGGTAATGAAACCGCCCAGAAACTCACCAGCGATCTGGTGGGTATGGCCGCAGAACCCGAAGACGAGGACGAAGACGACTCTCCGGCAACCGATGCCGGGAAATCCACCAATGGCAGCTCAAAAGCCCGCCGGGTCATGCTCTCCCTTGCCGCAGTGGTGGTGTTGGCGGTGGCCCTGGCCTTTGGGGCGGGATTAATGCACAATCCGCCGCCGGTCAAAGACGATGCAGCCCAACTTCCCCTGCCCGATGAGGGCCCCATGATGAGTGTGGATACCTCGTCCAACGGCACTCCCAAACAGGAAGGCACGGTTATTGTCAAAAAACCTGAGCCGGTCATTGAGAAGCCGGAGGTCAAACCCCGGGTGCAAAAACGGCTGCCCCGGCCTGCGGACCTGAAAAAGCGCGTGCGCAACGGCATCGCCAAAAAGGAAACCCCGGCCCCCATGGGAGAAATCAAGGTCTTTACCGTGCCCTGGGCCACGGTGTACATAGATGACAAAAAACGGGGCACCACGCCCCTGGACCGCAGCTTCAAGATCCCCTTTGGCGAGCATCTGGTGCGCATGGAAAATCCGGGCTGCGAACCGGAAACCCGCATCGTCACCTTAAGCAGCGAAACCCCTCAGGCCGTGGTCCGGCAACGGCTGTCTATCCTTCCGGCATTTTTACGCATAACAAATAATCAAGGTGCAAAAGTGTATGTGGATGGCGTGTTCAAAGGCACCACCCCCCTGCCCAAACCCATTAAAATCACCTGGAGCGAAGCCGCATTTGTCCGGGAAGTCAGCGTGGAAATGAAAGCTCCGGGCTTTGCACCCAAGGTTGCCACCGTAAAGGTACGTGCCGGTAAGGTGCGGGAATTCCCCACAGAACTCACCCCCATGCAATAATATATGGCAATTTGAGTCACAATAGTGTCACCCGCGTGTTTCTTTTTGCCATAAACATTTGAAGTGTAAAGTAATTTCCGCTATACTTTTTTGTGGAACGAATGATTAATTATGTACGATCATGGAGTGTACACCATGAAGAAAAAGATCAATGCCCGCCCGACTCCCGGCTTTGTAAAGGCCCTTATAACCGTCATAAGCATGTCGGTTATGCTGGCGGCGGCAGGCTGTGGCGAAGACGGCGAAACCCCGGTTGATCCTAATCAGATTCCCTGCACCATCGACGAAGACTGCCCTTTGGGGCAAATGTGTTATCTCGATGTATGCGCAGATCTGGATGCCCCCTGCGGCGGCTGCCTTGATACTCAGTCCTGCATCAACACCAAGTGCGTGACCGCAAACTGCAGCATTGATACCGACTGTATACAGCCGGGCTACTGCGACTCCCTTTCCGGCCTGTGCACCGGTGAACCCGATGCTGCGGACAAATGTACGCCACCCTGTGTGGGCGGTCAGATTTGCCTTGGCCTGATTTGCCAGGACCCACCCTGCCGCTTTGACGATGACTGTCCCTCCAGCCAGCGGTGTCTGATTGAGGATGAGCGCCTTGGTGAATGCGTTGATATCGAATGCAGCACCGACGCCAACTGCCGCGACGACAATGTATGCAACCCGGAAACCGGACTCTGCATGGACCCCTGCACCGGTGACGAAGATTGCCCGGCAGGGTATCAGTGCTACAGCGGCCATTGCGATGAACTTCCTGCGGAATGCGAAAACGATTACGACTGCGACAATCAGAAACTCTGCGACCCCTATAAACAGTGTATTCGTGGCGAACCCTGCGATCCTGAAAGCAGCACCTCGGACCTTGACTGCGGCCCCGGTCGCATCTGCGGCGACGAACTGCGCCGCTGCATACCCGAAGGCTGCGTGGATGATGACGATTGCGAAATTGGCATCTGTGAACCCGACAGCCACACCTGCGTCAACAAGATTCCCACCGGCGGCGGCTGCCCCAACGATGACCAGTGCCTCTCTACGGACATCTGTTACGCCAACCAGTGCACCCGCCTGTGCCAGCCCCTGGCCGAAGACAGTAATTGCCAGGGCGGCTATGTCTGCGCCATCATTATTGAGGGCGAACATATGGGCGAAGGCAACGGCGTGTGCCGTCCCTACCTGGCCAAAAGCCCTGCCGGCGTTGTATGTAACGTCGATAACGACTGTAACGTTGATCTGCTGTGCATCGACGGCTTCTGCGCGGCTCCCTGCGACGTGACCCTTCCCGACGAGGAAACCGATTGCAAGCCCACCCAGATCTGCGAAAACGATGCCATGTATGGTCTTGGCGTGTGCAGGGCCCGCCCCTGTGACGGCGAAACCATCCTGTGTCCCGACGGCAAAGAGTGCATTGACGGACATTGCGTGGAGTGCGTGGAAAACGCCGACTGCGGGCTGGGCTTCCGTTGCGAGAACAACGCCTGCTCTCCGGATTGCACCCAAACCGGTTGCAGCGAACCCAACACCATCTGCGACCGGGTGACGGGCAACTGCGAATACATGTGCACCCCGGCCTGTAACGAGTACGAAAACTGCGTCAACGGTGTCTGCGTGGAAGCACGCTGCGAACCGGCCTGCGGTGAAGGATACTACTGCTACCGGGGCACCTGTCAGGAAATCGCCTGTGTTGAACACAGTTCAGCCTGCGGCGCTCTGGCCTCTATTCCCGGTGCGGAATGCTGCGGCGATCTGATCTGCTGCGAGCTGTTTGCCGGTTCCGGCGGCTATTGCTGCAACACCTGCAATGTGGACGGTACCTGCGCGGATTAACCTGTAAAACGAGAAAACACAGCAACAATGAGCAACATCGCGTTTTTTGATCTCGACGGCACGGTCGTCGATTCCCGGATAGATGTAGCCCACGGGCATTGTCATGCGGTAACTTCTGTAGGCGGGATAGCGCCTCCTTTGGACGAGGTGGTTTCACTGATCGGGCTGAGCCTGGAAAAAACCTACGAAATCATGCTGCCGCAATCGCTGCACCATCGGATTCCCGAGGCAGCGGAAAACTACAAAACCTTTTACTTCGACCACTGCGCCGATAACTCCCGTCCCTTTGAGGGAGCCCGGGAAGGCATCGAACGCCTGCGGGAAGCGGGATTCAAGACCGCCATCGCAACCACCAAGCGCAGTTTTATGGCCGTACGGGTGCTGGAGCAACTGGGTCTCACAGACCTGTTTGACCACATTCAGGGCACCGAAGATTTCCCCCACAAACCCCAGCCGGATATTATCTGGCACTGCCTTTCGGCCCTGAACATTCCCCGCAGCAGCGGCACTATGTGGATGGTGGGCGATACCACCATGGACATCAGGGCCGGGCACAATGCAGGTATCAACAGCGCGGCGGCGCTGTACGGCTACGGCGAAAACGAAGAGCTGCACAAGCTGCGGCCCCAGGTTTCCGCGGCATCCTTTGATGAACTGATTGAAGGAATACTGACATGGAACGAATCCGACTGATTATCCACGGCAGGGTGCAGGGGGTGTTTTTCCGTCAGTTTACCAGCGAAAAGGCCGGGGCTCTGGGATTGCGGGGCATTGTCCGCAACCTGCCCAACGGCACAGTAGAAGTCATTGCCGAAGGTGATACGGCAAAACTGGACGCCCTTGCCGACTGGTGTCGCAACACCGGCTCTCCCATGAGTTACATCGACTTTGTGGAAGAAGAGCGCAGCGCGGGCCGGGGCGATCTGGAAGAATTCACAATAAGAAGGTAAGCATTTTTGATACGGTTTTGTTGACCCCTCCCCCTGCCCCGTGTTAGCCTGATATCACCACATCGCATACGCAGTATACGCAACCGACGTAACGGAAGTATATATACATGAGAACCATACGCCGCACCAACGCCCCCACGGGGTCTTTCATGCCTTCCCCCAAAGCCGCTCTGATTATTCTTGTCATGGGCTTTGTGGTGGGCACTTCCATTGTGGGAGGACTGCGGGCCCAGGCATGGCAGGAAGCCGATGCGCTCAAGGCCCGGCTGGCGGCGGAAGCGGCAGATAGGCAGGCCAAAGCAGAGGCACGGGAACGCCTGTTGCCCCATATCGTGGCCTGGGAAAAGCAAAAAAACAAAAAGGCGGAAATCGCCAAAACCGATGATCCCTTTCTGCGGCTCAAAGGCGCGGTGCAGCCCAACCAGACCCTTTCCTTCGCATTGATGGCGGCGGGGCTTGAGCAGGGCCATGCCGACGAAATCCTCACCGCCCTCAAGGGAACTCTGGATTTCCGCCGCATTCAGCCAAAAGAATCCTTTACCGCAGTATACGACCCCCGGGTGGATCGGGTGGAAGCCTTTATGTATAAAAAGAACCGCTCTGTTTCCTATCATCTGCGGCGTGAAGGTGACGCCCTGGTGCCCTATACCGTGGAGCCGGAATCCACCACCGTAGTGGTGCCGGTCATCGGTGAGGTGCGCTCCAGTCTGGCGCTGGCCATTCAGGAGGTGGGCGAAACCCCGGCACTGACGGAAATGGTCGCGGATGTCTTTGCCTGGGACATCAACTTTTACTCCGACAGCCGCAAGGGCGACAAATTCCGGCTGCTGGTGGAAAAAGTCATCAGCAACGGTCGCACCATCAAATACGGCAGATTGCTGGCAGCGGAATATCAGGGCTATCACACCGGCCCCAAATACGCATTCCGCTACGAAATGGAACAGGGCAAGAGCAAACCCACAAAGATCGATTACTACGACGAGACCGGCAACAGCCTGCGCCGCAGCTTTTTGAAGGTGCCACTGTCCACGGTGCGTATTACATCGGTCTTTGGCTTCCGCCTGCATCCGATTCTGAAAAAGCGCAAACCCCATCACGGCGTTGATCTGGGTGCTCCCCGGGGCACGCCCATCATGTCTGTCGCCGACGGCACGGTTATCCGGGCCGGATATCGGGGAGCCTGCGGCAAAGAGATCTTTATCCAGCATTCCATGGGCTATCGCACCCGCTACTGCCATCTTAGCCGCATTGCGGTTAAAAAGGGCCAGCGGGTCACCCAGAAGCAGTTTATCGGACGCGTGGGATCCACCGGGCGTTCAACCGGACCGCACCTGCACTATGAGCTGCATTATCGCGGCAAGCCCATCAATCCCCTGAAACAAAAATTCAACCGTGGCAAACCGGTTCCCAAAAAGCATAAGGAAGAATATCTCGCCAGCGCAAAGAACCGGGAAAAAGAACTCTTTGCCCTTGGCTGGCCCCGGTATCTGGGTCCGGAACCTCCCGGCGATGCATACGATGGTGAAGCCCTTACCCCGGGACCGGAACCGATGGAACTGGCGGCTCCTCTTGGCGAGGCGGAACCGGCCACGAATGAGTAATCCCTATCCCTGAATGTAACAATAAAAAACGGCGAAGCCCTGTGGCTTCGCCGTTTGTGTATCTATTGTGATCTGTATGGTGTTGGCTTATTGAAAGAATTCGTAGCCGCCGCCTTTGCCGCGCTTGAACATAATCAGCATATGCTTGGACTCGGCCTTGATGGATTTCTGTTCCTTGTTAAGGCTTTCTTCCGCTTCCTTTGCCAGAAGATTATACAGAGCCCGGAAGTGCGGCTCCGATTCCTCGGTAAAGTTCATGGAGAGAAATGCGCTCCAGCCCTGCTTGTACATACCACGGACGTGCCAGACATTAAGACTTTTGGTGCTTTTCACGGCAGAGGAATACAGTTCATAGGCCTGGTCAAAGTGATCGAACACCCGGTTGGTGTCAAACATGAGTTCACCGTGGCGGAAGAGCACTTCGGGGTACAGTTTATGTCCCTTGTAATCTTTTTCAAAGGCGGCAAAGGTATTCATGGCGTCCATGGGCTTGCCTGCCTCATTAAAGGTTACGCCCAGCAGGTACTGGGTTTCGGCCATGTACTCGAAGTCGGGATACAGTTCGATAATCCGCTGACAATAGTCGATGATCCTGTCGTAATGGTTTTTGTATTCCTTGATGACCCGTTTCGGCTCGCCGTCTTCGCCCTCTTCGCCTTCAATCGCCGGTGCTGCTTTGACGGGTTCTGCGGGTTTGAGCTCGGCTTTTTTGGGTTCCACCGTTTTGCCAAGGCTGGGATCCACGGGGCTGTCATCATCCAGACGCATAACCTTCTGGCTTGCTTTTGCCTTGTGGCGCCCACGGAACACAGGGGGCTCGCCACGGATTTCATAGAACTGCAAGCCGGAAAGCAGAAGAATATAGGGGTCGTCCTTTTCGATCAGATAATCCTCGGCCAAAAACAGAAAAGCGTTGCGCAGTTCTTTTTTGGTCTGGGCAAAGGCCACGATTTTCTCATCAAGCTGCTTTTGCAGTTTGCGAATTTTTTTCCGCTTTTTGCTGTTAAGTTTACCAGCCTTCAGAGTCTTGATCTGCTTTTCGGTGCTGGTGCGGATCTTTGCTTCCTGGTTGGGGATATCCATCACCTGTTTGTATGCGCCAAAAATGGCCGGGACTTCTTCCTGGAAAGATGCCGGGAAGGTGACGCCGGGATCATTGATAGGCAGGGCAAAATGGATGCCGGGTTTGCGGTCGCCACCAGCAAATACCACTGTGGTGGAAACGGCAATTACAGCAAATATGGCTAATAGTATCGCCACGTTGCGCTTCATCATGGAAAACCTCCGTGTATATAGCTGGCTTGTGCCTTGTATCCTCTATTATTCTATACCAGGTACTGTAAACCGTAATACTATGCGGAATCCGCCGGATAATCAAGTTCGTTTTTATGCTTAACCGGCGAATCGCAACGCCATGTTTGCCAGCCATGAAAATCCGCGAAATAGTTGCGGGTTTTGCAAAATGCGATATGCTGAAAGCCGGAGTCTGGATTGAATGGTTGTGGGGATGTATGTACAACACAATAAAAACAGGCAGATATGAAACCCACCAGTGAAACCAAAAATCCCGGGAGCGTAACCGTAGAACTGCTGGCGGCCAGTGTCCTGCACAGAGACGCCGCCTTTCACCAGTTGCGGGTTGCCTACCTGGCACACATCGACAGACAGTTCACGCGCCTGACCGATGCCTTTGAATCCCTTAAGGCTGATCCGACCCGTCTGGATCTGCTCCACTATCTCCATACCGAAGCCCATCGCATTGCCGGTACCGCAGGCTGTTACGGCTTTGAGGCATTGTCCAAAGCCGCCGGGTCCATGGAAACGGAAATCCGGGTTCAGATGGACAAGCACAACCATGCGGTGGTTCCCGCCGGACTGCGGGTAATTTCATGGGGACTGGAAGACCTCCGGGGTGCATGGGAACAATATTCCTCCCTGCACGATGACGATGCAGTGGCGGATCTCGACCGCCGGGAAGCGGATAAACCCGTTATCACCATCGGTGACGGCGAGGTGGCCCGTCTTTCTGCCAATCTGGAAACCCAGGGCTATCAGGTGCGCCATTTTGATACCCCTGAAGATTTTCTGGATCAGGGAACCATTGATGATCCCGTGGCCATTATTCATCGCCTTGACATGAAACTCAGCGCCACCGGTGAATCCTTCCACAATCATCTGCGCAACGAACGCATACTTCCGGAAACCCCGTTTTTGGCAGTGCTGCAAAGCGATCATATTTCCGACCGTATCGACGCCATTCACGCCGGGGCCGCCGGTATCTTTATGGAGCCCCTGACCGTGGAACCCTTTGCACCGTATCTGGCGCCTCCCAGCGGCAGCACGGCCCAGGACGAGCCCACCCAGGTCATGGTCATCGAAGACGATGTGTATCTGCAAAAAATCGTGCAGCATACCCTGCGTCCTCTGCACTGCTCCGTGGTATCAAGCTCCGGCTCCGACGATATCATCACCACTCTTACCCGCAGCAGGCCGGATCTGATATTGCTGGACACCCGACTGCCGGATATCGATGGTTACGATATTTACAAAATGCTGCAAATCGACCCGCTGCTGCAATCGGTGCCAGTGATTCTGATGCCCTCCATCGGCGACGAAATGGAACGGCTGAGGACCTGGGATCTGGGCGGGGAAGATTACATTGTCAAACCCTTTGACGTACAGGTGCTGCGACGCCGGGTACGCAAAGAAATGACCCGGCTGCGCTCCAAACAGCGTTTTGCCAGCCTTGACGGTCTGACAGGCCTGCACAACCGCAGCTATTTTGAAGAACTGGTACGCCGCGAAACCCGGCGCTCCGAGCGGTATCGCACGGATTTCTCCGTGGTGCTTCTGGATATCAATGATTTTTCCGGTGTCAACGCAAAATTCGGCGATGAAGTCGGTGACCGTATTCTGCGGGAAATCGGCGGCTTGTTGCGGGAAGCGGTGCGCACTTCCGATCTTGTCTCCCGTATCGGCGGCGATGAATTCGGGCTGCTGGTTTTAGGGATCGAATACGCGCAGGTACAGCATCTGGCTCAGCGTCTTCGTGATGTACTGGCCAGCCTTGCCCTGCCGGACATGAATATCCACAGCATCGGCCTGTCGGTGACCATGGTGGTGTACTCCTTCAATGAACACTTCGTGCAAAACAGCGATGTCTTCCGGGAGTCCTACAAACTGCTGCGCGGCAGCGGAGCGCAAAGCGGCGGAATTTTAACCCCCAAACGCTAAGACCTGCATTTGCCATTCTGCGGGGGGAATGCTAGTATCCGGCCACATATGTTTTGATACGGTGTTATATGGAGGTGTCTCATGAAGCATGCGGTATGTACCATTATCATGGTATTGACTCTGAGTGTCACGATTGCAATGCCCGCAGCCCAGGCTGCCGACAGCCGTGGTCCATCGGCCTCGCTATCACATCTTCCGTTGCTGCATCCCGGCGCCCCCCTGCCCGCTACCCGCACCAAAGGCGGCGTCAAGCATACCGACGGCATTGAAGCCCTTATCCAGCCGCCGCTGCTGTTTGAGCGACCGGAACTTGGAGAAAACCCCGATTGGACATTCGTCTCTCCCAACCGTGCAGCGGTCTACGAATACAACCCGCAAACAAACACCCTCACCACGGTGACCTCTGCCCCGGCCCTTATGACGCGGCAGATACAGGCTGCCATGGAGCTGGTGCCCGCATGGCTGCGGCTGCGGGTAACCGACAACCTGCTGCGCACTTCCGCCTCCACAGTGCAGCGGGTGTCGGAATTCATCACCACCATTGCCGCCGCCGATGACGCCGCAGAGATTCTCGATGAAGTATGCTTTTTGCTGGCCTGGGTTTCCCCCAACTTTCTCAGTGGTAACCCGGTGGAGGATATCCCGGTTATGTCTTTGGATCTGGTGGCGGAAAATGCCCGCATGATTTACGCCAACGCAGCGGTTCTGCCCTATGTGGATATTGTGGAGCTGCCGGACCGGCAGATGACCACGCTCGCCTATACCAACGGCGAAACCCTTGACCCCTTTGTGTATTACATGTTTGTGGTGCATCCGGTGCTGGACGGCGAGTACCCGGTGCTGGTGAATCCTGAAACCGGCGAACTGAACGTGGACGCCCCAGAAGGCCTGTTCTGGCGCAGCCACCTGTGGGACGCAAAACCTTACGAGCGCGGCTATGCCACCCACTTTATGCTGCAGCAGCCCGAAGCCATTACCGCCGGTGAACTGCAAAACTGGGGAGCAAGCTGTCAGGGCGGGCTGGGTCTTTGCGCCGCCGATCCCCTGCGGATTATCACCGCCGATGACGGCACGGTGTGTGTGGGCGAGTGGTCCCCGGATGCCGGTGTTATCACCGCTGTTACCATGCCAGTGGAGCTGGCCCATGCCGATGGAACGTCTTCGTTGCTGCGCAACCTGCTGCTGTATGGCCGCGGCGATGTGCGGGTGAAAAACAGCGATCATATTCTGGTGCTGGCGGATTCGGCCATTCCCGGCGATGTTGATATCTGCGCTCTGCTGCAAGAGGAGGGCGTGCCCTGGTGCAACGTTGTTGCCCCGGCGGACCTGACGGAAGCCCTGCTGAATGAAAACCACAAGCTGGTGGTGCCCAACGGTCAGAGCACCGCCGTATTCGCCAAACTGACGGAACTGAGGGACGCCATTGAAACCTGGGTCAAGGCAGGCAACATGCTACAGATGCATCTGGCCACCCTGGAAGCCGACACTACCCTGCCCGGCGGCGTGGTGGCCCGGGCCGCGGCGTCCTATACCAGCGATGCCATGGAACTGCGGGGCCATCCCATCCTGCGGGATGTAGTGATGCAGGCCACATCGGTGTACAGCGGCGAGAGCTACGAGCTTTCCGGCGACCGCCCCGTGGGCGAAGATACCACCCTGGTGTCCCTGCTTGGCTGGTGGGTATCCCAAAACATGATCGACTGGATCGGCGAGCGGCAGGCGGTTGATCCCCTGAATGTTGAACGTGCCCTGTATCCGGTGCGCATCGCCCGGAACCATTACGGCAACTGCGGTGAATTGCAGGACATGCTGGGCAGTGCCTCCCGTACCGCACTGCTGCCCTCGGTAAACGTCAGCAACTCGGCGGAAGATCATGTGTGGAACGAGTTTTTCTCCGGTCATGCCTGGCATCCTCATCAGGTTACCTGGTCCGATGGCCCCACGGTTATCGACAAACCCACGGTGGCCATGGACAAGCTCAACGGTGGCGGCAAGGAAATCACCGCGGTCAACGCATGGCGTCCCGACGGAGCCATTTTCAACCACACCGGCCTGTACACCGACACCATCACCATTACCCTTGAACTCACCGATGCCGATGGCGTTCCGGTGCCCGGCGCCCGGGTGTTCATTGCCACGGAAAATTACTATGACCAAAACCAGCTGACCATCACCACCGGCGGCTATACCGACGGCGACGGCGTGGCTGTCTTTACCCTGGGCGACAACCGCAACTACTACATCCAGTTGCACAGCGACATGCTGGGCACCATTCCCGGTCCCAATCAGGTGGGACAGGCGGTACTGGCAGCAGACGCCATGCCCGGTGCAACCTTTACCCTGCAAAGAGCCTTTGATGAATCCTATGGCAGTTCCATTATTGGCGATGGTCCTGACCTTGCGGCCCGGGAAGATATCGCCACAACCCTGACGGTCTCCGCCCTTACCCTGCAACGGCTGCCGGGGATCTTCACCGATGCGGAACTTCCCTTTGCCATGCCCCGCAGCGTTGCCCTGCATATGCTCAGCGCCGCGGATTATGCTTCCTACCAAAACGGTGAAGCCGTCACCGCCCTTGCCACCCGTTACTTTGACGCCACCGGTGATCCGGCGGACATCGGCATCCCTGCGCTTTCCGGCGATGAACCGGTGTACCTGGTGGTGGAACCCCCGGTGCGTGACGCCATGTACGCTTTAGTGGATATCGTTCCTCCGGTAACGGAAGACGGCGACATCGACGACGTTGACAATGCTGAAGACGTTGAAGACAGCGATGTTTTGGCGGATGAGGAGCAGAGCGAACAGGACACCACAGAGCCTCCCAAACCCGATGGCGGTAGCGATGACGGCTGCACTGCGGGTATTCCCTGGCTGCTGATGCTGCTGGCGGCACTGGCTGTGTTCCGGCGGCGCACCCGCTGAGTATCTTCGTATTGCACCTTAAACTGATGGCGGTCTTCGGACCGCCGTTTTTTGGTTTCGGGATTGATGCAAATCGTCTTGACATCGCATTTTCGCTGGCGCTTAATAGATTTTGCGCAAAAATGAGTTTAACGGACAAAGGAGGAGCGCATGGAGCACACGATACGATACGCGCCTGCCTATGCCATGGCGGAAATCATCATGCAACCGGGAGAATCGGTGGTGGTGGAAAGCGGGTCCATGGTGGGTATGAGCGACAATCTGAACATCAAAACATCCATCGGCGGATCAAAGAGCGGCTTTTTCGGCTGGCTGATCAACCTGCTGTTGGCATTTATCAGAAAATTTCTCGGCGGGGAATCTCTGTTCCTCAATACCTATACCCCCGAGGGCGGACCCGGCACCCTGCTGATTTCCCCGGCTTTGGCCGGTGACATCATCCATCACAAGCTGGAGGGCAACAGCCTGTTCATTCAGGGTTCCTCCTTTTTGGCCAGCTCCCCGGGCATCACCATCAAAGCGGTCTGGGGCGGTTTTCGCTCCCTGTTCGGCGGCGAAGGACTGTTTTTGCTCAAGGCCAGCGGCAGCGGCGATTTGTGGGTCAACAGCTACGGCGCCATCAAAGAGATTGAGGTCAATGGCCGGTACACCGTGGACACCGGACACATCGTGGCCTTTGACGACACCCTGAACTACCGGGTCAAAGCCGTTGGCGGATTAAAGTCCACCTTCCTTTCCGGCGAAGGTCTGGTCACCGAGTTTAGCGGCAATGGTCGCCTGTATATTCAAACCCACAACCTCGGCTCCCTGGTGGGCTGGGTTACCCCGCTGCTGCCCCGCTAAGGCGCAAGGAGGCTATTATGGATATTCGAGTGGAACACAGCCCCGCTTTTGCCATGGCCATCGTTGACCTGGAGCCCGGCGAATCCTTTGTGGGCGAAAACGGCTCCATGGTGAGCATGAGCACCGGCATCGACATCAACACCACCAGCAAAGCCATTGGCGGCAAGGGCGGCCTGCTTAAAAGCATCGGTCGTATGATCGGCGGCGAATCCTTTTTCAACAACATCTATACCGCTGCAAACGGTCCCGGAACCGTAACCCTGTCCCCGACCCTTATTGGTGACGTGGTGCGCCACGATCTGGAAAACAGCAGCATGATTGTTCAGTCCAGCAGCTGGCTGGGCAGCGGCTCCGGTATTGAACTGGAAACCACCTGGGGCGGCATGAAATCCTTTTTCGGCGGCGAGGGCCTGTTTATGCTGCGGTTACACGGCAGCGGCCCGGTATTGTTCAATGCCTTTGGGGCTATCCACCGTATCGAGGTCGATGGTCGCTTTATCGTCGACACCGGACACATCGTGGCCTTTGAAGAAAGCCTGTCATTCGATGTGAAACGCGTAGGCGGCTGGTTCTCCACCTTTTTCAGTGGTGAAGGACTGGTGACGGAATTCAGTGGCAACGGCACCCTGTGGATTCAAACCCGCAACCCCAAGGAATTCGGCTCGCTGATCGGCGGCAAACTTCCCCCCCGGGATAAATAAGGAGGAGGACAGATTATGCGACATACCATCGAATTTGCCCCGGATTTCGCCATGCTGACCATGCATCTGGAAAGCGGTGAAAGCTGTGTGGCCGAAAGCGGCGCCATGGTTTCCATGACCAGCGACGTAGATATCAAAACCGCAGCCCGCGGCGGCCTGCTCTCCAGCCTCAAGCGCTCGGTGTTGGGCGGTGAATCCATTTTCCAAAATACCTTTACCGCCAACGCCCCGGATCAGCATGTCACCTTCTCGCCTCCCACCATGGGCGACATCATTCCCTACGAACTACAGGGCGGCGAACTGCTGGTGCAGTCCAAGGCCTATCTGGCAAGCGGGCCGGATGTTGAGCTGGACACCAAGTGGGACGGCTTTAAGGGCTTCTTCAGCGGCAACGGATTGTTTCTGCTAAAGGCCAAAGGTACTGGCCCGATGTTTTTCACCACCTATGGCGCGGTGCATCCCGTGGAAGTCAACGGCAGCTATGTGGTGGACACCGGTCATATCGTCGCCTTTGAACCCACCCTGACCTACCGGGTGAAAAGCGTGGGCGGCTTCAAGAGCCTGTTTTTCAGCGGTGAGGGACTGGTGGCGGAATTCAGCGGCACCGGCAAACTGTGGGTCCAGACCCGCAAACCCATACGCCTGGCAGAGTTCCTGCATCCCTTCCGCCCGGTAAAGTCGGATAACAACGACTGATCCCCTTTTATATTTACTGTAATATACGCCCGCCGGTCTTTGATCTGCGGGCTTTTTTATTACTGCTGTTGACGCAATGACGAGAACCAGCGGCCCCTGAGCAGTGGCGCGGGTATACTGTAGGTATTTTGGAAGGCCCGTATGGAATCACCGTTGTTGCCGTGATGTTTGGCCAGGGTCGCCAAAGAACTGAAGTGGTATTCCCGGGCAAGAAAGCTGCAAAATCCTGCCACCTGATCTATGGCCCCCGACGAATGTTCCAGCAGACCTTTATTGATCAGGTGAGTGCTCAAGACCTTGCGCATGGTACGCAGTCGCGGCGTCGGATCATAGGTACGGGGAAGAATACGGTGCACCAAAGCCAAGGCGTAGCCGGTCTGCAGCCACAGGGGCGTAGCCGGATTAACGTGGCGAATAGCAGCGTTGCCAATGCGGGCGATTATATACGGCCGCAATCCTTCTACATTGAGTCCCTTGCCGGAAATTACCGTGGGGTCCCAGGGTTCACCGGTTAATGGCGGCAACGAAACAAACGTCCTGACCGGGGTCAGCCGCATGTCCACCGTAAGATCAATACGGGGCAAATCGGTGGTGCTCAACAGCACCATGCTGCGGCTGAGATCCTGACCACACAGCAGCGCCAGGCTATCGGCAAAGCCCTGATCGTCATTGCCGATAAGGGTAATGTTACAGTTTTTGTCCGGGTTCGTTGCGCTGACAGAAACAAAGCTGTCTTCGGATTCAGGGGTGTCTTCTGGAATCTGCGGGGCAGTTTCCGCCTGTGGTGCAGCGTTCTGCACAGATACCTTTTTGGGCGCCGCACCGGAGTTTGATATGTTAATATTCCTGGCCACGGACTCCGCAGTATTCGGATTTGGGTTCGCAGAAAAGATCATCACTGTAGCGGCGACAATAAGAGCCACAACGCCAATGGCAATGCCAATGATTTTGACCGGCACTTTTCGGGTATTTTTTTCCGGTGGCGGCGGTGGTGCATCGGCATGCTGTGAGGCCTTACGGGGACGCAGAGCTTCGGGAATGATTGGCAGCGGGCCGGTGTCAAACATCAAAGACCGCCGGTTGTGGGCAGAAGGAATATACTCCGTATCCACCTTGCGCAGCACGATATCGCCGCCCAGCTTTACCAGCTTTTCCTTTAAGGCATGAGCCGCCTCGTCCTCCAGCCGGGGGGTCAGGGTTACCGGCAGCCGGTCCAGCATATGATCCACATGCACCGGCGGACGACCAGTGCTGAGCACCATGTATTCCCGCAGCCGCAGCCGCGCTCCGGGTTTGCGAAACCCGTTGAGCAGCACTTCGTAGTAATGGTGTTCCTCCGGCGGCGGCTCGATAATATGCTCCCGCAGGCACAGCCCGCCGGGATTCATGGTGGTAGCGCAGTCGCAGGTCTGGCAAAAGGTCCAGCGAGCCCGCAGAAAATCCGTCTCGGTATGAAGAACGTCCTCCAATGCCTCAAGCAGAGCATCATAGGTGGCATAACGCTGCGCCGGGTCTTTGGCCATCATGGTTTCAATGGCGACCCGCAGTTTTTTGGGATAGGCGTCGTTGATGGTTTTCAGGTTCGGCACCGGGGCCTGAATATGCTTTAGTAAAATACCGTGTATATCCGATGCCCGGTAGGGAGGCCAGCCGGTGAGCAGCTCAAAGCAGGTGGCTCCGAAGCTGTACATATCGGAATGAAAATCCACCTCTTTGCCCTGAGCCTGTTCCGGGCTGATGTAATAGGGCGTGCCCAAAGCGATACCGGTTTTGGTAAGCCCGGCATCGCTGGCCCCCTGTTTCGCCAGACCGAAGTCCAGCAGCTTGGCTCCCTGCTCCGGGGTGACAAGAATATTGGCGGGTTTCACATCCCGGTGGATGATATCCTTTTCCGTTGCGTGTTTAAGAGCGCGGCCAATGTGGATCATGATGTTCAGCATCTGCCGGCCACTGACCACCATGCGTTTGTGAATCACATCGGCCAGTGATGGACCTTCAAGATACTCCATGGCGTAAAACAGCAGATCGGTGCTGGTGCGGTCAACAAAAAACACATGGGCGATATTGGGATGGTGCAGATTGGCGGCGGCCCGGGCTTCCCGCTCGAAGCGTTTCACCATATCCGGTTCCTTCATCATGTGGGGGGCCAGCACCTTGATGGCCACTTTCATACGAAGCTTTTCGTCAAAGCCTTCGTACACCACACCGGCGGCTCCCTGCCCCAGTTTCCGCACCAGTTTATAGTGGGCGATCCTTTTGTTTTCGATCATGTATCCGTGCCTCTGCTGAAAACTGCCGATGTGGGAATTATCGCACAGGTCAGCGCCCTTGTAAATGTTTACCCGATATGCTTTCCCAATATTTCACCCGGTGCCACTTCCTGCATTTGTTGCAGCGCCGGGGCTGCTGTGCTAGCCTGCAGGGTAATGCCACAGCACAGGCTGCAGGCAGCTCAATGGATAGTGTATTTCCCTGTTTTATCCATCGGACCGGGCATATATGAAGCACATTGTCACAAAAACAACAGCGGTCATCCTTACCGGGATAACCTTCTTTCATCTGGACAAGCCCATCTGCTTTGGCGGCAATCTGCTTGCCGGGAACCTGGTTGCCGTAGAACTGCTGTTTTTGCTTGCCTATGCGGCAGCCTTCGTGCTTGGCCTGTGGCTTTTTATTGCCCCGCCCCACTGGCTTAAAAATGTCAAAACGGCGGCGGCACTCATCGTCGGCATTTACGTTTTTTCCCGTCTGGCCTGGTCCCCGCTTCTGGAAATCCGTGGCTATTGCACGATAATGGCAATTCTTTTCGCCTTGCTGATACTGTCCAGCCTTGTGACCTACCGGGAATACTGGGCCCGGCACATACGGACATGGTACGGGCTGTGGGGCGAACTCTCCCCGCAGACCCTGCTTATGATATTCGTTGTGCTGCTACTGAGTTCCATGGCGTCAGGCATTGTAACACCCAACGGATGGGCCTTTACCCACAATCTCTTTACCTACCAGCATGGTTTTATCAAGCGGGGACTCATCGGAGCGATGCTGGAGCTGATTGACCATCCTCTGGTGTACAGCAAGGGCTTTTCCGATATCTTCGGCTGGTTGCTGCTGGGGATAAACATGAGCCTGCTGTCGCTGTTGGTATACCGCGCCATAAAAGGCTGTGGCCCTCTGTACGCCCTTTTTGCCATCCTTTTTGCTGCATCCGCATCGCCGGTATTTCTGACCTACACAGCGGGATATTACGACCATGTGGGACTACTGGCAACGCTTCTGGTGTTGCTGATCAGCGGCTTCTGGCTAAAGTTTACCCTGGCGACGCTTCTGTTTACCGCCTCCATGTTCGCCCATGAAGCGGGCCTTGTAATATTTGCCCCGGTCATATTTTTATCCATGTTTTTGCAGGTACAACGAAGCCCTCTGCGCATTGCTCTGCTTGCCACCTATGGCGTATTTCTTGTGGGTCTGGTGTTTGTCATCGGCTCAACATCGGTATCGGAAAGCACCCTGGCGGCCATCACCGCCACCATGCAGGCCAAAACCAACGCCCCCATTGTGCTGGATGTCATCAATGTGCTGGGCATGAGCGGCAGCGAAAACATGGCACTGGTTCAGGAGAAATGGCAACGCATACCCATGGCCACATGGATGCTGCTGCAACTGGCCCATACCCTGCCCACGGTCATACTATTTGTATGGGCACAGTTGTGGATACTCCGCTCACGCCGATATCACCGGCGGTGGATACCTGCAACAATTGTTGCAAGTTGCTCGGCCTATCTCTTGTACATATTCGGCATGGACCTGGGACGCTGGAACACACTGGTAATCCTTACCTCCTTCTTGCTGCTCACGGAATTCTTTTGGGCGGAAAAGGATATTGCATTATCCATGGACTCAAAAAGGGCATGGGTCATTCCGGCGGGCATGCTTGTGGTGTTTATCCTCAACCGCACAACCGCCATGTCCCCGATTTTTGGACCAGGCATGAAATGGTTCCCCTATTTTTAGACGCCGTTTTCATCTCTGCTCTGATATCGCTAACCAGTGACAGGGGAATATCTGTGCCGCATTATGGGCTGCAACAGTTTGCAGCGCCGGGGCAGCTGTGCTAGCCTGCGGGAGAACCGTAAACAAGGAGATCAGCACAATGACATACACGAAAACGGGTTGGATAGTGGGAATATGTGTGGCAGCCGTTGTCTGTGCAGCGGGCTGTAGTTCCGGCGGTACAGAGGAATCCGTGGGTGACGATGTCCGCTGCTATGAAGCATGCCGTCATATCGACAGCCTCTGCACCTGGACCGGCGACGACCTGATACAATGCCAAAGCCGCTGCATTGAAGCCATGGAGCCCCTGAGCGATGAAGGAAAATACGACTTTATGAGCTGCATTACCCGTACCCTTGACTGCGATCTGGCCAACGCCTGTTTTGACAGCGTACCCGACGGCGACGACGAAGCCGCAACAGAGCAGGAAGAAACCACGGAAATAAGCGAGGATGCAGAGAATCCCGAGCATACAGAAACCACCGAACATAGCGAAGAGGCAGCATAGCCCTTTCTATCCGTCATAGATGCACATAAAAAAACGGGCGCGGCCATGTGGCTGCGCCCGTTGTGGTTTTGGGGTATTCCCGTGAGTTTTATTCCACGGTAATGGTGGTCTGATATGCGCCGGTGTTGCCCCACACGTCGGTGACAGTAATATCCAGAGTATAATCTCCGGCGGCCAGATCGTCGGGCAGGGTGCCACTGAAGGTGGTCACGGGCCATTCTTTGCCGTCAAACTCTTCCAGCACTTCGGTGACATCGCCGGAATCCGGATCCACCGAACGGCTTCTCACAACGCTGCGGGCCATCTGGCCTGCGGCAACTACGGGCGCTGTCAGGGTTGTGGCATCGCCACCTGCTGCCGGAGTCAGGCTCATGGTCATCACAGTGGTGTCGTCGGCTACCAGGGCATTTCCAAAGTAGGGCGGGGTCACGTCATTGTGCAACACCAGGCCAAGGCCCTTGAGTTTTTCAAAGGGCTCGGGATAGCCGGGATCAGTGGTTTCCACGCCGGGGTAACTCATGGCGCCGGTGACGTTCAGTCCGTCCACGGTCACATCGATGAAGCTGATGGTGTCCAGGGGAATCACCTCAAAAGCGTCGGTGTAGGCAGTGTATTCCTTTACACCGCTGCGCTCAAATTCACTGGTGGAACCATCGTAGTAATGACCTTCAATCCGGAAGCGGTATTCCCCCGCCGGGAAGTCCTTACGCTCTTCAAAGGTGATGTACCAGTGGTTTACGTCTTCGCATTCATCACAGAAGGGATCGTTCTGCGCCGGGTTTTCCCAGTAGGACTGAATGCTGTAATACTGGTCGTCATAGCGGCGACCCGCTGCAGACACCACATCTTCAAAGTCGCCGCTTTCGTTTTTCTTTTCCAGAATAATCCGGGGCACGTCAACGCCGTTGTCGCCGCCGGTAAAGTGGAAACGGAACTGGCCCTTGCGCTTGTACTGGGCAGGGGGCTGATCGACCATCACACCGTGCACCGCATCGGTGGTGACGGTGGGCACCCGCCAGGTTTTGTCCAGGGTTTCTTCCCGGTAGTTGGTTGCCTTGACGTTGTTGGTATTGTCTTCCCGCTCGTCGGTAAACAACTGGTTGGAAATCTCCGTGGCCTCATCCACCAGGTAACGGGTCATTTTCGGCCCCCACATGGTGCTCTGGGTTTCCAGGCCGTTCTGGGGCCAGTCGTCGTCCAGGGGCAGATAGAACTGATGATCGTTGGTGTAGCCGAATACGATGGCTTCGTAGTCTTCGCCGGTCTGGTCCTTGGCAACGGTGCGCAGCTGGTCGCAGAATAGGTTGGAGGTGGAACCCAGGGGTTCGCCCGGCAGGGTACCGATAATCAGCTTGCCGAATTTGATGACAGATACCCGGGTTTTGGACATCTGCAGCATGGGAGCTCCATTGATGGATTCGCCCTTCAGAGCGCAGCCCATGCAACCGTCGTGGATTTTTGTTTCGCCATCGGTGTCTTCCGGCACCGCAGCCATCAGGCCGCACTGGAAACCGCCAAAGCGCATCTGGCCGTAGGGCTCGGTTTCCATCAGGCAGGTTTCGGTGCAGTATTCAAAGGGCATGTCCAGGGTGGCACAACCGGCGGCGGCCATATCCTGCACGTCGGCGCTGATGCAATCCTCGGCGCTGATGCCTTCGGCTTCGCAACCAATGGACACAATGTCGTAGGAGAAAAATTCATCGTCGGCATAGCCGATATGTTTGGTGTCAATGGGCAGACGCTTGGAAACGATTTCCAGGTCCAGATCGCGGCTGGGGGTAATGCCGTCATAGAGTTCCCGGGCCACTTTGTAGGCCATGGTACCCAGCATCATCATTTTAGCCTGATAGTCATGCTTCAGCTGACCGCCACCGGGGCTGACATCACCGGCTGCGCCCTGCATGAACATGGCTTCAATGCGCTGTCCGGTTTCGTTTTCAAAGTAATGCTGGAACGCCATTTCCACACCACCACCGGCATCGCCGGTCAGGAAGGTGTCAATCCAGTCGGTGATGATGCCGTGCACCGCAAAGCTGATCATTACGCTCATGGGTTTGGGGTTGGCTTCATCGCTCATGTCGTCAATACGGAACACCGTCATGCGGGGTTCCTTAAAGGAGCCGCCGTCGATGGGGTTGTTGGTTTTGCGGCGATCATGGGCAATGTCGTTGGTGGGATCGTAATCCTCGTTGATGGCCCAGCCGGCGGCAACGGGTTTCAGATCTGCTTGTGCCTTAATAACCGCGGCGGCAATACTGTCAACGATGCGCTCGTAGACTTCGTATTTGAAGTCATCCAGCCCCAGGCTGACGTAGGGGGTACCGGTCAGCATGTTCCAGAAACGACTGGGCAGGGAGTGGGAGTGATTGCTGGTCATGACCAGGTTACGGGAGATATCCTTCCCCGTAGCCTTGATGACCCGCTCAACAACGCCGGTAACCACGTAATCAACGGTGAATGCCAGCGGCACCCGCACGAAGATGACCTGATCATAGCCGTTGTCCAGCACAAGAGCCTTAACCAGGGGACGCTCAAACACGCCGTTGCTGCCATCCATCTTGTCGTTGTAAGCTGTCTCAACACCCTGACGGGCGGCATAGGCGCACAGGGTAACGCCCATGGGAAATTCCAGAGGCTCAGTGGCCACGTTACCCATAAGCTGGGTGGCGGTTTCGCTGCCGTCTTTCAGAGGCGTGGAATCCGGCAGGGCCGGGTATTCCATGCACACGCCGTTTTCACACTGTCCATTGGAGGGGCAGTCGGCATCGGTATAGCAGAAGCGATAACAGTAGCCGAAGTTGGCGTCGGGATCTTCCTTATGGCACAGTTCATCGGCTGCGCATTCCGCATTGCCACGGAAACATTTTTTCATTTCCACGCACTGACCGTCGCGGCAGTCAAAGCCTTCGTCGCAGTCTGCGGGAAGCACACACTCGGCTTCGGTCTGCTCCGTGGTGTCACCGTCAACGTCGCCGTCAACATCGCCATCGACATCACCGTCCATGAAGGGAATTGCGCCGTCATCGTCATTCCCGCAGGCAACGGGAAAAACAGTGACCAGGGCAAGCAGGAATATCACTACAACTGTACGTCGCCTCATGAAGACTCTCCTTGTCTGTATGCTCGAAATCTCAAACAGATCATTTAATAAGTATATCGCATATCACCGTTGTCTACAATGACTCACCGATAAATAGCTATTAAAAATGCTAATAGCACACGGTGTCACTTGTCTTTTATCTTCAAATGCCGCAGGGCCGCCTTGGCAGCAACCCGGCCCGATGCCAGGCAGGGGCTGACGCCACCGCCAAAGGTACCGGAACCCGCCAAAAAGAGGTTGTCAAAACCGGTCACCGGCATGCAGCGCAACGGTCCCACCTGTGAGGGAAGAGCCGCCGGGCCATAGGCACCGCCCTGCACCGCATTGACCCAGTAGCTGTTGGTCACCGGCGATGCAAATTCCCGCACCTCCACGTTGCCCACCAACCCCGGATAGCGCTGTTCCACCTGCTGTAGAAGGGCCTCGCCCACATTGGTCTTAAATGCCTCATAATCGGGCCCGCGTTTGTAGGATTCCATGTTGTCCCAATGCTTAAAGGGGCCGTAGGGCATCATGGTGACGATCTCCAGGGTGGATGCGCCTTTGGGGGCCATGGCTCCGCTGTCGTCCTTGAGGGAATTGGGAGACAGAAAAAATCCCGTGGGCCGTACCGCCCCGGTTTTGGGGTCCGGGTCCGCCGGGGTCATCAGATTTTCGATATCGTAATGCGGGTAATCCCATATGTTGCAACGGCCCATACCGTGTTTGGAAATATCCCGTTTCATGCCAAGGAAAATACAGAACGTTCCCGGTGAGGCCTTGCTCCGCTGCACCTTCCAGCGCAACACCGGCGGCAGATCACCGGGGTTCATCAGCCGGGTAAAGGTATGCTGCGGCTCAATAGCGCTGATCACCGCGTCTGCTTCAAAGCGCTGACCGTCTTCGGTCTCCACCGCCAGAGCCCGCTTGCCCTTCATCTGGATATTCACCGCCGCACAGCGGGTGTGGAAGATGCCGTCATGGGTTGTTGTGGCCTCCACCAGGGCGTCCCGCAGGCTGCCGCTGCCGCCCCGGGGAAAATACGCACCAGTGCTGTAATGCAGCATCAAACCCATGGCGTAAATCGCCGATACCTTAGAGGGCGCAAGGCCCAAATCGCCAAGCTGCGCACAGAGCACTGCCCGCAGTTGCGGATCGTCGGTGATGGTGTTGAGGAACGACTCATAAGGCACAAAGGCCCAGCGCAGCAGGGGATAAAGGTTCTGCAGAGCCATAACCGCCGCCTGAGCCACATGCCCGTCGCTGAGACGCTCCTGGGCGCTGATGGCGCGGCCCACGGCGCTGATCTTTTTGTAAAACCTGTCCACGGCTTTTTTCCGCCGGGGAAACGCCGCCGCCAGCCTGTCGCGATAGCGGTCCATGCCCTTGCAAAACCGTAGCTCGTGATCCGGGAAGCGGTAGACATCAAAGCCTTCAGGGTCCAGCTCCGTAAAGAGCTGCCCGGCATCAATGTCCAGTGGTTTCAGAACGTTATGAATAGCCTGCCCCGGAGCGCATTCGCCAACATAATGAACACCGGGATCAAAATGATAGCGGCGACGCACAAAGGGATTCAGAAACCCGCCGGGTTCCCGGGCCTGCTCAAGAGCGATTACTTTTACACCGGCTTTGGCAAGGTAGGCTGCAGCAGTCAAACCACCGGCGCCAGTTCCGATTACTACTGCTGTTTTTGTCCTCGTCATCAGATCCCTCGCTTGGTCGAAAAATATGTTGGGCAACAGTGTACCCGGCATGTCCCCCGGTGTCAAAACGCATTCCATGAAAAAACACCGCTATATTACGATAATAATATAAAATGCGCTCGGGAATCCCTCGGGACGCCACACCCTGTTTCCCGGGACACCACACCCGCTTTCACGGGGCACAGCGACCCATTTTTTGCTACATATTGTTTTTATCTTGTAAAAGAGGCTATTTGGGCTGCGTCATTTCCCGGGGACGGCCCGTGAAACGGCCCCTGCTGTCCCGAGGAAGCGCCCTCCCCGTCCCGGGGAAATTAACCTGTTTGCGAATGATTATTGAGTATATAGCAATCAAAAACAGCCATTTAACGCGCCGCGTTATGCCGAAATCCCGGCAAACGCCTCTTGAACTGTGCCGCCGAAGGTGTTAGCATATCCCCCATGGAGGCATGGATTATGAAACACTATATCGTTGTTGCGGTTTTTATGATGGCGGCGGTATCCTTTTTATCTTTTTCCGGTTGCGACAGGGCAAAACAAAACGATACCCCGACGGCACAAAAGGAAACAGTGAAGGCGCGGCCCACGGTGGCGCAACGGCTGATGGATACCGATCCCGAAGAACGCAACGGCGCATGCCTGGATATTGTGGACATGGGCTACCGCGGTGCGCCCCATGTTCCCCGATTGATAGAACTTTTAGTGGATGAAAAACAGTTTGTCCGTAAGAACGCCGCCATTGCCCTGGGCAGTATTGGCCAAACGGCAACAGCAGCGGTTCCGGCGCTGCATGCCATTGTAACGCAGTACCGCCCCTCCCCTCCGGCAGAAACTCCGCCCCCAACCGGTGACGACGCCGAAGACCAGCCAACACCCGCAGCAGAGCAGAAAAACACTCCCCCGCCCTCCAACCGGGTACCTCTGCAAGCCGCACTGGCTCTGGGCAGAATCGGCCCCGCCGCAGCGGTGGCCATCCCGGATCTTATCTTCCACATGGGAGGCATTGACGAGACCATGGCAGACGCTGCCACCGAGGCCATGGGTGGAATCGGAGAAGCCGCCATTGCGCCCCTTACAAAAGCTCTTGGCAGCAAAGACAACAGCCTTTTGCGCCGCAACGCCGCCGTTGCCCTGGGCTACCTTTCCCCCCTGGCGCTGTCTGCGGTGCCCCGGCTGACCGCCGCCCTGCGGGATGCCGACGACGGTGTCCGGGCAGCAGCCGTGGTGACGTTGGGCAAAATCGGACCTTTGGATGAGCGGGTGGTGCCTGCGGTGATCGACACCCTGCGGGACGACACGCCACTGGTTCGTGGCGCAACCCTGGAGGCCATGCGCATCATGGGCAGCCCGGCATCACAGGCCCTGATCAAAGAAATTCAGTCCGGCGACGCAACCCGCAAAGAACGGGCGATTCCGGCTTTGAAGGAAGTGGCCCCCCGGGTATACCGCAAGTATTTAGAAGAACAGCAGGAAAACCAACCCAGGGAAGAAACAAAAACGGGAACGCCACAAGGCGCTCCCGCAGAGTAAACAATTCCGGTTGTTTTTTACTTTTTAGCTGCTTCTTTTTTCTCTGTTTCCTTTGCAGCGGGCTTTGTGCCCAGGGCATCATTCAGGCCCGGCACATACTGCAGGCCTTCGAGTACCTGCATGGAGGATTTTTTCATCATATCACCAAAGGGTTCGCTGCGGCCTCCAAGAATCGGTGCCAGGAAAACTTCGCTCACGGCAAAGAAACTCTGACGGTTTTCCGGCCGGGCAAAGCCATGACCTTCATTGGGATACAATACATAGGTGACGGGAATGTTCTTTTCCTTCATGGCCGCCACAATCTGGTCGCTTTCCGCCTGTACCACCCGGGGATCGTTGGCACCCTGACCGATGAGCAGAGGCTTGACAATGGCGTCAACCCGACTGATGGGGCTGCGGCTCATGAGGAATTTCTTGCCTTCCTCGGTACGGAAATCACCGATACGGCTGGTCATCATATCAATCATTGGTTTCCAGTAGGCGGGGATTGCCTGCATAAAGGTCACCAGGTTGGAGGGGCCCACAATATCCACGCCGCAGGCAAAGACATCCGGGGTAAAGGTCATGCCCACCAAGGTAGCATAGCCGCCGTAGCTGCCGCCCATGATGGCGGTTTTATCCTTTTGGGCGATGCCCTTTTCAACAGCCCAGTTCACCGCATCGATGAGATCGTCGTGCATGGTGCCGGCCCACTGGCGGTTGCCGGCGTTGACAAAGCTTTTGCCAAACCCGGTGGAACCCCGAAAGTTGACACTCAGCACCGCATAGCCGCGATTGGTAAGCCACTGGTGTACCGGATTGTAGCCCCAGCTGTCCCGGTGCCAGGGACCGCCGTGCACATAGAGCACCATGGGCAGGGGTTTGTCCGGCATGCCGTTGTTGTCATTCCAAACCGGCAGGGAGTAGTAGCTCACCAGATTTTTTCCGTCACGGGTGGGAATAACCACGGGATGCATCTTTGTAAGTGTCAATCCCTCCAGATCCTTGCGATGCACAAACAGGAAGTCGGCCTTTTGGGTTTCCCGGTTGTAGCGGTAAAAATAGACCGGACCGTCATCCGTCAGCCAGGCCACAATCCAGGTCTTGTTGTCCAGGGTGGCCTGGGTGGGCCAGAAATCGCCTTCGCGGACTTTTGCCAGCACCTTAAAATCGGCCTCGGTTTCCGCATCAAGGAACTTCCACTGGGCCCGGTCGTACTTGATGCTGGCGGCCAGGGGTTTGTAGGTTGCCGGATGCTGGAATACATGTCCGATATCCGCCCGCGTATCATCCACCAGCAGGGTTTCTTTGCCGCTGTCCAGATCTATGGCCATCAACGCCGAGGTATCGCGGTTGAGGCTGGAAAGGAAATACATGGTTTTGCCATCGCTGCTGAGGCCCTGGGGTTTGGTGTTCATGGAGTCTTCCATGGCCACAATGCGCCACACCTTAAATCCTCGCTTTACCTTCTGCAGAATTTCATAGCCGCCGTCCGGGGTAAATTTGGTGGCAAAACGCAGCTTGTAATCGTCATCAAACATAAAGCCGGCAAAGGCATCGTTCTTTTTTATCAGGGTGCGCACGCCGGTATCCAGATTAAGGCGGTACACATCGTGGTACTGGGGATTGCGGTCATTGATGGAAATCACAATTTCATTGGGGTATTTAGGGCTTATGGCATCCACCCGGGCCCGGACTTTATCAATGGCGGTGTATTCCTTCACCTCTTTGGTTTTTACGTCCACCCCGTACAGACGCCAGTTCTCGTCGCCATCCTTGTCTTGCGCATATACGATCAGACCGGGATGATAGGTCCATCCATGATAACGGATGCCGCGA
>Ga0070729_10001693_pt1 | contig 32231 bp, 23 predicted proteins | sample tdDd472_FD_66725 | JGI IMG/M metagenome (GOLD analysis project Ga0070729, IMG submission 66725) | Marine sediment microbial communities from the Atlantic coast under amendment with organic carbon and nitrate - tdDd47.2 | ecosystem: Environmental > Aquatic > Marine > Coastal > Sediment | place...
GCAGACGAAGACGCCGACGGTGTACCGGACGCGTGCGACGCCTGCCCGGGCGAGGACGACGCCCTCGATGCCGACGACGACACGGTGCCCGACGCCTGCGACGTCTGCGATGGCGAGGACGACACTCGAGACCGCGACGGCGACGGGGTGCCCGACGGCTGCGACGACTGCCCCGGCGCCGACGATGCCGACGACTTCGACGGCGACGGGGTGCCGGACAGCTGCGACGTGTGCCCCGATGGTCCGGACGCCGAGGACCGAGACGGCGACGAGCAGCCCGACGCCTGCGACCCCTGCCCCGACGACGCCTTCGACGACAGCGACGGCGACGGCGTCTGCAACAGCGACGACCTCTGCCCCGGGTCGGACGACGGCGACGATGGCGACGACGACGGGCAGCCGGACGACTGCGATCCCTGCCCGCTCGACGCCCTCGATGACTCCGACGGCGACGAGGTCTGCGACAGCGCCGACGTGTGCCTCGGCGGCGACGACCGGGACGACTTCGACGACGACGGCACCCCGGACCGGTGTGATCTGTGCCCGATCGACGCCACCGACGACAGCGACGGGGACGGCGTCTGCGACAGCTTCGACCGATGCGCCCTCGGAGACGATGGGGTGGACACCGACGAGGACGGGACCCCCGACGCGTGCGACCCCTGCCCGCTCGACGACCTGAACGACATCGACCGCGACGGCGTCTGCGACAGCGACGACCAGTGCCCCGGCGAGGACGACACCGTCGACGAAGACGGGGACACGATCCCCGACGCCTGCGACGTCTGCGACGACGGCGACGATCGGCTCGACATCGACGACGACGGCGTGCCGGACGCCTGTGACGCCTGCGACGGATTCGACGACGGCGACGACGGGGACGGCGACGGGCAGCCCGACGCATGCGACCCCTGCCCCGCCGACGCCCCCGACGATGCCGACGACGACGGCGTCTGTGATGCCGACGACGCCTGCCCCGGTGAAGACGACGCCGAGGATCGGGACGGCGACGGGCAGCCCGATGCCTGCGACCCCTGCCCGGCCGACGCCCCCGACGACACCGACGGCGACGGCGTCTGCGATGCCATCGACGCCTGCCCCGGCGAGGACGACAGGGCCGACGGCGACGGGGACGGGCAGCCCGACGCCTGCGATCCCTGCCCGCTCGACGCCCCCGACGACTCCGACGCCGACGGGGTGTGCGACGCCGTCGACGCCTGCCCCGGCAGCGACGACCGGGTGGACACCGACGAAGACGGCGTGCCGAACGCCTGCGACCCCTGCCCGCGCGACAATCCCGACGACCTCGACGGCGACGGCATCTGCGACTCGGTCGACCTCTGCGAAGGCGGCGCAGACGCCGACGACTTCGACGGTGACGGGCAGCCGGACGTCTGCGACCCCTGCCCGGCGGACCCGGCCGACGACTCCGACGGCGACGGGGTCTGCGACTCCGACGACGTGTGCACCGGTGGCGACGACGCGGCGGACACCGACGAAGACGGCGTGCCGGACTTCTGTGACCCCTGCCCACTCGACGCCGACGACGACTCGGACCGCGACGGCGTATGCGACTCCGACGACGTCTGCCCGGGCGAGAACGACACTGCGGACTTCGACCGAGACGGGCAACCGGACGCCTGCGATCCGTGCCCGGCCGACCGCCCGGACGACTCGGACGACGACGGGGTCTGTGACTCGGTCGACGCGTGCCCCGGCGCCGACGATACCCTGGACGCCGACGACGACGGGGTCGCCGACGCCTGCGACGCCTGCCCCGGCGAGGACGACGCGATCGACGCCGACGGCGACGGCGTCCCCGACCCGTGCGACGTCTGCCCTGCTGGCAACGACCGCGCCGACGCCGACGGGGACGACGTGCCCGACGCCTGCGACGGGTGCCCGTTCGATCCGGCCGACGACTCGGACGGCGACGGACGCTGCGACACGATCGACATCTGCCCCGACGGCGACGACCGCCTCGACGCCGACCGGGACGGCGTGCCCGACGCCTGCGACGTCTGCGAAGGCGACGACGCGACCGGCGACGACGACGGCGACGGATTCTGCGCCGACGTCGACCTGTGCCTCGCCGGTGACGACACCGTCGACGACGACGAGGACGGGGCGATCGACGCCTGCGACAACTGCCCGGGCATCGCCAACCCGGACCAGCTCGACACCGATGGGTACGAGGTGTCCGTAACCCCGATCGCCTTCGCCGAGCGCCCCATGCCGACGACCGTCCTGCCCCTCGGTGACGACGCGGTGCGGACGATCCCGATCGGCTTCGACTTCACCTTCTTCGACGACTCGTACGCCCGGGTCGTTGTGAGCTCGAATGGCTTCGTGACCTTCGACACCGAAGCCGACGACGGCTGCTGCGACGCCTTCATCCTCGGCGAGGACGACGGGTACGACCGGTTGATCGCCGGGTACCAGACCGACCTCAACCCGTCCCGCGGTGGGGCCATCACGTACGGGCTGCGCGGGACCGCACCCAACCGCGAGCTCGTCGTCGCGTGGCAGAACATCCAGCACTTCCCGTCGGGGACGGCGATCACCATGCAGATCGTGTTGCAGGAGTCCGGGGGCGTCGAGATCCACTGCCGGTCCTGCACGTCGAACGGCGCTGGCCACACGCAGGGCATCGAGTCCCCCGACGGCCTCACATGGGCGGCCCGCGATGGGCGCGTGAACGCGTCGTTCTCGGTGACGAGCGACGCCGTGCGGTTCACCACCGGCGCCCGCATCGGCGACGGCGTGGGCGACGCCTGCGACGTGTGCCGCCGCGGGCCGGACGACGTCGACAGCGACGGTGACGGCGTGCCCGACGCCTGCGACGTGTGCGCGCTCGGGTCCGACGAGGGCGACGCCGACGGCGACGGTGTGCCGGACGCCTGCGACGTGTGCCCCGACGGGCCGGACGACGCGGACTCGGACTTCGACGGCGTCCCCGACGGCTGCGACCCGTGCCCGCTGGACGATCCGGACGACCTCGACGGCGACACCGTGTGCGACATCGACGACCGCTGCCCCGGCGCCGACGACCGCCTCGACGCCGACGCCGACACCATCCCGGACGCCTGCGACGCCTGCCCCGGCGGAGACGACCGCGACGACCGCGACCTCGACGGCGTGCCCGACACCTGTGACCCGTGCCCGTTCGATGCAGACGACGACAGCGACGGCGACACGGTGTGCGACACCGACGATGTGTGTGCGGGGGGCGACGACCGGGTCGACGGCGACATGGACGGCGTGCCGAACGCGTGTGACCCGTGCCCGCTGGACGCGATGGACGACAGCGACGGCGACACGGTGTGCGACTCCGACGACGCGTGCCCCGGCGCCGACGACCGCGCCGACGTCGACCGCGACGGCACCCCCGACGCCTGTGACCGCTGCCCCTTCGACCCGACGGACGCCTGCTGAACGGGCGGGGCGTTCGGGCGGCGCGGGGCGCCGCCCCTGGAACGTCTCATCGTCCCTCAGGGGCGACGCCCCGCGCCGCCCATATGACGCATGCTTCCGGACGACTCATCGTCCCTCAGGGGCGGCGCCCAGCGCCGCCCATACGACGCATGCTTCCGGACGACTCATCGTCCTTCAGGGGCGGCGCCCAGCGCCGCCCATACGACGCATGCTTCCGGACGACTCGAGGCGTTCGGGCGGCGCGGGGCGCCGCCCCTCAGCACGCGCGCCGCTGCCCCGAATGGGGCAGCGTGCTGCGCGTGCCAGACAACGCCGGCCGCGTGCTGCGCGTGCCAACAAATTCAGTGCCGGGCGTGGTGCGGGGCGGTGGTGCCGTCCGCTTCGACCGGAACCTCGGTGTCGCCGGACACGTCCGTGCGACGCACGTCCGGCGGCAGCAGCGGGCGCTTCAGACGCTCGATGAAGGCGTCCGGATCCGCGAGCCGAAGGGCCTCCTTCAGCACCTGATCCATGTGCGACACCGGCACGATCTCGAGCTTGCGCAGGATCGCCTTCGGCACGTCGCGCAGGTCCTTCTCGTTGTCCTCGGGGATCACCACCTTGCCGACACCGGCTCGGTGCGCGGCGAGGATCTTCTCCTTGAGGCCACCGATCGGCAGCACGCGCCCACGCAGCGTGATCTCGCCGGTCATCGCGACGTCGTTGCGCACGGGGATCCGCGTCAGCACCGACACGATGCTCGTCACCATCGTGATGCCCGCCGACGGGCCGTCCTTCGGCGCCGCCCCTTCGGGGAAGTGCACGTGCAGATCGACCTTCTGGTAGAAGTCCGGCGCCAGACCGAGGTTCATCGCCCGGCTGCGCACGTAGCTCATCGCCGCCTGCGCTGACTCCTGCATCACGTCACCGAGCTTGCCGGTGATGATCAGCTTGCCCGACCCGGGCATCAGCGTGACCTCGGACGTCAGCAGCACGCCGCCGTACATCGTCCACGCGAGGCCGTTCGTCAGCCCGATCTCGTCGGACTCCTCACGCCGGTCGTCCTTGTACTTCGGGGGCCCGAGGTACTTCGCGACCGACTTCGGGTTGACCTTCCACGACGTGCGCTCGTCTTCGCCGAGCACGTAGTCGCGGGCGATCTTGCGGCAGATGCCGGCGATCTCGCGCTCCAGGTTTCGCACGCCCGCCTCGCGGGTGTACCGCGCGATGACCGTCTTCACGGCGCTGTCGGTGAACGTGACGTCCACGTCGTCGAGCCCGTTCTCGCTCAGCTGCCGCCCGATCAGGTGGTTGCGGGCGATGTTGAGCTTCTCGAACTCCGTGTACCCGGGGATCTCGATGACCTCCATGCGGTCGCGCAGGGGGATCGGGATCTGCGACGCATTGTTGGCGGTGGTGATGAACATCACCTCCGACAGGTCGTAGTCGAGGTCCAGGTAGTGGTCGTTGAACGTCGCGTTCTGCTCGGGGTCGAGCACCTCGAGCAGCGCGCTCGACGGGTCCCCGCGGAAGTCCATCGACATCTTGTCGATCTCGTCGAGCAGCATGACCGGGTTGTTCATCCCGACCTTGCGCAGCGACTGGATGATCTTGCCGGGCAGCGCGCCGATGTAGGTCCGCCGGTGACCGCGGATCTCAGCCTCGTCACGCACGCCGCCGAGCGACAGGCGCACGAAGCGGCGGTTCGTCGACCGGGCGATGGACCGGGCCAGCGACGTCTTGCCGACGCCGGGCGGGCCCACGAGGCACAGCACCGGGCCACGCAGCCGTTCGACGAGCTTGTGCACCGCGAGGTACTCGAGGATGCGCTCCTTCGGCTTGTCGAGGCCGTAGTGGTCGTCGTCGAGGATCTGCTGGGCGTTCTCGAGGTCGACGTGGTCGTCGGACTTGTCGAACCACGGCAGCGACAGGACCTGCTCGATGTAGTTCCGCACCACCGTCGCTTCGGCGGACATCGGGCTCATCATCTTGAGCTTCTTCAGCTCACGACGCAGCCGCTCGCTGGCTTCGTCCGGCAGCTGCTTGCGGCGGATGCGCTCTTCGAGCTCTTCGATCTCGTTCTTGAACTCGTCCTTCTCCCCACCGAGCTCCTTCTGGATCTGCTGCATCTGCTCGTTGAGGTAGTACTCCTTCTGCGTCCGCTCCATCTGCTTCTTGACCCGCGAACGGATCTTGCGCTCGACCTGCAGGATCTCGATCTCGGCCTGCATCAGCTCGAGCAGCTTCTCGAGGCGGTTGCTGGGGTCCTCGGTCTCGAGAATCTTCTGCTTGTCGCCGAGCTTCAGCGACAGGTGCGCGACGATGGTGTCCGCGAGGCGGGCCGGGTCGTCGATCGACGCGACGGACGCGAGCATCTCGGGCGGGATCCGCTTGTTCAGCTTCACGTACGTCTCGAACGTCGTACGCACCGAACGCATCAGCGCCTCGATCTCCTGGTTGTATTCGACGACCTCGCGCACCACGTCGACCTCGACGCGGAAGCACGGCTCGGTCGCCGTCCAGTTGCGAATGCGCGCGCGGCGCTTGCCCTCGACGAGCACCTTCACGGTGCCGTCGGGCAGGCGCAGCAGCTGGATGATCACACCGACGGTGCCCGTCCAGAAGATGTCGTCCGGACGGGGATCGTTCGTCTTCGCCCGCTTCTGCGCGCTCAGCAGGATCTCCCGCGACTCCCGCATCGCGACTTCCAGCGCTTCGATGGACCGTTCTCGGCCCACGAAGAGCGGCACGACCATGTGCGGGAACACGATGATGTCGCGCAACGGCAACAGCGGCAGCTCGCGCGTGGTCTCGTCGCCCACGCCGTCGGAATCGATACCGGAACTCATGATGCCCCTGGGGGTCTCAGGCCGATTCGGCCTCGCGTTCGCGGGTCATCTCGGGACGTGCCCCGTCCTGAATGACGCTCGCGGTCACGACGATCTCGCGAATGCTCGGATCGTCGGGTGCTTCGTACATGATCGGAAGCATGGCGCTCTCGAGGATGGATCGCAATCCACGCGCGCCACATCGCTGCTCGAGCGCCGCGCTCGCCACCGCGTCCAGCGCATCCGGTTCGAACACCAGCGACACGCCGTCGAGCGCAAAGAGCTTCTGGTACTGACGAATCAGCGCGTTCTTCGGCTCGGTGAGGATCCGCACCAGCGCGGTCTCGTCGAGCTCCGCGAGGGTCGTCGTCACCGGCAGACGCCCGACGAACTCGGGGATCAGGCCGTACTTCAGCAGGTCCTCGGGCTCGATCCGGGCGAAGATCTCGCGCTCGTTCAGTTCTTCGATCGACGCGCCGGCGTCCGCGGCTGCGAACCCGAGGGCGCGCTTGCCGAGACGAGCGCGGATGATGTCCTCGAGGCCACTGAACGCGCCGCCACAGATGAACAGGATGTTCGTCGTGTCGATGCGCAGGAACTCCTGCTGCGGATGCTTGCGGCCGCCCTTCGGCGGAATGTGCGCGATCGTGCCCTCGAGAATCTTCAGCAGCGCCTGCTGCACGCCCTCGCCGCTCACATCGCGGGTGATCGACGGGTTCTCGCTCTTGCGGGCGATCTTGTCGATCTCGTCGATGTAGATGATGCCCTTCTCGGCCCGCTCCACGTCGTGGTCCGCCGCCTGCAGCAGCGAGACGAGGATGTTCTCGACGTCCTCACCGACGTAGCCGGCTTCCGTCAGGCTCGTCGCGTCCACGATCGTGAACGGCACGTCGAGCGTGCGGGCGAGGGTCTGGGCGAGCAGCGTCTTGCCCGAGCCGGTCGGCCCGACCATGAGGATGTTGCTCTTCTCGAGCTCGACCTCGCGGGACGGTGGCGCCGAGATGCGCTTGTAGTGGTTGTGCACGGCCACCGAGAGCGTCTTCTTCGCCCGGTCCTGGCCGATCACGTAGTCGTCGAGCACGTCGAGGATCTCGCGCGGAGCGATCACGTCGGACCGCTCGTCGGCGCCGCCCGCGCGGGCGACGTGCTCTTCGATGATGTCGCTGCACAGCACGACGCACTCGTCGCAGATGTACACCGTCGGCCCGGCGATGAGCTTCCGGACGTCATCCTGGTGCTTGCCGCAGAACGAGCAGGACAAGCGCCCCGGGCGGTCGTTGCGTGTGCCAGCCACAGTGCCTCGTCAGTTCGCGTCTTCGTGGCGTTCGAGCACCGCGTCCACCAGACCGTACTCCTTCGCTTCCGCGGCGGTCATGATGTAGTCGCGGTCGGTGTCCTCCTCGATGCGCTCGAGCGGCTGCCCGCTGTGCTTCGAGAGGATGCCGTTGAGCATCTTCCGCATCCGCAGGATCTCCTGCGCGTGGATGTGGATGTCGGACGCCTGGCCCTGCGCACCGCCGAGCGGCTGGTGGATGAGCACGCGGCTGTTCGGCAGCGCGAAGCGCATGCCGGCTTCGCCACCGGCGAGCAGCACCGCGCCCATCGACGCAGCCTGCCCGATGCAGATCGTCGACACCTTCGGGCGGATGTACTGCATGGTGTCGTAGATCGCGAGGCCCGCCGTCACCGACCCGCCGGGCGAGTTGATGTAGACGCTGACCTCGCGCTCCGGATCGTCGGACTCGAGAAAGAGCAGCTGCGCGATGACCGTGTTCGCGATCGCGTCGTTGATCGGCGTACCGATGAACACGATCCGGTCCTTCAGCAGACGCGAGTAGATGTCCCACGCGCGCTCACCGCGGTGGCTCTGTTCGACGACGATGGGGATGGTTCCCATGGGCTCCTCGGCAGGGTTGGTGGGGTCGGCCCGTGCGGGCGTCACCAGCGGACAGGGGTCAAACCTCGGTCCGATCGTCGCGAATTCCAACCCCGGTGGTGCCACACGGCGATCCGCGGGTCACTCGGCGTCGGTCTCTTCGGCCGTTTCGGCCTCGGGCAACTCGTCGACCTCTTCGATGCTAGCCTTCGACCAGATGAACTCAAGCACCCGGTCGAAGAGAAGCCGCGAAGAGAGCGCATTTCGTGCTTCGGCGTTGCGGTATCGGGCACGGAGCTTCGCCTTCGGCTGCTTCGTGGCCTCGGCCTGCTCGTCGATCCACGCGTTGATGGCGTCCTCGTCGACCTCGATGTTCTCGGCTTCGGCGATCGACCGCAGCACGAGCGACTCGAGCACGGCGTTGCGGACCTGCGGCTTGACCGACTCGGTCAGGTTGCCGGCCTGGTCGCCGAGCACCGAGAGGTCCATGCCCTGCTGCTGCATCTGCTGCAGGCGGTACCGGACCTCGTTGCGGGCCTGATCCTCGAGGTAGCCGTCGGGGATCTCGACGTCGTTCGCCTCGCGCACGGCGGCGACGAGACGGCGCTTGGCGTCCATCTCGGCCTCTGCGCGGCGCGACGACTCGATGCGCTCGCGGATGGCGGCCTTCAGCTCGTCGAGGGTCTCGGCTTCGCCGGACTGCTTCGCGAGCTCGTCGTCGATCGCGGGGACGTCACGGCGCTTGAGCTCGGACACGGTCACCTCGAGGGTGATCGTCTGGCCGGCGAGCTCGTCGAGCTGGAAGTCCTCGGGCAGGGTCACCGACACCTCGGCGGCTTCGCCCTTCTTCGCGCCGGTCAGGCCGGACGCGAAGCCGTCGAGAAGGTTCTCGTCGGCGAGGTCGATCGTCTGGTCGTCCGCGTGGATCTCGGCGGCGGGGCCTTCGCCCACGCCCTTGTACGAAACGACGACGATGTCGTCGGCGGCGACCTCTTCGCGGTCCTCGACGGGCACGAGGTCGGTGTGCTGCTCCTGAAGCTGGTCGAGCTCGGTCTGGACGTCCTCGTCCGTGACCTCGACCTTCTTCTGCTGCACGGCGACGCCGTCGTAGTCCTTCGGTTCGACCTTCGGCAGACGCTCGGCCACGAACGAGAAGGCAAAGCCGCTCTCGCCCTCACCCATGTCGGTCAGCTCGGGCTGCGCGACGTGGACGGTGCCCTTGAGGTCGTCGGTCTCGAGCGCCTTGCCGATGTGGCTGCGCACGAGGGCGTCGATCGCCTCGAAGCGGACGTCTTTGCCGTAGCGCTTGCGGAGCTGCGCCATCGGGACGTGCCCGCGGCGGAACCCGGGCACGCGCACGCGCTTGCCGATCTCCTTGAGCCGGCGGGCGATCTCGCCCTTCATGGCGGTCGCGGGGACGGTGACCTCGACCGTGCGTCGGATCGGCGAATCGTCGGTAACCTTGAGCTCCATCAGGGGACCCTGGCGAATGTCGGTGGTACAAATCCCGGGTGCGGCAGCCTGCGTCCGTCGCACGGTCGCGTCAAGACCGCATCGCGCGCGTCGCGCCCGTGCGACCGAGGGGGACCGAACCGGGAGGGGTGAACGTACGACGGGGCCGCTCGACGAATCGAGCGGCCCCGCTTCAGTGCGCCCTGAAGGAATCGAACCTTCAACCTGCGGATTAAGAGTCCGTTGCTCTGCCGATTGAGCTAAGGGCGCGAAAGATGACGACCAGTGGCCGGCAGTACACTCGGCAGGATTCGAACCTGCGACCTACGGATTCGAAGTCCGGTGCTCTATCCAGCTGAGCTACGAGTGCAAAGCGAGGCGGCCATTGGGGCCAGGGTGGGAGACGGGACTTGAACCCGCGGCCTCCGGTACCACAAACCGGCGCTCTAACCAGCTGAGCTACACCCACCGTACCTCGAACGGAGCACCGCGTGAGCGGGCACCGTCGTGGGACCGCGGGGTCTATCCAGGCGGGTCCGAGGTGTCAACTGAATTTCACCCCAAAATCGACAGGGGCGTAGCGAAGCGGATCACCGCAGGTGCAGCGCCAGGGCACCTCAAGCCACCCCAGGTGCCTGACCGAAGTCCAGGGGGCCTCCGGAGGCCCCCTCGTGGGGCCGGCGGATGCGAAGCAGACGCGGGGGGCGGTCGAACCGGCAGCGACCCCCCAATCCCACCGGCCCCATCGTCGGGACAGCGGAGCAGTCTGACCGCCCCCCGCCCCGGCGCTCCGCGCCGTGTCCGGCCCCGCCAGGGGGCCTCCGGATGACTGAGCCGCTCCGAGACGCGCAGGGGGAATGGTGCGGCGGAGAACCACGGCAGGTGCTGCGCCAGGCCGCCTCGAACCACCGGAGGTGCTGCGCCAGGGCACCTCGAACCATCCCAGGTGCCTGACCGAAGTCCAGGCGGCCTCCGGAGGCCCCTCGCGCCGCGCGCCGACGGTCATGGACCGTCGTGCTGCGCGGCCAGCCATCTCCGGCCGGACGCTGCGAAGCAGCGGCGGGGGGGCTCGCACCAGCGCGGTGCAGTCTCGCAGCACCTCGAACCACCCCAGGTGCCGCGCCAGGGCAGCCACCACAAATGCAAGCTCGCAGCACGCCCGGCAGGACTCGAACCTGCAACCGTCGGCTTAGAAGGCCGGTGCTCTATCCGGTTGAGCTACGGGCGCGAGCGCGCTCCGCAGAGCGCGAGTCGGGGCGACAGGATTCGAACCTGCGACCTACGGCTCCCAAAGCCGCCGCGCTACCAGGCTGCGCTACACCCCGTGTGGCGACGCAACCTACGCGGCGCCCCCCGGGCACGCAAGCGACGAATCAACCGCCCGTGACGAGGCCCGGCGCGGCCTGCAGGTCCGGCACCATGGCCGCCAGCGCGGCGCCACGGTGGCTCATCGCGTTCTTCTCGGCGGCCCCGACCTCAGCGAGGTGGCGCCCGTCGTCGAGCACGAAGTACGGGTCGTAGCCGAACCCGCCGGCGCCCTTCGCCTCGGTCGCCATTCGGCCGGGCATCGCCCCGGCCCAGGTGCGCACATACCACCGGTTGCCGACCACTGCGGCGTCGGTCGGACCGACATCCGCGGGCGATGCGACCCGGCGGGCGTCGGCGGGGGCGTACGACGCCGGCCACGCCACCGCGATCACGCACCGATACTGCGCGGTGCGGTCCAGCGCAGGATCTGCGTCGAGCTGGGCGACGAGCTTCGCGTTGTTGTCGGCGTCGGTGGCACCCTCGCCCGCGTACCGCGCCGAGTGGACGCCGGGCGCGCCGCCCAGCCCGTCGACCTCGAGTCCAGAGTCATCCGCGAGGGTGACCCGCCCGGTCACCGCCGCGTAGGCCGTCGCCTTGATCACGGCGTTGGCGGCGAAGGTCTCGCCCCACTCGTCGACATCCATCGACAGGTCGAGATCCCGCGGCGTCACGAGGGCCACGTCGAAGTCCGCGAGGATCGCGCCGATCTCGGACAGCTTGTGCGCGTTGCCCGACGCAAGCAGCCAGGGCGTCATGCCACCGGCTCCACACCGAGCCGCTGCAGGGCGCCGGCCGACAGGGCCAGCTGCTGGGCCTTCATCCACGACCGGATCGTCGTCTCGCCGGCGTCGAGCATCCGCACGAGCTGGGCACGGGCGAGGGTCCCGCCCTCGCCCGTCGCCTGCACCTCGACGAACTCGCCGGTGTGCGTCATCACGAGGTTCGCGTCGACCTCGGCGGAACTGTCTTCGACGTAGTCGAGGTCAACGACGACGTCGCCGTCCACCACGCCGCACGAGACCGCCGCGACCTGCGCGATCAGCGGCGACGTCTCGAGGGTCTCGTTCTCGAGCAGCTGGTCCACCGCGAGCGCGAGGGCCACCCACGCGCCGGTGATCGACGCCGTGCGCGTGCCGCCGTCGGCCTGCAGGACCTCGCAGTCGAGGTGGATCGTGTGCTCGCCGAGGGCCTCCAGATCGATCGCCGCACGCAGGCTGCGCCCGATGAGGCGCTGGATCTCGTGGGTGCGCCCCTTCACCTTGCCGCGCATGCTCTCGCGCGCGAAGCGGTCGCGGGTCGACCCCGGCGTCATCGCGTACTCGGCCGTCAGCCAGCCGCCGACGCCCAGCCGAAACCGGGGGACCCGGTCCTCGAGCGTCGCGGTGCACAGCACCATCGTGCGCCCGCAGCGCACGAGCACGCTGCCCGCGGGGTTCGTGGTGAATCCGGGCTCGAGCTCGAGCCGGCGGGCCTCGTCGTATGCACGTCCATCGTGTCGCATGTCGCCTCCGGTGGGGTTCGGGGCGACACCGAATCGCGACGGTGCGGGGGCGTCAAGCGTCGCTGCCGACGCGGCGCTCAGCGAACGGCGACGGACTGGGCGGTGGCGTCGCCGTGAGCGACCTCGTACCGGCTGTCGAGCACGCCATCGAGGTCGGCGGCCAGCTCGGTGGCCTGCACGTCCCAGGCGAGGATCGCGTCGACGAGGGCGTCGGCGAGCACGTCGTGGCGCTCGTCCAGGATCGACACCTTGCCCTCGTGCACGTGCGACAGGAACCCGAGCTCGACGACCACCGCCGGCGCGCGGACGCCGCGCAGCACGCGGAACTGCCCCTGCCGGACCCCGCGGTCCGTGGCGTCGGTCGCAGCCATCAGCTCGCCCTGCATCGTATCGGCGAAGGCGGCCGAGAGCCGGTGCGCGCCGTCGCGCCGCAGGTCGTCCACGATGAACGCGTGCACGTCGCCGGTGACGCCGACCTCGCCGCGGGGCAGCGACGGCCCCTCGTCTTCGCGGCCCGGGGTCGGCTCGCCGGGCACGGTGCCCGTCGGGTCGAGGTACCAGGTCTCGATGCCCTCGGCGGCCGGGTTCACCGCGGCGTTGAAGTGGACGCTGACGAAGAGGTCGGCGCCCACGACGTGCGCGAGGTGGCTGCGATCCTCGAGGGTCGGGTACTCGTCGATCTCGCGAGTCAGGACGACCCGCAGCCCCGGAGCCCGCTCAGCGAGACGTTCGCGGACGAGGTGGGCGACCTCGAGGGTCAGCTCCTTCTCGTCGATCCCCGCGACCCCGCAGGCGCCACCGTCCTCGCCGCCGTGGCCCGGGTCGATCACGACAGTGCGCAGCGGCCCCGGCAGCGTGTCGGCCACGACCGACGTCGACGCACCGATGGTCACGGCCAGCGCGAGCACGGACAGAGCGGCACGGATCGACATGAGCGGCGCGGGGTTCGAGGCGATATGTCAGAATGGTACCGACATGATCCCCCGAAGCCAGAAAAAGATCCTCGCTGGCGCAATCCTTGTTTGCGCAGCTGTCGCGCCCATGGCGGGCGCTGGCGCTCCTCGGCCCGTGCCAGACTGCGTCGACGCCCTGACCGCCGCCGCGCGCGAACGAGGCTACACCCTCTCGGTGAGCCTCGACGGCGCGCCGGTCACCAGCGTCGTCGATGCCGCCGACGCCTGGGCCGCCGACACCGGCGCGGACGTCGTGCTCGTCGGCCGAGGCGCACGACTGCACGTGATCGCTCCCGGGCTCGGCCACAGCGCCGCCCGGCGGATCGTACGCGCCGCCGAGGCCACCGACGACCCGGTGTGCGCGGTCTCGGACGCCCTCGCCGCACGGGTGCGCCGACCGGCCTGGCAGCGGCCGGTCCTCGCGAGCCTCGTGGCTCTGTGCTTCACCATCGCGGCAATCGCCGCGCGGCGGGCTCAGAACGCGAAGTAGAGGCCGAGCGTGTAGTCCACCTGGAAGCTGAACCGATCGAAGAGCACCATCGCGTGCACGTCGTTCTGCAGCCCGACGGTGTCGTTGAACATGTACAGCAGGCCGAGGCCGACGCCGACGTGGACGGGGCCCTCGTTCGTCGTGTCGTACGTGTCCTTCTCGGCGAGGTAGACGACGTGGCTGACGTCGCCGTAGCCCACCGAACCCTGTCCGTAGACGCGCAGCGGGCCGTCATCGCGGAAGAAGTACCGGGCCTTCAGGCCGACGAGCGGCTCGGGCTCGATGCCGGACTCGAGGATGACGAGCTGCAGCCGCAGGAACGGCACGAGGTGGAAGGCCCGCGCCGCGACGAAGCCCATCTCGAAGCCCATGTGGATCGGCGTGGCCGCCATGCCCGGGTTGATGCGCACTTCATCGGCATAGACGTTCGGCTCGGACGTCGCGAGGCCGAAGCCGGTGCCGCCGCCGAGCGTGAAGTGGAAGATCTCGTCGCGCTCTTCCGACGGTGTACGGTCGCGGTCACGGTCACGATCCCGCCCACCGCCGTCGCCCGGATCTTCGATGCCGCCGAATACGACGACGCCGAACGGCTGCGCAGGCGTCCCAGCCGTGCCGAGCACGGTGCCCGCGCGGTCGAGGACGGTGATGTAGTAGTCGACCTGCACGGGGCCCGAGGTCGCCTCGGCCGGGATCTCACCGAGGAACGACACGCCGTCCGGCTGAGCGAAGAGCTCGACGGCGTAGAACGTCGGCGCGCCCAGCGGGCGGAAGTTCACCACGACGCGAGCGACAGGGACGCTGACCGGAACGGTGGCCGAGAGGATGATCGGGCGGCCGGCCTGAGCCTGCTGCACGGGGGTGTGCTGCACCACCGGGGCGGGCGGGCCGGGCGGCGGACCGACGGGACCCGGACCAGGACCGGGGCCGGGGCCGGGGCCGGGGCCGGGGCCCGGATCGGGGCCGGTCGCGACCTGCGCCGGCACGAGACCCCGGGCACGCTCGAGGATCTCTTCGAGCGTGGGCGTCGCGTAGTACGGGTTGATCTCGACGGCCGCGTCGATGAGCAGCGCCTGAACGAACGCGTTGAGCACGGGCTCTTCGGCGCCGGTCAGGGCGTACCGGACGACGCCCATCATGACCCACGTCTCGGCGGCGACGGGGGTGTTCACCCCGGCCATCTCGATGAGCTCGACGGCGCTCTGCAGCTTCGCCTCGGCGGCGGGCAGCTGCAGCATGTCGTAGTCGTCGTAGCTCTCGGTCAGCAGCTGCTGGACACGGTTCTCAGCGTCGCCCTGGGCAACCGCAGCGAAGGGCGCCAGAGCGACGAAGAGGGTCGCGACGAGCGGCGCGATCCAGCGAAGGGAGCGGGAAGCGCGCATGGGGGTCACCGCGACGTGATGTGGAACTCGACACGGCGGTTGGCGGCGCGGCCGTCTTCGGTCGCGTTGTCCGCAATCGGCGTCTCTTCACCGAAGCCCACCGCCTGCAGGCGGCCCGGGTCGACGCCCTGCCCGATGAGGTAGGCACGCACCGAGTCGGCGCGGTCCTGGCTCAGGCGCAGGTTGTAGCTCGCCGAACCCTGGCTGTCAGTGTGACCCTCGATGCGGAGCGCCATGTCGGGGTTGCGAATCAGGATGGTCGAGACCTCGTCGAGGATCTCGAACGAGATGGCACCGGTGATCGTGGCCGAGCCGGTCTCGAAGTTGATCTGCTGGGTGATCTCGATCTGCGTGTCGGTGACGATGACCAGCGACGACTCATCGGGGCAGCCGTCGTCGTCACGGTCGCCGTCGAAGTCCTCGGGATCGATCGGGCAGGCGTCGTCGACATCGAGGATGCCGTCGCCGTCATTGTCGACGTCGGGGCAGCCGTCCTCGTCTTCGAAGCCGTCGATGTCCTCGGCGTCGACCGGGCAGCTGTCCGAGGGGTCGGGCAGACCGTCGCGGTCGTTGTCACGCTCGGGGCAGCCGTCCTCGTCTTCGAAGCCGTCGAAGTCCTCGGGATCCCGCGGGCACTCGTCGACGTCGTCGGCATAGCCGTCCCCGTCGCGGTCGTTCGAGCAGGCGTCGCCCACCCCGTCGCCGTCGGTGTCCGTCTGGTCCGGGTTCGGCGTCATCATGCAGTTGTCGGGATTGTTCAGGATCCCGTCGCCGTCCATGTCGTCGTCGCAGACGTCGCCGAGCCCGTCGCGGTCGATGTCCGACTGGTCCGGGTTCGGCGTGGTCGGGCAGTTGTCGCTCTCGTCCGGGATGCCGTCGGCGTCCGTGTCCGTGACGACGACGATGCCGAAGCACTCCGGCCGGTCGTCGACGATCGCACGAACGGCGTCGATGTTCTCGCGAGCGATCTCGAGGTGGTGGACGGCCGGGCTGTATTTGCCGCGTTCCATCTCATAGAGCAGGAACTCGAGGTGCGACTCGGCCAGCGCGATCTCGCGCTCGGCGTCGCAGCGCAGCGCGGCGTCGTGGGTCCGCGTCGCGTGCTCCTGGATGTACGCCGCGTGGTCCGCGAGCGGCACACCGCTGACGCAGGCCCCGAGGATCAGAGCGAGGAGGGTCGCGACGAGCGCGAACCGGCTGCGGCGGGGATCAGAGATCATCCAGCGGATCCTCGATGACGGGCGCCCCACGCATGGGGCTGCGCAGGGCACGCTCCAGCGCCTGATCGGCGAACGCCTCGGCGCGCCGGGCGTAGTCGACGGCCTGCTGGAAGTCGGAGTAGCCCCACTCCTCTTCGGCCTTCGACAGGTACTCGATCGCCGAGATGTACTCGTACGTCGCGTACTGTTCAGCGTCGGCGGCGGTGGCCTGTTCGACTGCGTCCCGGGCATCCGAGATCGACTGGGTCGACAGGATGGGTCCACAGCCGACGAGCGCGACACACGCGGCCGCGGCGGCGATGCCGCCCCGGACCCACGTCGCCGTGCGACGTCCTGCTTTCGTGCCCGCTCTGGCTCGCACGCGCGCCTCCAACCGGGGGGCCGAGCCGTCGTCCGTGGGCGCCGACCGGGGTGGCCTGCGCCGGTACCAACGGCTCGTGGTACACCGAATTGCGAGTAACAGAGCGGCTTCTCGGGTGTCAAGTTGTCGACCGTCGTCGGCGTCGACGAAGGCCGCTGATTCGCGGTATGGTCGGTGCCCCTCCGACCCCCTCGTGTGGATGACCGACGTGACCCCCTGTCGTGCGTGTGGACGCGACTCGTCCGACCCGGAGTGGTGCGACCATTGCGGCGCCGAGCTGGCGACCCACGCCGACACGGCCGTGCGCCGCCCGAAGGTCGACGACCACGGCGTGCTGCGCCTGTCGCGACGCCCGGACGACACGCGCACCGATCCGATCGACCTGTCGGTGGACCTCGAGGAGCGCGAGATCGCCGTCGACGCCGACGCCGACGACATCCCCGGAGCCGTGCAGGCGACGGACGCGCTGGGCGACCGCTGGCGGCTCGTCCCCCCGGCCGACGCCCCGCTCGAGGGTCTCGTCGCCGGGCCACCGGACCGGGTCGACGCGCCGCATGGGGTCGTGTCCCTCGCGGGCGGGCTGTGGCGCGCCACGCCGCTGCGCGAAGGCGTCACCCTCGCCGACCGGGTGATGAACCTCGACCGCGCCCTCACGATCGACGAGCTCGCGGACTGGCTCGGCGCCATTCTCGACCTGCTCGAGGCGTGCCACGCCGAAGGGCTCGCGTGCCTGCGCGTCGCGCCGTTCACCGTCCGCTTCGACGACGCCGGCGTCGCGCGCTTCGACGGCCTCGGCGGGCTCTTTCGCATCGGCGATCCCCTCGACGCCCTGCCCGCGATCGAGGGCTACACCGCCCCCGAGATCCTGCACGGCGTCGTGCCCGAGGGACCGCAGGCGAGCGCCGACATCTACAGCGTCGCCATGCTCGCGTGGTGCCTCGTCGCCCGCCGCGACCCGCCGGTGTCGGCCCTGAGCGGCTACCTGCCGGTGCTCGACGCCCGCGACGCCGACCCGGACGGCCCGCTCGGGCTGGCCCGGTTCATCGCCTTCGCCGGCGCGCCCGAACCCGGCGACCGCCCGGCGTCGATCGCCGCGACCCGAGCCCTGCTCGACGAGTGCATCGGCCAGGCCCGGCGGTGGTCCGGGGACGCGCCGATGCCACAGATCGCCTGCAGCGTCGCCGCCGACACGCACATCGGCATCCTCAAGCGGTACATGGCCGCCGTGAACCAGGACGCGGTCTTCGCCGCCACGAACGACGACGGATCCCGCGCGACCCTCATCGTGTGCGACGGCGTCAGCACCGCGTCCTGGGGCAGCGGCGATATCGCGTCGGCGGTGGCCCGCGCCCACTTCGTCGAGGCGTGGACGCGCTGGCGCGACGACGAGCTGCCCGAAGACCCCTCCGACTGGGTCCGCGCCTGCATCGAGGGCGCGAACGCCGCCGTCGTGAAGCGGGTCGACGACGACTTCGCCCCGTTCGAGGGCGAGCCCGACGACGCGATGGGGACGACCTGCGTGGTCGCCTGGATCGCCAATGGGATCGCGTGGATCGGCAGCGCCGGCGACAGCCGCGCCTACATCGTGCGCCCGCGCTTCGTCGAGCAGATCACCCGCGACCACAACCTCGCGACGATCGGCCTGATCCAGGGCGTCGAGCCCGACGACATCCTCACGTTCGCCCACGGATCGGCGCTTGGCCGCTGCCTGGGCCTCTTCGACGTCGGTGACGACGGGCACCTCACGCCGCGCGAGGTCGAGCCGGACGTCGTCCAGCTGCGCCTCGACCGGGGCGACCGCCTCGTGCTCTGCACGGACGGGCTCACCGACTTCGCCGGCCGGGACGCCGCGGGCGCCGAGATGGCGATCTACTCGTCGGTCATCGGCGAGCCGCTGCCCGATCTCGCCTGCCTGCAGCTGATCAGCGAGGCGAACCGCTGCGGCGGCGGCGACAACATCGGCGTGGCGATTCTCGCCGCCGAGGCCGAGGTCATCGACCCGTTCGCGACGATGGCGTCCCGGTTCGACCTCGACGACGACGGCGACACCGAGCCGCTCGACGCCGACTGAACGGCCGACAACCCGGCTCGACACGCGCCGATCACCGACCGGGCGCGCCGTCCCGCGGTCAGTGCGAGAGGATCCGGCGCGCGCCGGACATCACGCGGGTCAGCGCGACGTCGCGCGCCGCCCCACCGGGGCCCACGACGATCGCGTAGAGCGTCTCGCCGATGACCTCGAACGTGCGCACGCTGATGCGATCCGCGCTGGCGCCGGGCACGTACTGCTCGAGCGACTCCTCGATGCGCTCGCGGGTGAACGGATCCACCGCGCGGCCAAGCATCGGCGCGTAGGCCGCGAGCGCATAGCCGGCGTCCGGGTCGCCGTAGCACGACTGCACGAGTCCGCTGTGATCGGCGAGCACGACGTGCGACAGGTCGAACGCCCCGGCGATCGTGTCGAAGTAGAGCTCGAGTGCGCGGCCGAGCTGATTGCTGCGGACCTGACGGCGTTCCCAGGCGACGGGCTGCATGGCGACCTCTGTGGTTCGGTGAGGGTGCATGTCCTACATGTAGGACAATCTCTCACCAGCAACGCCCGCGCAACTTTTCGCCGGGCCGACGCCATCGCGTCGCCCATCGAATCGCCCCCCGGCGCTCCACTGCGATCCGCCGGCGCGTTCACGACGCGCAGGCCGTTCGATCAGGGCAGGTATTCGGCGCAGCGGCGCGCCCACTCGGACCCGAGCTCCACGCACTCCTCGAAGAGCTCGACCGCGTCCGCCGGATCGCCGCCGGTCGCAATGAGCAGCTGAGCGAGACGATAGCGGGGCTCGGCGTAGTCGTTGCAGCGATCGACGGCGTTCTGCAGGTAGTGCCGCGCCTCGATCGCGTTGCCCATCTCGGCCCAGGCGAGGCCGGCGTTGTTCCACGCGAGGCACAGGTCCGGCTGGAACATCAGCGCCATCTCGAACTGGTCGATCGCCTCGCGGGTCCGCCCCTGCTCGTAGAGCGCCCAGCCGAGGTTGTTGTGGGCGTGGCCCGGCGTCGAATAGGTCGGTTCGCGGGTCAGCGCACGGAAGGTGTCCTCCGCATCGGCCCACCGCGACTGGGCGAGGTAGACCGATCCGAGGTTGTTGCGGATGTCGAACCGGCCCGGGAACACGTCGAGCGCGGCCTCGTAGTACGACTCGGCCATGGGGTAGTCCATCCGCCCCTGATAGATGAAGCCGAGCAGGTAGAGCGCGCCCACATGGTCAGGGATGACCTCGAGCGTGAGCTGCAGCTCGCGGATGGCGAACGGCACCTCGCCGTTCTGAAAGTAGCCCTGGGCGAGCTGGTAGTGAAAGTCGGCTTCTTCGTACTCCTCTTCGTCGCGCTGCTGGGGCCCGGTGCAGGCGGCGAGCGCGAACGAGAGAAGGAGCGCGATGGCGGGGACGATCGGGCGCATGATCAGCGGTCCGTGCAGAGCGTTCAGAAGAGCAGGAGCAGGCGGCCGAGGACGTCGACGCTTTCGTGCGCCGGCAGCGAGATCTCGCGCGAGATGTCGACGGGCTGCGCCCACGTGTCGGTGGGGAACGCCGAGTCCGGACCGGTGACCGGGGGCGGCGGCGGGGGCAGCGGGGGCGGCCCTTCGCGCCGGTTCGGCAGGCGCTCCGTCGGTGCCGAAGCGAGCGCCTCGGCCTCGAGCTCGTCCGGACGCGGTGGCGCGCCGACCCGCTGGGGGCCCGAGCCGTCGACCGCGTGGGGTGCCGACGTGTCGGCGGTCGCCCGCGGATCGATCGGCAGCGCGCGCAGGATCTCGTCGCGACGCGCGTGGTCCATCATGCGGACGGCGAGCTTCTCCATCCCGAAGCCGTGGCCGCTGACGAGCGACCGCGCCGCTTCGAGCAGCGCGGAGTAGTCCTCGACGCCGACCTCTTCGGGGTCACACCGAAAGAGCAGCCCCTCGTTCTGCGACGAACCATCGACGCCGAGGTACACCCAGACGCGATAGCGCCCGGTGGGCGTCAGGGCTCCGGCGACCCAGGCGCGAGCGACCTGCTCGCCGCGAGGCCCGAGCGCCATCGTCCGCGTGTTGGTGCTGCGATAGAGCGCGACGATGCGCGCGGCAGCGTCCGCAATCAGCGATCCGGTGGGCAGCGCCTTGAACATGGTCGACCGGGGGTCGGGGCGCGAAACATGGGCGGGATCTATGCCTACCCCTGCCGATCGATCCCGTCAAACTGCGGATCACGGTGACCCACCCACACGGCGCGATCCGCACAGAGCGAACCGCACAGCGCGAGCCATACCGAGGCGCCCGGGGTTCAGTCGCAGGTGGGTGTCGACGGATGCACCGCATCGAGCACCGTGATCTCGCCGTCTGGCCACGAGATGGTGGCGACCTCCCAGAACGCATCGCGTGCGGGCAGCTCCTTCTCTTGCTCGAAGACGATCGTGCCGAACAGGTAGATGCGGACGGTCGCGTACACCGCGCCGAACCCGTGGTCGTTGTACAGGTGCACGCCGACGCGATACCGGACGCCACCCTCGGGTTCGTCGTAGCGGACGATCTCGGGCCCCGCGCCATCGCTGTCGTCGATGTCCATCGAGGGGCCACGACCGCGCGTCCCAGGGTCGCCCCAATGTGGCTCCTGCGCGCGCCAGTGGCAGTCCCACCGCGTGTCGCCCCAGCATCCGTTCGGATGCAGCAGGTGCACGTCGACGTCCGAGCCGGCGCCGAACCCGCTGTCGGTCTCGTCCGGGTCGGCGGGGGTGCGCCACACCACGTCGACGCGCAGCGCCGTGCCCGTGCCTGCCTGGACCGACATGCCGAACTGGTCGAAATCCTCTGTGTCGTCGCCATCGAACACGATGAGGCGCACCATCCATCGACCGAGGGTGTCCAGGTCGAAGACCGCCGTGATCGCGGTGGGGTCGATGATGCGTGCTGTGCTCCTCGCTGGCCACTCGACGATCTCCCAGCTGACCCTGGCGGGTGGATCGGCGCCGTCCCGGAGCACGGGCTCACACTCGACCCGATCGGCAAATCGAGCCTCGAGGGTCTCGGACGACCACGCGTCGTCGCCCACGACCCGGCACTGGACGCCGACGACGGGGCTGCCCCCCACCCCCGCGTCATCCACAGGACCGGCGTCGGGACGCGGGTCCGCGTCGGGGACGGGACCCATGCCGACGTCCGTGGCCGCGTCGGGCTGCGGGTCGGCATCCGCCGGCCCGTTCGCGTCGAATCGCGCGTCGACGAATCCGCCGTCGCCGTGTGCGGCGGTAGCATCGGCCGAGCCCGGGCCGACGTCCGCAGGGCCACCTGCGGGGTCGATGGGGTTGGTGCCGCAGCAGACCCCCGCGACGAGGGCGGCCACGAGCACCAGCCCGCGCCAGAGGACGGCGTATCGAGACGAGCGCATCATCGACACGTCGGCGCGCTCGGGTAGACCGCGTCCAGAACCTCGATCGCGCCCGTTGGCCATTCGATCGCGGCGACGTCCCAGAACTCCCCCCTTGCCGTGAGCTCCTTCTCGGCTTCGAACGCGAGGACACCACGGATGTAGATCCGGACGGTCGCCGTCGACGGGCCGAAGCCGTGGTCGTTGTAGTAGTTGACCCCGACCCGGTAGTAGAGGTCGCTCTCGGGGTTGTTCAGGTTGATGTTCTCGGGACCGGCGCCGTCCGTATCGTCGATGTCCAGCGACGGATCGTCGTCCGCCCGCCCGAGGTCGCCCCAGTTCGGTTCGGCCTCGCGCCAGTGGCAATCCCACGGGCGGTCGTTCCAGCATCCATTCGGATGCAGCAGGTGCAGGTCGAAATCCGTCCCAGCCCCGAACCCGGTGTCGGTCTGGTCGGCGTCGCCCGGCGTGTCCCACACGAGCTGGACGTGGATGTCCTCGTCGGGGATGGCGACGGCCGTGACGATCGCAGGCTCGCACGACGGCGTGCCCCGGCTGTCCACGACCTCGAGCTCGAAGACGTAGCGGCCCGCGAGGTCGACGAAGAACGACGGCGTGGCGCCCTCGGCATCGTCGAACGAGGCGGTCGAGCCACTCGGCCGCTCGATCACCGTCCACCGCCATGCGGCGATCGCGTCCCCCGGGTCCGGATCGAACGCGTCCTCTGCCGAGCAGTCGAGCATGTCGAGAGGACGGACAGCCAGCTCGTCGGACGGGATCTCGCCCGTCCGCCGGATGCGGCACGTCGCCCGGGCGACGGGGCAGGCGTTGTCGGACGCAAAGCCGACCACCGGCAGCTGTGGGCGGGCCGCCTCGTCGTCGGCGTCGACCTCGAGCCACGCCTCGTCGACGACGTCTTCACCGGACGGCGACCAGACGATGCGAGCGTCCGACGAGTCCCCGGGGGCCAGCCACCGGGGCGCGGGATCCAGCAGCTCGACGGTGTACGCCACAGAAGGGGACGTGCCGGTCTCGTCGAGCATGCGCGCATCGGTGAGCTCGAACTTCGCGCCGCCCTCTCGGTCGTTGCAGTTCGCGATCTGCACGATGGCCTCGTGCTCGATGTCGAAGCGCTGGTCTCCAAAGTCCAGCACCGGCGACGGTTCGTACCCGACGCAGTGGGCGCCTTCGTTCGCGAGGAGGGGGACCTCGATCGTGCCGAGGTCGACGAGGTTGGTGAGGATGCGCAGGCGGGCCACCGCCTCGCCGTCGTCGGGTGCGGTGTACGTGACCTCGATGTCCGTGCCGCCCCCGGGGGCCTGCAGGATGCGCACGCTGTCGAACGGCGGCGTCGAGAAGCCGTTGTCCGCCGGCACGAGCTGCACGCCACGGATCTGCACGTCGACGTCGCCGGCGTTCTGGATGTGCACGGTCTTCGTGGCGCTGGTCCCGGCGGGCACACGACCGAAGTCGAGCGAGCCGGGGAACACATCGATCGCCGCGAGCGGGACGTCGTCGGGGTCATCGTCGACCCGCTGCGTCGGGGACAGCTCGATCAGCCCGATCGAATCGTCCCCGCACGCCGCGAGCAGGAGGAGCGAGAGGACGACCGCGAGACGGCGTACGACGTTGTACCGCATGAACACCCGGGGGATGAGGGACCGCCCGGACGCATCCGAGCGTCCCCAGCATCCCGGCTCACGCCGACGCCGAAGAGTGCGCACCGTCGCACGCCCGACCTCTGCGACGCGTTGCACGGCCCACCCGTGCCATCTGATGCACCCCCGGATCGGGGGCCTCCACGCGACCCGCGCTACACCCGACCGGCGCTAGTCGTACGGCGCTAATCGTACCGGAGGGCGTCGAGCGGGGTGACCTTTGCCGCCCGCGCGGACGGATAGAGTGTCGCGAGGAAGCAGATCAGCAGCGCGCCTACGCCGCCCATCACGAACTCCAGCGGGTCCACGGACACGGGCAGCGTGTCGATTCGATAGACCTCGAACTCGAGCCCGAAGTCGATCCGTTGCAACAACCCGGTGGTCAGCCAGCCCATCAGCAGGCCGATCGCCGTGCCGATCGTCCCGATCGTCATGCCTTCGATGACGAAGATCCTCAGGATGCTGCCGCTCGTGGCCCCCATCGATCTGAGGATCGCGATCTCGCGGCGTTTCTCGATCACGAGCATGACGAGGACGCAGACGATCACCAGCGACGAGACGCAGAGCAGGACGCTCATCACCACGCGCAACGCGAGCTTCTGCAGCTGCAGCGACGTGAAGAGGTTGCGGTTGATCGATCGCCAGTCGAGGGCGCGGTACCGGCCGGCGCTCAGCCGATCCTCGATCGCCGCGGTGACCTCTTCGGCGGCGAACACGTCGTCGATGCGGACGTCGATGCCGGTGACGACGTCGCCCCGCTCGAAGAGATCCTGGAGCGCCCGGTAGTCCACGATCACGAGGCGGTTGTCGTAGTCGTAGAAGCCGCTGTCGACGATCGCGGCGACGCGAAACTGCGCATGCACCGTCGCCTCTCGCCCGCCGTCGATGCCGATCGCCCGCAGGCCGCGCAACGGACTCAACAGGGTGATGACGTCGCCGACCTCGGCGTCGACGCGCTCGGCCAGAATGCGGCCGAGAGCGACGTTGACGAGCTCGTCGGGGTCGCCGGCTCGGACGAGCGGCGCGTCGTAGTGCAGATCGTCGAGGTCACCGTCGGACACGAGCGGCAGCAGCTGCTCGTTGGCCAGCAGCTCGTCGATGTCGACGCCCTTCACCAGCGCGCCGGGGCGGGCGCGGGCGCCTTCGCGGGTGACGAGCATCTCGTGCAGGATGAACGGCGACGTGGACTCGACGCCCTCGATCTCGTGGATCGCGTCTTCGACGAGCTCGTACTCCGAGAAGTAGACGCCGAACTTGGTGACGACGACGTGGGGATTCACCCCGAGCACGCTGTCGCGGAACGAGTCGACGAACCCGCCGGCGACGGACACGACGGCGGTGTAGGCGCACACCGAGATCGCCACGCCGACGATCGCCAGCACCGTCAGGGTGCTGAGAAAGTCACGTCGCATGGACATGAGGTGGCGCAAGCCGACGAAGAATTCCCAGGACATTCGCGTCTCGCCAGGGCAGACCCGCGATTGCACCCGGGCGACACGCCCGGTATGCTCGCGCCGCTTCGCACGGGCACGTCGCGCGAACCTACGCGATTCGCATCGGTGCGTGCAACGCCCGCCTGACAACCGAGCCAGTCATGAACCAGACCCTCCGTATTCTGCTCTTCGGCGCCCTCGCCGTCGGACTCTTCGCCGGCTGCGGGTCGAGCGACCCTGCCTCGGACAGCGGCCCGTGCCGCACCGAGACCGACTGCCCCGACGGGCTGGCCTGTGTCTCCGGCGAGTGCATCGACGCCGAGTGCGTGACCGGCGACGAGTGCGCCAGCGGCGTGTGCATCGACAACGTCTGTGACGTGGCGGATGCCGGCGGCGAAGACGTGACGAACGACGTCGTGCGCGACGTGCCGCTCGACGACACCGGCGAACGCGACACGGGTGGCGACGACACGGGCACCGAGGACGGCGGCGTCGACGCGACCCCCGACGCGGAGCCGGACGTCGACTACGGCCCGCTCGAGTACACGATCGAGCCGGCCGACGGCGCGACGGACGTCGCGATCGACGCGTCGATCGTCGTGACGTTCAACCAGCCGATGAACGCGCTGCGCTTCATCCCGGCGAACCTCACGCTGACCCCGCTCGGCGGCGAGCCGATCGCCCGCGAGATCTCGTACGACCCGGCGACCTGGTCGCTGACGCTCTCGCCCGCCGGGCCGGAGCAGTACCTGCAGCCGGCGACGCCGTACATCTTCCGCATGGCGGAGTTCATCGGCTCCGAGTCCGGCGAGACCCTCGGCGAGCCGCAGCTGTTCAGCTTCGCGACCGAGACCTTCGCCGGCACGGACTTCCACGGCGAGCTGGCGCGCGCCTGGGCCCCGGTGGTGTACCAGCAGGCCGCCGAGGCGCGGTACGACACCTTCACGCGCTTCGACTACGACGACGACCTCGACACGTCGAACAACCTCGACAACGCCGCGGCCGCCCACCCGGGCCACGTGTACTACGCGGTCGTCGAGACCCCGACGCACTGGTTCGTCACCTACATGCTCTACTACCCGGGCGCCCGCCCGAACGACGACACGCTGGCCGAGCACGACACGATCGGCATCCAGATGATCGTCGAGAAGTCCGAGGACGAGCCGCTCGGCGAGCTCTTCGCCTGGTCGACCTTCTATCGCTCGACCTACACCGGCTGGGCGATGGACGCTGCGTGGTACGGCGAGCGCACCCCGGCGGACGGCGACGGCCTCGAGGACCGGCTGCCGGTCGAGTGGATCGAGAACGACCGCAACGTCTCGCTCTTCGTCGAGTCCGGCCACCACTCGATCTGCCTGCCCAACGCGGGCATCGGCCGCTGCGTGCCCACAACGGGCGACGGCGCGCCGTTCGAGGAGGGCATCAGCGGGCTCGTGTACCGCGCCGGCGACGAGGCCCAGGCCATCGGCGACGCCGAGTCCACCGAGCTCACCTACGCCCTGCTCTCGTTCGTTGACGAGATCTGGGTGCTGCGCGACCGGGTGACCGGCGAGGACGCGCTCTTCGGCGGCACGACCACGTACCGCCCGGCGGAGCTCGAGGGCGAGATGACCCGCCCCGGTGCCGGCCTGAGCTTCCCGACGTCGTTCGTCTTCGAGCACGACGGCCTCAGCTTCGGCGACCTGCCCTTCCTCTACGCGCGTGACGAGGCGTTCCCCCCGGACACCGGCTGGTGGTTCGTCGACCCGGTGTGGGTCGCGGCCGAGAAGTGGACGCTGCCCGAGACTGCATCGACGGACTACTGCTTCAACCCGTGGCTGGGCATCGACGCTCGCGACAGCGAGGAACTCGAGGGCTGCACGCCGTCGGACTACACGCTGCCGGAGCCCGAAGCTCCCTGACCCGGGGCGACACCGCGCGCATCGCCGGTTCGCACCACGAAGAACGGCGTGCCTTTCGGGGCACGCCGTTCTTCGTTTCGTGGGGGCGCGCCGACCCCGGATCGTGGCGACGCGGATCGGTGCGCGGCCCCGAGGCCGGGATCGGTTCGGTGGTCCTGGTTTCGCTGCCGGCCGACGCGAGCTACACGCGCCCGTCACCGCGGGGGAGCCGTCCGCGTCCGTCGCCGGCGGGCGAGAGGCTCGGGGTCAGTCGCCGGCGGGCTCGAAGTCCTCGAGGGCGCCCTCGGGCGCGGGCTCGTCCGGCGGGGTCTGCCCGATCTGCGGCGGCGGCTGGTCCCAGCGCTCGCTGATGCAGGGCGCCGTCTCGCAGGGCTCTTCTTCGACCACCTCGACGGGGGCCGACTGGCGACCGCCGCAGGCGACGACGCAGGTACCAGCAAGCGCCACGAGACCGAGCAGGATCCGTCGCGGGTTCATTCGGCCCCCTCTTCGATGTCCGGCGTCTTGTCCGCCCCACCCCGCTCACGCGACGTGGTGATGAAGTACGCGATGATGATCGACAGCAGGTAGAGCACCGCCAGCGGCACCGCGAGGGCCATCTGTGTGAGCGGGTCCGGCGGCGTGAGCATCGCACCGACGACAAACGCGATGAGGATCGCGTACCGCCAGTTGCGGATGAGCCCGCGGTGGGTGACCAGCCCGATCAGCGAAAGGAACGAGATGGCGACCGGCAGCTCGAAGAGCAGCCCGAAGACGAGCAGCATCCGGGACGTGAACCCGAAGTACTCCTGCATCATGATGTTCGGGCTCGCGTACGACCCGCCCATGCCCAGCAGGACGGTCAGCGCGGGCTCGAGCACGAGGTAGCGGCAGAAGAGCGCGCCACCGACGAAGCACAGGATCGACGACCCGAGGAAGGGCACCGCCATGCGGCGCTCGTGCTTGTACAGCCCCGGCGCGACGAAGAGCCACGTCTGCCACAGGATGAACGGCAGGGTGCAGATCACCGCCACGAGCAGCGACGTCTTCAGGTACACGACGATCGGCTCGATCGGGCTGCGGAACGCGATCGCCTCGGTGAACTCCGGGTAGAGCTCGCCGGCCCCGGCGATGTACGGCTCCATCAGCCAGTAGAAGAGCTCTTCGTGAAAGGCCCACGCGGCGAGAAAGCCGACGAGGATCGCGCCGACGGACCAGATGAGCCGATCGCGCAGCTCACGCAGGTGCTCGGTGAACGGCAACCGCTTCTCGTCGTCGACCTCGCTCACGGCCGGTCCTCGTCGTCATCGTCGGCCAGCGCCGCGTCGAAGGACGCGTCGGCGGCATCGACCGCGTCATCGAGCCCGTCCTGATGGGCGACCGACCCCGCTGCCGGACGGATCTTCACGCCGGCAGCGGCGAGCGGATCCGACGCAGGCGCAGGTGCCGCGGGGGTCGAGGGCTCGGCCGGTGCGTCCGGCGACGCCGGGTGCGCCGGCTCCGCGGGCGCGGCCGGCACCTCGTCGGCGATGGCCGCGTCCGCCGGAGCGGACGCCGGCTCGGGCTTCGGGGCTTCTTCGTCGTCGACCGCGGCCTTCAGGCGCTTTCGGATCGCGTCGATCTCGGACTCGGCGTCCTTGCGCGCCTCGCGGGCCCGCTCGAGCTGGAGCTCTTCGCGCACCTGGGCCCGCAGGTCGTCCATCGACACCGTCGACCGGATCTCGTCCCGCACCTTCGTCAGGTCGCCGGTCAGGCTGCGTACCTCACGCATCGCACGACCGAGCCACCGCATGAGCTCGGGCAGGCGGTCCGGGCCGAGCAGGATGACGGCCGCGACGATGACGACGAGCAGCTCGACGCCGCTGACTCCGCACATGGTGGCGCGACGGGTGGGGGGACGAACACACGATCGCCGGCGCCGCCATCGGCGCCGTGCGAGGCTCCGGGTCTACACATCCCGACGCGGTACAGCAACCGTGCGCCGTCGATCCGGTCGACAGAAGGCGCGGTGGGTCAGAACTCGCGCTGGACCCGGTCGGCGTGCACGGCGTCGAGGCGATCCTGCGACGGGGCGACGCGCAGCGGGGCGCGGCCGCGCTCGAAGGGCATGAAGATCGACCACCGGTCCTCGGGGGCCAGCATGCCGCTCTCGGGCTCGATGCCAGCGAACTCGAGGTCGTCCGGCGGCGCGGCCAGCAGCGGCCACGTCGGGTCGACCGGGGCGAGCGCGGCGCCGAACACCGGCAGCGCGAGGTGACCGCCGGACTCACGGCGACCGAGGGGCCGCGTGTTGCGGTCCGAGCCGATCCAGACCACCGACGCCTCGCGGGCCGAGAAGCCGGCGAACCACGCGTCGTACGCGTTCGTCGTGCCGGTCTTGCCGGCCACCGGCCAGCCGAGCTCACGCAGGTCGCCGCCGGTGCCGTGGCGCACGACCTCGGACAAGAGCCACGACACCGTCCAGGCGGTCGACGGCCGGATCGCCGGGCGGGGCGTCTGGGCGCGCAGCGCCCACAGGCGGTCCATCCGTGCGGTCGGCAGCAGGTGCACCCGCGCAGCAGCGTCGGCTCGGCGCCACCGCAGCGGCGCGCCACCGTCGGCTGCGACGGCGTCGACGACGAGGTGGGGCGTTGTGGGGATGCCCCCGCGGGCGAAGGTCGCGAACACACCGGTGAGTTCGGACGGCGCCAGGCACGAGGCGCCCAGCGCGAGGCTCTCGACCGCGGCCATCTCGGACCGGACGCCGAGCCGCTGGGCACGCTCGATGACCCGGCGCGCGGAGACCTCACGGATGATGCCGATCGCGGGCAGGTTGCGTGACCAGATGAAGGCCTCCCACATCGTGATGTGGCCTTCGAAGTCGCCGTCTGCGTTGCGGGGCCGCCACTCTTCGAACGGGCCGAGCTCGATGCGGATCGGGGCGTCGCGCAGCAGGGTCGCGACCGTGTAGCCGCGGTCGATCGCGACCGAGTAGAGGATCGGTTTGAACGTCGAGCCCGGCTGCCGGCACGCCTGCAGGTACCGGTGAAACACGCTGCGGTCGGCGTCGTACCCGCCGACCGCCGCCTCGATGGCGCCGTCGGCAAGGTCCACCGTGCCCCAGGCGCCCTCGACGCGAGGGAACTGCACGATCCTCCCGTCGCGCACGACGACGAGGTCGCCGACCGCGAACGCGTCGCCGGGGCGGTCGATCGTCTCGTCGTGGTTCACCGCGTCGCGGCGCCACGGCACCGCCCACGCCCACCCGTCGCCGTCGATCGCGACGTCGCCGGCGCCGTCGAAGACGACGACGCGATCCGCCTCGACGGCCTCGACGAGCGCGGGGCACGCCTCGGCGACGCAGGCCGCCTCGGTGAGCGCCGTGCGAGCGTCGTCCATGCCGGCGGGCGCGACGTGGCCGAGCACCGCGCGCAGGCCCTGACGCGCGTCGAGCCCGTGCAGTCCGTCGCGCAGGGCCGCCTCGCCCTGCCGCTGCCGCACGAGGTCGAGGGCGGTGTAGACCGTGTCGCCGCTGCGCAGCCAGTCCCGGTCGGGGCGCGCGGCGGACAGCTCGCGCCACACGGCGGCCTCGAGGGCCGGCGCGCGGACCCGCCGCGTCGACAGGTCGACGAGCTCGATCGGCATGTCGAGCGCAGCGTCGACCTCGGCGTCGGTTGCGAGGCCCATGACGCGGAGCCGCTCGAGCACACGGTCGCGGCGCACGAGGGCGCGCTCGGGATGCACGAAGGGGTTCACCGCGCCGGGCGCCGGGATCAGCGCGGCGAGCAGCGCGGACTGGGCGAGGTCGAGGTCTGCGGGCGTCACCCCGAAGTAGATGTCCGCCGCCGCCGCGACGCCGGTCGCGCCGGCACCGAAGTACGCGCGGTTCGCCCATGCCTCGAAGATGCGCGCCTTGGACCACCGAGCCTCGATCCGACGCGCCATCACCAGCTCGGCCAGCTTGCGGTCCCACGTACGCTCGTTGCCGACGAAGGACTTGGCGAGCTGCTGGGTGAGGGTCGAGCCGCCCTGCACGTTCTCACCGGCTTCCCGGTTCGCGACGAACGCGCGGGCGATGCCTCGCAGGTCGAAGCCCGTGTGCGTGAAGAACCGGGCGTCCTCGCTGGCGACCACCGCGGCGACGAACTCCGGCGACAGATCCGCCCATTCGGCCCAGGGGCGAGCGCCGCGGTCGAGCCCGCCGATGACGAACCCACGCGCCGAGAGCAGCCGGGTCGGGGCGTAGCGTTCGGTCACCGCGATCGTGTCGACCGGCGGGATCGACTCGACCTGGGCGCCCCACGCCGAGACGGCGACCAGGCCGGCGGGGATCGGCAACCAGAGGAGCGTCCAGAGGACGGCGCGAACGAGCAGCAGCACAAAGCCGCCGCGTCGTCGCTTCAGCAGCGCGAAGTCCGGCCCGGTCATGTCGCCTCGGGGGCGAAGGGCTCGGCGTGGCGCGTCGGGGTGCGCACGGCATCGGCGAGGGCCGCGGCGTGCGGCGGCATCACGAACACCCGGCGGGCCCCGGTCGCCTCGACCCACGCCACGGTCTCGGCGTGCTCGCCGTGGTCGACGAGGGGCACGACGACGTCGACGGGCAGCGCCTCGGCGAGCCCACCGGTCGCGCCGGCGCAGGCGATGCGCACCTGCCGCACGAACGTCCGCGTCTTCGCGAACATCGCGCCGCGAGCCATCTGTACGACAGAGCCCTCGGGCAGGGTGCGTGCGAGCAGCCCGACCTCGCCCAGCGCCGGCCACCACGGCGCGAGCGCCCGGTGCACGCGATGGACGGCTGGCGTGGCCCGCACATCGAAACCGCGCCCGCGCAGGGCCAGCGCGACCCGTTGCGCCCGACCGAAGGCGTCCGCGAAGATCACCGGCGTCGCGGCGGCCCGCAGGGCGTCGACGACCGCGGCCATCAGCTGCGCGAGGGCGTCGGCGATCGGCGGGAACCGTCGGTGCGCCGCCCCGCCGGTGCCGTCGACGACGAGCTCGTCGCACTCGACCGCCGCCGGCGCCCCGAGCCACGGGTCTGCCGCGCGGCCGAGGTCGCCGGTGTACACGCCGACACAGCCGGCCCGGGTGACGCGGACGAGGGCCGCCCCG
>Ga0070729_10001698_pt1 | contig 32184 bp, 28 predicted proteins | sample tdDd472_FD_66725 | JGI IMG/M metagenome (GOLD analysis project Ga0070729, IMG submission 66725) | Marine sediment microbial communities from the Atlantic coast under amendment with organic carbon and nitrate - tdDd47.2 | ecosystem: Environmental > Aquatic > Marine > Coastal > Sediment | place...
AAAGAAGAATCCATTTCGGATTCTTCTTTTTTTTTAGCCTTGTGGGAATCGATCGGTAATGGTAGAAACGAGACTTGCAGTTTCTACACGAGCCAGGCGAGATGAGGTTCCTATGACAGGAACCGAACAAAGAACCGAAAGGTTCGACATCTCCACGAATGAAGGCGGCCCGAAGGGGTTTCCCCCCAGGTTCAGGTTTGGGGAGTATGGTCATATTCCTCTATCCTGAATTACCTGAAGAGTTCTTCAATCGTTATTTCCGGATGACTATATCTGTCTAATTCTTCTGTTTCCATTCCCCTAATTTGAATAGCTTTTTGTGGACAATGATGATAACAGGCTAAACAGTTTATACATTGATTCTGCCACTTAGGAAGAATTATTGATTCTAAAATATTATTAACAGGGCATATCCTTTCACAAGTACCGCAACTGGTACAATTGCCCTTGACGTAAAACTCTTTATCCAGTTCTTTTGCATGTGAAGCTTCAACGGGTTTTTTAAATGCTATATAGGAAAAAAAACTTCCAAGCAAGCCATAGTTTGTTTCAATTTTATGAGTTTTTCTTTCATTAATAATTTTGATTATCTCGTTGACTTTAGTGGTTTCCTGTTCAAAATGTTCAACCGGTTTTTTCCGCTGCATAGACGCTATTTTGGGATGATTACCCGGCATGGAAATAACAAACCCGGCATCCATTTTTTTTTCTTTCTTTACTAGCAGCTTTCCAAATATCTTTAAAGATTTGCCAAATAATCCACCACCATCGGCAATAGTGAAAATGTAAGATATATTTCCGAACTCTGCTCTTTCAATAAATTCATGAATAACTGCAGGAGGTCTGGCAAAGTAAACAGGAAAAATAAAACCTACTAAATCACCTGCAATAACAATCTTCTTTTCAGCATTCATTAATTCAGGTATAGAGATCAATTCATGATTGCCCAGATTTATACCCACATCTTTTGCAATCTTCAAAGAATTCCCGGTTCCGGTAAAATAGTATATTTTTGTTATTTTATTACTCATTTTAACTCCTGCATTTACCTGGTTTATTAGAATTACGCCTTCTTCTCGAATACTGTGTTTATCATATGCTCCCATTTGTGAAATGTCTTACCCCGAAAGGATGAATTTGCTCATTGAATCTATTCATCCTGCGTTTAATCCTTTCGGGGTATGACGGTGTTTACAATGAGATATATGATTTGATTAAGAAATCAGGGAGGATGTATATATGTCCCAACACTATAGTTTTGACAGTCTGATCGATTATCGAATAGAAATAGCCGGTCACTTTGATATGGAATTGCCCGAATGGCTTGATGAAGAAACAGTTACAATTGCTCCAGATTCATCAAATGTGAATATTACCATTCTAATCGGAACTTTTGATCAGGCCCGGTTGATAGGCCTTTTGCGTTGTCTTGTTTATTTAGGATTGCCACTTATTTCGGTAAATAGCGTTGAAGGAGAAATGAAATGAAGAAAGCTCTAGTTATATTTATGAGTATTGTCGGGATGATTATAATCATCTACGGAGGTTTATGGATTTGGGTACTTGTACCGAGCCCTCAATTCGAGCCGTATTCCGGAGAACCTGTTCCTCCCGATTACTGGCCGACAGAAGGTTTCAGAATTTCCATGCCGGAAGAACAGGGTATGGATTCAGAAAAATTATTGGAAATTCCAGGATATTATGCAGGAAAACACAAAAAAAATGCTGAATATTCAATAGATTCCATAACAATTTATCGAAATGGATATCAGGTCGCTGATTTTTATTTTGATCCTCTATTTCCCCGTGATACTCCTCATATTATTAATTCAAATACAAAGAGCATTATTTCGATGCTGATCGGGATTGCAATCGACAAGGATTATATATCTGGTGTAGGAGAGTCATTTGTCGGTTTTTTCCCCGATAAAAAAGAAGCAGTGAAAGATAAAAGAATGATGTCCATTACGATAAAAGATCTTTTGAGCATGCAGACAGGGATACGAAGCAGAGATGGTGCCATGTACCGCTGGGAAGGCAATTTTGATATGCAGCACACAGATGACTGGGTTTCATATATAATGGGCCTGCCCATTGACGCCGATCGGGGAGAACGATTTGATTACAGCAATATGAGTTCCTTTCTTCTCTCGGCGATAATTGAAGAAGCTACAGGTATGGATACATTGGATTTTGCCCGGATAAATCTATTTGAACCACTGGGAATCGATAATGTACGCTGGGAATGGAGCCCTAAAGGATATGCTGTAGGATTTGCCAGAATGTGGCTCAAACCAGAGGATATGGGTAAATTGGGGTTACTCTATCTTCAGCATGGAATATGGGATGGAGAACAGATAATCTCCGAATCCTGGATAATTGATTCAATTACTCCACATGCATACCCTAAAAACTATGTGAAAATCCTCGATGAGTTTGGAGAAGTCGATAAGGAGCTGACGACAATTAATTGGCAAGCCGCTAATATAGTTCGTTCTTTCTCAGATGGTTATGGTTATCAATGGTGGTTGGACAAAGATGGTTCATATTCCGCCGTAGGTGTGGGAGGGCAGCATATTATGGTTGTTCCGAAGGAAAATCTTGTGGTTGTTGTGACCAGTTCATCTAGCGGATTAGGTGTTTTCTTTCCTAGAAAAATCCTAGATAAGTTCATACTGCCATCGATAAAATCGGACCAGATACTTCCCGCTAAGCATGATGTCTACGATAATCTTTTAGCCGAAGCCGGTCCTCCGGAATTGATTAATATTCCGGGGCAGCTTTCAGAGTTGCCTGAAAAAGCTCTAAAAATATCAGGAGTTACTTTTAAGCTTGAAAAAAATAACTTCAATTATTCCGATTTTAAACTCAATTTTGATTCAAATCTCAATTATGCGACATTCAGCTATACAGCAAAAGAAAGCGATAAGGTTCAAATAAAAATCGGATTGGATGGGAGATATCAATATTCCGATACTGAGCTTGGACAATTCGCTGCACGGGGAAGCTGGACAACTCCCAATAAATTTGAAATTGAATATCAGCATATAGGTTATTCCTCTTCTACAAGATTCATTCTGATCTATGAAGGTGAGAATATCACTGTAGAGGAAATCGGAATTGTCGGAACTTATACTTATTCAGGGATAATGAAAGTTCAACATGAAAATAGCTGAAAGAATGATAAATATTCATTCTGAGTTAAATCAGAAGTTTCAAAAAATATAAATATAAAGGATTAGAATTTTATGAATGATAAATACACAAGACCCGTTTCTCCGGTAGAGAGCCTATTTTCGTTATCTCCCTTTTCAGTAGTTGCTATGGTATTTAGAATTAAAGGCCATATTACAAAAATACAGTTAGAGCATGCAATAAACTCCGTTCAAAAGAAACATCTTCTTCTTCAAGTACGAATAACTTCAGATGAAAATAATACAAAAGTATTTACAACTGAAAATGTTGGTTCAATAAAGTTTGAAACTATTTCCATGGAGTCAGAAAATCATTGGATGGACGTTTATCACAAACAATGTGCTATTCCATTTGAATTTGAAAAAAATCCCTGTATCAGATTCATACTTCTTCAATCAGAAAGTAAATGTGACCTGATTATCTTTTCCCATCACATTATATGTGATGGATTATCACTATCCTATCTTGGACGGGATATCCTGGATTCTATTGGAAATCCGAATGGATCAAAACCTGAAATTCTCAATACTACTCATGTGAACAAAGATAATTTACCAGATGGATTGAAACAGAATAGGTTTTTGAATCGAATCTATAGAAAAATCAATAAAAAGTATGCAGATGAAAAAGTATTATTTGATTTTGATGATTATAAAAATCTGCACAAAGCATATTGGGACAAATATACTCACCAGATGGTTCCTGTGGAACTATCGCGGGACGATACTCTTGGCCTTATTGAATCTTGTAAAACTCATAATATAAGTGTAAATACTGCAATTTTAACAGCGATAATGGGAGCCTGGAAACTAACATTGAAGGATGTGAAATTAAATCGTAGGAATTCTGTAGCCGTTAATATCCGCAATTATCTAACTGAAAACCCCGGGCAGGCGATGGGATTCTATGCAGGGGGAATTGAGAACTCATTTGAGTACAACATAAAGAAAGACTTCTGGGAGAATGCATCTGTTTTTCATAAAAAAATTAAATCCCGACTGGATATTAAAAATATATTTAAAAATATATCTAATTGGAGTCATCTTGAACCGGGTATTATGGAATCAATTAATTTTAAACTTCTCGGATCTTTACCAACAGGAAATGGAAGAGATAAATTATTTCACTACTCAGAGAGAAGTGACCTTATCAGTTCAATACTTAAAAGAAATAAAATGGACTCGCTGGACAATATTATTATGGGTACAGCTATTACAAATCTCGGAGCTCTGAAAATTCCGAATAAATACGGAAATCTTGAACTTGACTCAATGATAATGAATCCGGGAGGAGCTTTCCCGCTTGTTATGGTTCAAATGGTTGTTGCAGTTGCTACAGTATCAGGAAGAATGTCAATTTTATTAGAATTTGAAGAGAGCAGACTGTCGAAAGTTCAGGCACAAAACATTAAGGATCAGTTTCTGAAACTGTTGAAAATTGAAATAGATTTTGTAGAAAATACCATTCAGATGTGATCAGAGACCACTCAATCTGAAAAAGAGACCATTTATAAGACTATTGTTTAAATGATATTCAGGTACGTTTATACTGAAGTCTGAATATTATGATAAAACATAGACTTAATCACTAGAGTATAATTAAACAAAGGAGAAAATTATGACAGACTTAAAGCATAGAGAACAGGAATGCAGTGTATTGCGTTGGGGAGGTCTTTCGGGAATATCAGGAGCTGTCCTTGCTATTCTTGTTATGGTTTTTGTAATAATCTTTTTGCCCGCTGAGCCTTCCAAACTGATTGAATGGGTCAGTAGATTTCCTGATATTAAGGTTATTCGTTTCATCGAGAATCTGATGTATTTATCGGCACTTCTCTTTATGGTTCCTCTCTTCCTTGCATTATTTCAAGCTCTTAAAAGAACAAATTTAGCACCTTCTCTTTTCGGGAGTACATTGAGCATTATAGGTTTGGTTTCAATGATAGTATCTTCAACACCTCATACTGCTCATCATAAAATCTCAAATCTCTATGAAACACTTGCTCCCGGGGCTGTAGATCAATCTGCAATGGCAATCCAATGGCAGGCGATTTGGGGTATCACTGATATGATGTTGTATATTGGATTCTTTATTGTTCCAATAGGTTTTGTGTTACTTGGAATAGCTATGTATAATACTCCCACTTTCGGCAAAGGGTTTGGTTCAGTTAGTCTGGTACTTGGATTACTCGGTACAATAGCGGCATTAATACAAATCATTGACCCTTCTTCACCAATAGGCGCAATAAGCTATTTATCAATTATATTATATTGCTTCATTTTTAGTCCAAAACTATATCGAGTATCTAAACAAACATGGCATTTAATTCATAAGGAGAATTAATGCCAGGGAGTAATTGGGAAAATAGTGATACATCAGTACTGCTATTTTCCCATGAAGAAGGTTTATAATTTTATATCAAAGTCCACATTACTTTGCTTGTGATAAAAATTACCCCTTTCTGCAGTAAAACATAAAACTGAATAATCCGGGTCATTAATTCCCTCTGAATAATATCGTTCTGCCCCATCAAACCATACTTTTTGTCTTGATTCTTCATCTTGGCAAACTTCAATGGTCCCAGTGAGCATTAAACCCATAAAATTTTCCGTATCAGCATAATAGATACAGGCTTTAGAATTATTTTTGATTAATGAAACTCTTTTTGAAGATGTATTCGTACTGAACCATATTTTTCTCAATCCTTCATTCTTTAAATTGAGCATAGCTTTAATGTTGGGGTAATCTTTGTTATCAATGGATCCCAAATAAGCTATTTTCGAATTATGAATCAGTTCAATGCTTTTTTCTACTGCATGTTTTGCTTCCATTATAATGCTCCAATTTTTCTATTTATTCTGTTTATTTATTATAGTTGAGATCTGACCAAATCCAACCTGTTAATTTTACCATTTTTTCCAATTACTGTGCTTCACTTTATGTATTGCCCTTTCGGGGTATTACCTTGTTTTCCTCAGAACATATAATATAATCAAATATGTTGATGAAAATTTCTTGATAATAACTTCAAAGGAAGGAGAAACAGTGGCAGCAAATTTATTTGATAAAATATTACAGGAGAGAGAGTCAAGAAATGAGAAGAGGGTAGCCTATATTCGTTTCGCCCTTGGAATGATGTTTATATTGGACGTTCTTGCCCATTTTGACATCCTTATTGTCTGGCCTAAACCGCAAGGGGCAACTTTTATCATTTCCATATTTCTTTTTCTTTATGCTTTGTCTGTGTTGATTCTTGTATCAAGAAATTATTATCTGAAATACCTGAAATATTTTGTCATATTTTTTGATTATATGTACATCGTGTTATCTTTTATGTTCGATCCCACCCTTATAGAAATAAAACCTGCAATAGTATGGCTTGCTTTTACAGCGTCTGTTCTTTTTTATCTGATTAATCTGCTCCGCTATTCCCGGGAGGGAACTATTTTTGCAGGGATTTTATCTATACTTGTCTATTTGGGTATATGTATCTTCTTTCAAATTGCTCCATCAAGTATTGTGAATGTTTTGACCCCTTTGGTTCTGATTATCTATATTGGATATTCAATTACATCATCGAACAAAAAAATGATGGTCGAGGCCAATACAAAGAAAATGATGGAACGGTATCTTCCTCCCCAATTAATTGATGAATTGTACAAACCGAATGTCATACATAAAGCGGGGGGAATCAAACAGGAAGTAACTATCCTTTTTTCAGACATAAGGTCATTTACTTCAATTTCGGAATCTTTAAATGCTGAAGATGTAGTTATTTTTTTGAACAAGTATTTATCGGAAATGACAGATATAATTTTCCAGAATAAAGGTACAATCGATAAATTTATTGGTGATGCCGTAATGACCATTTTTGGTGCACCGATACAGCAGGAAGACGATGCCCTACGGGCAGTTATATCGGCTGTAGAAATGAAAAAGGCAGTGGTTCATTTTAATCAGAATAACAATATTTTAGACATCCCTCTCGAAATTGGAATAGGGATACACACAGGGGAAGTTGTTGCTGGAAATATCGGATCGGAGAAACGACTTGATTATACAGTCATTGGAGACAATGTCAATTTGTCATCGCGCATTGAAGGATTAACCAAATACTATGGGTGTTCAATTCTGATTTCCCAGTATACTTATGAGAAACTGCCTCTAAAGAGCATTGAAGATTCCTTTTGTTTCCGGGAAATAGATAATGTAATGGTAAAAGGAAAGTCAGAAAGTATAAGAATATTTGAAGTTCAGAACTTTGATACAGAACAGGAACGAGTAGAACTGATTAAAAATAAAAAGGCTTTTGAGAAAGGTATGGCTCTATATCGACAAAAAAAATATAAAGAGGCTTTTCCATATTTCAAGTATTTGAATGATGATGGACCTTCGAAAGTGTATATGGATCGATGTCGTCTTTATGTAAAAAATCCTCCAGGTTCTGCCTGGAATGGAACTCATGTTATGGATACAAAATAATAACTCAAAGCTCAATATTTTATATGTTGAGTTTAGAACCGATCAGTGGATTATGGAACATTAAAAGGTAAAATATGGAAGAACTTCTTACTACAAAATTCTTCATTCCAGGAATACAACGGCATCACATTAAACGTCCTGAGTTAATTGAGATATTGAATAACGGGATTCAATGCAAATTGACTTTGGTTTCGGCTCCAGCCGGATTCGGAAAATCCATGCTGTTAAGTGAATGGATTGACAACCTAAACTCCGATGAGTATATATGCGCCTGGATTTCTCTGGAGAAAGCAGAAAACGATTCAGCTTTGTTTTTGGCGTATATCGTAGGTTCTCTAATGAAAAACCGTGGAATTACACATGCTTTCGGGAATAGCATTCTCAATGTAATCAAAACTCCGAATGCTCCTCTCCGGGAAATCATGATAACATTACTTAACGAAATAGCAGAAAGCTCCTTTAAAATTATTGTGGTGATTGATGATTTTCATGAAATCGATTCTCTCCCAGTTCATGAAACACTGACGTTTTTGATAGAACACCAGCCGCCAACACTCCATTTTGCAATACTTACCCGCGATGATCCACCATTGCCATTAGCCCGTCTTCGAGCTCATAATCAACTGAATGAACTCCGAGCTGCTGAATTACGATTTACCACGACTCAAGTGAATAGCTTTTTTCGTGGGATTGAAGGTCTTAATCTCTCCCCTGAAGATATTTCGATACTGGAAGACCGTTCGGAAGGATGGATCGTAGGGATGCAATTGGCAGCAATATCTCTTCGGGGCAGAACGGACATAGTAGATCTGAAGAAATCCTTTACAGGAAACAATCGTTACATTCTGGATTATTTGATCTCGGAAGTTCTTGATGTACAAACTGATAAAATAAGAGATTTTCTTTTGCAAACATCTATCCTCAATCGATTCACAGGAGAATTATGCAATGCTTTGACAGATCAGAGCAATAGTCATGAAATACTGGAACACCTAGTCAAAACAAATCTGTTCATTGTGCCTCTTGATGATCAGGGGCATTGGTATCGCTATCACCATCTCTTTGCAGACCTTCTTCGAATGAAATTTTCAAAGAATCAAAAGACAGAGACAAAAAGGCTTCAGTTAAAAGCAAGTCAATGGTTTGAAGAGAATAACTTTTTCGAAGAAGCCATCGAATATTCTTTGAAGGCTGAAGATTACGAAAGTGGAGTTCAATTACTTGTTCATTATGCAGATGAAATCATGATGATTGGCAGCTATTCAACTATATGGCGCTGGCTGAATGAAATTCCTGAAAATTACATTCTGCCGATACCGGAACTATGTCTCGTTCAGGCATGGAAGTATTTTACTGGAGGTCATGCTATTGTTGCTGAAAAATATCTTTCAGCAATTGAAGATTCTATTACCAGTGGCGATAGTATTGAAAATAAGAACGATATTATAGGCCGTATGAAAGCCATCAGGGCTTTGCTTGAGTCCTTTAAGGGGAATGTAACGGGAATCATCAATAATACCCGTGAAGCATTGGTTCTTCTTTCTCCAGGTGATCTGGTCTGGCGCAGTATCGTTTCGATGGCTTTAGGTGATACGTACGGCATGACTGGAGAATTGCAGAAAGCATTTGAAATAAGATCTAAAGCACTGGAAGAGAGTAAGGCTTCAGGAAATATTTATTTGATTTTGGTCTGCAGTATGAAACTGGCCATAACTTTGAGAATGAAGGGAGAATTGTCAGCTGTAATTGATCTCTGTGGCAAATATTTCAATTTTGCAGAGGATAAAAAGATGCCTCATCTTGTCGTGGTCGGTTGGCTGTTCTCCATATGGGGGGAGGTCCTGGCTGAGACAGGGCAATTGGAGGAAGCGCTTATCAAGGTAATGAGGAGTGTTGAAATAACTGAATCCAGCGAAGATATCCTCATGTTAATCTGGCCCCGTCTCTGTTTATCTAGAATCCTGATTTTAAAAGGCGATTTGAAGGGAGCTGATGGAATTATCAGTGAGGTGGAAGAAATGATGCAGGGACGTAGGACTCCCCCATATATTTCCGGCACAGTTTCTGCGTGGCGCGGTCATCTGCTGCTGAAACTTAATCAAATCAATTCAGCGATTCAATGGTGTGATTTATATCATTTATCTTTAGAAGGTGATCTGACACCATTAAATGAAGCACAATATATCGTTTTCGCCAGAGTCCTTCTGGCTCAGAAAAAATATATTGATTCGATGAACCTTTTGCAGCGGCTTTTTAAGGCGTCGGTGTCAGGAGGACGGGTATCCAAAATGCTGGAAATCCAGATTTTGCAGGCTTTGGCTTTACAAGCTGGAAATCTGGAAGAAGAGTGTTTTACAGTTCTCAAGAGGGTTTTGATTCAAGCCGAGGAAAAGGGATTCTATCAGTTATTTGTGCAGGAAGGTTTGGAAATGGCTCGTTTATTGTATGATTTTTCTAAAAAGGAAGGTGTTACACCTTATATTAAGCGCCTGCTTTCTGCATTTCAGGGGAAGGAAACTGAGCCTGATGCGTCGAAAGATTCAATTGAATGTAATTCTGTTCTGATTGAGCCATTAAGCGAGAGGGAGATAGATGTTCTCCGTCTTCTTGCCAATGGATTGTCCCGACAGGAGATGGCTGAGAAGCTCTTTGTTTCTCTCCATACGGTTAAGACCCATTTGCGCAATATTTATGCTAAGTTGGGGATTCATAATCGGCTGCAGGCGATAAATATGGCGCGGAGTCTTGGAATATTGGAAACCGGAGATAATAAAAGTGGACTTTACAATTGATTCGCGTTTCTGAGAATCAGGACATATATAAGATTGATTGAACTATTATGTTATACTTGAAAAATGCATAACCTTTTTGTATTCGGCAGTTTTCAGTCTCTTATTTTTGTGACTCTTCTTATGGTAAAAAAGAACAAAAAAAGAGCAGAACTGATATTATTGTGCTGGTTTCTTCTTTTCGCAGTTCACTTGTTATTTCCCGCATTTATTTATTATGATTATCCGAGATTTATTTCCTACAGCGGAATTGATGTCGGATTCTTTGTTCTTCATGCCGTATTTTTGAATCTGTATATCTCTTCATATATCAGAAAAAAGGGTAATTCCCTGATAAAAATTTTATTTATTATTTTTCCCATATCAGGCAGCATCAGTTTCATGCTTCCCTATTTCTTATTGACCCCTGCTGAAAGGTCACAATTCCTGAGGGGAGAAGTTCCTTTTCCCCTATTGATGACAATCGGAGCAATTCTGTTATTTACGACAGCATATTATTATCTGCATTTGTCACATCAGAAAATTAAGAGTTACAGAATAAAACTTCGACGAAAGGTATCCAATGTAGATGGAATTCTTCTCAAGTGGGTAGATGCGCTGATTTTCAGTTTTTACGGATATTTTATACTGGTTCTACTTTTTTTTATTGTGATGATTACCACTCCCGTCAAACCTGCCTTTGCTGATACTATTGTTTATTCCGGTCTGGTTCTGCTACTTTTATGCATAGGTTTTTACGGGATAAAACAAGGCTCGATATTCAGTTCATCCATTGATCTCCCGACTGATTCTGAAGCTCCGGATACTGTCAAAATCCCTGATAGTCTGGATTTCGAATTATGCGAGCAGATTAAGGATTTTGTCGAAATAAAAAAAATATATCTCGATAGTGAAATCCGCATGTCTCAACTGGCCGGTATGTTAGCACTGTCACCGCAACGACTATCTTATATCCTGAACTCAGTATTAAATCAAAATTTTTATGACTTTATAAATTCGTACCGTGTACTGGAGGTCTGTTCCCGAATTGAAGGCGGGCAGGCTGAGAAATTGACTATTCTGGCAATAGCTTTGGATTCTGGATTTAACTCCAAGGCAACATTCAACCGCTTATTCAAAAAACATAAGGGAATGAGCCCTTCAGAATTTAAAAAAAGGTCTCAACTTATCAATTGAGGCGATGCTTTTGATTTCCATCTGTATATTTCTTCTGAGAGGAGTAAATTATGAGTATATTAAAAGTAAATCCAGCAAAAATAATTTATAAAGACAATCTGGTAGACGGCCTTGCCTACACTGCAAAAATGGATAAGTATTATGATCTTCTTGGGAAATTCTATAATGTTTTAATGATGTTATTTCCTACATGGAAACGATGGATCTCATCAGTTCTACCGCATATATGCGGAAACAGGATATTGGAAGTCTCATTCGGTACCGGATATCTGCTCGAGAAATGTTCGACTCAATTTGAATGCCATGGTCTTGATTACAATGAATCTATGGTGAATCGGGCCCAGAAAAGGCTGGATAGAAAAAATCTCAAAGCACAACTGATCCGCGGGAATGTAGAATCTCTGCCATATGACAATGACTATTTTGATTGTGTTATCAATACGATGGCAATGTCCGGATATCCCGATGGAGACAGAGCGCTTGATGAGATCATGAGGGTTTTGAAACCGACGGGTAAATTATTGCTTGTGGACTTTGATTATCCGAAAGACAGAAATATTTTAGGATTTGCAATGGCAGATATAATGGCGCGAAGCGGTGATCGTTTAAAGGATATTGAGAATCTTCTCAAATCCCGTAATTTGAATTACTCACAGAAAACAGTTGGCGGATTCGGTTCGGTCTTTTTCTATATAATTACAAAATAGAAGTCCTGTATCTTCAGATGGAACATTTCTTTTATAAATCATATAATGATATTATGATGAATAATTAGAAAATAACAGGAGTATTTAATGAAGAGATTATCAATTTTAATCATATTGATTTGTAGTGTTACTTTAAGTTTTGCTGTTGAGAGAAAATCAATATATGATGTCGTTGTAGATGATCTCATTACTGATACTCAAATAACACCTGATAATGTAAATGATGATCATTTTGCTCTTGTATGGTGGATTCCCAATGAATTCTGGGAAGCTGTTCTATCTCAGGATGCATCAGTTCCAAATGAAGATACAGAGGCGATGTTAGATGTTTTATCAGGAGTTTCTCTATTGGCAATTGTACAGGCTGATATTTCTCCTTTCGGAGCATTTGATTTTTATTCTAAAGATGAAGTTGAACAAAATCTAATTTCTTTTTTTACGAATGGAATCAATCAGCAGCAGAGACTTTCCCTAATGAAAGAGATAAATCCTGATCTTGAAATTATCATCAATATGCTGAAGCCTGTTCTTGAATCAGCTATGGGTAATTTCGGGAATAATCTGCACTTCTACGTTCTCGATGATTTATCAAGATCAAAACAACGAATTCTAGATCCATATAAGGAAGGTCTTGTTGAGATAAAGCTATTGCAGAGAGATGGGAATCTCATGACTGCAAAATTGGAAATGCCTTTGAATTCTCTTTATATACCACGAAAATGCCCAAACGGAATGGATGCACATATTTCATGGAATTACTGTCCTTGGACTGGTGTTAAATTGTCTGAATAAATCGTCTATTCAGACAATTTATTCAGATTAAGCCTCCAACACTTTATCAACTTTCATCATCTGATTGACAATAAACCGGATAATGTGACTCATAGGACCTTCGAATTGTTTCTTTACTTTTTTTAACTGAACGGGAATTGCAATATTCTGCGGACAGTGTTTTACGCATTTTCCACAATCTATACAAAGGCTTGCCAGGGAGGATGTCCTTTCACTTCTCTTTCCCAATTGCAATAGATACATACCCCATGGGGTCAACTTATCGCGAAACATATGGCGTGCATTATAGAAGGAAAAGGCCCGTGGTATATCGACACCGGCTGGGCAGGGGATACAGTACTGGCAGCCTGTACAACCTACTTTCTGCAATTGAAGATATTGGCTTCCAGCTTCAGTGAGTATTTTTTTTTCGGTCTCTGCAAGTGAACCGGGCAGGGCAGAAATCGCAGTGTTTAAATTTTCTACAACCTGATCTTCGTGATTCATCCCTGAAAGTATTGTTGTCACTTCCCGATGGTTCCATATCCACCTTAAAGCCCATTCGGCATTGCTCCAGTTATTATCATGATCATTATACATTTTCTGAATCTGATCGGGCAGTTTTCCTGCAAGAGCTCCTCCCCGCAGTGGTTCCATGATTATAATACCCAATCCCTTTGATGCGGCGTATTCCAATCCTTCACGGCCAGCCTGGTTGTATTCATCGAGTAGGTTGTATTGGATCTGACAGAATTTCCAGTTATTCTCATCACATATAGTTTTAAAATCTTCACGTGGGCCATGAAAGGAAAACCCTATATTAATGATTTTACCCGAATCGACGGCATCACCGAGGAAATCAATAACACCAATTTCTTTCATTTTCTGCCACATTGCTCCGTCGAGAGAGTGCAGCAAATAATAATCTATGTAATCTGTTTTCAATGATTTTAACTGACTATTGAGAATCTTATCCATTTCTTCTCTGGAATTGCACAACCAGGTAGGTAATTTCGTTGCGATTTTTACCTTATGCCGCAGCCCTTCCTTAGAGAGGACATCCCCGAGAAAAGCTTCACTTTTTCCACTGTGATAGGGCCAGGCGGTATCAAAATAATTTATACCCTTGTCTATTGCCAAACGAATTTGCTGTTCTGCTTTTGCCTCATCTATGCGGCCGTTTTTTGTAGGGAAACGCATACATCCGTATCCCAGAGTAGATAATTTATCACCAGTGCTTTCCATTGTTCTATATTGCATAATTTCTCCTTCAGTTAATGACTGACTAAACAGTCAAGATGGAAATAAAAAAAATCAACCGGATCAAGTCCGGACACTATCCCATAACATATTAAAAGCGCTATTCATATACGCCTCATCTGATAACTTCTCGGGATTTTTATGAAGTACTTCAATTGATGAATTAATGATTCCCATAAGAATTCCCATTAGCAGTTCCATTGGCACCTGTTTGATGATATTTTCATTCATCCCTTTCTCCAGATAGGAGATAAAAGGGGAAAATTGTAATCTTCCTTCTTCTCTGGTTTCATTCTGAATAAAAGGGGAGTTACTGTACTGTTGAAAAAAGTTATATTGCTCATGATTATCTATGGCCCAGGAAATACTGTTCTGCCAGATTTTGAATAGCTGATCTTTCGTTCCCAGTTCAGGATTTAAACCTGCCTGAATAGCCTGAACTAGAGATATCTTACAGGTGAGGTAGAGTTGATTAATCAATGTTTCTTTTGATTTGAATAAATTGAAAAGTGTTCCATTGGCCACACCTGCTTCTTTTGCAATCAGGCTAGTAGGAGTATTGTGAAATCCCCTGGTTGTAAACAGTCGGAATGCACTTTCAAGTATAAGTTCTCTCTTGTCACTCATAACTACATCATAGGGTGAATTGACTAGTCAGTCAAGCTTTGTATAAGAACATTTTCATGTTCTTATGTTTTTATGAAAAGAGATTGTTCATTTTTTGGACATCATCCTTATGGAGTTCAACACCGGAAGCTGCTGCATTATCTTCAATCTGTCTGATCGTTGTGGCACCGGTAATGACACTGCTGATTCCCTGATTACTCAGTAACCATGCTAATGATAACTGTCCGATTGAGAAGTTGTATTTGTCAGCTATATCGCGGAGAGAATCAACTTTATCTAATAATTCAATATCATTTATCTGATCTTTCATCCACATATTCTGTTTCTCATTAGCTCCACGGCTGTTTGCCGGGATATTTCTACCGGAATACTTTCCAGTCAGAATTCCCTGAGCAAGAGGTGAGAAATTGGCAGTACCCATTCCCAGTTCAACGCACTTGGGAAGAATCTCTTTTTCTATATTTCTGGACAATAGATTGTAAAGAGGTTGATTGACCACTGGAACATGCCAGTTCCTTTTCACACATATTATATAAGCCTCTTCAATCTGATCGGCAGTCCATTCACTGGTACCCCAATAGAGGATTTTTCCCTGACGGATTAAATCATCGATTGCTTCCAGAGTTTCCACAAGGGGAGTTTCTTTATCGTATCGGTGGCAGTAGAATAGATCGACATATTTCAGTTTAAGTCTATCTAGGCTGGCATGGACAGAATCTGTTACATGCTTTCTCGAAAGTCCTTTATCTGTTTCGTATTCAGACATCGGCCAATAGGCTTTTGTTGCTACTACATACTGACTTCTGTTTCTTTGCGGTAGGATCTCACCGAGCAATTGTTCCGCTTTGCCCCTTTCATAGGCATCAGCAGAATCAAAATAGTTAATTCCCAATTCTATTGCCCTATTGATAATTTGTCTGGCATTGTCCAGTTCCACCTGATTGGCAAAAGTAAGCCATGATCCATAAGCGATTTCACTCACTTTCAATCCACTGTTACCAAGTCTTCTATATTTCATAATATTACCTCATTTCTATTTTCTATAAAGATAAGAAATAATCTTCCTGAGAACTAATAAATCTTTTATTATTGAAAAACTATTTAAATATTAAATCACTTTTTTTTATGATGACAAATTGGATTCTTTGTTTTATTATGCTCACCTACGATAAATTTTAAGGAGCAAAAATTGAAAAATAAATTTATAATTATTGCAGTTGTATTAATCCTGGTATCTTCTTTACCGCTTGCTGCGGAAAGACATGGAGATACAGAGCAAAAATCAAAAATCGGACTCGATTTCGGAGGATTTGTAACGACTGGTTGGTTTCCACAAGAACCGGCGTCCCTTTTATTTCTCTTAAGAGGTGGATCATCAGTAACCGTGCGTTATAGAATCAATGATACATTCAGCTTTGGGATAGAAGCCGGAATTTCTGCATTTTATTACGATACGGGATCGTCTATGATGTTCCTTGATGCACCGGTACGTGCTGTTTTCAGAATAGGTGGTGGAAAAACTTTTCTAGAACCTCATGCGGGATATTACTTTACTATATTAGGCAGCGACCTTGATGGTTTCAGTTTCGGTGCAAAAGCATCACTCAGCAATTTATATGTAGATTTTTCATATATACTGGGAAGTGATTATTCATATCCCCGATTTGGTCTTGGATATCAGTTAAACAACATTTTCTAAATATAAAACGCCCTGAAAGACTTTCTATTCAGGGCAGATATCTTCATTTTCTTGTATATCCGAATTCACTCATACCATAACCCTTAACACCATTAATCGAGAGTGAACAGTAAGCTTCATTTACTTCAAAGCTGTTGTTCTGCATCATCCAGGGATGCTCTGTTTCGTTTTCCCTTATCACTTCAGCCTTGAGATCAGGACCACCTTTTGGCCTGAATGTCACATTGAATTCAGAAGGCGCTTTTCCATCACCTCCCAGTTTATGCATATCCGATGAAGCAATTATGGGGAGAATCAGATCCGGTCCGGCAACCCAGCCTGATACGAGATGATTAAAGCTGATATAATTTACAGTAGTGAAGCAGGCATGAGTAAACTCTCCGTCTTTAATTTTTACTGGTTTTTCCATTGCAAAGAGGTTCCAGATGTAACGGCGGATCATGGTCCAGTCCCGTTTCCCCCATGAATGATCCCTAAAGGCTTTTAGAGTAAGATTGTGTACAACACCATCCATCTCTACTGTCCCCGAGATTATTCCTCCCTGTTCAATCCTTTCGGCTTTTTCGCTTTTCAGTGTTTTAAAATATTCCCGGCTCCAGGGCATTTCCGCGAGAGCCAGTGCGTATGTTTTCCTATCAGCATGAACATTGAAACTGTACATTTTTGTTGTTGGTTTGTAATTCAGGTTAACAACACACTTCTTTATGCCATTATCAAGGGGGCCATTGTAAGTGATGTTCCAGCAACCCTTATCCAGAGGAGTGTAACAGAGCTTGGCAGCTTCGATTTTCTCCGGATGTACATTCTCTACGATAACCGTTGGGCTTGTGTACTTTTTTTTATTTAATCTCATCCATAACCAGGAGTCGCAAATGGTACCATCACTTCGGAATCCCAACCTGGTCATAAAAAGGTTCCCCTTGTCATCAGAACCCTGAAAAACAAATGAATCGTTATAGAATTCATTTTCATCACCGACTACCAGCCCTGAAGCGGGAGATACTCGTGAGTTGACAAGATCCATATTTATATCTTTAATTGTTCCGATTTCACTTTTTTTCAGCATCAGTGAAGCCAGTGTGTTCTTAATAATTCCACCACCATGTGGATAGAGAGTTTCAGCCATTTATTTATCCTCGCTTATAATTTCTACAGTTCCGGAAGTTCCATTCACGCGAACAATATCGCCGGTTTTCAAAATTTTTGTGGCATTCTGGACACAGGAAACCAGTGGAACACCATATTCTCTTGCAACAACCGCTCCATGAGATAAGGGACTTCCCAGTTCTGTTATAAGGCCACCTGTGATGCTATAATAGGGGGACCAGCCGATATCGGTGAACGTCGAAACCATAATTTCTCCCCGTTGCAGCTCATCGGCATCAGATCTTGTTCGAACAATCCTGACAATGCCCGTATAAACGCCCTTGCTAACTGGTATTCCTTTTAAGGTGCTTCCATATGTTGATGTTAAATCAGAATCTTCGTGAATAACAGGTAAGGGGCGCCCATATGAAATCCTTGGAAAATGGATAAGGTCATTTTCCTCAAACTGCTTTTTTCTCTTTTCTGCAAGACTCTGATACTCTGTTATTTTTTCATTCTTATTGTATGCTGAGAGTAGGGATCCTATTTCATTACAAGTGAGAAAATAAATCATATCCCTATGGGGAAGCAAACCCATATTTACAAGATTGACGGCCAACTGACGCCAGCCCGCTTTATACTTGTTTTGAAATTTTACGAGCAGGCTCTTGGATCGCTCCCGTTTCCTGACTCCATTTCGGGCATTTCTGGCAGCTTTAGGAAAATCTTTTTCATTGGGAATCACTCTATTTTCAGATTGGATATTTCCTTCGGAGCAACTTCTTACAATTCCAGATAAATTGGTCAGGATCAGTTCCGGTGAGACCCTCCATTCTGTTTCCCTCATTTCCAGTTCTTTTATTGAACGATGTCCGTGATCATCTATAAAACCAGTCCACAGATCAGCAATCTTTTTTTTTGACATTATCCATTGAAGCTGTTCATCGCTATTCATTTTAGTGAAGGAGTCCACATCACATAAGGTTAAAATCGCTTCAGCCATTGTATTAAGAGCTTTCGGTATTAAAGCGCTCTCTATATCCGGAATATCAGTCATGTATTGGAGTATCAGGTTTTTGTCTTTGACCGATTTTTCCAGAAGTATATTCATCAGTGCAGAATGGCCGCTTATGCAGTAATGCAGATAATAAACATGATTCAATAATTCCTGCTCTCCAGTCAGCCTGTTATATAACTCAATAGAGCCTTTAGCCTCCGAAAGCAGTGGAATCTGAAATTCAGAAACAATTTCTGCCATTTCCTTTAATCTTATATCGGGATTCAATAAAACATTCATATATCTGAATAAGTTAAATGATCGTCTGAATATGTTTGTTTTTCTTAATAACCGCCCTCGATTTTCTACAATGGTTCCACAAATTGAAAGATCCATCTGATCTTCTGAAGCTCCCATTACATAACGGGGCATAATCCATATATTGTTCATCATAAAAAATAGATGGTTATCATAATAATGGATAAAAAAATCTGTTTCTCCTCCATCGAGAGGAACACCTACCTGTTTGTACATTTCCTGCATCCCTACATCAAGGGCTATTCCTGCTGTGGAGTATGTCAGAGGCGTTGTCGATCCCGGAAATACTTCTCCTATATTTCCTGTAGTGATCACCCACCGGTCATTTCGTATAATACTGTTTAATTGTTCTCTATCGAGAGTAGTTACAGGCCTGGACTGAAGCCACCATAATTTCCCTTTTTCATCGACAGCCCATTCGAGATCAAGGGGATAACCGGCTTTCCTTTCAGCGAGTTCTGCACCCGTTTCCAGCTCTTTCAAGATCTTTTCAGACAAAATCGATTTGCCGGAACATTCAATCCCAAAACCATTTCTATCGATTTTGTAGCTGCTTGTCAGGGCTGTGCCATCAACTACCTTTTCACCTGGTCCATCAGTTGCTTCGATCACATAATGGCCTCTGCTTCCTGTCACGGGATTCATTGTGAAAAGGACTCCAGCCCATTTAGGACTTATCATTTCCTGGATTACCAGAGGTATCGATATAGGAATATTGTCACTTTGTGAGCTTTTATTTTTCTGATAAGTTTTAACTCTTTCTGAGTTTCCACTGTTTCTGCATATTTCCACAGCTTTTATCAGTTCTTCAGGATTCTCTATATTGAGCTTTGTTTCGTATTGACCAGCTGCAGAAAACCCTACCTGATCTTCATTTACAGAACTGGATCTGACAGCGAGTTTTACATCTTCAAATTCTGCTAAAATAGATTCAGCATCGTCCATTGAACCTAGTTCCTGATGCAGGACAAGACTCTTCGGTACCGCTAAACCAAGGTCCATTAAAAATTTTAATCCCTGGGCTTTGCCTCCTCCCTGTCCATGAGGAATTTCTTTAAGCGTGTGGAATAGAGGGGATTTTTTATCTGTCTTGTACACTTATTTAAGCTCCTGTAGATATTATCTTATCGTCCTGTTTTTGAGATTCTTTCAAATAATGATTTCTTTTTTTCTATGCGATAGAGGTCGTGCTGGCCCTTTCTGATCAGTTCAAGAAGGTTCTCCATCTCTTCTTCATTGTGAAAATACTGAAGACGCTCTACAAGAGTTTTTAAGTTATTTCTGACGGGAGCTGTTGCAAGCTCCTGGTATTTTCCCTGAAAAACGTAGAGGTTTCCCGTTGTATTATGTCCGGCTGATGATAAATGGTTGATAATAAGCTTTAATTCTCTATCGTTAATTTCATTTCTATAGAGATTGAAGTATTTCTTATTATTGTCAGTAACCAGTAGAAATCCTTTTTGTAAGGCTATTCTTGACTTGTCTATCTCCACTTTTTCATCTTCTCGGATTTTTATGGAGTATTGGGGAAACTGATTATTAATTTGATCCATATATTTACGGAATAAACTGCCGTGTGGGCGGATACCTTTTCTAAAATTTCCTTCAATTGCCATCTGGACATGTATCATTTCATGAATCAGTGTTTCTATATATTCCATGTCTGTACAGAGAAAAAACTTGCTGATAGATATGTGAAAGGAAATAGCTTTGTTATGACTCTGTGTTATTTTTGTTTTGCCCAGGCACTTTTTGGAATGATTCCATTTAATTGTGATACCGTCGGGTAAGCGGTTTTGAAATATCAATTCGTTTAATTTGTCGTATTCTGCAGTTAAGTCAAGTTGCGCCATTAAGAAATAATTTATACTATTTTTAAATTGTAAAAAAGGGAGATTTCTCCCCCTTGTAATTAATTATGAACATTTACATTCCGTTGTAACCCACTCAAATTCATATCCCAGGCTACTGGCAATGGTTTTAGAACCCACATTTTCACTGCTGGTTCTGTAGAAGGGAAGTACATCATTGTTGATGCAGGCTTCTGTAGCAGCAGCAACGGCAGCTCTCCCAAGCCCTTTTTTCCTATGGTCCTTATGGATCAGTATACCCACATCGCCCATTTCTTTTCCCCATCTTCTGTATCCGGCATAACCGACAGGTTTATCTCTAAAATATACGAGTCGAATTTCCTCATCGGGATCTTCCAGATCTATCAGTGCATCATCAATATCTTCCTCAGTACAGGAATCCAGAAATTTCTGGAGTGTTGGATGATCGGAAGGATCAACTTTTCTCAGCTCATATCCATCAGGTAAATTCAAGAGCTTAATCTTGTCCTCATAATAGAGAAAGTGGGGATAATTCTCTTCAATTTCAAAACCTGGAAGACTTTCCTCCAGTTCTGATAATGAGAGAATCTTACTTCCCTGTTCACTTATTTCTGTAAGAGTAGAGATCAGTTCTTTACCTGTAGTGATGAAGTTATGACGGAACAGTCTTGTGACATAGAGAGTATTCTTTCCATCTAAAGATTCTCTGTGTTTGAAAGTTGTCCCTTCTTTAAAAAATGTTTCTCTACTGCAGCCGTAAAACTTTCCGCGATCTTCGAGTATAATTTCTTTGATTGTGTTTTTTTTCATAAAAATCCCCAGTTTAGTTTTTTCTGAAGATTCAATTCATTAAAAGCTATTCAAAGCCTTTCAGAATTGAATTCTTCAAGGCTATCCGCGGCTATTTAAGGGTCACCCCTTCTCTTCAGCCCGATTGAATAGAGTGAATATAATTTAAAACGGTTTTTAAAATTTTTCAATTGAATTCTGCAATTTTAGATATAATAATTCTTCTTTATGGCTGAACCATTTAAAAACGTATTCAATAGGGAATTTGTTGATTCTTTATCCCGTGAGCTTTCTATCGTATATCCATCTTTTAATTCTCACGAGTTTATCATCTCAGTCCTCTCAGAAGACTGGGAAGAGCGGGAATTGAAAGACAGAATGAATCATATTTCTCAACTACTGGGCAGGTATCTGCCAACTGATTTTGAAGAAGCTATCAAAATACTAAAATCTGTTTCTGTTCACTTCAATGGATTGGCTCATATGATCTTTCCCGCTTTTGTTGAAATTTACGGCATGGATCAATTCGAAATATCCGTTGATGCCCTTGAAAATTTTACCTGTCTATCGAGTTCTGAATTTTCAGTAAGGCCTTTTATAGTCAAATATCCCGATAAAATGATGTCACAGATGTATCATTGGGCTGAATCGGATAACCATCATATCAGACGGTTGGCATCTGAAGGGTGTCGTCCCAGATTGCCATGGGCTATGGCTTTGCCAGCCTTTAAAAAAGATCCTTCACCAATTCTTCCCATATTGGAAAAACTCAAAAATGATGAAAGTGAATATGTAAGGAGAAGTGTGGCAAACAATCTGAATGACATAGCAAAGGATCATAAGGAACTGGTAAAGGCCATAGCACAGGAATGGATCGGAAAAAGCAAGAATACAGACAAGCTTATCAAGCATGGCTGCAGAACTTTATTAAAACAAGGCGATAGTGAGATGCTCTCTCTCTTCGGATTTACAAATCCCGATCATATAAAACTAAAGGATCTGGAAGTACAGAAATCGGTTCAGATGGAAGAATCTCTGACTTTTTCCTTTGTCCTTGTTACAGAAGAGGCAAAGCTTGGTAAAGTACGACTGGAATATGCAGTCGGTTTTATGAAAAAGAACGGAAAACGGCAAATAAAGTCTTTAAAATATCAGAAGCAGAAATACATAGCTTATCAAAAACCGTAACCAGAAAACATTCATTTAGAAGAATCACTACCAGGAAGTATTATGCCGGCAAACACAGCATATCAATAATTGTAAATGGAGTTGAAATGGGGACAGCAGGTTTTATTCTGGAAGATAAGCCATAATCCGTGGTAGCATCTCTCTATGGATGAAATAGCTTTTATTGTAATACTGGTCGTGGTTTTTTTCTTTTCGCCTTTGGTCATCTCTATCAGGGCTTTAAAAAAGACGAAAAAAATAATGTTCCTTGAAGATGAGATAGAAAATCTGAAAAAAGAAGTGCAGATACTGAAATCAGGGACTTATTTCAAAGAATCGATTCCTGAAGAGCTTGTTGAGCAGGAAGTGCAGCAGGAAGTGCAGCAGGAAGTGCAGCAGGAAGTGCAGCAGGAAGTACGCCGGGAAATTGTACAGCCTGAAATAAAAGAGTTTCTATCTGATATCAAAAAGGATACAAGTGCTGAGCCTTATATTCAGCCTGAAATTAATCGCAAACCGAAAACGAGATCGTGGAAATGGAATCAGGAGCGGTTGTTTGCCTTCCTCGGTGCCTTCCTGGGAATCATAGGATTGGTTTTTCTCACTATCTATCTGGGAACCCGTATGGGCATATTCTCCCGTTTTATGATCATGTCCGGAATTTCTGTCTTATTTCTAGTTATCAGCTTTCCTCTCGGTAAGAAACCAAAATGGGATGAACTTGCCCATATCAGCAGAAGTTTTTCCGGTGCTTTATTTCTCTTTGCGGTTTTTGCCTCCAGTACGATTGAAGGCTTGAAATGGATAGAAAATCCCCTTCTGGCGCTGGGAGTGATCAGTATAGGTACACTGTACAACCTGTTCCTCGGAGGACTGTGCAGGAAAAAAGGGTATATGGTTTTTCATATGGCTATAAACTTTCTTGTCATTTTCCTTCTACCCACGGAACCTCTTGTATTCTGGCTGGCTTTTGTATTGACTCTCGGTTTACAGATATTCGGGTATATTAAAAAAGAAGAGATCAATTCATCTCTATCTTTTCTGCTTTTTGCAGTTTATTCGGTCTATTTCAAAGAGAATGTCATTGATTTCTCCTATTTCAGCTGGTGTTTTAATTTTGCAGCATTGATTACTTTTGTAAATCTGATGCTTTATAGAGATCAAAAGAAGCGCTTTATTCAAATCCTGGGGTATGTTATGCCCATTTTATGGATCGGGATCGCGTCCTATCTCGGACAAACAAAAGCAGCTGCTTTTATCCCGCTCATTATCGGCGCTGTTGTCGGAGCTGCTATCAGATATTTCCCTAAGAGAAATCTGAAAGCACTCTTATATTGGCCACTGCAGATTCTGATAACAGGAACACTACTGATTCTGGCTTCCGGTGACGGCACCCAATACTGGCTCACTCTATTGTATATTGAGAGCAGTTTCTTTGCTTTTTGGATGATAGAGGAACATGATTATAAAACAATTCCCCTGTTGCTGAATTATCTAATTTTAATAAGCTCTGTGGTCTATTCCTATCTTTCAGGTGCTCAATCTTTCAGTTTTTTTGTGATAGTCAATCGCATCCTATTGATGGCAGCAGCTTCATTTTTCCTGACATTTGCTTCAAAAACGGATAAAAATAAAAGTAATGATTATATAACACTGATCAATATTTTCCAGTTTATTCTGCCGCTGACAGTATTTTTATTAAGTTATAAATACATGAAACTATCGGGAATATCGGAAATCCTGTTATTCTCTTTTCTGGCATTACTGCCCCTTGGAATTTCCAAATCACGAGATCTGAAAATCAGATTTTATGGATTGTGGACTGTTTCGCTTTTCCCATTGTTCATTCTGATAAGAATGTTTGTAGAAGATGATAGTTTGAACTTTTCCAGTTCTCTTTTATTGATTCTTCCATTGCTTGTCCTTTCACTCATATTTATTATTTACAGCACATGGAAAAAGGCCGGACTGTTCCCGGATATGGGCATTTTTCTCTTCTCTTTAATTTTGATAATAACTATGTATTTCCCATTCTGGAACATTTCAACTATTCTGCCAGGAGTACTCATTCTTCTGGCAGCTTTTGTGTATCTTTTCTGGTGGGAAAGAAGCGGGAAGTGGGAAATCCAGTCATCGGCATTAATATTCCTTCTGTTGTTTTTCTTCCGTCATATCACCCATCATCTGCAAATGGAGCATTATTGGGCGATATTTAATGTCCGATTAATTATTGAAATTACTGCCTTAATTGTTTTTTATCTATATCTGAAAAGTAGTAAATGGAATGAGAAGCATCTGGTTCCTATACTGAATAAAAGCCTGCAGGGTACCTCATTTACAATTTCCTGGTTATTTATAGTCCTTATGATTTTTTCACATTCCAATAGAAATGTATTATCTCTGGTCTTTCAACTCTCGATCATCGTTCTCTTTGCAATAGAAAAGAAAGGTCTGTTGAAGGGATACCCACTCGGTTCCATAGCGTATATGCATTTTATATTCGCCCAGTTGAATCTGGCCCTCAACAGTCATCCGTCATTTCCTTTTTTGCCGGCCATTCTTCAGAATCCCTGGATATTCGGGTTTGTCAATGTAGGAACTTCCGTATTCATCATCTACCTGTTTTTCCGACACATAAAAACAGGTCCTTATGAGACCTCTCCTGTATTCGGTAAATTGAACAAATTGACACTATTGATTATGAAGAAAAAGAATTTGACTCTTCTCATACCATTATTTATCAGTCTGGGATTGTTCTTTAACTGGACCCTCGAGGCGACAGCTCTGACAATCGCTCTTTTCTGCTGTTGTTTTATCTTGTACAGTACGGCTCTCATTCTCAAAGAGAATGTTTTCCGCCATGCAACGAGTCTGGCTCTTTTGGGAACTTCTATCCGACTGATTTTCTGGGACCTGGCTCAGTCTACCATGCTGGCAAAATCCATTGCCTTTTTAGGTGCCAGCATCATATTCATATTGATCAATATTCTCTATTCTCAATTTAAAGGACGGTTCGAAAATGCATAAAAAACTGATAAAATTCCTGCCGTCTATATTATTTGTATTTCTATTGATCTTTATTGTCATAGAGAGACCCAATTCTCCACGGGAAATTACATTCGCTCCTCTTTTTCAGATTCTCGGCAGGTTTGTTCAGACCGCCGATGTAACCTTCAGCAGGATTCTCGCCGGCGGTGAATGGGACGAAGAAGAGCTTGGAGATCAACTGAAAGAGGAGTTTGATGATGAATATGAAGAGACCATCGATTCTATTTATCTAAATGAATTAGCGGAATCTCTATTGTCGGGCAGCAGGAAAGATTTTAAATATAAAGTATATGTCGATCCCTATATGGCTCCCAATGCTTTTGCCATGCCCGGAGGTGTCATAGTCTTTTCGGCTGAAATGCTGGAGTTACTCGATAACGAAGCTCAAGTTGCATCAATAATGGCTCATGAAATTGCCCATATAGAACTTGATCATTGTCTGAATTCTTTTAAGTTTGAACTTGCCAAGGAGAAATATGATCTTGAAGTTCCCGGAGCATTTTCCATTTTGTACAATGTCCTGATCGGGTTGTCTTTTTCCAAAACCGAAGAAGACGAAGCTGATGATTATGCCTTTAACCTGATAGCAAAAAATACTGATTACTGGCCCTATGCATTGAGCGACAGCTTTCAAAAATTCCTCGATGAATACGATGGGAAAGAGAATTCCGCTATGCTGTCAGAGTTTTTCCAAAGCCATCCCGACATGGAATATCGCCGTGATAAGTATTATGAAAAGGCACGCAGTCTCAATATAAAAGGCGAAGAAAAATATGTCGGCACGATAAATCTCCAGGAGCGTGAAACGAAGGGAAACTACGAACTGAATGACGAGTGGAAACTTTATGAATGAAATTGAGAAGCATCAGAAGAAATATGCCGATGAAGTGAAAGAAAAATACGGGCACTCTTCCGCATATAAAGAGAGCAATAATAAAACTGGAAAATATTCCGAAGAAGACTGGGCAAGAGTTATGAGTGAGGGTAATGCCATTATGGTTACTCTCGCAAGCCTTATGGACAAAGCTGTTGATAATCCTCTTGTTCTGGAGACGATCTGTAAATGGCAGCAACACATAAATGATTCATATTACACCTGTTCTAATGAAATCCTTGCGGGATTGGGCGAGTCTTATGTTGATGATGAGCGATTTACTAAAAATATAGATAAGCACGGTGAGGGGCTAGCTGTTTTCTTTAGGGATGCGATCAGGATTTATTGCGGAAAATAGTAATTATAAAAGCAGGAAGAATTTAGTCTTCCTGCTTTTATTCAAGTGTTTATTCGTAAACAAAAATATCAAAGGTCATAACGGAACCCAGTGTACTGACGTTGGTCATTTCAAAAGCTGGCTGATCGCTGTAATTGGGCATGTAATCTACCAGATAGTTAACATTGCCAGTGTAGAAGGGGTCTGTATACGAGCCATAATCACTATCGTCTGTCAGTAACCTGTTATTTTCATCAGCTTCGATAACTTTAACTCCCAGTTTTCCATTTAATGAAATATCGTTGATACTGTTTGAGTTGTATCTGGAAGAAATCAGATTATTATCTATGTGGTACAGAACCAGTCCTCCTCCGGGAAGGTATTCAGTCCATGTATCATTGATCACCACTTTATTCTCGGCAATAATATACTCATTGAGAGTTAGATCAATAGCTTTTGCTGTATAGGATGTTTCAATATCAGCAAGAGATTCCTGAACAAGTGATCCTTTCTGGCCACAAGTGGATAAGATAATTAAGGAACTTAACATTGCAGGTAAAAGGAATAATTTACGCTTTTTCATAATATTCAGTTTTTCAAGAGCAAAGAGGATCAAAATAGACAATAGAGATAGGATGAGAGTATTTCTCAGAATGTTTTTCCATGGAAATCCAGCAAATGCTATTATTCGGGCAGGAGTTACAGTATCAAGATCGAGCCAGCCAAGCCAATTCCGGCTCCATGCTGACAATGGTACAGGTTGTGAACCTTTCCCGTTGGGACCCGCCCATGAGCCACCTGCCATGACACCCCAACTGCCGATTCCATCGGAAACAGAACCAGTATCATAAAGATCGGGCAATCCCAGAACATGTCCGAATTCATGTACGAATACGCCGATTGTACTATCACCGGGGGTTCCAACATATTCTGGCTGGATCGCATAATCATCTATTAGTACCGAGTCATATTCCAGGACTCCATCGTTATTTGTATCAACAGCAAAACTGTTGTATCCAGAATCCCCATTATTGAAATAATTTGATGATGAGAGCGTCCATCGGTGTGACCATATCGAATTAGTGGTTCCGGCATTTGTTTCTTCGCCAGCACCTGTATGGATAACGATTACAGCATCTACATATCCATCATTATCATTATCATAATCGGAGTAATCGATTGATGATGGTGCTAAATTTCCTGCGGCAATTGCCTGAGCTACCAGTTGCCCAGGATGGGCATCGTCGGAATTGGGAGAGGTATTAGATCCATAGTATGATAGAGTATTTAAATTGAGAACTTGAGCTGTTACATCGTAGACATCAAAGTCAAGATTCAACTGGTTATTGGACATATCCTGATAGTATTTTCTCCAGCTTAGGCCGTTATCATCGGGACCGTTCATAAAAAGACCATCGTAAAATGTGCTGGTTGATCCGTCAAAGTCGGGATTGCCGACGCCATCATCAAAGTCCAGATCGCTGAAATTGATCATTAAAACTAAAACTTTTTGATCTCCTGTTCTAGGAAAACTCTGACTGGATTTATCCTTCCCAATACGTGCGCTTTCTGCTATCCGTTGTTCCAGTAACGGTAGAGTTCCTGTTCTTTTATATTCATCTAGCAGATCAGGATGCGGCGGCATCGCAGATAACATTCCCACTGATATAAATACTAAAATTGATAAAATGATTATTTTCTTCATGGATTCTCCGTCTCAAATATTATGCTTTTTACTCTAATTCTAAATCCTCTATCAGTTGGTCTGTCTTCTGTAGATTCCGGATTGGCTTTATTTATCACTTCTAAAATATATCCCTTTATGTCATATAAAACAGATGTCAGATACAATCCCTTTGGTTGATAAGCAGCTTCAGCTATTTTAAATAGATTTTCCTGAAGAAACATCAAAGCAAACGATTTATCTGACTCATCATTAACCCTATCTCGAAATTCCCAACGAACTAATTTATCATCGAGCACTTCAATCTTCCAGATCCCTTTCATAGGGCTGAAAGCATTGTAGCTCACTTCCATCAAATATGAAGTTTTACCGGAATCAAACCACTTCTGTTTTAAGACATGATGTTCAGTAAGATCGATATTTTCAGAAGAGATCTCTTTTTGAGTTTCATCAGCCAGAGATTGTGATCCCGCACAGGAAATCATGGGAAAAGAGAGAAATAAGAATAAGAATAATTTTTTAAGCATCATTCATTATATAATCCATCAGTATGAAAATACAATCTTCACGCTTATGAAAGTAATGAAATAAGTTCCTGCAAATCATTGCGCAAGCTGATTATCTTATCAACTGAATATTTTTCTGATATCCCTTTCAATAATTGTTCGGGAATACAGAGTGCTTCCTTTTTTCTCGATCGTCCGAAATCGGTTAGTTTGATAAAGACTTTCCGCTCATCCTCTTTCGATCTGACCCGTTGAAGAAATCCTTTGGACTCCATTCGCTTTAATAGGGGAGTCAGAGTATTCGTCTCCAGGAGCAACTTTCTACCGATCTCTTTAATCGTAACCTCGTCTTTTTCCCATAGAACTAGTAAAATCAGATATTGAGGGTATGTTATATCGAGTTTTTCGAGCAGAGGCTGGTACATTCTGGTTACCAGCCTCGAAGATGCGTATAAAGGAAAGCACAACTGATTGTCCAGTTTAAGTATTTCCTCATTTGGCATTTTTCTTCTCCCCATTCAAAAATGGTTTGATATGAGCTTCCAGTTTTTCCGGTTTCACTGTTGAAGCAAAACGCTTTACAGGATTTCCTTCGGGATCAATCAGAAACTTTGTGAAATTCCATTTGATATCTTTTCCGATTAAACCGGGAAGGGATTCTTTAAGATATCTGTATACTTCGTGGGTCTCATCACCATTGACGTCAATTTTCTTAAAGAGTGGAAAGGTTACTCCGAAATTGAGTTTGCAGAAATTTTCAATTTCCTCTTCATTCCCCGGTTCCTGATGGCCGAATTGATCGCAGGGGAATCCGAGGATGACAAACCCTTTATCTTTATTGTCTTTATATAGTTTTTCCAGTCCATCATATTGCGGTGTAAATCCGCATTTGCTGGCAGTATTGACAACCAATACAGTTTTGCCCTTGAAGTCTTCCATAGAAATTTCATCACCGTTTATCTTATTCGCTTTTAAATCATAAAATGCGCTCATTTTTTACTCCTCATTTAATATCGCTAAAGATTATGTCGTGTGCGATATAAAAAATATAACCAAATCCAAATAAACCGTCAATAACTGAAAATATTAAATATATGTTTATAAAATGATTTTTTTCTGATTTTATATTCAAAATATAGTAATTTTATACATGGGAACTTTCAGTTCTTAAAGATAATTATAAAAAAGGAATTTAAATGGCAAAAGTAAACAGTAAAAGAATTGGCTTTATGGTTATATTCGCTCTCGTTGCCGGTGTTGTTTTATTTTTTTCACAATCTATTGTTGAAACAGTGGAAGGTGGTGAAATACATGTAAAACAGGCTGCGGTGACAGGAACTTTAACAACAAGAGCAGATGAGGGTTTGTATCTCCAGTTGTTTGGGAAAATAACGAAATATTACAGAACACATGAAACTTACTTATCTAATGATGCTCTCGATGGCGGATCCGGGGAAGATACAAACGCAACTACAGTGCGGTTTGGTGATGGTGGAACTGCAGAGGTTGGTTCGGTTACACAATGGAGAATGCCATTGACCGATCCGGATATTATAAAAATTCACAGAAACTATCGATCATTTCATTCCCTTGCGGCGCAGGTTCGTCAGTGGGTTATTGAAGTTGAAAAGCAGACAGCTTCTACTTTCAAGGCAGATGAAACTTATTCAACAAGACGTGGTGAGTTTTCACAGCTTATAACTGATCAGATTGCAAATGGTCTTTATGCCACCACTACTGAAGAAGTTCTGACACCGACAAATGAAACTGATGAAAATGGCAATATTGTAATGGCAACAGTAACAAAGGTTGTAATCAAAAGAGATGAAACTGGATTCCCCGTGATTATCAAGCCGGGTATTTTCCAGGAATACAGTCTTGAACTTGTAAACCATACTTTAAAAGACATTGATTACGATGAAACTATTGATAGCCTTATTGCTCAAAAGAAAAAAGCAGAACAGGAAAAAGCCGTTGCTATAACAAATGCGGAAAAAGCAATACAGGATGCATTGACAGCTGAAGCTCAAGGTGAAGCTGATATTGCAAAAGCCAGAGCTGTTGAAGAAGTAAAAAAAATTACTATCATTACTCAGGAAGAAGCAAAAAAAGCTGTTGCTGTTCTTAATGCACAGCAGAAGCTCGAAGTAGCACAGTTAGACTTTCTGGCTGCTGAAGAAGAAGCTAAAGCAAGACTGGTCAAAGAAAAAGCTGAAGCTGATGCAAATAAACTGAAAGTAACTGCCGGATTAACACCGCAGCAGAAAGCTGAATGGGACTACAAAATCGCCGATGTTGTTTCCAAGAACATGGCCAGCGTAGACCTACCGGATATGATGATATTCGGTGGAGGGGAAGGCTCTCCCATGAATCCATGGGATGCCGTTGGTCTCGAATCGTTTATGAACATTTCCAATCAGATTAAAAATAGCGAACAATAAATAAACATAAAAGGGAGGATTTGCCTCCCTTTTTTTTCTTCCCACCCTTACATTGCTTTCATATAAATAATAAATTTGGCTGTCATCTCAAAATTGTATTATATTAGGATAATGAAATTATGTTCGAATTACCTAATAGTGCTGATAATAGTGAAAATAGCAGTCATTACTTCATGCAGACAACTGAAGGAGCAGAAAGAAACAATGGAACATCCCCAATTTAAATATACAAATAATCTAATAAATGAAAGCAGTCCTTATCTGCTTCAGCACGCCCACAATCCGGTAAACTGGTATCCCTGGGGTGAAGAAGCTCTGGAAAAAGCCAAAAAAGAGAACAAACTACTCATTATAAGTATTGGTTATGCTGCCTGTCACTGGTGTCATGTTATGGAAGAAGAG
>Ga0070729_10001699_pt1 | contig 32155 bp, 21 predicted proteins | sample tdDd472_FD_66725 | JGI IMG/M metagenome (GOLD analysis project Ga0070729, IMG submission 66725) | Marine sediment microbial communities from the Atlantic coast under amendment with organic carbon and nitrate - tdDd47.2 | ecosystem: Environmental > Aquatic > Marine > Coastal > Sediment | place...
TAAATTCAAAGACGAACTGACGTTCAGCCCTTCCTGATCCTGTGAGACCTCCACATTCTTCTATGCAGCTCGTTTCCAAATCAGTACTATGGCGTCTGCTGACTTCTTGGCACATAGAAACCTAATCTATTCCAAGATCTCCCCTGGCCTCGCTCCGCCGAAGCGGCTTTGCGAAGGCGCAGTAAGAACATTTTCCTTCCTCCAATTCCTGCGACATCTACATATTAATCCTTTAAAAACTGTTTTGGGCGTTACAATGATGTGCTTGCTTACCCCAAATCAATATGCCTCATATGCCGTTTCTGTTCGTCAGTACCGGATTTTGCAGTCTGGCTTCCTTCAGTGCATCCCTCACGAGAAACCACTACATTTTTTCATTCGAAAAAAGTGCGGCTTGCTAACGGTTCGAGGCGTTACCCCCATCCGTAAGGGACTTTCACCCATCGGTCGCCAAAGGCTTGTCGCTTATGCTTCAAAGCTTCAGCGACGAAGCACCGACGGCGATGCCTCTGGAAATTTATAGCACACTCAATAGTAAACCCTGAAAAATTTATTTGTATTTTTGACTTTTTTCAAAAGCTTACAAGGGTGTGTACTGTATGTTCATGCAGGGCACACACAATGTATAAAAAACATAAGTGGTTCAGTGGTTTAGGAAACTTTTGCGCATTTAATCAACTCCCTAAAATCTGCGCTTTGACGGTTGGTTTTAAAGCATTAAATTTGTGTCTAATCGCAAATTTGGCTTAGTGTAAATTGACTGGTAAGTGCTTCTAAATCACTTACGTTTCTTATACGAGCCGTTGCAATTAATAAATACTAAATGAAAGAGATTAAAACTTCAAAGTTGTGGGGACATTTTGTCGGCTATTTCTTGTGCTTTGTACTTGCAGGTATAATTGCCGCAATCCCAAGGTTTATTATTGGTCTTGAGAATGAATCTGGTTTGATTGTTTTTATTTCTGAAATGATAAGAATTCCAGTATCAATTACCGCATTATACCTCTATACCAAATACATTTTGCGAATCCCAATTAATAGAGAAACACTGAGTTTCAGAGATTTTAGCCTGTTAACATGGGCTTTAGTTGGGATACTGATGCCTGCCTTTGTTTTGTTGATCTTTTATTTGTCTGGAAACCTCAAGATTATTCAAACCAACTTCACACTGGATCAGTCAATAATAATTGACAATATATTAAAAGCGTTTGGAATGTCATTGGCTGCAGGCATAATTGAAGAACTTGTTTTCAGGGGTTACCTGGTGAATTTACTATCCAGAAAATACTCATTTTGGATAGCCGGAATAATACCATCTTTTCTATTTGTAATCATCCATATTGGTGCAGCTAAATCGGTGCTCAATGTCTTCCAACTTTTGGTTGCAGGAATGTTGGTCTCAATAATGTTCCTGGTTATATATAAAAAGACAGGATCAATATGGAATGCCAGTGTTGTTCACTTTCTCTGGAACTTTTTATTTTTTGAAGAGATGATTGATTATGGTAAAAGCAACGATCCATTGAATAAACTTATCGAAATTGATTTGGGTCAAAATGAATTGATGAATGGTGGAGCATTCGGAATAGATGTTTCAATTCCGGCAATTATAGTTTATATTTTGATCTTGATGATTTCTTTGAAGTTTATTAATAACACAGCATACAATCAAGTAGACAGCCGATGAGCCCTTGAGTTCATCGGAGTGCTTCTCACACCACTGTATTTATGCTTACGCCGAAGCTTCAACATAGGCGCTACGGGTCTTCCCGATAATAATCGGGACAGGCTGTCAGTACCGGATTTTGTAGTCCCGCTTCCCTGCCTTGCCGGCAGGCAGGCTTCACTGCATTCCTCACGAAAAACCACTACATTTTTTCATTCGAAAAAAGTGCGGCTTACTAACGGTTCGAGGCGTTACCCCCGCCCGTAAGAGACTTTCACCCATCGGTCGCCAAAGGCTTGTCGCTTATGCTTCAAAGCTTCAGCGACGAAGCACCGACGGCGATGCCTCTGGAAAATTATAGCACACCCACTAGCAAGCCCTGAAAATTTATTTGTATTTTTGACTTTTTTCAAAAGCTTACAAGGGTGTATACTGTATGATCATGCAGGGCACACACAAAGGCTATAAAACATGGCAAATTCTTACTCGGCAGAAACGTGAGCAACTCGTTCACACTTCACTTTCCCTTGGAAAGTAAAGCGCTCCGAAACTTTGCCACGTTTCATAGCCAAACCGTTGTTACAACATAAACTCCAAAAATTTGAGACTATATTTCATTTTAATTGCAGTTTTTATTTCATGTCAGAATGGTGACACTGGCAAGAATAAACTGTTTACAGAAAATGAAATATTCTCCTGTGGTCAAAAATATCTGGGCTTATATTGTTCAGACAATTACGCTTTATTAATTGATTATTTTGCTGACAAAGAATTTACTTTAAAAAATCTTCAAACAAATAGGGAAAATACTATACAGAATTTTGGAAAGGAAATAAGTTTACTGAATCATCAAACCTATATCAAGTGGGAGAATAATAGGCTTATTTATTACTATATCAGAAATTGTGGATTTTCAAAAGTTGAACGACCGATTCGAATAATCTTTGGATTCGACGGAAATAAAAAGATTCATGAATTTTCAGTAGAATCACTTCCAAATGAAGCAAAATCAAAGTTCATTGAGTACAAAACAATAACAGAATTAAGACTACCTTTTGATGGGATGTGGTTCGTGGCATGGGGCGGAAGGAGTATAAACCACAATAATCATGCTTCCTCACAGGACCAAAGATTTGCATATGATTTTAAAATCAATAAAAACGGATATTCATTTGCTGGTAAAGGGATCAAGAATGAAGATTATTACTGTTTCAACGAAAAAGTTTTTGCACCCGGAGATGGTGAAATTATTCTTGTTGTTAACAATGTAGCGGATAATATAAATGGTGCCTTGCCTGAAATTTCCGGTAATACAATAGTCATTGATCATAAGAATGGAGAGTATTCAGTACTTGGACATTTTAAAAAAGGTTCGATTATAGTATCAGTTGGGGATAAGGTTGTTTCGGGGCAGTTTATAGGTTTGTGTGGAAATAGTGGCTATTCACTGGAACCACATCTGCATTATCATTTACAGAACTCACCGGAAGTACATAAAGGAGAAGGTTTACCAGCCCAATTTCATCGATTTGAGGCAGATGGTAAGTTTATTGAAAGAGGTGAACCTTTTTGGAATCAAAAGGTAAAAAACAAATGAAATAAATAAATACCTTTGCTAATTGAGTTGGCTACCCTGCCGGTAATCCACGTAGTAATCGGTACTGACGTGGAGAACATCTCACACTCCGGTAAGTTCGTGTCTGGTAAATGGAGTTTCGCCCTGCATCAACATTCCGTTCTTTGATCAATATGCAGTTGAAGAAAACAGCAGATTCATACGTTGGTAAGAATTATGAAATCAACTTAAACAAATATGATGTTTTGCTGTTTGTTGTTTACAAAAGAGAATTAACGAAAGTTCAGGAAATATAAAATCACGTTTATAAAAATAAAACTATGAAAACAAAAATTGCAATGTTGCTACTATCACTGGGAATGATAATGAGTTGTAACACACCTGGTGAGAAATCAGAAAATAAGGCAAGCGGTGAGTATAAAATGGACCGAACTATTTTACCCATTCAGCCTCCACAGCACGAGCCTGTTACCACTATGGATGCGAGGGATGTAGAAAAACCTGAAGCCTTCGAAGTTAAAGCTCCGCATGGTGCCCCAAATATTGTGGTGGTTTTAATTGATGACATTGGTTTTGGTGCCACAAGCACTTTTGGAGGTGCTATCAATACACCAACATTCGACAAATTGGCTGACAATGGTTTACGATTCAACCGCTTCCATACCACTGCTCTTTGTTCACCAACACGGGCGTCGTTGCTCTCCGGCAGAAATCACCACAATGTAAATGTGGGTTCGGTAATGGAAATTGCAACAGGATTTCATGGCAACCAGGGAATCAGGCCCGACAATGCCAAATATTTTGCAGAAACCTTACGACAGAATGGATACAGTACTGCTGCCTTTGGTAAATGGCATGAAACGGCCACCTGGGAAGTATCTGTTTCAGGGCCTTATTTCCGCTGGCCAACCAACTCGGGTTTTGATAAATTTTATGGTTTTATAGGTGGGGAAACCAACCAATGGGATCCTGTAATTTTTGATGGCGTGACCAAGGTGAGCAAAAAGGATGATCCGGATTATCATTTTACTACCGACATGACCAATGAGGCCATTCAATGGGTTAAGTTTCAAAAAGCCATGACACCAGAAAAGCCATTTATGATTTATTATGCTACAGGTGCTGTTCATGCTCCCCACCATGCACCCGAAGAATGGATAGAAAAATACAAAGGAAAGTTTGATGATGGTTGGCACAAACTACGCGAAGAAACATTTGCCCGCCAGAAAGCCATGGGTGTTATTCCCCAGAATGCACAGTTGGCACCTATGCCTAAAGACATTAAAGACTGGGAATCGTTGAGCAAAGATGAAAAAGCACTATTTGCTTTACAGATGGAAACCTTTGCCGGTTTTATGGAACATACTGATGTTGAAGTGGGAAGATTGGTAAATGCCATTGATGAAATAGGTGCTTTGGATAATACCTTGTTCATCTACATTATGGGCGACAATGGATCGAGTGCCGAAGGAGGCCTGGAAGGAACCTTCAATGAGCTTGTACACCTGAATGGAATATTCGATGAAGAGTCCATCGAAAGTATGCTTGAACATGCTGATGATTGGGGTGGCCCAAATTCTTTCCCACACATGACTGCTGCCTGGGCGGTTGCTACAGATGTACCATTTAAATGGACCAAACAAATGGCTGCTGACTTTGGAGGCACAAGAAATGGAATGGTGATGCATTGGCCTGCCGGTATTAAAGCAAAGGGAGAAATACGCTCGCAATGGCACCACGTAAACGATGTTGCTTCTACGGTTCTGGAAGCGACTGGTTTACCTGAACCGAAAATGATTAATGGCGTAAAACAAATTCCAATGGATGGCGTGAGCATGCTTTATGCTGCTAAAGATAAATCTGCGCCTGACAAACATACTGTTCAATATTTTGAGATGTTTGGTAACCGTGCTATTTATAGTGATGGTTGGATGGCCCGCGTGGTACACATGATTCCCTGGCAAGGCAAGCCCCTGAATACATTCCAGGAAGAAAAATGGGAATTGTACAACATTGAAGATGATTTTAGCCTGGTGAATAACCTTGCGTCCGAAAATCCTGAAAAATTAAAAGAATTGAAAGATCTTTTTGAAAAAGAAGCCATTGCAAACAATGTTTACCCCCTTGACGACCGTTTATACGAACGATTTAATGCCGCTATAGCCGGCCGGCCTGATTTAATGGGTGACCGAAAATCGTTAATCCTGGCTGATGGAATGGAGGGAATATTGGAAAACACATTTTTGAACATTAAAAACAACTCCAAAACCATTGTTGCCGATGTGAGCCTTGAAGGAAAGGATAAAGGAATCATCCTTTGCCAGGGAGGAAAATTTGGAGGATGGGCTCTATACATGGATAAAGGCAAGCCTGCTTATACTTACAATTATTTTGGATTGGAGAGTTATACCGTTGAGTCCCCGAAGGCCATTAAAAGCGCAAATGCTGAAATCAAACTGGAATTCACTTATGATGGTGGTGGCACCGGCAAAGGCGGGCTTGCAAAACTTTTTGTTGATGGGGAGCAGGTGGCCGAAGGAAGGATAGATAAAACACAACCTGCTGTATTCTCAGCTGATGAAACTGCCGATGTGGGTTTGGATGATGCCACACAGGTAGCCGATAAGGTGTTTAAAGATGTGGAAGACTCTGAATTTACTGGTTATGTAAATAAGGTAACGATTAGCATTCCGGAATAAAATGTTTACCAAAAAAGTATAAAGGGTGTTAAACCGCCCTTTATTATAAATTTCCTGCATCAAATTTAAATTACTGACAGGTGATCATTCTGTACATAGTTGGAGATTTTTATAACTTTACTCCATCTTAATATCATCAATTTAAATTGGATGATGCCATGAAAATGAAAACCTTCAGATCTGTATTGACCGATTTGGTTACTGGAACTTTTGATACAATAAAATTGTCAGCGCTTTCAGCACTTTTAATAATCCTGACGACCAACACACATGGGCAATTTTCACAACTCGACCAGGATTCCGATTCTGTAGTAGATCACACTGTGAATCAGTTTTTATCGGCTCATCAAATTGTTGGATCAACAGTAGGCCTCATAAACAATGGCAAGATTGTTTTTTTGAAGGGATATGGCTATCAGGACCTGGAAAATGAAATACCATCCACAGAATTTACGATGTACCGTACAGGCAGTATTGCCAAGGCATTTACTGCTGTGGTGGCTTTACAATTGTGGGAAGACAGTGTATTAAATATTCTTGATGATGTAAGAAATTACGTTCCTGAATGGCCTGTGAAACCACAGGGAACCATAACTCCATACAGATTGCTTGCCCATCGAAGTGGCATCAACCATTACCAGGATTTTGATACTGCACTAATGATAAATTATGAGCCCACTTACCATGATTTTGATGCAATAGCTGCTTTGGATATTTTTAAAGATGCTGACCTGGTCTTCGCACCGGGATCACAATTTGGATATTCAACTTTTGGATTTAACTTACTGGGAGCAGTTGTTGAACGGGCTGGCAATAAACCTTTTGAGGACCTGGTTCGCGAGCGGATAAATATCCCCTTTGAGTTCCCATACCTACAGCCTGAATATGCATGGAAAAGGCCTTACCCACAAGAGACAAAGGGGTATCATTTCGAAGGCCAGACTTTAGTTGAAACGGGTGATGATATTGGCATCCTGTACAAAGTTCCAGGGGGCGGCTTTATCTGTACAGCAATCGACCTGGCTGTTTTTGCGATTGCAATGATGGAAAATCAGCTTTATCAGGACAGTACACTTTTTGAATGGGCATCCAATCCCGCGCACTCCGGGTCGGTTTTCGGACTGGGTATCATGAACGATTATGCATCCAAACATTATCTCTGGCATGGGGGCGGACAACAGCGTACAAATTCACTATTCATGTATTACCCTGATGATAAAAATGGTGTTGTTATCTGCTCAAATACCTTTTTGGCGGGTTTTATCATCCAGGATCTTGGCGAAATCTTATTGGATAGAATACCCGAATTAAACGTAATAGGCGATGACTGGCAACCCATACCCGAATCGATAGAAAAAGTAGCACTTGTTTCTCCGGCTCACCTGGATACAATTCCTCCTGCCGGCGATACTTTGGTTTGGACAACAGCGGAGCATGCCTTTACCTATGTTTATGAATATGATACTGACCCGGGTTTTAATTCATCAACTACTGACACTATTTATGAAAATCAAATTAACATTAACTCATTACAAGCCGCTGAAACTTATTACTGGCGGGCAAAGGGCTTGAATACGTATCTTTACGATACGGTTGTAGGGGAATGGAGTGATGTGGGAGTTTTTGTCACCGATGTAACTTCTGATCTTACAGATTTAATTTATAACCAGGTGGAAATATATCCAAATCCAGGTACAGGAATAGTAAATATTCAAACGCCCTGGCATAGTTATCAACTGGAAGTTTACGACCATTATGGACGAATGGTTATGTATGGATTTTCCAGTTCCAGGCTCGATTTATCCTCCATGCCAAAAGGAATATACATTGTTAAGATAACCCCGGATACCGGCACACCAATAATTAAGAAACTGGTACTTGAATAATTTATGATTTCCTTTTGTACATGTTTTCTCCAATTTTACACACACATTGCTCTATAAGATTACATTTGCTGTTTGGAAAATGCGTTCATTTGTTTTTCAATAATTATTAATCGAAAAGAAATATTCCTATGTCAGAAAGAATGATCAAGCAATTTATGGAAATGGTTCAAATTGACAGCGAATCAGGTAACGAAGCCAATTTTATAAATTACCTCGAAAAAGAGTACCAGAAACTTGGAGCCGAAACAATACAGGATAGTTATGGCAACCTGATCGCTAAATTGCCGGCAAAAGGCTGCAAAGGCAAAGACCCAGTTTTATTGTCGTGCCATGCGGATACGGTTAAACCAGGGGTTGGTATTGAGCCGATATTGACGGATGGTGTGATCAGATCAAAAGGAGATACCATTCTTGGAGCAGACGATAAGGCGGGTATTGCCGAAATGCTGGAAGCCTTAAGAATTGCAGAAGTAAGGCCTCCGGTTGAAGTTGCCATTTCGCGCGAAGAAGAAATAGGTTTGTTTGGTGTTAAGAACCTTGACTATTCGAAACTTACAGCAAAAAAAGGATTTTTACTTGACAACGATACCCTGGATACAATTATAATTGGTGGCCCATCCTATTTCACATTTGATGTTACTGTAAAAGGCAAATCTGCCCATGCAGGCATGGAACCCGAAAAAGGCATCAACGCCATTGTAGCTGCATCAAAGGCAATTGTTGCGCTAAAACTTGGAAGGCTGGACCATGAAACCACCGCCAATGTAGGAATAATTGAAGGAGGGATTGTACGCAACGGAGTTCCCGATAAAGTTGTTATTAAAGCCGAATGCCGCAGTCTAAACCATGACAAAGCCGAAAAGCTGGCCAACGAAATGAAAGCCATTATGAAGCGTGAAGTAGAGGCTGTCGGTGCACAAATTGAAATTGATGAAAAGAATCTATGCAAGGCTGTCGACATTCCCGAAAGTTCGTTTACAGTTGATTTGTCAAAAAAAGCACTGAAAACGGTAGGCATTGATGCAGAAGCAACTTTTATGACAGGTTTTACGGATGCTTCGATATATAATAACATGGGAATAGAAATGGCAGTTGTTGGTATTGGCGCCAGAAATGAGCATGCGTTGGATGAGCATATTTATATTGAAGACATGGAAAAAGCACTAAAAATGATTGTTGAATTGTTGCGCTTGTCGGCTCAATAAATAAAATTATTTTGTATGCACTAATCCGTGTAGAAAAACTTAATTTATTTGAAGAAGATTAAATTGTACATCGCGACTAGCTTTAACGGCAAAATTGCCAAACCAGATGGCAGTGTCGATTGGCTTGAATCAATTCCAAACCCTGATAAAAATGATTATGGATACAGGGATTTTTATAAGTGCATCGACACAACAATTCAGGGGTACAGCACATACAAGCAAATTATAGGCTGGGGTATTGACTTTCCATACGCTGACAAGAAAAACTATGTCCTTACGCGAAATCAAGATTTAAAGAACACAAAATATGTTGAATTCGTTTCTCACAATCATATCGACTTCATTAATAATTTAAAACAACAGGAAGGTGATGATATCTGGTTGATAGGGGGCGGACAGTCAAACACTTTATTGCTCAACGAAAATCTGATTGATGAAATCCAGGTATTCGTAATGCCAATAATATTGACGGATGGGATTGGACTTTTTGAAGCTTTGCCAAAAGAAACGCAGTTAAAATTAATCGATACTAAATCCTATCCATCAGGAGTAGTTCAATTGAAATACAAAATTGAAAAGAAGAAATAATACCGCTTCAAAAAGGTAAGGGAATAAGGCTAAGAGAATTCCCGGTCAACATCTGATCATCAATTTTTACGAAATTGATTTTTTTCAACGCGAAGTAACTTAAAGGACATTGTAAAAATTACCACCATAAGTATGGCGGGAATCCATAAAGTTACCACCCCAATTAAGCCGTATAGAAGTCCTCCGGAAATCAAACCAATAATACTTGCCAGGCTGCCAATACTACTTGCATACCCCTGAATGGTGCCCTGGTATTTTTCACCAGCAATCTTTGAAAGGATTGATAAAAAAGAAGGCCACATAATGCCGTTTCCGCATGAAAATAAAAGCACACCAAGAAAAATGAATAATTCATTATTACTTGCGAAAAGAAAAAAACTCATTCCCAATAAAATACTTCCTGCAACAATCAGAATACCTTCAGAGAAATTCCGGGATAATTTACTAAGTACTGGTCCCTGAACTATAACCAGGACCAATCCTATCAATGAAAAGAAAACACCAAGTTTTAAAAGGCCCCAGCCAAGGTTCTGTACTGAATGGATTGGGAAGGTAACATAAAAGAAATTAAAGGCCAGAAAGATCAAAAAATAGAGTATCAGTATAAATGGAATGTTTTTGAAGCGGAGAATATCCATAAAACTAACCTTTTCCGCCCCGGTCAAATTATAACATTCTTTTTGTTCCTGGCCCAAAACCGTACTTACTTTTTTATTGCCAACATACTTTGACAATGTACATGGATTTGATTCGGGCAACATAAATGCGATAACAAAAATGGCTATCAGCGAAATCAACATTGCCGCAGCTACCGGCAATAATTCACCTAAAACAGTGCCACCAAGGATACCTGCAAAAGCAGGCCCGATAATGTATCCTAAATTCGCCGAAGCGGCCATCTTTCCAAAATTACTATTCCTGTTATCATCGGTAGTTACATCAGCCAAGTAGGCGTTGGCAACAGAAACATTGCCACCTGTAATACCATCCAATGCCCGGGCGATAAAAAGTATAAGCAGTGGGATTGTCAGTATAAAAATCCCAAAAATGGATGAATCAATATTAATTAAACTTGTATTTGGAATTACAAGGGCAAGAATAAATAAAATCCAGGCAACAAATGTGCCTATCTGGCTAAGCAACAAGATTTTTTTTCGTCCATAATTATCCGACCATTTTCCGAGTATGGGGGCACCAATAAGCTGGAAGAAAGAATATGAAGCTCCCATTATGCCATAAATCAATTCATTCCCTCCAAACTTAATCACAATTATCACGAGGAAAGGAAGAATGATACTGTATCCCAGTGTACCAATAAAATTAACCAATAATATGGGAAAAATAGAAGCCTGGGAAGATTTATTGATCGTCTTCATATTATTAACCTTTCAAAATGAACTATCGGTTTCTCATTTAACATGGTGTAATAAAAGGCTAAAAAATAAGCAGCATGAATTTCCCATTCATTACTCATTCAGAAATATTTACAGTTTGCTAATAAATTCACTTTAACCAACCAGCATCAATTTTGGTATACTAGAAGCAAGAATAAGACAGCAAAGGATATTTATTGATAGCGCAAATGTTACCAATTAGCTTAAATTTCAGCTCCAAATATTTTTATATTTTACTTAACAGAGCTGTTAAATTTTTCTAAACTGAGTTTAGATAGCGATGAATATACATGACCGCCATTGCTCCTTCGCCCACAGCAGATGCGACTCTCTTAACTGATCCAAAACGCACATCTCCTGCAACAAATACCCCGGGGAGATTTGTTTCAAGCATATATGGTGTGCGAAGGAGTTTCGACGCCAGAGCTGCATTCCCATTTTTACTAATGTCGGTGCCTGAAAGAATAAACCCGTGAGAACTCCTGGCAACTTTTTCACCAAGCCAATCTGTATGTGGTACAGCACCAATAAATATAAAAAGCGCTGTTGCAGGAACTGTTTCATCGGTCACTTCATCTCTGTTTGTAAGCACCAGGGATTCGAGCCGGGTATCTCCTATTGCCTTCTTTACTTCTGTTTTTGTACGTACTTTAATGTTGGGTGTAGCCTCAATTTGGTCTATCAGATACTTCGACATGCCTCCTGACAGAGATTTGCTTCTGACAAGCATGGTTACGGTTTTGGCAAATTTCGAGAAATACATCGCAGCTTGTCCTGCTGAGTTTGCTCCTCCAATAATATAAACATCCTGTCCTCTTACCGATTCTCCTTCACTCATGGCAGCACCATAATATATCCCTGATCCTGTAAGTTTACTAACTCCATCCGATTCCAGTTTTCTGTACGATACGCCAATTGCAATCAACATTGCACGACATAGGATTTCATTGCCATCACCAAGCTTAATTATCTTAGAAGGGCCGCTGGCATCTATGCCAATTACTTTTTGTGCCATGAGAATTTCTACGCCAAAACGACGTGCCTGGGTTACACCTCTGCGTGTAAGATCACTACCTGATATACCGGTAGGAAAACCCAAATAATTCTCAATGCGGGAACTCATACCAGCCTGTCCACCTGCTGCCTCCTGCTCAATTACAATGGTCTTTAGCCCCTCAGAAGCACCATAAACGGCTGCGGCTAATCCAGCAGGGCCACAACCAACAATTACAAGGTCATAAAAGGGTTCATCAGCAATAGTTTGCAACCCGATCTGCTCAGCAATTTCACGATTTTCAGGTCGGCTAAGCGTTGATCCATCGGGGAAAACCAGGTAGGGTAATTCCGGATTGGGTTTTACAGCTGTATTCATAATCCGGGCGGCTTCATCGTTTACTTCAATATCAAGCCATTGATATGGAATATTATTGCGAGCCAAAAATTCTTTAACCTGATGAGAAGCAGTATTCCATTGATATCCTACAACACGAATTCCTTCAAAAGGAGGACGATTGTTTGCATTCCAATTATTGAGTAAATCAGATAGTACCGGGTAAAGTTTTTCTTCTGGAGGATCCCAAGGTTTTAGCAGGTAGTAATCAAGTGCAAGGTTATTAATTGATTTGATTGCTGTATCAGTATCGGCATAGGCCGTAAGTAACACCTTTTGTGCTTTTGGATAGATTTCTAAAGCCTGTTCCAGAAATTCAGTCCCTCCCATTCCCGGCATACGTTGATCGGATAAAAACAGAGCCACTTGTTCATTACGTTGTTTTAGCTTATGAACAACTTCCAGGGCTTCAGCACCTGAGCTTGTTTTTATTATTCGATACTCTTTACCAAATTGATTTCTTAAATCACGCTCGATTGCATTGCTAACCTGTATTTCATCGTCTACTGTCAGAATTATTGGTTTCGCCATTACTTTAATCTTTTTATTGAACTTATTCCAGAGGGCTAATTATATGGTTTGCTCCCATTTTTTTTCTCTGGGTAACTTAACCTGAAAACATGTTTCTTTCTCTGCCGAAAGGAGGCTGATCTCCCCATTATGCTTTTTAACAATAATGTTATGACTGATATTTAAGCCTAATCCAGTACCTTCTCCCGGAGCTTTAGTAGTGTAAAACGGATCAAAAACTTTTCTTTGAACATCATTTGGAATTTGAGGGCCGTTATTCCTAATTTGGACAACCATCCATTTTTCATCCAAAAATGTTTTAATGGTAATTATTCCCTTCCCTTTCATAGCGCCAATTGCATTATCGATGATATTGGTCCAAACCTGATTAAGTTCGCTGCCATAAGCAAGAATTGGTGGTAACTTTTCATCAAATTCTTTCACAATGGTAATCCCTTCCTTTAACTGGCTACGAAGCATGACCAAAGTATCATTTATACCTTCATGAATATTAACAGTTTGCATGGGTGCCTGATCCATATAGCTGTATGATTTCAGTGACTTAATAATCTCTGAAATCCTTTCTGTTCCATGCCCAATTTCCTCTAATAAATTATGAGCCACATAAATACAATGAATAGACGACAGGATGACGGGCATCTGGTCTTTATTAAAATTCTTTGACAGCATTATTAGATCTTTAACTCCAAAATTTAAATTTACCAGCATAGAAGCCATATTCCAGGCATCTTCAATGTTTTGATTTTCAAGCCAGGATTCTATTTCGCCCTCACGGTCGCTGCGATCCAGGGGGTCTACCTCAATCGACTTCTCTATGTTGGAACGGATTTGGTCATATATGACCCTTATAAGCTTCAGATGTTGTTCTGTTAGATTCATCCGACCAAACCGGAACAATAACTCTTCAATTTTCAATAAGATATCCTGTAACTGTTTTGTACCCCTGAGGGCTGCTGCTGCAGGATTATTGAGCTCATGTGCCATGCCGGCACTGAGTCTTCCCAGGGTAGCTAATTTCTCATTTTCACGAAGTGCAACCTCTTGTTGCAGATAGGATTGTTCAAGTTCTCGCTTTTGCCGCATAAGCACAATCATTTTATCTTTTTTGGCAATAAAATTTTTAAGCACCAAAAAAATAACAAACGATACTGTTCCGATATTAATAACAAAAAAAATTATTCTAACGATATCTGGCAGGTTGTTTTCTGTGTTTAAATAGGGTTGGATAAATCCACTTACCAATACCAGAATTACAAAACTAAAGAACCAATAAAACGATGCCCTTACTTGCCCAGATAAAAGTGCAGCAATAGGCGCAAAAAACCCCCATATTATTACAACACTGCCACTTACAAATCCCCCGAGCGATACCATCAATAGATACGGCAACATCAATATCATTAAAATCTGACTAAAATTAAAAAAGCGATAAATGTCGTAAACTCTTAATGCCATTAACGACAGCATGGTAAAAACGGCATAAAACATTGGAATCAATCCAGCTTGCAATTCACCAAAAGAAATATAAATAATCCCCCATATGGTTCCGGCAAAGCTAATGGTGACGGATGTAATTACCATTATCAATTTATGCAAGCGTGTTTCATCATCATCATCTGCATTCACACCAATCTTTAAAGTATCAACAAAAATTCTCTGCCAAAATCCTAAGCTGGCGATAGTTTGTTTATTCTTGCTCATTTAATATTGTTTAAGATTCAGACCTGGCATCATGAAATACTGTAAATAATATTGATTGATTGGTAAACAGGAGTTTGTGATTTTTCAACAATAATCTTGAATTATTCCCCCAGGTACCAATAAAGTTTATCAGATATTTTTTTAGGCCAGCTAAGCACCTAATTATCAACTAATGATTAACACAGTATGAATACAATTGTTCAATTGTCCTAAAAGCGACTTTGATCTTTACTCTTTATAGTTAAAAGGATTCTAGCCGCTTAGCTCTAATGCAATGAAATTAATTAATGTTAGATGAGAAACGAGGCACCTCAATTGGAGGGAGGAACTTTAACAAATACAATTATTACAATTGCAATAGGAGCACATAAACATTTTTTCCTGGTATTACTCCATCGTAAATAATAAATTAAATGTCAAAGGAATTTTGCAAGATGATAAAATAATCTCATGATTAATCTTACAATACCACTTAGTTTTTTTGGTCAGAGGGTACAACAATACCCTTACTCTTATACACCAACATTATCGTAGCAATCAATCCAACACCAGCAAAAAGACATAGGAATAAATAAAAATTGCGATAACCCGGAAGACCCGGTGAAGCATCAATGATGCGGCCGGCTACCGAGTTAAAAAAGATATCGGGGGTAAAACCAATCAATGAAACTAATCCTGCAGTAGTTCCAGTAAGGCTCCCAGAAATGTTGGTTTCTTCAAACAGGGCGAAATACACTCCACGTAAAGCGTAAACAGCTATGAAAGTAAATAACAGATTGACAAAAATGATGTTCGTAGTATTTGGAGTAGCTGATAAAAATATAAGCCCAATATAACCTACCAATAGCAAAATAAATGTAGCGACAATTACTTTTTTTGTAGCGAACCTGTCGGCCAGAAAACCTGCCCCAATTGCCGAGACAGGACGCAGGTAGTTGGCAAATGAAACAAAGCGGGCCGCCTCAACTTCATTCATATTAAGTATTTCAACTCCATAAAGGGCATAAAAATCAAGCCCTCTGTAACCACAATATGCACATATTATTATTATGGCCTGTAACCAGGCAAGACGGTTTTTTATTACCTTGTCGATGCCCTTGAATGATAAAGAATTTGATTTTTCAAATTTCGTGTCAGGGATAAAAAACCAGACCATTGCAGCTGCCCCCAGAGTCATTATAGTATAAAAATAAATAACAGCTTTTAAAGCAGGGGTTCGCTGGATATTGGTAATATTTTCTACATCTGCGGGCAACAATGACGCAAGAATTATTACGGCTATTGTGGCAACGCCGGCTGCCAATAAGCCTCTTCCACCATCAAGCAGCCCAAATGCCCTGCCCTGGGCCAGTTTACCTCCCCATTCACGTGTAGCACGTATCATAGCCGACCAAAAAAACAAAATTGTTGTAACTCCCCAATAACCCATCAAAACTGATAATCCAACCTGACCGGGAATTGCAACCATGTAAACTCCTCCCATTGCGGTTGCGAAAAGTGAAAAACTCATGAGTTTTCGTGCTGAGAATCGGTCGGCAATAAAACCACCTGGAAAATAAGATAGCATGGCCGTTATTCCGTAAAATGCAAAAGCATCCCCAAGTTCAGCATTGGACATCACAAAAACATCCAGCAAGGTTGGCCTGAAATATCTTGCAATATGAAAAGGCAGGCTGAAGATCATTTCTCCAGCCATAATCAGGCAAAAAATAATCACCCATTTTGACGGTTCTTTTTTCTCCCTATTAAGAATTACATCAATTGTCATGCGGTAAATATAAGAATAGTACCCGGTTTCAGGTTATTTTCCTTTTTTCAACTGGACTTAGGGATGATGACTTAGTCCCTGATTAAGTGCAGACAAAGCAAAAACTATGTTAAATTGCCAGTCCAATTTTTTACTCTGTCATTTCAACATTATTTCCTTCCAGATCCTAAGTCCAAGGGCATTATGATAAATCTCATTTCTTTAAGTAATATTTTATTGCTCCATGGATTGCTTCTATGTACTCAAAAAAAAGGGGCCTAAATAAAGAATTACCTGGGGCTTACCAAATACTTATAAATTTCCGGAAAAGAAGGTGACAAGATATTAAGCTCCAGAATTAAGGGCATTTTGCTTTTGATCAACCAAATCAGCACCTTGTCACACGAAATAACTATCCCAACAGTTGCAAGCAGGTATCTTATTTCAATCCTCCTATTACAACTGAAAAAAAGCGAAAAACCCAAAATAATGTATTTAAAAACCAAGGGCTTTAAAACAGGACTAATAATGTAAATGATCCTTGTAAGGTACTTTTTCTTCAAAAAACTTAATACCGTATTCCTCCAATTCTTTAAGGATGGGTTGATAAACTTCCTTTTTTGTTGGCATTTGAACACCAGTAAGGTTTAGCTTGCCCTCCAGAATAAGTTTTGCGCCAATAGCCACAGGCAGCCCTACAGTTTTCGACATGGCAGTATGTATATGATCATCGCCTTCAACAACCATCGAAGAAATAATCCTTGACTTTTCACCCTCATGTTCATAAGCAAACTGGTGTTGCATCACAATCATATCCCGATCATCTTTGTCGAAGTGCCACTTTTCCTCGAGTAGGTTCTGAAGAATTTGAGCTGGCGTTGCATTTTTTAAACCAATTTTTCGTTGCTTATCGAACAGGCCAAGCCAACGCAGACGGTACATTATTGCCGAATCCTTATCAACACCAACATATTTAGCAACATTTTCCTCAAGCGAAACCTCAGGCTCATATCTCAAGAAAGTTTCGGTGAAGTCGCTGTAAGTCATATTTTCAGAATCCTCGAGAGTATAAGTATCGTCAGTCATACCCAATTGTACAAGAACATTCCAGGTGCGTGAATAACCCGGGCGACGCAATGTTCCACGCACCATTGTCGAAATATTGTCTAAGCCGTAAATTGACCTGTACTTGAGCGAATTGCGATTGAAATATCCTTCAAACTCACCATAATCGAGTACATTAAAACGCTGAACACGGTCGAACAATTTGTGATAAGGAACGTATTTGTACTTTCCTTTCACAATGATTTGAGCAGTACCCTGGCCAGCAAGTACGACATTTTTTGGTGCCCAGGTAAATTTATAATTCCATGGGTTGTTATCATATTTAGGTGCTACAAGGCCACCAGTATACGAACGGAACGAAAACAAATCTCCTCCAGCATCCCTGATGTCATTAATAATCTGCATTGCAGACATATGATCTATTCCAGGATCAACACCCATTTCATTCAAGAGAATCACCCCTGCTTTTTTCGCATCATCATCCAACGCTTTGATCTCATCAGAAACATAAGATGCTGTAACCATGGGTTTGCCCAGTTTTATACAATTCTCAGCGATAAGGTAGTGCATCTTCGCCGGAAGCATCGAAATAACAAGGTCGGCCTCCCCAACTTCATCCCAACATTGTTCTTTATCGAAAGCATCAAATTTTAAAGCTAAACCGTTGGAGTGCCCATTTGCTTTTTGATGCGCCAGATTTTCGTCGATATCAGCAATTTTAACTTTCCAGTCGTACTTTACAGAGTGATCGAGTAAATATTGTATGAGTGTAGATGCCGATAACCCTGCACCTATTACCAGTATATTTTTCATGTAAATTTTAGTCAGTGGTTTTTATTTGAGGTATTCTTCGATATATTTAAATTTCGGGGTTAATTTCCCTTTGTGAAGAATCATGGCTCCCTTGATTTCGTTTGGCAATTCCAGCGTTTCAAAATCAACATCATAATCTGCCGAAGCTATCGCGGGAACAAAATTTTCGAGCGCTGCACCGAAACTCTCAGAAGATTCGCGAGGCAGCTCACTTGGTAAAATATCCACAGCCATCACCAGGATTCCATCTCCTTTAAAACCCATTGTGGGTTCCCTTTTTACCGGGTCATAAACAAAAACAGGATCCTCAATCTCAGTTCCCTTGTGTAAAAATTCTATTGAACCATCGGGATCACAAGTTACATCACCTATTACCTTTAATTTTGGATTGCCGTGTGCAAACAAACCTGCAATATAATCTTTGGTTACCAACCTCGGGTAGCGGTCATCCCAGTACATGCAATTCATCAATATGGTGAGATGTGGTGGATACTTTTCGAATTGGTTTTTATATTTCTCAGGATGTTTGTAATAGTCGGGCAATTCAAACTTTTGATTGTGATCGATCGGTTCAGATAAATCCTCCTCCTTGAATACAACTTTGTACACTATCTTATTAGAATAGTCACCGCTTTCTTTAAGTGTTAATAATTCCTTTGGAGAAATTTCCACAGAAGGTAGAAGGGTGGCAATATGTTGAGCTCCCTGGCTGACATTTCCGTAGCCTGTAAAACCAATTGTAAATGGAGCCAATTCCTTGGGTAATCCCCGGGTTTTAATCACCTCACCTACTGCTTCAATATCTTTTTCGGCTTCAGCCAAGGAAATGTACTTATGCGCTTGCCTGAGATTTGTAAATGGTGTTTCCATGCCCTGAGCATTCAACCTCTGCCCTATCGACCAAAATGAGTTGATCATCCCGGCCAGTCCGGCATATCTTCCAAAAAATATTAATCTTCTGCCAGAACTATCTTCGATCTTCTCATATTCGATCAGGTTGCACTTTTTTGCCATCATTTGCTTCAACATGGGCATATTATAGGATTGCCCCTTAATTACATGTGAAAAAAAGACGTAGGTTTTATTCTCTTCAAAAAAGGAGACAGGCATTTCCTTCACACCAAAAACTACATCACAACCGGCAAGCGAATCAGTGACTGTTGCTCCAGCGTCAACAAATTCCTGATCTGTAAATATTCTTTTGAGGGAACTTTCAACAGAAAACTCAAACCCCTTTTTTACCAGGTCTTTTACATACACCGGAGGCAGTGCTACACGACGCTCCATCACGTATTTATCTTCGTGCCTGATTCCAACCTTATGATTCATTACTATTTAAGTTAGGTTTTTTATAAGCCAGCAAACATACAAAATTTGGGCTGCAAAAATCATGAATACTCTTATATAAACCGAGTTTAAATTAAAGATCTTAGAGGTGAGAAAATTGATGTTAGATGAGAGATATAGTGAGTTTAAATAATGGGGAGTTGGAGAATTATATCAGTTAATCGGTATTCAGAAACCATCAACCAGCCGGTTAAAAGATTTAATACTGAATTAACATGCTAAAAATAAGGGATATTTCAAATTGCCTATTTTTGCGCACAAATAAACAAAACTGAAGGAGCTATGAAGAGATGCTTAGTATTAACAGGTGGTGGTGATTGCCCTGGGCTGAACGCCGTAATCAGGGCAATTGTAAAACGTGCTGCAAAAGAACAGGACTGGGAGATTGTGGGAAGTATTGAAGCGTTTAATGGCATATTGCGTGAACCAACTGAAATTGTAATATTAGACGAGCAAAAAGTATCAGGTATTCATTACCTGGGAGGTACGATTTTGCAAACCACAAATATGGGAGGTCCTTTCGCCTGGCCGGTTAAAAACAACGACGGTACCTGGGCAACGGTTGACAGATCGGATGAGATGCTCCGCAAACTCCAATACCTTGGCATTGAAGCAGTAATTAACATTGGTGGCGATGGCTCGCAACGTATTTCGAAGGCATTACAGGATAAAGGATTAAATATAATTGGCGTACCCAAAACAATTGATAACGACCTGACAGCAACAGATTCTACTTTTGGTTACCAAACGGCGGTGCAAATCGCCACTGAAGCAGTGGACAAACTGGTAACTACCGCAGCCAGCCATAACAGGGTTTTGATTCTTGAAGTAATGGGCCGCTATGCCGGATGGATTGCTTTAAATGCTGCTGTAGCAGGTGGTGCTGAAATTTGTCTCCTACCTGAATATCCATACGATATCGAGAAAGTCCTTGAACGTGTAAACGATCGCTTCAAACGCGACCATGGGTTTGTTAATATCGTGATTTCAGAAGGAGCACGTGCCGAGGGTAAAGATTACGCTACACTGAGCGAGCAGGAAATTGGTTACGAAAACCGCAGGCTGGGGGGCGTTGCCAATGTGTTGATGAATGAATTGAAAGAAGCCGGTTGTCAGCATAGCATCAGAACCACCGTTTTGGGCCACCTGCAACGTGGTGGAATTCCAACCGCCTACGACAGGGTTCTGGCTACCCAGTTTGGAGTTAAGGCCATGGAAATGGTATTACAAGGTGAATTTGGCCGAATGGTTTCATATCGTCATCCTGAAATAACCTCAGTGTCGCTTGAAGAAGCTTTACAAAAACCTAACCTTGTTGAGACCGACACCGCCCTGATGAAAACGGCCAGGGGCATTGGGATTAGTTTTGGGATTTAAGCTGGCATCATCTTAAAATTCAACCACTGGTTGATTTTTAAATATGGTGTTATTTTTCGCAAGAACGTTTATACGCTTCTGAATCACGGTACAGTTTATCATCACCTTGATAACCGAATAGTTTCTTGGTTTTGACCTGTTCTTCGATATACCTGGGGACCATTTCTTCCCAGCCTGGCTTGTTATCCTTTATCATCTTCAGAACATTCCTGGAATTGATATAAAGCCTGCTTTTATTCACATCCTTGATGTCAATGATCTTCCGGTTTTTACAGAGGTATTTAAAGACATCGTTAACATCATCCTCAAGCTGAAGATTTTGGGTGGTGATGAGTTTTATTCCTTTTTTATGATCTTTCATTGAAACGGCCGAGTACGCCGGATAAACATACAATTTCATGTTGTCAACAAACAATTTCCCCAGGGCCTCCAAGAGGCCTCCTTTCATATGTTTGTAATACTTTTGATCCAAAACATCGTAGAAAGTTGGTACACCAATGACAATCCGGAGTCTGTTGATTTTAAATTGGCTGAAATAACCTACAAGCCTGTAATATTCTCTGAAGTTAGACACCATTACATTTTGTCCCATTCCATTAAGGATCTCAACCCTGTCAAGAAAATCTCTTTCATCCAGATCGCCGGTTTCCATAAGACTATTCAGGGTCATCTCGCACAACGATATGGTGTTTAATTTACTATAATTTTCATCTCGTTTAAATATGCTGTAACTGGACTTTAGCATATCGAAGCCTATGTAGGTGATCGGCCTAAAACTACCCCTGAATGCCAGCACGTTTTTCTTATAAAGCATATCGGTGGGCTGTTGTACATTTCCACTGCGATCGAACATGATGGCTTCCGTCATCTCATTTTTTACAAGTTGTACTGCCAACAACTTGTTATCCACATAATCTAATTCAGGACCTGACATTCTTATCATAGTAATTTCAATCCTATCGGTAGCCAGGTTATCCAGGAGTGATTGCAGGAATTGGTTTGGATGTTTATGATGATAAAAACATGCGAAAATGAGATTTACGCCAAGAATACCAATTGTTTGCTGCTGCAATAAGGGGTCGTTTTCAAGGAGGTTAAAATGTGCAATTACCTGATTAGGCCCTGAGCCAGGCTCCAGAAGAAATTTAAGGCCAATCCACCCATGGCCCTGGTTGGTTTTTCGGTAGTTAAGGGTTTCAACGGTATTGGCAAAGGCAAAGAAGCGGGTATCGATGCTACACTTTTCTTCAAGTAGTTTAGTAATTTCAACAAATTCAGTATCAAGCATTTTTTGAAGCCGCTGTTCAGAAACATACCGCCCGGGTTTTTTAGGGCTGTACATAGCATCGCTGAACGATTTGTCGTATGCCGAGATGGATCTAGCTACAGTTCCTGAAGCCCCTCCGGCCTGGAAAAAATGTCGTGATACTTCCTGTCCGCCACCTATTTCGGCAAACGAACCATAAATCATCGTGTCCAGGTTTAACCTCAGAGCTTTTCGATTGGTGCTAAGTATTTCTCGTTCCATTTGAAAACTATTTTTATCAAAGATAAATGAAAAAATAATCCGAAGGTTTTGAGTTGCAAAATGTAAGCCTGATATTGGGAGTCAGCATCTGTAAGTCAAAAATCAGGAGTTTTATAACGAACAGATAAACTCGGCTAAAGGATGCGCATAAATTCCAACCAACACCAATTTTATCTTACCTTGACCAGGCACTCCCAAAGGTAATGTACCAGGCAAAATTTTCAGGTCCCCAGGCAAAATCAATCCCGGCATGCATTCCGTATTGCCTGGCTATAAAATAGCGAAAGCCGGTTCCATATGCAATTTTAGCATCATTAAGCTGAAATGACTGTACGTTTTCTGCTGCAAATCCAGCCCCTGCAAATCCCACCAGGCTCCACCTGCGATACGCATTCCACCGCCACTCGGTTTCACCCAGTGCCACCACATCTCCCTGGTAACGCATGGCTGGAATACCACGCATCGAAATAAAGGGCAATGCATAAAACGGAACATCACCCCACTTGTACTGACCATTGAAACGAAATCCTGCTACCGTCTTTCTTATTTTGTTGGTATAACCATAAAACCTCAGATTGGCATTGTTAAAATCATTTTCACCACCAAGCCAGGGTGCATATTTCCCAAGTTCAAATGCTGTGAAAATACCTTTGTTAGGTGTAAAAATATTGTCCCTGGTTTCCCACATCATCAGCAAATTCACGCCACCAATGGTTGAATTTTCACTTAGCTCTTCAAGTCCCGGAACTTCAAGTTCTGTCTTGAAAGTGATCTCATTATTAAAGTAAGAATAATTGGCCCCGATAAAAAATGGAGAATCTTTTATCCTGATTGCCAACTCCTGGAATAGCAAAAATCCAGCTAGGTTAAAACGATAGGCCCTTTCCTCCTGGATGAGACCTGCTCCATAAAAATCTAAATTCACATTTGTATAGCCGAGCACACCCAAATACCGGATATGATCTTTTCTATAGGATCCCTGGTGTGCGATTATTGCTGCCCAGGTTCCATTTTCGGTGTAGAGTCCACCTGCCATGCTAAGGCTTGGTGGAAGTTTAGAAAATTTTCCTGATTCCCTCTCCTCCTTGCTTCTATGAAAAAACACCATTCCCAGTCCAGCTCCATATCCAACTGCAGGCTCGGTAATAATCATTGGCACCGGCATAAATCCAATGCGAGTCGACAGGAAGCCACTGATATCAATAGCCATATCAGTAGAATCCTTAAAATAATATTTCGACTTTTCTTCCTGGCTATACAATGAATTCGAAGAAAAATAAATCCCTGAAACAAATAAGATTGCGTAAAATATAATTCTCAACATAAATTTTATGGTTGTTGAAGATATCATTATTCAGGGCTTAAACATTTGATCTTTATATCCTGATTTCCCCGGTGAGAAAAGTAATTGCCTGTCCACCAATTTCAACCCTGTCACCTGACATTTTACAGTGTAATTCCCCTCCCCTGCTCGATATCTGCCTTGCGGACAAATTCACTTTTTTGAGCTTTTGCGACCAATACGGGGTTAACACGGTATGGGCTGAGCCTGTAACCGGGTCTTCATCGATGCTGATGGCAGGGGCAAACATACGCGATACAAAATCAACTTTATTCCCTTTTGCAGTAACGATAATCGCATGATATGGCAATTCCTTAAGCCGTGTAAAATCGGGTTGCATATTTTGTATTACCTCCTCAGATTCATAAACAACCATTAAATAGTCGCGTGCTGCTCCAGCCTCAAGAGGTTGAGCAGGAATGGCTTCTTGTAATTTCTCCGGAATATTTATCCTTTCATGAAAACCAGAGGGAAAATCTAACCAAAGCAAATTGTCATCCTTTCTCACCCTCAGGTCACCACTTTTAGACTTTAGAAAAATAATATCACCCTTATAGTCCAGATGGTTGAAAAGCACATGTGCTGTAGCCAGGGTTGCATGTCCACACAAATCAACTTCTATTGACGGTGTAAACCACCTGATCTCAAATACATTTCCATTCTTCACAAAAAAAGCCGTTTCGGACAAGTTATTTTCAAATGCTATGTTTTGCATCGCCTCATCTGGCAGCCAGCTTTCGAGCGGACAAACCGCTGCAGGATTGCCTTTAAAAATCTCATTTGCAAATGCATCAACCTGAAAGATTTGTATTTTCATAGATTTAATTTTTAGTCGTGTTAAAATGCCTGCATAATTATTTCATCAAGTAACTACATCTCTAAAATGGCTGAGCCCGAAGAATAAACCCATTGGCCTATTCCATTATCATCATCTTATGCTTTGGTCCTTAAACCCGCTAAAGCTGAACAAAAAACTTAGTTCCCTGCCCTTCCCTGGAAACAAAGTCAATCTTCCCATCCAGGTATTTTTCAGTTATCAATTTCATGCTGTAGGTACCCAATCCCCGGTTATGTCCTTTGGTTGAAAAAGAGCGTTGAAAAACCTGTAATTGTACATTCCTGGGCATTACAACCGAATTTTGTACCCAGAATTCAACCTTGTCAAATTCGGGCTTCACTCCCATTTTCACAACACCATTTTCATGAGTGGCTTCAAGTGCATTTTTAAGCATGTTTGTCAATACCCGCTTCAAAAGCAATTCATCTGTTTCCAGATTAATATTAAGTGAAGAGACATCTATTTGTATTGATTTGTTGTTCGCCGTTGAATGGCGTAACAGTTTCGATTTTATGAAGAATAAAATATCCAGGGAGTTTATTTTAGTTTTGAATACATCTAAATCCCCGGCCTCAGCAGCAGCCAGGTCTCTCTGCGAAAGTATCTCCTCTATCAAATCCTCACTCAATACATTGACCTCCTTGATCACCCTTTCTGATTCCTTTTTATCTTTTACAAGAGGTAAGTATTCGAGATTACCTTTTAATGCCCCGGCTGTATTGATAATGTCGTGAAAAAAAATCCGTTCGAATATCTGTTTCCTTTTCTGGTTGCTTACATCCGAGATTGAAAGCAGGGTAAACCTTGATTCATCAATGCGAAATGGCGATGCAGTAACTTTGAGATCCAGTGAGGATTCAATCCCATTGTATCCGGTATTTACCCGACAATCTTTTGTGGTTTTTTGGTTGAGTATCTGACTTTCAATAATTGCATTCAACGCGCCACAGACTGTGCATTTTTGGCTCGTCCCACATCCGCCGGTATCATTATCCGCATTTTTGCAATAAATCAATTCACCAACCCTCTTGCCCAGAATTTCATCCAGTTGCTCTTTCCCAAGCATCTCCTTCAATGCCTTATTCGAAAAAACAACCTGCCTCTCCTTGTTGAGCAGTGCTGTCACCTGGGGTAATGCATCTAAAACCTTTACAGTTCCTTCGATGGCTAAAAATGTTTTAAAATCATCCAGTATCTGGTCATCATGTGCCCTCACGGCCAATGAATGTAAAAAAGTTTCCCGCATGGGTTTAGTTATTGGTTTAGAATGTAAAATTAGCAGAATTATTTAAATATAAGGGAAAGGTATCACCTTACAAAAAGAAAAAGCCCGGCATTATACCGGGCTTTATTGAAGAAATTAATTTGCTTATTTCGATTTATCAGGGAATGGTGGCAATTCGGGGTATTCCTTAGGATTATTCCGAAGCTCTTCTAAGATCACCTCAATAGCTTTGTTCAATTGCTCATCGATGCCTTCAAATTCCTTTGCAGGATCATTTCTGACTTCAATGTCCGGTTTTACACCTCTTCCTTCGATGATCCACTCGCTGCCATCTGCGCTGTAGTGAGCGAATTCAGGTTTTCTCAGGTCACTGCCATCAATAAACGGCAAACTGCCCCTGATACCTACTACACCACCCCATGTTGTGGTTCCAATAAGTTTACCCAGGTTGTTCTTCCGAAACTGGTATGGGAACAAATCACCATCAGAAGCTGAATACTGGTTAATGAGACAAACCATTGGCCCTAACATCATCGCACCGGGGTTAGGATTTCCACCGGTATTCCGCCCCATTTGCATCAATGACAATTCACGACGCAGACGTTCGATAATCATGGGAGATACATTTCCACCACCATTTCCGCGATCATCAATAATGAGGGCCTTTTTACGCATTTGTGGATAGAAATATTTTACAAATTGGTTCAACCCTGCGGGGCCCATGTCAGGGATATGGATGTAACCAACCTGTCCGTTGGTAGCTTCATCTACTTTCCTGATGTTCTCATGAACCCATTCGTAATAATATAATTTACTTTCATCACTGATAGGGAGGATGATTTCGTTATGTGTTTCCTTATCCGAGGCTGACGAACTGATGGTTAACTCAACCTGCTTGCCGGCCATACCAACCAATGATTGAAAAATATCTATCATATCAGTTGTCGACTTTCCATTAACTGCAATTATATAATCGCCTTCATTTACATTTACACCTATTTCTGTTAGCGGTGAACGGGTTGACTTATCCCAGTTCTGCCCTTTAAGGATATGATCGATTTTATAGTACCCTGATTTATCCCGGCTCAATTCAGCACCCAGCAATCCTGTTTTGATCTTTTCAGGAATCACCCTGTCGCCACCACTTATATAAGCATGCCCTGTACTGACCTCTCCAATCATTTCGCCAATGATATAAGATAGGTCGTACCTGGTGTTGGCATATTTAACGAGGGGCTCGTATTTTTTATACACCTTGTCCCAATCTACACCATGCATGTTGGGATCGTAAAAGAAATCGCGCATTTGGCGCCATGATTCATCAAAAATCTGTTTCCACTCCTCCTGTGGAGCAACCCATGCTTTCATTCCTGAAACATCGATGGTTTTATCCAATTTTATCTTGCTTTTCGGAAGATCAATTACAGCATATTTACCACGCTCGCTAACAAGCATTTTCTTTCCATTGGCTGAGATTTCCCTCATACTGGCACTGCCCAGGTCAGTTTCTTTTTTTGATTTCAAATCAAAATACAAAAGCGAGCTCTTCATATCACCAGATTTAAATCGCTGATAATAGACACCTCCCTCAACACCTTTAACACTCCAGTATGCGGCTGCATCAACGGGCAATTCAAGCACCCTGTCATCAATACCATCGAAATCAACTATCATATCATCGCTCTCTTCATCCTCTTTAGCATCATCATTTTCGTCCTCCTTCTTTTTGTCACCATCTTCCTTTTCGTCTTCCTTTTCGTCTTCCTTAATCTCCACAACATCGTTTTCCGGCTCAAAAGGAGACCTGGTGTCTTTTGCAAGTGTCATCAGATAAACCTTGCTCATATCCCGATAAGCATGGTTCCATTCTGTCCAACTGTAAATCGGGTTAAAAGTTCTGGTTGAAGTAAAGTAGAGGTATTTACCATCTTTGCTAAACGAGGGATCGCCCGAATCAAACCACTTGCTGGTAACAGGTGTAGAAGTTTTTGTTTCGAGATTATACAGATTAATCCTCGTGGGCTCAACATCGCTGGGTTTTGAATATGCCAGCCATTTACTATCGGGAGACCATGTGTAATCATGGAATTCTCCATCCTCAGATTGATCAATAAGTGTAAGGTTTTTCGATTCGATATCGACATAGTAAAACCTCTTCTTTTGATCTGTAAAGGCAATTTTCTTTGCATCGGGCGACCACCAGAATCCAAATTTATAAGTATCGCCATTCTTGGTAAGTTGAATGGGATCTTCAGAACCATCCTGTTTTAAAATATAAAATTCATCTTCCCCGGTTTCATCCGAAATATAGGCGATCCACTTTCCATCCGATGACCAATCAGAGCCACGTTCGTGGATATCGTTGGTATTGGTAAGATTTTTTGTTATTCCACTTTTAGAGGGCACAGAAAATATATCTCCCCGTGCGCCAAATGTAACACGCTTTCCGTCTGGCGAAACAGATGCATACCTGATGTTTTTCGATGCATCTTTCCATTCTGGCCTGCTCTGGGTAAAGTCGTTCATGATCTTTACATCAATGCGCTTGGGAGCCTGACTTTGAAGATCGAAATAGTAGATATATCCTCCATTTTCGTAAACTATCGCATTATTACCCAGCGAAGGAAATTTAATGTCGTACTCATCGTAACTGGTCAGTTTTTTTGTTTCATCTGTCTTTGTATTATATGAAAACAGGTTCATAATGCGGTCGCGGTCGGAAAGAAAATAAATAACGTCACCGTGCCACATCGGAAAAATATCCTGTGCATCATTGTTGGTAGCATTTATTGTTTCCTTGCTCTTGAAATCATAAATCCAAACATCATCAGCCATACCCCCTTTATAGTATTTCCAGGTACGGAACTCACGAAAAACCTGGTTGTAAGCGAGTTTTTTTCCATCAGGAGAATAGCTACAGAAACCGCCACCGGGCAAGGGCAACTGTGTAGAAAGACCTCCATCTTTGGAAACTTCAAAAAGTTGTCCGACAAATGAATTGAAAGATTTTTTACGTGACCTGAAAACAATGTTTTCATCATCCTTCCAATCCATTACAATATTATTTGGCCCCATACGGTCAGATAAATCATCCCGAGAAAGGGTTGCAGTATAAGTCACCCTTTTTGGCACACCACCTTCTGCCGGCATAAGGTAAACTTCCGTATTTCCATCATACTGGCCGGTAAACGCCAGAGACTTTCCATCGGGTGAAAATTTAGCAAACATTTCGTAGCCATCATCATTGGTAAGCCTTCGGGCAATACCACCACTTCTGGCAACAGTGTACAGATCACCAGCATAGCTAAAAACTACCTGTTCACCATGAATTGTTGGGAAGCGCAACAAACGAGCTTCCTCTTCCTGTGCAAATGCTGTGGCCGCAAAAAATACTGCCATCAGCACTGAGAATAAGCATTTCCTCATAACCTTAGTTTCAGTTTTTATTATTTGAAAAATATAAATTATTATTGCCCGACACTAACTACTTTTGTACCACTTTGCATAACTCTCTTTAAATCAATACCACCAAATAAATCTGAAAAAATGCTGAAATCAGCTTTGTACGTTTACTTACACATACTGTTCGTAAACGAACATCAATAATCATTTAAATGCGAAATTATGCCATGCCTGAGTTTGCCTTTCAGTAAAAGATCAATAATATTGGAAGCAACATTTTCAGGATCAGCAAATAATCCATCTCGTTTTGCTTGTTTAAATTTGTCAATATCTGCAAAATCATCCTTATCTTTTTCCATGACTTTGTCCAACATTTCTGATTTTACAAATCCAGGGGAAATGGCGTGAATTTTTACAGGGTTTTTTGCTTGTTGTTGCTCAACGGAAATGCTTTTTGTGAAAATATCCAGTCCGGCTTTTGTGCTGCAATACAAGCTCATACCATGGTGAGGAATGGTTGCAGCACCCGATGTTATATTGAGAATAAATTTTTCGGAATCGATATCTGCAGCATGCCTTATCAACCCGGAAGACATAAGCACAGGGGCCAGCAGATTTACATTATAAATGTATTGAACTTCAGCAGCACTCACCTTGCTGATTTTTCTTACCGGTTCAACAATTCCGGCATTATTAATCAGATAAATGCCCTCGCAGTCTTCAGCACCGATATGATCAATCAAATTTGAAATCAACTCAGGTATCCTTTCAATATCAGAAAGATCAAATGCAACATTATGAACCTGGCAATTTTTTATCAAGGCTTTTTTTGAGATGGTGGGGTCAGGATTTCTTGAAATCAGAAGTAATACATGGGTGGCATGGAGTAATTTTTCGGCGAAAGCTTTACCCAGGCCTTTTGAAGCTCCAGTGATGATAAAGTATTTCATATCAATCTATTCAGATAAATATTTTCAGGAAGGACTTTTAATCTATGAAAAGACAAGGATGCAATAAAAAACTCCAAGAATGTTAAACCTTGAATACAGAACAATTACTGCTTCAAAATCCAGGCATCCTTGTATTTTTCTGACAGGCTTTTCCTGGCATTAATTGCTTTTTCCTTATTTGGGTAAGTCCCAAGGGCAACCCTGTATTTATCACCCGATTGAAGTACTGATGGACTTCGGAACCCCCTGGATTTATATTTCGTAACCTCTGCATTTGCAGTGGCCATGTCGTTCCAACTTGAGATAATAAGGTAATATTTAACCCCTGAACTGTTTTGCTCAGTGTCAGCACCTTCAACAACAATTTTTTGAAGTTTACCAGCAACCTCGTCAGTATTGCAAATTTTCACTCCTTCTTCAACATCCGCTTCGGTACCAAACCAAACTACCGCATATCCATTCAAAATCCCAACACCAAAAGCATTCCATGACTTATCTTTCCAATTGGCTCTGTTCAACATCAGGTCATTGGAAGCTGCTGACGACTTCCATAGGTCCAATACTATTTCAGGCATGGCATCGACGCTTTCCCAAAAAGCAATTTCATAGCCTTTGCCGGGATAGCTTGTCAGTTCTTTGGGCTTTGAAGTCATACAAGTATTGTTGAAAATATCCGGGCCATAACAACACTCCAGCCAGTCCCCATTATCCGACCAGGAATGCAGGTTGCAATTTGATGTGTCGGGCCGGTTGTAGTTAAGGTCGTTAACATGAAGTTTAGCTACGTAGCAAAGGTTTTTGGAGAGCGGAATTTCAGCAAGTCCGTTTTGTTTGCGGTATGCATTCACAAGGTTATAAACCTTTAACTCGTCAAAATTGATACAAAAGTCTTCTGGAATATCGTGTTGCCCTTTAACCACGCCGGGCAATAATAAAAATAAAAGGAATATTTGTAAAATGATAAAACGTATTTTAACTCTCATGTTCTTTTTCTGAAATTTAATTGCAGGCCACTGGTTCAGTAAAACGATAATCAAAATTAATAAAATTAACTGAACCACCCGATTAATAAACTTTAGAAGCAAAGTAATATTTTCACGTGAATTGAATTTTAATTTACTTTGCTACTCAATCAGGAAAACATGAAAAGTCCAGCTCCAAATATTAATAAACAAGGTTTTGGAACAGCGCCTGTATTTTTTACAGCCATTTCAACAATACTTGGGGCCATCCTTTTTTTGCGCTTTGGATTTGCAGTAGGTACAATAGGTTTTCTAGGAGTACTTTTCATTGTTCTGTTGGGCCACCTTGTTACAATCCCTACAGCCCTGGCAATTTCTGAAATTGCAACCAACCAAAAAGTAAAAGGTGGTGGTGAATATTTTATCATTTCCCGATCATTTGGTTTAAATATCGGGGCTACCATTGGCATTGCCCTTTTTCTTTCTCAGGCCATCAGCGTTGCTTTTTACATTATTGCATTTACCGAAGCTTTCGAACCCTTCTTCCTCTGGTTTAAAAATACCTATGGCTACGACTTACCCAGACAAGCAATCAGTCTGCCGGCCATGGCAATTCTTGCCGCCCTGATACTCACAAAAGGGGCAAACATGGGGGTAAAGGCATTGTATGTTGTGGTTGCCATACTTTTTGCATCTCTGACATTATTTTTTATTGGAAAAACCGAATATTCATCCACTGCCAGTATCGGAAATTTCCTGGGTGATTTTAGTAATACGGATCAGTTCTTTTTCATTTTTGCAATCATATTCCCGGCTTTTACGGGCATGACGGCCGGAGTTGGACTTTCAGGAAACCTCAGGAATCCCGGGAAATCTATTCCACTGGGTACCACTACGGCTACACTGCTCGGTATGGTAATATA
>Ga0070729_10001700_pt1 | contig 32134 bp, 22 predicted proteins | sample tdDd472_FD_66725 | JGI IMG/M metagenome (GOLD analysis project Ga0070729, IMG submission 66725) | Marine sediment microbial communities from the Atlantic coast under amendment with organic carbon and nitrate - tdDd47.2 | ecosystem: Environmental > Aquatic > Marine > Coastal > Sediment | place...
GCACGCCAGTCAGGACTCGAACCTGAGACCTACGGCTTAGAAGGCCGTTGCTCTATCCAGCTGAGCTACTGGCGCAAATGTCGGGGCGAGAGGATTCGAACCTCCGACCCTCTGGTCCCAAACCAGATGCGCTACCGGGCTGCGCTACGCCCCGAATTAGAAATCCTCGACAAAGTATAATTCCATACCATATGTGTCAATATTTTTTATGGTTTGAATTTTTAAAGTTGAACTTTTGGTCGACTGAAGCTCATAATTTCCCCTCAGAGCACTTAGTCATGCCTAAATGCTCTGAGTAAAACCATTACATTTACAGCGCTGCCCCCACCGAAGCGGCAAAAAGAAGCTCCCTGGCATCAATATTATAGACAAGATCGAGGCCTACTGCGGGAATAGCAATTTTCTTTAAATATACCCTGAAACCCGCCCCGGGGCCGAAGGCATTCTGCATCCCCTGATCATCTTTCTTAAAAGCACCCTGCTCCCATGAAGCGGCGGCAGTAACCGTAAGAAATGAACTATGATAAATGGGATATTCGTAGGTCAGTGTACCGCTGATGTAATAATCAGCCGATATTTCATTTGAAGGAAGTGTCTTGTATCCCGCCATACCGCCGATACGAGTTTCAAAAGCGGGAGGCATTTCCCCTGCACCGCCGTGAACCAGCAGGGAGAGCCGATGGCTGGAAAATACCGGAAGTGAATATTTAGCCAGTAACCGACTGTAATCATGGCCCTTCACATCCCCTTTGACAGGAATTCCCCGGGCGTAATCTGTAATAATATCCAGACCAAAGGTAAGCACCTGTTTAATATAGATATCCCGATACCGGTAACGGATTCCCTGGTAGAAGGCCTGAACCGAAGGGGGGACATCTAGGGCGTTCTCGGGAGAGGACGAATTTCCAATTTTGTACATGCTGAGAAGGGACAGGAAATGTTTTTCAAAGATTTTATACCCGGCAGTGAACTCACCATGAAAATGAAAAACTTCAAAGCGCTGAAATACCGGTCTTCCTGGAAAACTGTTTTCAAAAATTTCTTCACCAATAACAAGCTTTGATGTAATAATGAAATCAGTTGCCAGAAATTCCGGATCAATATAACCGACCTGCACATTCCAGCCTCTTGGGGGGATATACATCACCCCGCCGAAAAGCTTTTTACCGAGACCGAGAAAATTCATATCGAGGAGAAACAGACCGTAGGCCTGGTAAGTGCCGCTGAAGCGTATGACCGGCAGGGGTATCAGGGTCATTTTTTCCTTGAGGCTGGCAATAATACCGACCCCGTTTCCCGCGGGTTCATAGTCTACGGCAATTGAATGAAAAAGATTTAACTTCCTTAACCTTTGAAGAGTTTTTTCAGGGTTAAAGGAAGACAGAGGCTGTCCCTGTTCAACCTGAATTCTGGCCAGGACAACGCTTTTATTGGTCTTATTGAGACCTCTAACTTCCACTCCCTGAATGGGGAGGTCGCCGTATGCTTCAATAAACATATTCTGTTTGTGCAGCTCAAGGGCCGGCTCTCCGCCGTAAAGACTCACAACACTGAAACAGACTAAATAAAAGAAGAAAGCAGCCTTAACAGCTATAAATAAACTTCCTTTCATGATTAAAAATACATCCAAATAGAGATTTACAGTATTATTACATACACAAAACATAATAATTACCTGAAAAAACAAGTTAAAAATTCTATTAACATTATTCTTATTTCAACCAGTTAAATAATTGACTTAATAACCCTCACTACAATAGTTTGTCATAATTCTGAATCTCTATAATATAAGGAAAGAAACATGATTAAGGTTGGATTTGTCGGATGGCGCGGTATGGTTGGCTCGGTTCTCATGGATCGCATGAGAGAGGAAAAAGACTTCAAGGGTTATGAGCCCCTTTTCTTTACGACATCACAGGTCGGGCAGAAGGCCCCGGATGTCGGCATGGATGTACCTCCTCTTGCCGATGCCTTTGATATTGACACACTGAAAAAAATGGATGTTATCGTCACCTGCCAGGGTGGAGACTATACAGGAAAAGTTTTTGGCGAACTGCGTGCCGCAGGATGGGAAGGCTACTGGATAGATGCGGCATCTAAACTGAGAATGGAAAAAGAAAGCATCGTTGTTCTTGATCCGGTTAACATGGATGTTATCAAACAGGCCCTTGCCGATGGCAAAAAAGATTACATCGGCGGCAACTGTACTGTTTCCCTGATGCTGATGGCCCTGGGTGGCCTCTTCCAGAATGATCTCATTGAGTGGGTCTCTTCAATGACCTACCAGGCAGCTTCCGGTGCCGGCGCTAAAAACATGAAAGAACTGGTTTCCCAGATGAAGATTATCGGAGAGAAGGCAGAAAGTCTCCTTGAGGATCCCCGTTCAGCTATCCTTGATCTTGATAAAAACGTTACTGATACAATTCGTGAAGGAAGTTTTCCCGATGATAATTTTGGCGCTCCCCTTGCGGCAAGTCTTATTCCCTGGATTGACAAACCCATGGAAAACGGCCAGACAAAGGAAGAATGGAAAGGTGTATCAGAAACCAATAAGATTCTCGGAAGAGAAGACAATCCCATTCCTATCGACGGCATCTGTGTTCGCATCGGTTCAATGAGATGCCACAGTCAGGCAATTACCATTAAACTGAAAAAAGATATTTCCGTAGAAGAAATTGAAAAACTGATAGGTTCAGCGAATGAATGGGTAAAAGTAATTCCCAATGAGAAGGAAGTTACCCTGAAAGAACTCAGTCCCGCAAAGGTTACAGGAACACTTTCTATTCCTGTTGGAAGAATTCGCAAAATGAACATCGGACCGGAATACCTTACCTGTTTCACTGTAGGAGATCAGCTTCTCTGGGGTGCAGCTGAGCCGGTACGAAGAATGCTTAATATAGTTTTAGATTATATCAAGAAATAACTTCTTCATGAGAAGGGGGATTAAAACAGTCCCCTTCTCATGAAAAAAAACAATTAACGATTCTTCGCTTTTTTATCCTGTTTCTGCCAGTACTTATCATGTGAAGTTTTAGCCCGGGCAATCATCTCAGGCATCAATTTTCTGGACTGGACAGCACAATTGACTGGCATCCGTTTGATACCGATATGCACTTTCCTGCCTCCCTGCAATATCTTCTACAAAAAAAGTTTCATTGACCTTTAAAGCTGAAGGAGCAAAAATAGCACCTTGAAAAAACATAAAGGTATATAACATGGACGAACAACAAAAAAACAAATTCCTTAAGATGTGCAGTGACATCGGTCTATCAGAAAAAGATCTTCAAAATAGATTACAGGAAAACAAAAACCTTCAGGAAACTTATATTCTTTGGGCTGAATATAATAAGCAGGCAAATGAACTGGCAAAAACCCATCAATGGGATTCCTTTAGATATATCAGAAAAAAGATGCATGAGTTTCTAGAATTTGAAGGAAAGGATCTGCCTGCTTTAATAATGCTCTTTCAGGTTATTCATCTTGATTTGAACGGACCTCACAACATTATGACTGGCAAAGATGGCAAACCTGATCTTTCTCTTGAAATACCTTTTGACTTAAGATTCTCATCTATAGCGACTCCTCTGGTAAAAGACGTCATAAATTTAAATGATAAACTTAATCTCTCATTAGTTGAACTGCAGGAAATCTATCTTGATAAAATTGTCAAAATGAAAATTCAGCCCCTTGATGTTTCTGAAACCTGGGAAAGACTGGAAAATGAACTAAAAGCTTTGATGTAGTTCAGCTGAAAGTGGATCATTCCCACTCAGAGCAGTTAGATAAGCCTAACTGCTCTGAGGAAAAGATCAAGCATTTTTTATCATCAACTCTTTCGTCCCATCAAAATCAACAACCCCGGCATCACTTCCCAGACCGGTAGCAACCAGGGACGCGGTAGCCGTACCAAACCTGCAGGCGTCTTCAACAGACATTCCGCGTGCAAGGCCCGCGGCAAATCCCGCGCAGTAAGAATCTCCACACCCTGTCGTATCCACGACCTCTATATCAAAGGCCGGAATCTTAAAGACCTGCTCTTTAGAATAAAACATGCTCCCTTCGGCTCCCATTTTGAAGACACAGGCCCCGGCCCCAAGGTTTATAAAAAACTCTCCCGTTTTTTCAGCCGTAACTGTTCCGACAATTTCCATGGCTTCATCAATGCTGGGCATAAAATAATCAACATAAGGAAGAATCGCCTTTATCGCGTTAAGGGTCCCGTCATTGGGGGCAATAAAATCACAGGTAATGGTGGCACCATTACTTTTAGCTTCTTTTAAAATTTCGGCTGATGCTTCTCCGTCTATTTTGAGCATTGTCCCGGGACCGCCCCAGTGAACAAAGCTGCTATTGACAATTCTATCCCTCAGTGCATCATCAATCTCAAGAAGTATCGATGAACCGATGGCATGGAAGTTCGGCCGCTGCCCTTCGCTGTTCACCGCCAGTATGGTCGCTGCTGTTGGCAGCTCATCCCGTGCCTGCAAATAATCCGTCTTGACACCCTCTTTCTCCAGCATCGCCTTGAGCAGAAAAGCCATGTCATCTTTTCCTACCGCACCGACCAGGGCTGTTTCGAGACCCAGTTTCGCCCCGATTACAGCAGGTCCCGCTGCAGTACCGGCAGGAGTCATACGAATTTGCTGAATAATTTCCGTACTGCCCCCCTCAGGAATCTCTTTGATCGGTTTGCCAAGAATATCAAGAATCGTCAGCCCAACGCAGGTATATTCAAATTTCATGCATCTTCCTCCTTTTTGGGTTCACGGTAAGGAAGTTAATTCGCTGTAGCAAGTATTTTAACCCGGCCATCAGACTATGACCAGCGCAGGGATACACCTTCAGATTAACTCAGAGAAATTAGGCCAATCTAACTTCCCTGAGTTAATCAGAACCAGCAAAAAGCTTTGTAATCTCATCAGCGTCAAAGGAAGGCCACTTATCGGCAGAAACGCCCCTGCCCCCCGGGCCCACTGTACCGACAATAGAACACCTGGTACCGAAAGCCTCTATCTCACTTGTAAGGTCAGCCGCCTCGCTTTTGTCTATGGCAATCAGGAGAGCCCCTGAGCCAATCAGCCCCAGGGGATCCAGTCCCAGGACAGAACAGAACTCTTCTGTTTCATCAGCTACGGGAATCGCCTCTTTATCAATTTTCAGACGGTGCCCTCCTGCGGCGGAAAACTCATCAAGGGCTGTCGCAATTCCCCCTTCGGTGACATCATGCATCGCCGTGACTCCTTTATACCTTACAGCAATTTCCGCTTCTTTCATTACGGAAATACATTCCGCCCATTCTTTTCCCTGTTTTATCACCCCTGGATCAATTCCCGCCGCGAGGAGCTTCTCTTCGAAATTCAACGCGATGAGAGCGGTTCCCTCGACACCCGCAGTCCGGGTCATAAGAACCAGGTCTCCTTCCTTCATCATATTCTTTTTCTTAAAATTGCCTTTACGCACCGTCCCGATCATTGTGCCGCTTACTACCGGGCGGTTCACCGCGTCGGTGAATTCCGTATGCCCGCCGCAGAGACTGACATCAAACTTTTTACAGTATTCATCGGCCTCCAGAATAATATTTACTGCTTCCGAAGCACTACTGCCCGCAGGCATCAGGAGTGTCATCATGAACCATTTCGGCTCCGCCCCAGAGGCGGCAATATCATTGGCGTTAACATGAACGGAAAACCTGCCGGCAGCCTCAGTGGTGAAGGTCACCGGATCAGAGGTAACAGAAATAAGTTCATCATTCCCCGGATCAACCACGGCAGTATCCTCTCCCGTCCCGGGACCAACAATAACATCAGGCCTGTCACCCGAAAGCTGCTTAAAAATACTTTCAAGAATATTGTAAGGAAGTTTACCCCCGTCAAGGGGTAAGCCCATTTCAACCACATCAACCAGTTCTTCAAGGGTGGTGACAACAAAATCAGCGCCACCGGTATCCCCCCCCGCGCTCCCGTTCGTAATAAAGGAAGTCAGGGCCCCGGCCCGTTTCCCCGCCTCAATGTCAAAATGATAATCCCCAACAACCAGAATTTTTTTCGTTTCAATCCCCATATGCTGTGCCGCCAGAAAGACTCCCTCTTCATGGGGCTTTGGTTTTATTTCATTATCTCTTGATATAATACATGAAAAATCTTCCTTCTCGATTGACTCAAAATTTTTCAAGGCACGTTCAACATTTATATGGCTGTTTCGGGTCAATATACCGCAGGGAATCTTCTTCTTCCGTATCCATTGGATAACGTCACAGGCGCCTTCATTGGGCAAGGAATTCAAGGCTGCCTTTTCTTCCGCTTCTTCAAGTACTTGAAATGCCCGGAACCGTTCGTCATCTTCTACAATAGACTCAATGAATTCGAGGACAGGCATATCATGGGGGCACCCGACATCTTCCTTCACCCGTTTGAAATCAATAAGCCCTGCCATGGTGAGGGTGCCGTCAAAATCAAAAAGTATTCCCTCTATTTTCCAGGATCGCAGGTACTCAAAGTTGTTCTTCTTCATATTGAATAAAGTCCTCTTTAATTTTCTTTTCAATCCCCGCGATACGCCTCTTTACTGGTAGAAAAATCAACAGAGAAAAGCCTATCCCCGCCACAAAGCCGACACCATGGGCAAGATAACTGACACCCGGTTTTACCACTGCGGGGACCAGCATGGCCAGGGAAAAACCCGTTGCCCGCAAGAGTCGCTGCCCCACGGACCGTTCACGGTCAAAAAAAATATACCATACGATCCAGAGGGCCACCATACTGTGCACCATCCCGGAAGCCCCGATAAGCCCCGTCTCAGGGGGGTAGAGATAGACTGTAACCACATTTGTAAGGATACCCGCTCCAAATGATGCGGCTGGAAAAGCCCAGAATCCAAAATAGGTCCTGAGCATCCAGCCGAAAAGAACAAAAATCCACCCATTAGCAAGAAGGTGAGCCAGGTCACCATGGGTAAAGAGTGCAGTTACAAGACGCCAGTACTCCCCATTTTGAAAAACCAGTTTTCCGCTGGCGGCAAGATATTTTCCCTGGGGATAACTCCAGTATACAATAGAAGTTACAAGCATTAAAAAAAAGATCTGCAGGGGGCCGTGGATTAATTTTTTATCAGGAGGAAGAGAAAATATTCCCGGAAGACGACTTCTCTCTTCTTCCGGCAGGTATTCCAGATCGTCAGGAGCACCTTCCCGGGGAGTATATTCTCTATTATTGGTATCTGTCATAATGGTGATCTTTTAATAAAAATTATAACAATTAAAAATCTTTTTCGTCAATATAAATAATTTTCTCACATCACCCCTCCATTCTCCATTCATGCATTTTTAAGGGTTAAAAACTTGACTCTCTATACTTTTTATGTTCATACTGTGAATATAGAAAACCGGGTGACTACTGTGATCAAAGTGCTTCTTTATTTCCTGCCATGTATACTATTTTTACAGACAGGAGCATCAACATCAGAATCATCTCTCTACCATGACCTGGCCATGAGAGTGCGTTCTCTCTCATCTTCTAAAAAAGAAATAAGGGTAGCGGTGATCCCCCGACCCGGCCATGATCCAGCCTTCCGGCCTGACCTTCTTCACGTATCACGACGCCTCGCCTCCGAGCTTGCATCCCTCAAGTCACACAGCACTCCCAACATGGATAAAGTTTTTAAATATATCCTTGAAAATAATTATTATAAAGGAAGAGTTATTAGCACATATAAACTCACCGATCTTGGGAAGAAATTTTCCCTCGATCTTATCATTCACTGCAACGTACAAACTAAAAATAAAAGAAAAGAAGTATCTGCCGAAGTGATATCTCCCTATACCGGCAGAGTCCTTTTAGCCGCGACATCATGGCGCATCAAACAATCAGGAATTGACGTACTAAAAAACACATCAAAACAAAGTTCTTCAACAAAATATTCGATACAGGCTTTTTCAATTTTCAAGTCAGATAATACTTTTCATACTATCTCAGGAAGACTGGAGAACCTGAGCGATGAAACCCTTTCGCGTCCCATACTTTCAGTCTATATTCATTTCTCCGGGAGCAGCCGGATTATTGTAGTAAAGGTATCCTGTGACCGTGACCTGGAACCTGAAGAAATACTTCCTTTCAGGGGAATTATCAAAAACCTCCCTGACCTTCCACATCAGTTCCAGATAGTCTACCAGCCAAAAATTTCTAGAAAGAAAAACAAGGTGCCCCGACTCACCAGCAGTAAAGTTTCATTTACTCTCCAGGAAAAGACTTCACAATTTCTCCTTAAGGGCGTACTTGCCAGCAAAGAGAAAAAAACAATCTATTTCCCTTCGGTTATTGTCTCATTTTTTGATAAAAAAGGCCGCTTTTGTGGAAGCGCCCGGGGTTTCTGCCGCCTCAAGAAACTTCCTCCTCACGGGACATCATCATTCAAAGTACGTGTTCAAAGAAGCAGCCTGAAAACTGAGCCGGAGTCGTACCAGATCCAGTATGCAGGCCTTCTTTCCCCCTGAAAGACTTCATGCCTGCCGAAATAGTGGTTAAGTCTTCTATAATTGAAAGATTTTTCCGCCATTTGGTACTTATTTAAAACATGACTTGAACTTATAACCCAGTATGAGATAATGTCAAAAAAACAGACAGGCGAATATTTTATATGATACAATTTCCAGGCCACACCCTTCCATCGGAAGCACGGCTGCCAAAAGAATACATTCAAGCCATGCCCATGGTACGGTTCGTTGGGGATATACATATTATTGATACCGAAAAGGGTATCAAAAAGGCAGTCAAAGATCTTAAGAAAAAAAAGGTACTCGGTTTCGATACCGAGACACGGCCTTCCTTCAGAGCCGGAGTCAGCTACCCGGTGTCTCTTCTGCAGCTCTCTACAGAAGCAACATCCTATATTTTCCAGCTGCAAACAAGCGGAATGACCGATAATCTTGCTGCCCTTCTGGCGAATAAATCGATAAAAAAAGTAGGCGTAGCAGTCAAGGATGATATCATCAAGCTGAGAGATTTTAAAGAATTTACTCCTGGCGGTTTCATCGATCTTGCAGACCTTGCTGCCTCAAAGGGAATAGTCCAGACAGGCCTCAGGGCCCTTTCTGCCCGCTATCTCGGCTACCGTATTTCGAAATCCGTACAGACTTCCAACTGGGCCCGTAAGGACCTGTCAGAAAAGCAAAAGATCTATGCCGCCACAGACTCCTGGCTTTCTCTCCAGATCTATGCTCACATCATTAAAGATAATCAGACATACAAAGAAGAAGAGGAAGAATAGACAGCTCTTTCTCGCAGAACCATTAATCTTCTTTCAGGGGATCAGCATGAAAGACCCTTCCAGTGCACGAAACCGGCAGATTTACATCTCCCGTATCAACATGGTCATAGATTACATTGAAAAACATCTTGAAGATGAACTGACCCTTGACCGCCTTGCAGGAGTGGCACATTTTTCCCCCTGGCACTTCCACCGTCTCTTTAAGTATTTTTCTGGAGAGACCTTAAAGGGATTCATTCAACGGCTTCGGCTCGAAAAATCAGCTTCCCGCCTCCTCATGTACCCTGATCAAAGCATAACTGAAATTGCCCTTGATTCAGGCTTTTCAGGTTCTTCCGCCTTTGCACGGGCTTTTAAAGAATACTTTACCGTGACACCGTCAGAATACCGAACCTCATATGTTGATAAAAAAAACAGCAAGACAGGTATAAAAAAAAGCAAGCCGGGTAAACCCTTTAGCAATATTCGGCAAGATGTTTTATTCTCCCCGGGATATCTTGATTCTAATACTGGAATTGAGACATGGAGGATTTCAATGGACAAAACGAAAGAAGTAGTTGTGGAAGTAAAAGACATGCCCGAAATGGAAGTCGCCTATGTGCGACACATCGGTCCGTATAAGGGTGACGGGGCTCTTTTTGAAGAACTTTTTTCCCGTCTTTTCAGGTGGGCCATCCCCCGGGGCATCTTTAAACCGGAAGAATCAAAAATACTTTCAGTGTATCATGATGATCCCGGTATCACCGAAGAAGAGAATCTTCGCCTCAGTGTATGCATCACTATTCCCCCGGGAACAAAGGTTGACGGTGAAATTGGGAAGATGACCATACCAGGGGGGCGCTTCGCTGTTGGGAGTTTTGAGCTTTTAGAAGATGAATTCGAAAAAGCATGGGAAACTCTCATGGCCGACTGGCTGCCTGAAAGCGGCTATCAACCCGATGACCGCCTTTCGTACGAAGTATGCCTTAACGATCCCAAGGAGCACCCTGAGAACAGGCATATTGTAGACATCTGCGTACCTGTCAGACCCCTGTAGCATTCTCCGAGACAGGCATGGAGGCTTACCTTCATGCCTGTTTCAGATCAATATCTGTAAATATCAAATATACGATAAAAGAACTTGGCAAATCTACTGATATTAATCTCCCAAAAACACTATAAAAATTTTTGTAAAAAAAAATAAAAGGCTTTTCAGATTTACCCCCTTACGGCACCTTGTCCACGCCTGCGCAGAAAGACAATTTCCCGGAGAAAAACCATGACGGTAGCTACTATGGAACGAATTAAAAATATTGCAATTATTGCCCATGTCGACCATGGGAAAACAACCCTCGTTGACGCGATGCTTCGTCAGACTGGTCTTTTTCGTGAAAACCAGCAGGTCGAAGAGCGAATCATGGATTCAAATGATATCGAGAAGGAACGGGGCATAACGATTTTTTCAAAAAACGCCTCCCTCACCTTTGACGCTCATAAAGTTAATATTGTCGATACTCCGGGACACGCTGATTTTGGCGGCGAGGTACAGCGGATCATGAAGATGGTTGACTCGGTTCTTCTTCTGGTTGACGCCTTTGAAGGCCCCATGCCTCAAACAACCTATGTCTTGAAAAAATCCCTTGAACTGGGCCTTAAACCGATTGTAGTTATCAATAAAATTGACCGCCCTAACAGTCGGCCCCATGAAGTGCTCGACATGGTTTTTGATCTCTTTGTCCAGCTTAACGCAACTGATGAGCAGCTTGATTTTCCTGTTGTCTATGCCTCTGCCAAAAATGGTTTTGCCCGTTATGAGACTGAAGACACCAATGAAGACATTCTTCCTCTTCTTGAAACTATTATCGCCAATGTTGCTTACCCTGAAGGCGACGCTGACCTGCCTTTTCAATTTCTTGCCTCGAATATTGACTATGATACCTACCTTGGGCGCATTGCCACGGGACGTATTCACAACGGCCGTATTACCAGGGGAGATGATATTCTGCTTTTAAAAAATGACGGAACAGAAGTGCCGGCACGCATCACAAAAATATTTAACTACAGCGGATTAAAGAGAAAGGAAGTTGAAAGCGCCTCAACCGGCGACATCGTTTCCATTGCCGGAATTGAGGCTATTGATATTGGAGAGACCCTGGCAGACCGTGAAAATCCCGTAGCCCTTCCTTCAATAGCCATTGACGAGCCGACGCTTTCAGTTAATTTCATGGCCAACACGTCGCCCTTTGTCGGCAAGGAAGGAACCTATGTAACCTCCACTGCTGTCTGGGACCGTCTCTTGAAGGAAAAACAAAATAACGTCAGCATGGTCATTGAGCGGAACGGCAACAGTGAAACCTTTACTGTAAAGGGACGCGGTGAACTGCAGATATCAATTCTTATAGAAAATATGCGTCGTGAAGGATACGAATTTCAGGTATCAAAACCGGAAGTAATTTTTAAGGTAGAGAACGGCAAAAAACTTGAACCTATTGAGCTTGCCATGATTGACGTCGCTGATGAATTTACCGGTGCGGTTATCGAACGGCTTGGAAAGCGTAAAGGCGAGATGATCAACATGATACAGGGTACCGATGGATACACAAGGCTTGAGTTCAAGGTACCTGCCCGGGGACTCATTGGTTTCAGAAGTGAATTCCTTACCGAAACAAGGGGTACCGGAATACTTAACCACAGCTTTTTTGAATATGGAGACTATCGCGGTGAGATTCCCCGACGTACTGTCGGCGTCCTGATTCAGCTCGAAGCCGGCACCTCTGTAGCCTATGCTCTCGATTCACTACAGGATCGGGGAGAACTTTTCATCGCACCTGCTGTAAATGTATACGGCGGTATGATCGTAGGGGCCAACAGCAGAGACAGCGACATGGAAGTAAATGTCTGCCGTACCAAGAAACTCTCAAATGTACGGGCTTCAGGTTCTGATGAAGCAGTCAGGCTGATAACACCGAGAGTCTTTTCCCTCGAGCAGGCCCTGGAATTTGTTGATGATGATGAACTCCTTGAAATCACCCCAAAAACCATCCGCATGCGCAAAAAAATTCTCGATAAAATAGAAAGAAAGAGAGCGGGAAAAACATATTAAGCCCTCGGGCAGACCAGCGGTCTGCCCCGGCAAAATTACATCTCCGGCCGTCGATCAAACCAGGGGCGCGCTTTTTCCAGCTGTCCCGCAAGTCTGAAAAGCAGCGCTTCATCGCCAAAGGGTGCAAAGAACTGTACCCCGAGAGGCATTCCTGAATCACTCCAATACAATGGAACAGACATGGCCGGCTGACCGGTAAAATTTGCCAGCTGCGTAAAGGGGGTCCGCTCCAGGGCCTGAAGGGCCATCTCTTCTGCCATACCGCTCTTCTTTAAAAGCTTAGCCAGATTAAATAAATTTATCCCCTTCATACCGAAACGCTCATAACCCTTTGGAGCAAGTTCACCGATCTTCGCCGGAGGAAAAGCTGCCGTAGGAGTCAGGTAAAGATCATACTCTTCATGAAAAGAAGCCATTATCCGGGCTGCTTCGTCCCACTGGCGAAGGGCAAGGACAAAATCTTCTGCAGTGAAAGCTTTACCAAGAAGGCCGAGCAACCAGGTAGTCAGCTCAAAATCTGAGGATTTCGGTTTCCTCCCCAGGACCTCACGGCATTTTTCAATATCTGCCGCCACTTCCCCGTAATACATGGTAATATATGATCGCGCAAGGGCACTTTTATCATAGGGAGGAGTCTTTTCTTCTACATGGTGTCCCAGGCTTTCGAGGATCTCAGCTGCATCTTTAACTGCGGCAATGCACTCAGGATCGACTTTCATTTCTACCGGCGATTCGACGGAAAAAGCAATTTTTAGTTTTCCGGTTTTCGCCTTTACTTCCTTCATGTAGGGGCCTTCAGGCATGGCAAGCATTGACCGGCTTCCCCGGTCCATGCCGCAGGTCGCGTCTAAAACCGCGGCACTGTCCCGAACAGAACGGGTCAGTACATGTTCAACAACAGCACCCTGCCACGATTCACCATAACGGGGGCCAGTTGGATTTCTTCCCCTGGTTGGTTTCAGACCAAAGAGGCCGCAGTACCCGGCGGGGATACGTATACTTCCCCCCCCGTCCCCCCCGGAAGCTAAGGGAACCATTCCGGCTGCTACAGCGGAACCGGTACCGCCGCTTGAACCTCCCGGGGTGTGATCCCGGTTCCATGGATTGCGCGTCGGACCAAAGAGGTCAGGTTCGGTAATGCCCATGAGGCCGAATTCCGGGGTGCTGGTTTACCCAATAATCATGAGGCCGGCTTTTTGAAATCGGGCAACCAGTTCACTGTCATAATCGGGAATATAATTATTGTACGCCTTAGATCCATTGCTGAGAGGGATGCCTTTCCAGGCGGCGAGAAGATCCTTAAGCAGGAATGGCACACCGGTGAAAGGTCCCCTGGAAAGTCCGGCGGCAAGATCGTCCCGAGCCCGGTCGAAGGCGGTATGAATAACAGCGTTGAGCCGGGGATTTTTTGCATTGATTCGCTCTATGGCAGATTCGAGAAGCTCTGCCGGTTTCACCTTTTTCTTTTTAACAAGGTCAGCAAGTCCAAGACCGTCAAACTTTTCATAATCTTTGAATGAAGCCATTTTTACTCCCTGCACGTTTAATATACGCCAGAATAAGATTATTTAAAGATTAATCTAAAAATTATATTTAGTCAATACATATTGCCTTTATAATTTTCATACAATATATTGAAATGAATTTTGGGTCGGGATATTTATTTTTTAACGAAGAAAGCCATTGCATATGCAATGGCTTTCTTCGTTAAACTGATGGATTAAATGAACCGGTTAATTTTTCTTTAATCTCAAATAATCTGCGTAGTATTTATCGACCCAGAAAACTCCCCGAGCAGTAAAATGTTTTTTCCGGTCAGGCCAGAGAACCTTTCCATTTAACTCAAGTATTGGAAAAGATACGCTCCGGGCGTTGAAACCGCCCTTTCTCATCAGTCTCCACATACGGCTGTTTGCCTGGCGGTTCTGCCGAACATTAATAAAGGTATATTTAACATTTTCACGCGAGAGCTTTCTTTTAAAGCCGATGCATCGACCGCAGTTCGGATTCCCGTAGAGTATCAGTCCCTTGTATACAACTGGAACAGTTTTCTTTTTATTTTTATCCGGTGATTCAGGAAAGTCCCGATAAAAACCTTTTTTCTTTTTCGGAGGCAGAGGTTTCTTTTCATAAGTATATTTTTTCTTTTTCGGCGGATAAAGTTTTTTCTCATCACCGGGATCAATATTTTTACCATCTAAAGCTTTTATAAACAGCCAGTTGTTTCTTTGACGCGCTACCTCGCGGGCAGTTTTTCTGTATCTGCTCTTGATATTTTTGTTTACACCAAGCTTTAAAAGCTCTGGAACTATTTTCCACTGCCGGGTGGCAGCCGCGTTATGCAAAACCGTCCATCCATTGTTATCCTGGCTGTTGATACTGATACCGCTTTTAACCAGAGCTTTCACCCTGTTGATATCTTTATCATACACCGCCTGCATCAGTTTTTTGATATCGTCTTTTTTTTGAGCAAGAGTCTGAGCTTTTCTTTTCTTGTATAAGGTTCTGCCTTTTACGAAACCCGCCTTTTTCATGTAGGCAATAAGCTTATAATTTTTAATCACCTCGGCGCTGTCAAGTGCGGTTCTGCCGTAACTGGTCTTATAATTCTTATCAGCCCCTTTACTGATTAAAAGCTTGATTATTTTCAGAGGGAAATATGAACCCCTGTTTTGAGCTGCAAACACAAGAGCTTTTCCTCCATAACTACCAGTACAGTCAGCGCCATACTTAACAAGCAACTTGATGGATTTATAATCTGCAACCTGCGCTTTCCCTTTCAACGCCCGGGACAATGTTAATTTTGTTTCAGCATTTAAGATTCCTTTCTGAAGCAAAAGATTTTTAATGTCAGTTTTGTTATTAAATACTGCACTCAAAAAGGCTGCTCCGCCGTTGGTATGAATGTCAGCCCCCTGGGCAAGAAGTTGTTTCACCAGTTTGATGTCGTGACGAGATGCATAGATAAAAGCAGTATTACAGGCTCTCTTCTCAGCAGCAGCCCCTCTCTTAACTAACCATTTTACCATTTTAAAGTTATTAAGATTAACTGCTTCGTCAAGCGCACTTCTTCCGCGATAATCGCGGGCGGTAATCTTAATACCTGTCGCAACAATTTGCTCAACAACAGATGTATTATTTTCATACATGGCCTGCACCATGGTCGCAACTTCAGAATTTTGTTTTTTATAGGAATATCCCTTACCGGGAAATCGCACTTTGGCCGGGTTTCCGCCTTTACTGAGAAGGTACTTTTCCACATCGCGGTATCCCCCGCGCAGAGCATAAGCCACCGCGGTGTTCCCCCGGGAATCAGATACGTTTATATTTGCGCCACTTTTTACCAGGAGTTTAACGAGATCAAGCTTTCCATTTGCCGCTGCTCCCATTAAGAAGGTTTGACCATACTTGTTTTTGCCGCGAACATTTTCGCCCCGTCTGATAAGCTCTTTTGCTACACGGAGATCCACGTGTCCCCTGGTGGAACAGTATCGTTGCAAGAGAGTTTCACCACGGGTATCCTTTAACTTTGGCGACAAACCTTTGCTGAGAAGAAACAAAACGGCACGCGGCCGGGCCATAAAAAGCAGGCTCACCCCTTCACGGTTTTTATAATGCTTTGAAGCTCCTCTGCTCATCAGGTATTTCATCATGGTTATATCGCCCATCATTGCAGCGCGGGCAAGCGGTGTGATGCCACCATTCCTGGCTAAAACCGCTCGATTTACCAGGCTTCTATTTTTTGCAAGAATAGTTCTTACAGAATCAATATTTCCCGTTGATACCGCCATATAAAGAGCTGTGCCGTGTTCACGGTGTTCATAGTAGACTGAGGCGCCATATCTCAGCAGCAGTTTAATCATATCGGGATTTGATGCCTTTGCGGCATAAATAAGTGATAAATTTTTGCCCCTCCGGGCTCCCCTTTTCAACAGCAGCCGCATCATAGCAAGATTATTGTTTACTGCGGCTACACTCAGGGCGCTTTCTTTTCCATGGTTCAGGGAATTTATTGCGGCGCCCTTTCTTAAAAGTAAATTCACAATCGTCTGGTTGCCTGTGGCTGCGGCCAGCATCAAGGGAGTATCTCCGCCCGGATCACGCCGGTTAACCGAAGCACGGTACCTGAGACAGAAATTTATCATTTTCATATCCTGTCTGCCCACAGCAAACATTAAGGCCGTGGAGTAATCCCGTCCTCCCCGGGGTGTATCAATCTTCATGCCGCGCCTCATTTCAGCGTTCATATAGGCATAATCGCCAGCAATTGAAGCATCAACAAAATCAACATTTCTCTGGTTTTGCACTGAATAAAGCGGAAGGCCTGAAGAGACAAACAGTACCACTAAAATTACAAAAATGAATTTTTTCATTATCTGTCCTTTTTTATTATGCCCATTGTAAGGAGGAATTGAACGAGAATAGGTTATATTCCCACTTTGAGATTTTATTGCGACATTTTCAAGTCTCTTTTTCTAAAAATTACCTGTGTAAAAACCTTCTATCTGTCATCACCGCAATGACAGGAACCAAAAAAACAGGTTCCCCCTCACGGCCTGCAGATTATTTGTGAATTTACACCGGTGCGGTATGTCTGAAAGAAAGACGCATGGCGAGCAGAGTTGTAGCAATAGTCACCAGGGTAAAAGGTATGATGCCGATGACAACATACAATATAGCTGAGGCGAAAAGATATATTAAATTATTCCCCCCAGACATGGTGTTTCCGCCATTATATATTAGTATTCCCATCAGCATAAGGCATATCATAAATAGAATTATAAGATATGACCGGTATATCATGGTTCCGATGTTGCCGGTGGAAGAAAAATAATGCCCCACCCTCAGGAACATTCTCCTGTCCTGAATAGTATCATTTTGCAGAATAATGCCCTTTTCCCTATCCCTGAATATGCCGGTTCCCCTTTCAGGAATACGTTTTCCCATAAAGAGCCCGGTGCTTGCCCCCGTCAGGTTAACGGTAAAACGTACAAGCGCGGTATGGGCAATGAGGAACACCCCGAGAATCAAGCTTGATTTTACCATAAAATCTTTACTTCCATGAATATTCATTTTTCCCATAATAAACTGTATCGGGTAGCTAATGTCTCCGTGTGCACCAGAATGCCATGACAGGGCTGAATGGGCAAAGCTGAAGAGTGCAGCAATCATAAAAAAGGAGATGAACCTGCTGATTTTCTCAGGTTCCATGGTAACCAGGGCTTGAAAAACCAGGATAAGAGCGGTAAAAACAAACAAATACTGAACATAGTGCATAATTGCCGTAAAGGGAATAATCCCTGCAAGAACCATCACCAGGAGAAGCTTTCTGAATGAAAGGGGCCGTATTTTCTGAACCGGCCTGTGTTGTGTATACTGACTCATAACAATACCTCCATGTATGTATACCAAATATACGTTTAGTATATGTACAGGTCAAGAAAAAACCTAGACTCCGGGGGTAAAGGTGGAAAAAATCAGCTTAAAAGTTTTTGAAGCCCCGTCTCAATCATAAGCTCAAAACGGTTTTTTTCAGAAAAAGCGAAGGAAGTATTGTTCCTGTACATGGGGATTTCTGCATGCTCAATAAAGGCATCTGAAACAAAAAATGAATACCCGGGGACGCTCTCCATTAATATCTTAATTTCACTCGCCAGGCCAACAATTTCCATGCGGTTGAAGATTTCAGAAAAACCCCCATCGGGAAGGCTAAAACGATACCCTACATCACCATCTTCAAGAATATGAAGCGAAAGGCGAAAGGGAACAATTGATCCCCGTCGCGAAAATATAGACTTCTCCAGTTCAGGGTTAATTTCTTCTATACTGCAATGATACTGAGCATCCCTGTTTAGACTGTAGACACGAACTTGCTTATTAGATTGAGCAAGGGAAGACTCAGGATTATACTGAAGAACCTGTTCAACGGCCTTTTCCGCAAAATTGTAAAGCCGGGCCATATAATCATTATGAACAGCGGCAATCTTTCTCATGTAAATTATGGATCCCCGCTCATCTGAAACATAATAAAACATATACTTGTTTACAGTTTGAAAATAAATCTGTATTGAATCATCTCGAAAGTTTTTCGTAATCGTATCAATCAAGTTCAATTCGGGAATGCTTTCGTCAGCCTTGACCAGCATCTGCACGCCCCGATTATAGGCAATGCTGTAAAAAAGTTTTAGTTCTGTCTCACAAACCTTGTAACCGGTAATAACATTACTGCGAATTTTTTTGTTTGAAAAAAGATAGTAGTTGTTGCCTATCATGGTGATGTATCTTCTTTTTTGATATGCCTCTTCATTGACAAAAAAATCAAAAATATTTTTCAGCATTACTTTCAGTTTTTTATAATCCTGGGAACGATTAAAGGGAGAGGAAGAAATAATCCTCAAGGTCCGTTCAAAATCCCTGCCGGTTCGCAGGGCACTGTTTATCAATATTGTAATAAGATGAGGAAGATCTATCTCCCTTCCATATTCTTCAAAACGGGTTTCGCCCCAGCTGTTATGATAGAGGAAGAACATATTATTTATTCTTCGGGCATCTTTAGAATGCATATTGATAATTATATACGCTGAAACCGGAAAGGCATCCTGAAGAAAATAAGCATTGCTGAGTTCAATATTTTTAATGGCAAAATTCGTATTCAGTTCATCAAGCAGGTTCTGGATAAAGGAAGTATCGACTGCCAGATAGCCTGCTGACAGGTTAAGCCTGGTAAAATTCTTTTTGTAGAGCCCATGAAGACTCGTCCAGACGATAAGATTTAACAGGGTGCCCGCCTTGTAAATGATAGTACTGCTGGTTTTAGATTCTAAAATGGTTTTTTTCCCCAGAATCCAGTATTCTCTGCCGTCATGGTCTTTAATAAATTCGATAAAAAGCAGCTTTTCAGGCTGAAAAACCTTCAGGCTCAAGGAGTTATCTATTTTCATCGGTTCGGGAGAAAAGTGAGAAAAAATCTTCCTTGAAATACTCTTCAGAGTATCATGATGAATGCGGCTCGCAGCAACACTTGAATCAATACTGCCGAGAATCCTCTTGTACCCTTTAAGAAGAAACTTTTTCATATTATTCAACAGGCGGGTAGAAGCGTCAATTTCCCAGCTGTCAAAATGGTCAATCCGTTTTATAGTATCGACATCCCAGCTCCAGCTTTCTGTCAGTTCTTTCATAATTCGAAGACGGTCCGGGATCCCGTCTGTAACCTGGCTCGGTGCAGACTCAGAAAGCATAGGATTAATCTTGAGATAAAAGCATGTTTTGATCAGGTTTGCGGCAGTCATATCATCAATCACGCCGTTGTAATACTGAAAAACATGGTTGAACATCACAATATAGGCATCAATATTTTCCGGTTCAAGTTTGCCCTTCTGGACATCTTCCTTTATCTGGTTGCTAATAAAGGGATTCTTGTCGATATCAGAGATATACCGTTCAAGAAGTCCCAGCTTGATTATAGACTTAAAAGGATTACCAAGAGCCTTGAGTATCTGAAAAAGGGCTGCGATAAGAAAATCTTCCTTATCAATAGAATAAAGGTTACCGAGATCAACAAAGTCTTCTCCCACGCCTGAACCGGAAGCAGTCTTCAACCACTGTTCATATATTTCATCACTGCAGCCTGCAGGCACAACCCACCAGAATGGTATTTTCCCATGAAGAACTATCGAGCTCCTGAAAAACTCTTCTTTTAAAAGATACCCAAGGGAAGTTCCTTCGAGACCAGCCTCTTCATCATCATCAAAAATATTTCTTTTAACATTGCTGATATCATTAAGGAAAAAATGAACTTCAAGGTCATAATTTCCGGCATAGTACTCTTCTATCAACTTACATTTAATTTTGAAATTTCGTATCTGTTCCCGGGAGGATTTTTGAGTATCAGCGACTACCCAGAAATCAAAATCTGAACTTTTGTTAAAAGCTACGGTGCCGCCGCTTCCCATCAGTGCAAACATCTGGATAAAGGGGCTGGGACCACTTTTCGGAATTCCCACCGAAGGATGCTTTGATCTGATAAACCCCATAACATTTGTATCGGGTTCATAGCCGACAATTCCCGCGGGCATCCCGTCAAAATTGACATATCCAGGCAGCTCAGGGAGATTTACATGAAGAAGGAAGGAAATATACCCGAGCAGATTTCGAACTTCCTCTGACGCAAGGGAGGCATAGAGATATTTTAGTTTGCTGGAATTAAAGAGGCTAAACTTTTTTCGATACTCATCTATGCTTGAAAGTATATCGGTGTGTCTATCTTCGCTCATGTTCTCTCAGTTTTGGGCTGCCGGAATCATGCCTGTTTTTTAGTACGCTCATAGACGTTGGCAATATAGCTTTTATAATCTTTCAGCATATCAACAAGGATGGGTCTTTTCAGGGTTTCGAGCTTATTATTTTTTACAATTCTAACCTTCGGATTCATTGGAAACAGTTTACTCATCTCTTCGATAATGCCGACTTCACCTGTATTCATCCGCACCAGGTCTCCGGGACCGAAAAAGAAGTTTCCTTTGTTAATAATAAAACCAAGAGACCTGACAAAATCCCTGAAATCTTCAAAAAGAAAACCAGAAACCTTCTTGTAGGGAGCATACACCATATTGAGCAGTTTTCTCATAGCGTCACGGCTTGAGAGAGCCGGAATATCCGGCATAGTCTGAACAAGTGAGACATAGGCGTCAACAATGGCCATAAGGCGTACTTCCCGGGGAACCTGGTCTTTCATTTGAGAAAAATCAAAACCAAAGGGAAACCCGGTACCATCGGTTTTTTCATGATGAAGCAGGAGTATACGCTTTTCAAGATCAGAGAGGTTTGGATTTTTCTCAACCAGTTTATACCCTACATGAGGGTGAAGGTTAAAGGCACTGAGATCCTCATCTGTCTTATCAATCTTATTGAGAATTTCCTGGTTTACCGACGTAAGGCCGATATCATGAAAAAGTCCGCCGACTCCAATAGCTGTTTTTACATCCTTCTTCAGATCGAGACGTGTACCAAGAACAGCCCCGAGAATAGAGACATTTGTAGAATGCATATAATAAAATTCATCAAGATTTTTGAGCTCTGTCAAAACCTCAAAAGTAGCGTCATCATTAACTTCAATTTCAGTAATCATTCCGGAAATAAGATCACGGGAGGTATCAACCAGCCCCTTCGAAACAGCTGTAGGAGAATTAAAATTCAGCTGTTCACGAATTTGTTCAAAAACATCCCTGGTTAGATCAAGGGTTTTTTCTTTCGTCGCATCACTTAAAATAGATTTATTGGCGTCAAGGCCCGAATCAGTATCTGTGGAGGGCTTACTGGCAGGATCATAGTATAAAATCTCCGTACCACTGCCAAGGAGATGCCTCAACAAAGCACCGGTAAAAGGCTGGTGGGCCTCAAGTATCTTGTTGCCGTCAGCATCAAAGAGGTCGTAGGCGTACCGGTTCCCTTCCTTTACGTTTCTAAGGTATATTTCAACATTCTGAACATCACCGGATTTACTATTGCTATCCATTTCTGCAACTCATCTCTTAAACAAAATTATATATCAGAACCATACTATATATGGTTCAAAAAAAATAAAGACAAAAACATCCTTCCTGTGAAAGTAAAAGATACCCGGAGATGCTCCAATAAAGAATAAATCTTTATCTAAAATAATGCTCTCCAGGTATCAGCATAAAGCAAGCAGGTTATTTTTTGCATTTTTTAACGCATTTCTTTTTTGCTTTATCACAGCCTATCCGCGCGAATCGCCCCTTATTTTTTTGATAACATTTTTTCTTCTGCTTTTCACAGGCGACTTCGCAGGCTGCGGTTTTTGCTGCATTTCCCGCATTGAGGGATGTCATCGCTGACGGCACGATAAAGGCTGAGACCAGAACAAGAACAGCTAATTTTTTCATGGTTTTCCTCCCTTTTTAATAATAATGTTTTACCCCTTCAAGGATATAATGTAAATCACTTTTTCGTAATCCCACGAGTCAAGTGACAAGTTTTCTAAACTGGGCAATCTGACGGGAAAGGGCAACCAGTTCACCATCCATACCCCACACTTCCCCATCCTCTTCAAGAAGTCCGCAGTTAATATACCGGGTACGGAAAACAGCCCTCAGCCATTCATTTGATGGGACATTTCGAATATTTACCGACATCTCAAGGGTCGGAACCCATGCAGCGGGCCCCTGGGTAGCAAAAACCGGCGGGGGGAATGAATCAGTCATAAGAAAAAGTGATGCAAGGTCATGCTTTCGCTCTTCCCTGAACCGTATCCATCCCCGGTGCTCAGATTTATCAGACAGCTTTCCCTGAAACCAGCCGGCACATGAAGGATCAAGGCGTACCTCCACATTTCCATAGAGGGTATACCGGGGCATTTCAGGTATTTCAAGGCATTCTTCGGGCGGAGGAACAACAGGGGGCTCCCCTTCATAATGAATCATGGAGCAGTCGAATATCTCGACGGCAAAGGTTCCGATTGCATGAATTCGTTCACTTCCTTCCTGAAAAAGTTTTGCCTCAAAGCGGCTGAACTGACGGGTTGAAGAAATCTGCTTCACTCTTATTTCAACTTCCCCCGGCACACATTTAGCCATAAAGTTTACTGTCATGATTGGCGTGGATTTTTTATCACTATAACGCATGACTGCCTCAGCCATCAAGGCCATGAGGTATCCCCCGTTTGGCACCCCGTTAATTGACCAGTTGTCACTCACTTCTCCTCTAAGGATAAAGGGTTCTAATTCATTGAGAGTGAGATCCTTGTCGAATATATGCATCTTTCTTCCTTTTCCAATTAGAATTCATATATTTATACATGTATCAAATATCTTGAACCAATTAATCTTTAATACAAGTAATTTTTTCAAGATGTCCCGTTGAGTATCTAAAAATATTAACCTGTTTTTACCCAAAAGCTTCCCTATAAAAACCTTGACAGTGGGCGGATATCCCTCTTACAATTAATTTCTTTCAAAAATGTTTTAAATATAAATTTCGATATAGACTACCCTGAGACCCTATGAAAATAAATTTCTTTATTATAATATCTTTTTTCTTAATTATATCTTCCCCGGGATATTCCGAAGATTCATCAGCTCCACTCTGGCAGGATCTCCATTCAGGCTGGCATTATGTTGACTCCCAGAAGGTGCCTCTTCTTTCTGACCTCGCCTCTGCTCAAAAAAAAACAGAAGCAAAAAGCATCTTCGGCCTCAAGTCTGAGGATATCGATGTACAGAATTCAGTCTACTACCTAACCAGGAAATTCACACCGAGAATAACTGGAAAAAACCTTTATATTGCACTGCGGACCAAAAGACAGCATCTCTCTGTTTTCGTTGAAGGAAGTTCCCTCACTGCTGTAGATAAATCCGAAGGCCTCACAATATTCAAAGGCCCTGCACCGATAAAGGCCTCTTCTCTTTTAATAGCCATACAGTTGAAGGCCGATGAAACTGGAAGCATTCGAGGCATCATTGCGGCCAACCGGAAAGGTCTTGACCGTCTTAGAAAGAACACCATTTCCCTTGACATCAGGTCCCTGACACAAAATGGCTATGTTGACATTTCAGGCCCCGTGAACTTCTATCAGCTTACCGATAATGAATTCAATGCCTACTCCTCAAACCCCCGGGGCTTCGAGCTTTCAGAAGAACGAATAAAAACCATAGTCATCCCTTCTACTTCCCGGGAAATTCTTGGGGATAACTATGACGGCCATCTTCTGTACCGTTTCTCTCTCGACCCGACTGAAGAGATCAGCACCCCGGTAACCCTGGTGCTTGAATCTATCGAAGGGCCGGATAAATTATATTTCAATGGAGAAAAAATCGCCAGCACCGGGAAACCGAAGGATCCCGGGACAGTATACTATGACCGAATACGAATGTACCAGATTCCACTGAACAAATTCATCCCGGACAGCCCTGGTGTGGTTGAGTTAATTACCCATCCCTGGGGAAAAAACAGTATGGGCATCATTACGGGGGATTCCATCCGTATTGGTAAAACATCTCTTGAAATATCACGGTTTGCAATAACTGAAATCATCTCTATGATACTTATTGCCTTATACTTTATCGTCAGTTTATATTTTGGCCTTTTATATACCAGAAATTTAAAAGATACTGAATACCTTCTATTCTTTCTTTTTATCTGTTCAATGGCCGTTTACCTTTTTTTCAAGACACAAACCAAGTATCTCTTCTTTGATGATTTCTATACGTTGAAAAAAGTTGAATATACCCTGCTCTATCTGCTTTTCCCCTTTGCAACATTATTCATGAAATCATTTTTTAAACCGGAAGGAAGTATTACAGAAAAATTATTCAGAAACATCATGTACATAGATATATTTTCAATATTCGGGCTTACACTTATTCCTCTTATTTCAACAGATTTTAATGACTGGTATATCTGGTCAGTTCGCCTCTACATCTTCTGGGTTATTCCTGTTTTTTATATTGCCTTCATTATTTTCCGCAGTCTGTATTACTTCCTTATGAAAATAATATACGCGAAGAAAGAAACTCAACCAGATAAAATAAAACAAAAAATACGTGTTAAAAAATGGAATGATGCATTCGCAGCCTCTCCGGCTCTTATCAAAAAACCTTTTCTTGTAAAAAATGTTTCCTTTGCAGAACAACTGCAGAGGGCTTCTATTGAGCCCATCTATATTTTTACGGGAGTTTTTCTCATGCTGGGGGCGACTATTCACGATGTTTTTATATCAGAAGGCTTCATCACAGGTCAACTGCTGATTCCCTATGCTACTCTCGTTTTTATTCTTGGAATCGCAGCAATCATGATTCAGCGCATCCACCAGCTCAATACCCGTGTTACATCTCTCAATGAAGATTTAAACCAGTCTGTAGAAAACTCAAAACAGCGGGCTGATTACCTCGAAGGTATCATTACCGGCATAGACACAATGTCCGGGGAACTTTCCGGTATAACAGACGAAATGAATTCCATGGGAAACCGTTTTTCAACTATTTCAAATGACCAGGTTGCGGGCAGTACTGAAATGGCCGCAACCTTTGAAGAGCTGACTTCTTCAACAGAATCTATCAGCAATGCAGCCGAAAATCAGGCAACTGAGGGAAGAAAGACCATCGACCTTGTGAAGGTACTCAACGAAACCCAGGAGTATGTCCGAAAGACTTCAGGAGATGTGGTTTATAAAATTGCTCAAATCAGTGATTCACGGAACGAGACTTCCTCAAACCTTCATAAAATGATAAAAAAAATGGAAGTCATAAGTCTCGGCGGCAGGGCTATCGGGGAATTCATCACGATTATAAATGACATTACCGAACAGATCAATCTTCTTTCACTTAATGCGGCCATCGAAGCTGCCCGGGCGGGAGACCATGGAAGAGGCTTTGCGGTAGTTGCCGATGAGATAGGCAAACTGGCCACCGCTACTGCAGATAACTCCAGGGAAATAACCGGGCAGATAGGACAAATTACCGCCGACATTCGAGAGGGAATGGGGCTGGTTGAATTAACAGAAAAATCTACTGATTCAGTATTTGCGATGCTCGACGATATAAACAAAAGTATTGATTCAGTTGATAAAATTATGGATGAACATGCCAGGTCTATTGAAAATGTTTTCAAACAGTCAGAGGTCATAGACGATCTCAGTTCAGGTATCGCCAGGGCCACTGAAGAACAAAAGGTTTCAATGATGGAAAGTACTAAAACCGTTGAGAACCTTACTGAAATGGCCCAGGAGGTTCATAATTCGGGAAAGCAGATTCAGGTTCTGACCGGGCGAATAAACGAAAAGTCTCATCAGCTTGTTGACATGATTCATACTGTTGAAAAATAATTTTTCAACGTCAAAGCAGATTTGGAAAGAAATATAAATTCTAAGACAGGAACGATGCCATGTCCCGACTACTAACATTTATCGCCTTTATCTCTGTTGCAATAACTCTCTACAGTCTATTGAATTATTACTTTATCAGAAAGCATAATAATGCAGTAAAGCTCAAAGAGCTCCCGTCAATTCTGTGGCGCCTTGTACTTATTACTATTATCCTGACTCCCATTGCAACAGTTATATTCAGTATGAACGGTCATCCTTTCCTGGCGGCGATTACAGGATTTACCGGATACAGCTGGCTGGCCTTTCTCTTCCTTTTTCTTATTATTCACGGCCTTGCAGACATCATACTTTTCGCATTTGAAAAATTCGGCTATCATCCTTCACCGGCAACACCGCGCATAATTTTTATCCTGACTATGATTATTAATTTTTCAATATTAATTTACGGTTACTATGAGGCGAAAAATATTCAGGTTGAAGAAATCATTGTACAGACGGATAAACTTCCCCCCAACAAAAAAGAGATATCAATTGTTCAGCTTTCTGACATTCATTTCAGCCCGATAATTTCTACCGATTCAGCTTTAAGAATCTGCTCGATTGTTAAGGCGGCAAGGCCCGACATTATTGTCTCTACGGGAGATTTCCTTGATAGAGGCATCCGTGATGCTGAAAAAATAACAGCTATTTTCCGTACAATGAAGGCTCCCCTTGGAAAATTTGCCATTACCGGTAATCATGAGTTTATATCCGGCATCGAACTCAGTACCCGTTTTACCGAAGCTGCGGGTTTCAAGCTGCTTCGAAACGAGATTATTGATGCAGGAAGTGTTCTCTCTCTGGTCGGTATTGATGACCCCACGTATAAACAATATACCGATAAAAAACCGTTGATTTCTGAATCTGCACTACTGACTGCTGCCGACAAGAAACGCTTCGTGCTGCTTCTGAAGCATCAGCCAAAAATTGAAGATAAAAGCCTTGGCCTCTTTGACCTTCAGCTCTCAGGGCATACCCATGGAGGGCAGATCTTCCCCTTCACTCTCCTGGTGCGTATTCCCTTCAGGTATATCTGCGGCTTTTACAACCTCGATAAGGGAAGTAAGCTCTATGTAAGCCGGGGAACCGGTACCTGGGGGCCTCCTATCAGGTTTCTCGCTCCCCCGGAAATTACGGTAATCCGTATTCTAAAAAAATGACACCCCGGTCTACAGTGATTCCTCAGTGTATTAAATCTGTGACAGACATTCCCTCTTTCACTTTAAAGCGTAAAGGTTTCAAAACGCAATTAATGATATAAAAACTTTATTGCATATCCTCTTATTTGTAGTATACTGTTCTTCATGGGCACTGTACCACAGAAAAGAATTCTTCTTGTAGAAGATGAAGCGATAACAGCTCTTGCTGAAAAAAACAAGCTTCAAAAATATGGATATGATGTAATATCAGTTCTTTCGGGCGAGGAAGCAGTGGAAATCGCCCTTTCTGATACTCACATAGACCTGATTCTCATGGATATCAATCTTGGATCCGGTATCGATGGAACTGAAGCCGCTGAATTGATACTCAAAAAGATAGATATGCCAGTAGTATTTCTATCAAGCCATACGGATCCCGAGATAGTCGGCCTGACAGAAAAAATTACCTCCTACGGTTATGTTGTAAAAAACAGCGGGATAACCGTTCTTGATGCTTCGATTAAAATGGCCTTCAAGCTTTTTGAGGCCAACAGTGAGGTCAGGGAAAAAGAAAAAACAGAAGAAGAACTTCAAAAAAATCGTGAACGTTTTTCCCTGGCAATGGAAGCGGTACAAGACGGTCTCTGGGACTGGAATCTGGCAAACCATGAGATCTATTATAGTCCCGCCTATGCGGAAATGCTCGGTTATACGTTAAAAGAACTACCCCAAAATGTGGACTCCTGGTCAGATATCATTCATATAGATGACAAAGAAAATGCCCTTACTGCAAAGAAACGCTGTATAGAAAATAACTGCAGCAGTTTCAAAGTAGAGTTTCGTATGAAAGCAAAAGACGGGTCATATCGCTGGATACTCAGTCAGGGAAAAGTGATAAACAGGGACAACACCGGGAAGGCCCTTAGACTCATCGGAACACATACGGATATTACAGAACAGAAGCTGGTGGAAGAAGGCCTTAAACACAAACAGGATCTTTTAGAATCAATATTCTCAAATATCCAGGGAATCTCATACCGATGCGCCATGGATAAAGACTGGACCATGATTTATATGAGCCCTCATGTTGAGCATCTTACCGGGTACCCACGAGAAGATTTTTTAAACAACACAGTAAGGACCTATGAAAGTATTATCCACCGGGAAGATTCAAAAAAAGTCGAAGCAGCAATACAAAATGCCGTTGATTCCAATGTCCCCTGGGAAGTTGAATACAGAATTATCCACCATAATAAAGAAATCCGCTATTTATATGAAAAGGGTAAAGCTTTCTATAACCCCGATGGTTCAGTTGATCACCTTGATGGCCTGATAATTGATATAACTGAAAAAACAGTTATGGGACAAAAACTCATAGAATCTGAAATCCTTTTTTCACGTTTCATGGATTTTGTTCCCGGAGCGGTTTTCATTAAAGACCATTTTAACCAGATACTTTTTGTTAATCAATATATGAAGAAATATTTTGGCGCTGAAAGCTGGCTGGGAAAAACCGTTCATGAAATTTTTCCGAAAGAAATGGCAGAAACTATGACGGCAGATGACAAATTGACTTACTCTGCCGGCTACCAGAAGACCATTGAAAACATCACACATATTGACCAATCAATTCACATTTATGAGACTCAAAAATTCGTTATCGAAAGACACTCGGGTCCGTCCCTGCTTGGGGGTATTGCTGTTGATATTACAGATCGAGTTGCTGCAGCAGAAAACCTCAAAAAAAGTGAAAACCGGTACCGTCTTCTTGCAGACAACTCAGCAGATCTTGTCTGGACCTGTGGAACAAAGGAAGAAAACTTCAATTTCACATATATTAACCCGGCTGTAGAAGATATGCTTGGTTATACGGTAGAAGAATTTTTAAAACTTCCTTTCAAAAAACTACTGACTCAAAAATCATTAAGTATATTCGAAGAATCTCTTGAAGCAACTTCGATCTCAGGAGAAACAGGTCTATTTCAGCTTCAGTATATACACAAAAACAGCAAAATTTTAGATTGTGAATTATCAGTCAAACCTGTCTACAGTTCTGACGGCAGCGTAACTGGTTTCCAGGGCCGAACTATTGATATTACCGTACGCAAAATGGCCGAAGAGCTGCTGGCCGAACAAACTGTCAACCTGATAGGAAGGGTCAATGAACTGAACTGCCTCTACGGACTCTCACAATTAATTGAAAATACAAATGCTCCTTTAAAAGAGATATACCAGGGGACTGTAAACCTCCTGCCTCCTGCATGGCAGTATCCAAAGATAACCTGCGCACTGCTGGTGTTTGACAACAATGAATACACGACAGACAACTACCAGAAGACCCCATGGCAGATGAGTTGTGAAATCTTCATCCATAACAAACAGCGGGGAGTTTTCACCGTTGGGTACCTGAGTGAACAGGCACCGGCAGATGAAGGTCCATTTCTTAAAGAAGAAAAAGCCCTCCTCAATGAAATAGCTGAACGCTTAGGCCATCTCACGGAACATAGAAATGCTGAGGCGGAAATCAAAAGACTTCTTGAAGAAAAGAAAATTTTTCTAAAAGAAATTCATCACCGTATTAAAAACAACATGGCTATGGTCGAAGGTCTTCTGTCACTACAGTTAGAGGCAGTAAAAAATCCTGATGCGGTTTCCGCCCTCCAGAATTCAATTAATCGAGTTACCGGGATGCGCATCCTATACGATAAGCTGATTATTACTGATGATTACGAAATGCTTTCTGTGTCCCAATATATAAATGATCTTATTGATTCTATATTTTCAACCTTTCCCCCGGGAAAGGACGTTATTATCACCAGGAATATTTCTGATTTCCAGCTCAGTTCAAAGGTACTCTTTCCCCTTGGCATTATCCTTAACGAACTTTTGACCAATGTATTAAAATATGCCTTTGACATTGATGACAAAGGAATTATTAAAGTTGTAATTACTTATGAGAACAGCCACGTTACCCTTTCTATTCATGATGACGGCAAGGGCCTGCCTGATGATTTTGATTCCAGCTATAAAACTAAGGGTTTTGGGCTTTTGCTCGTACAGATGCTCTCAAAACAGCTCAGAGGGACCTTTACAATAACCGGCTCACAGGGAACCGTGAGCATACTCGAATTTGACACGGATAAGTAACCTTTCTTTCCTGTCGCTATCGTAACGCCTTGAATATAAATAATTCTTGACAATGTACCGCCGCAATAATTAAATGAACACTCATTCATTTACTGGAGGAACTCATGACCACTAAAGAATTATTCAAAAATTACAGCTTCAAAAAACGTCATATTCTTTACCTTCTCCTGTTTATAACCGCCCTTTACGTGATATCATCACAGGTAAGCTGTACCGATTACATCATGAAACCTGAAAAATCACCACCGGCTCAGAAAGACAACAGTCAATTCACCTATGATCTGCCCCTTGATGCAGCAAGCCCCTGGCCAAAATTCCGCTGCAACAGTCTTCAGAATGGCCGAAGCACGGTTCGCCCTGAAAAATCAGGCCTGAGACCCTGGGAATATAATACCGGTAAAGGAATCTTCAGTTCACCGGTAATCGATGGAGATGGAAATATCTATATCGGTTCAGCAGACCATTATTTCTACGCCCTTGATGCAAAGGGAAAGGTCAAATGGCGACACCTCACCAATGAGATCATTGACTCTTCCGCTCTTCTCGATGACAAGGGACGTATCTTTGTCGGTTCGGGAGACGGATACGTCTATGCCTTTGAACGCAAAAAAGGAAAATTATTATGGAAGTTCAAAGCTCACACACCGGAAGAGGTGACAAAAATCTACGGCCTTAAGACTTATAATGTAAACTGGTTTGAAGGAAATATTGGAATACTGAAAGATGGAACACTTCTGGCCCCCAATGATAACTACCTTGTCTACGCCATCAACCGTGACACCGGCAGGTCAAAGGAACCCTTCAAAAACAGTGAAATGGGCTGGTCACTGCCTGCGGTGAACACCGCAACCGGAAGAATCTTTTTCGGATCTACCTTTGCCGCCCTTAAAAATACTTTCTGTTTCGACTCGGCAACCGGCAAAAAAATATGGAAAAACGGCGGACTCGGCACAGTTGCCGCCTCAATCATGCTCACATCAAAAGATCCTGACGGCGCCGCGGTGGTTGGGGGCTTTGACGGCATCCTTCGTGCATATGCACAGGACGACGGATTTCAAATCTGGAAGTTCGGAGCCCGCGGCCACATTTATGCGAGTCCCGCCCAACTGAGTGACGGCACTATTGTTCAACCTTCGGCAGACGGTACCCTCTATGCCGTCAATCCCCATGACGGTACTTTGAAGTGGGCATTTGACACCCGTGAACCGATTCGCTCGTCACCAGCTGTTGATGGAGAAGACAACATCTATTTCGGCAATGGAGAAGGACGCCTCTTCTGCGTTAATTCCGACGGCACACTTAAATGGGCCTACCAGTGCATTACCGATGACCGTAACGACCTGAACGCCTCTCCCGCCCTTGGAAAAAAGGGTGTCTATGTAGCGGGAGAAAATGGAGGAATCTTTTTTATCCCCTATGATTATCCGAATTCTCCCGCAGGAAAAAGAGATCCCCGCTGCGTCCAGGGTCCCGGTGAGGACCTGCCCCCTGAAGGAAATCATCTTTTTTTTACCACCCGCTTCGGAGGTCTCAAGCTGAAGGCACCTGAATCAATCGACGCCAATGAGCCCCTTGCCTTCTCGCTTTTTGTCCGAAAAAAGGGAGACACGGTACTTACGGCAA
>Ga0070729_10001709_pt1 | contig 31959 bp, 29 predicted proteins | sample tdDd472_FD_66725 | JGI IMG/M metagenome (GOLD analysis project Ga0070729, IMG submission 66725) | Marine sediment microbial communities from the Atlantic coast under amendment with organic carbon and nitrate - tdDd47.2 | ecosystem: Environmental > Aquatic > Marine > Coastal > Sediment | place...
CTGCAGAAGAAGCAGTCGTACTTGCAGACGTTGCTGTAGTTGATGTGACGGTTCTTGAGGTAGTACGTCACGTCGCCGTGGCGCCGCTCCCGCAGCACGTTGGCGGCCCAGCCCATCGCGGCGAGGTCGTTGCTCTCGTACAGCCGGACGCCATCCTCGGTGGACAGACGTTCGCCCGCCACGGCGCGCTCGACGATGTCCCGGATGGGGGAGTCGCCAAACACCGACGGAATCGATACGGCGGGGGTGTTCACACCGGCACCTCTTCGTACCAGACATTGCGGCGCCGCGGCTCGAAGCCGCACTCGCGGATCGACCGCTCGATCTGGGTGGAGTTCATCGCGAACGTCGTACCGGCGGCCGACACGACGTTTTCCTCGAACATCGTCGAGCCCATGTCGTTCACGCCGCTGAGCAGCGAGATCTCGGCGACGCGCGGCCCCTGCGTGACCCAGGAGGCCTGCAGGTTCTTGATGTTGTCGATGTAGAGGCGCGCGACCGCGGCCGTGCGCAGGTACTGGTACGACTCGAGTTTCGGGTAGCGCCACATCGCCGTGTTTTCCGGCTGGAACGTCCAGAGAATGAATGCGGTGAACCTGCTCGTCTCGTCCTGGAGTTCGCGACAGCGTTCGAAGTGCTCGACACGCTCCGCCAGCGTTTCCTCGTGCCCAAACATCATGGTGGCGGTCGAACTCATGCCGACCTGATGCGCCGTGCGGTGGATGTCGATCCAATCCGCGGTCGTGGTCTTGAGGTTCGCGATCACGTCGCGCACGCGGTCGACGAGCATTTCGCCGCCGGCACCGGGCAGCGAGCCCAGGCCCGCGTCGCGCAGCCGTTCGATCACGGTGCGCATCGGCAGCTTTTCGAGGTTGGCGATGTGCTCCAGCTCCGGCGCGGAGAATCCGTGCACGTTGACCTGGGGGAACTCGCCCTTGATGAACTGCAGCATCTCCTCGTACCAGGTGAGCGGCAGGTCGGGGTGGTGGCCACCCTGCAGCAGGATCTGGATCCCGCCCGCATCGACCATCTCCTGGATCTTCTTCCGGAGCTGATCGTTGGTGAGGACGTAGACCTCGCTGTGCCCCGGACGCCGGTAGAACGCGCAGAAGCGGCAGTAGGTCACGCAGGCGTTGGTGTAGTTGATGTTGCGCTCGATGATGTAGGTCACCACCGGATCGGGATGCAGGTGCATCCGGCGCTTGTGCGCCAACGCCTGAAGAACGTGCAAATCGCCGTCTTCGAGAAGGGCCACGCCCTCGTCGTAGGTCAGCCGCTCATGGGCGGAGGCCTTGTCGTATGCGCGCTCGAGGAGCGCGGTTCTGTCCCGCGTCATGGGTGCGCGTTACATTACCACGCGACCCCAAAGGGCGACCTCCATGGCGATCTTTGTCCAGACTCTCACCACCGGCCCCTTCCAGGAAAACGGATTCCTCGTTGGGCGTTCGCCGGATGGTCCCTGCGTGCTCATCGATCCCGGCGACGAGGTCGAGCGATGGGTCTCGTTGATCAACGAACTCGGCGCCGAGCCGGTCATGATCCTGAACACCCACGGTCACCTCGATCACATCGGTGCGGTGCCGGAGTTGCGGCGGCGCTACGAGATCCCGTTCGCGATCCATCCGGGCGACGCGTTCCTGCTGCAGAACGTGAACGACCACGCGCGCATGTTCGGGCTCGACGGCTATGAGGATCCCGAAGTCGACCGCGATCTGGTGGCTGGCGAGCCCGTCGAGGCGGCGGGCATCACGTTCGATGTCATCCACACGCCCGGCCACTCGCCGGGGCACGTCACCTTCCGGCCGCGCGGGGAGCAGTGCGTCTTCTCCGGTGACTGCCTGTTCATGGGGTCGATCGGCCGCTCCGACCTGCCGGGGGGCGATCCGGCGACGCTGCGGAAGACGTTGCACGACATCTTCCTCGACTTCCCCGATGAGACCGTCGTCTACTGCGGCCACGGGCCCGACACGACCATCGCCAGGGAGCGCGAAACCAACCCGTTCCTGACGGGGGGATTTCCTTGGTGAGGGGTTGGCGGTGAGAGTCCTGCTGGTCGAGGACGATCGGGACCAGCTGAGGCTTTTGGAGATGCTGGTCGAGAACGCGGGGCACGAGGCTGTGGTGTGCGCAACCGTGGCCTGCGCCCGCGCTTCCGAGCCCTGCGATCTGGCGCTCGTTGATTGCCACCTGCTCGACGGCGACGGGATCGAGCTCGCTCGCTCGCTCGGAGGAGCCGTCTACGTGCTCACCGGCGACGAGTCCGTGGAAAGCGAGCAGGGGTTCCAGGTCCTGCGCAAGCCGGTGCGCATGGCGGAACTGACCGCGATCCTTGGGGATGCCGGGATCCTCGGGGACACGAGCTCGGATTAGGCGTGGAGCTTTCGACCGACGTCCGCGAATTGGCGGCTCTGCGCAACATCCGTCCCGCGGCACTTGAGGCGCTGGGCATCGCAACGATCGCGGACCTGGTCCATCACCTGCCGCGGCGCCATGAGGATCGCCGCTCCTTCCGGCCGATCGCCATGCTGCAAGAGGGCGACATGGCGATCGCGCGCGGAACGATCGAGAAGCTGCGCGCTCCGCGTCTTCGGGGCCGGCGCTCGCTGGTGAACGCCAGCGTGGCCGACGATTCCGGTGCGATCGAGGTGCAGTGGTGGAATCAGCCGTGGCTCATGAAGACACTGGCCGAGGGCGACGACGTCGTGCTCTTCGGGAAAGTGCGGCAAGGCAAGCTGACCGGGCCGGAGTACGAGCTCGTGAAGGGCGACGACAACGTGCACGTCGGCCGCATCGTCCCGGTCTACCCGCTGACGAAGGGCATCAGTGGTCCCGTTCTGCGCCGCGCGATGTGGAACGCCCTCGAAGCGATCGATGCGGAGATTCCCGACTCGTTTCCGCCCGAAATGCTCGCGCGTCGCGCGTTGCCGCCGCTGGGCGAAGCGCTGCGCCAGGTCCACTTCCCCGACGATCGCGAGACGCTGGAGAGCGCCAAGACGCGCTTCCGCTACGAGGAGTTGTTCTACTTCGAACTCGCGATCGCATTGCAGCGCGCCCGCACCCGCGTGGAGCCGGGCTACGAACTCGCGTGCCCGCCGGTTGTCGACCAACGCATTCGCGCCCGCTTGCCGTTCGCACTGACGCGCGCCCAGGACGCCGCCATCGCGGAGATCGTGCGCGACCTCGCGGCGCCGCAGCCGATGAGCCGCCTGCTGCAGGGCGATGTCGGTTCCGGCAAGACTGCGGTCGCCGTGTATGCCGCGCTGGTGGCCATCGCCAACCGCCATCAGGCTGCGTTCCTGGCACCGACGGAGGTGCTGGCGCGCCAGCATCTCCACACGCTCCAGGGGCTGCTCGCCGACTCCGATGTCCGCCTCGACCTGCTGGTAGGGGCGACGCCCGCGGCCGAGCGGAAGCGACTGCTGGCGGAACTGGCGGACGGGTCGATCCATCTCCTCGTGGGAACGCACGCGCTGCTGGAGCCGAGCGTGGAGTTCGCGGAACTGGCGTTCGTGGTGGTGGACGAGCAGCACAAGTTCGGGGTTACCCAGCGCACGAAGCTCGTCCGCAAAGGGCGCCGTCCGGACGTCCTCGTCATGACGGCGACGCCGATTCCCCGCACGCTGGCGCTGACCGCGTTCGGCGACCTCGATGTTTCGGTGATCGATGAGTTGCCGCCGGGGCGGCGTCCGCCCGAGACCCAGGTGGTGTTCGAGGAGCGCGCGCACCGGGCGTACGAGGCGGTGCGCCGTCACGTCGCCGAGGGACGACAGGCGTACGTCATCTATCCGCTCGTGGAGGAGTCCGAGGAGATCGACGCGCAAGCGGCCGAGGACGGGTATGCAGCGCTGGCCTCAGGTGCCCTGCACGGCTTGCGGCTCGGTCTCGTCACGGGGCGGACGCCGTCCGCCGAACGGCAGGTGACGATGGCCGCGTTCCGGGAAGGCGCGCTGGATGTGTTGGTCGGGACGACGGTGCTGGAGGTGGGCCTCGATGTTCCGAACGCCGCCATCATCATCGTCGAAAACGCCGAGCGCTTCGGCCTGTCGACGCTCCACCAGCTGCGCGGCCGAGTGGGGAGAGGCGGCACCCGATCGCAGTGTTTTCTGGTGGCCCGGAAGCTGACGCCGGAGGCGGAGGCGCGCCTCGCCATCATGGAAAGCACGCACGATGGCTTCCGGATCGCCGAGGAGGATTTGCGCCTGCGGGGGCCGGGGGAGTTCTTCGGCACGCGGCAGAGTGGGCTCCCCGAGTTCCGCATCGCGGACCTCGTGCGGGACCATGCCGTCCTGGAGCTGGCCCGCAAGGACGCCTTCGATCTCCTGAAGGAGCAGCCCCAGCTTGAGGCGGTCGCGTCCGTCCGTGCCGAGTTCCTGCGCCGATTCCGCGACCGAATGGACCTTTTGAGCGCTGGATAGCCGCGGGCAGCCCCGCCGTTTGCCGTGACCCCCTCATGACCCGTCGCGGCGATCCTTGCGGGACTCATGCGATGGTTGACTGTGCTGCTCCTGATCACCGCGCCCGTACTGGCGCAGGGCTCCGGCAAAAAGCCGGATTTCGACACCGACGACGCGCCCGTGCCGGAAGCGGGACGCGATCAGCCGGCCGCCGGCCGCAATCCGCTGCAGGCGACGATTAAGCGGCTGGCGGGCTGGCCCAGCAACCGCTCGCGCCGCGCCGCGGAAATCCTGATCGTCCAGAAGGAGCGGAGCCTCAAGCCGCTGATGGAAGTGATCATCAGCCAGCGCCGCGAGGACACGCGCATCAAGCCGGGTGCCGCCTACGTCATTGGACGCATCGGCGACAAGTCGCACGCCACCACGTTGATTCTGGTGGCAGCGGAGTCCGATCAGCACAAGTACGCGCAGGTCTATCTGGAGGCCGCGTTCAATCTCGACCCGGATCGCGCGGTCAAGGAGGCTTTCCGCTTCTTCCGCCTGCGCGCGACCACGCTGCGCCATCAGGCGACGAAGTTCGTGCGCGCGCACGTGCACAAGGACAACCTGCCGCAGATCCTGGAGCTTCTCGATCGCAAGGAGTCCCCGCTGTCGGTGAGCCGCGAGATCGGGCTGCAACTGCTCGACCGTCTGTATCAGACAGGCGAGTCGGACTGGGCCACGATTTCGGAGCACATCTACAAGGCACTCGGGGACTCGTCCCCGCAGGTGGCGAAGCGTGCGATGCTGCTCTGCGCGGCACGTCGGGACGAGCGCGACAACGAAAACGTCAAAGCGCTCAATCGACTGATCACGCGTGACGTCAGCTACTGGCGCGAGCGCAGCTACGCGACGCTCGCCCTGGCGATCCACTCTTCGGCTTACCGCGTGCAGCCCTTCACGGAAGAAGCCCTTCAGGTGCTGCAGTCCGAGCGTGGGATGCAGCACCCCAAGGAGCTGTTGGCGCAGGCCGCGTCCGCCTACGGGCTGGCCCAGGTTGCTCTGCGGACTTCCGATCCCAAGTTGGTGAAGCTGCTCGACAACTCGATTCCCATCGTGCTGATCGAGGCCGTCGGAGCCGGCAACCGGCACTACAAGGACTTCTCCACGGTCATGCCGCTGGCGTACACCATGCTGCGTCGCATCACCGGGAAGAACTTCCCGGACCAGGCACCGGTCTGGGCGCAGTGGTGGCGTGACAACGGCAACCGGTTCCGCGCCAAGCGGGAACTGATCGAAGTGACCAACGACGACCTGCCGACGACGGTTCTGGATGTGCGTCCTCCGCGGGGCGGTACGCGGGACGGCATTCGCGTGTCGGTCGTAGGGAACGTGCGTCCGACCTACCGTTACGGCCAGGCGTTCGCGATCGAGGTCCGCGAGATGAGCAAGGCGATCGATGTGCTGCGCGAGATCGATTTCTTCGATCTGCCGGAAGTGGACATCGGCGCGGTGCCTGACGACGCGGCGCTGGTGGTGTTGCGCGTGGGCGACCTTGTGCGGACCGTGGGGCTCGGCAGCGAGACCGGCGGGATCGGCGCGCGGAACGCGATCATGGCCCACATGATGGAGCTGGGAAAGACGCACCAGTGGCAGCACTTCTGGGATCGCGACGAGTACAGCAACTGGGATCTGTTCTTCGCCGAACAGAACCGCTGGTTCCATGAACACAAGGACCCGACGGAGCGCGCGGATCGCCTGCGCAAGTTGATCGCCACTTCGCTCGACGACACCATCGATCTCAATCAGCGTGTGCGCGCCGTCGCGACGCTGCGCGAGCTGCCCGGTGGGGCCAAGGCACTGACCCCGGAGCAGGTGACGGCGCTGATCTCTGCGGTCGGCTCGGAACCCGGCGTCAGCCAGTTCGTGATCGACGCGACGAACTTCCTCGTGCCGGATACGGGCCCCAAGGCGGCGCTTGCCGTCGTCGAGGTCCTCGCGAACCGCGTGGGCCCGGAGGCGCAGAACCTCTTGCTGAATCTGTGCGACAGCCTGCCGCCGGCCGAGCGTGTCGTGTTGAGCGAGGACAAGCGTTGGCAGGTTCGGAGTGCGGCGACCCGCTCGCTGGAGCACGTCGACCCCAAGCTTTCGACCAAACCCCTTCGTGCACGGTTGACGGACAGTTCGATTCTCGTGCGTGTGGCTGCCGTCGAGGCTCTCGCCCGTCGTCGCGACACCCAATCGGTGCCTGCACTGGCCGCGTTGGCTCAGGATCCGCAGCCGGGCGTCCGCGCCGCGGCGGCGTATGCCTACGGGCTGCTGGGCGGGGAGCAGGGATTGCGAGGCCTCGAGCCGCTGCTGTTCGATGACGCGGAGGCCGACGTGCGCCGTCGTGCCATCGAGGGCCTTCGCGAAGGCAAGACCGAGGGCGCGGCCGAGCTGCTCCTGCGCGTCTTCGAGGACGAGCGCGACCGGACAGTGCGCGCTGCCGCGGCGGCCGCGATCGTCGAACTCGAGTCCTCCGCGCTGGTGGACTCGCTGGTCCAGCGCCTAGAGGTCAGCGACGCCGGCTCGAACGCGCGCGTCGCGCTCGTCAACGTGCTGGCGCGGTTCTCGGACGCTCGCACAGGTCCGCTCCTGCGCAGGGTGATGCTCGGCGACGATACGTTGAGTAAGGACGCGGCAGCGCTCGGATTGGCGCGACGTTGGGACCCGATTGCGGTTGCGCAGCTGATTCGGATGGTCGAGGAGCGCCGGACGCCGCGTGCGGCCGTGGTGCATCTCGAGCTGCTGACCAGTCAGGGGTTCGAGTCGACCGACTACGACGAGATCGCCCGCAACTACTCGGATTGGTACAAGATCAAGTCGACGGGTCGCCCGCCGATCTGGTTCCGCGACGTGCTACTGACGCGCAACTTCGACGTCGCCTCCATGAACTCGTTCGTTGCGCTGCCCGACGAGGGGCCGCCGGAACTGATTCCCGACATCAACGACGAATCGGTGCAATTGATGCTGCGCCTGCTTCGCGATCGAGACTGGTTCATTGCGCGCAACGCATCGCTGGTCCTCGCCCGTCACATCGGGGACGAGGCTCCCGCGGTCCTCGAGTACTTCCTGTCCCCGCAGGAGCGCGAAGACGCCATTCGAGCGTTCAACGTCTGGTGGCAGGCGGAAGAGAAACGCATCGAGAAGGCCAAGCGCGGGTAGGCGCGGGCGACGCGCGCCTGTCGGAGGGCGCGCTTACGGTGCCGGGTCGCCATGAGTGTGGACCGGGATGAGGTAATCGAGGAGCTGCTCGCACGCGGCGCGGAGCGTCAGCGCGTGCCGTGGTCGCGTCGGCGCCGGATCGTCGTGTGGTCGGGGACGATCATCGCGCTGGCCGGCGCCGTTGCCATCCTGATGATCCAGCGCGATCGCCAGCGCAAGGATCTGCGCGTGCTGATCCGGGAGGCGGCCGAGCGCCACAATCTTGATCCGACCTTCGTGGAGGCGGTCGTCATTGCCGAGTCCAATGGGAATGCGCGCGCGATCTCACGGGCGGGTGCCGTCGGACTGATGCAGCTGATGATCCCGACGGCGACCGAGATGGCGGGCCGCGAGCAGTCCGATCCGGTCACGCGGGAGGCGTTGTTTGACCCGGTGTACAACCTCGACCTGGGCTGCCGATACCTGGCGCACCTCGGAGCGCGCTTCGATTGGGATCCGCGGCGCATCCTGATCGCCTACAACGCCGGCCAGACGCGGCTTCGGCGGTGGGAGCGCACGGGCGCGACCACCGACGAGATTCTCAAGAAGCACGCGCCATCCGAGACGCGCGCCTACGTCCGCCGCGTGCTCGAGTTCCGCAAGGCGCTTCTGGAGTGAGCGCGCGCGGCAGCGCGTGCGAACCATTACGCGCGCCGCTCCATTGCGATGCGAGCTTGTTCCAAAGCTTGCGCGCGCGCCAGGCTCCCGCTGCAGGATCCGCTCCCGACGCCTTGCGGCGCCGCTTCGCTAGTTCCTTAAGTCGAGCGTCATGAGGAACTCGGGGTTCGAGCCGGTGGTCTGGAGGCGCTGGAGCAAAAGCGTCATCGCTTCCGGCAGCTGCATGTCATTCAGCAGCTTGCGGAGCACGTAGATGCGTTCCAGTTCGTCCGGGTGGAGCAGGAGCTCCTCCTTGCGCGTGCCGCTGCGCTGGATGTCGATGGCCGGCCAGATGCGGCGCTCCGCGAGGCCGCGGTTCAGCACCAGCTCCATGTTGCCGGTGCCCTTGAACTCCTCGAAGATCACCTCATCGGCGCGCGAGCCGGTCTCGATCAGCGCGGTGCCCATGATCGTCAGGCTTCCGCCGTGCTCGATGTTGCGGGCGGCGCCGAAGAAACGCTTCGGCTTCTGGAGGGCGCCGGCATCGATGCCACCGGACAGGATGCGTCCGGAACTCGGCGCCTCGGAGTTGTAGGCGCGGCCCATACGCGTGATCGAGTCCAGCAGGATGCAGACGTCTTTGCCGCATTCCACCATGCGCTTGGCGCGCTCGATGACGAGTTCGGCGACGGCGCAATGGCGCGCGGCAGGCTCGTCGAATGTCGAGGAAAACACCTCGGCCTTGGTGGTGCGCTGGAAGTCCGTGACTTCCTCGGGGCGCTCGTCGAGCAGCAGGATAATGAGGTGAACGTCGGGGTGGTTGGCCGTGACCGCGTTGGCGATCATCTGCAGCAGGATCGTCTTTCCGGTCCGGGGCGGCGCGACGATCAGGCCGCGCTGGCCCTTCCCGATCGGGCTCAGCAAGTCGATGATGCGCGTTTCGAGGCGCTCCTTCTCGGTTTCGAGAATGAAGCGCTCCTCGGGGTAGAGGGGGATGAGATCCTCGAACTTGGGGCGACCCGCGGCGAGTTCCGGCCCGGCACCGTCGACACTGCCCACCTTGAGTAGCGCGAAGTAGCGCTCACCCTCGCGCGGGGGACGAATCGGACCACGAATCAGCGAGCCGTTGCGCAGGCCGAGGCGGCGGATCTGGCTGGGGGAGACATAGATGTCGTCGGCGGACGCGGTGTACGAGTCCAAGGGCGAACGCAGGAAGCCGAATCCGTCCGGCAGGACCTCGAGGGCCCCCTCGCCGATGATCTCGACGTCGTCTTCAACGCGCTTGCGGAGGATGCGGTAGATCAGCTCCTGCTTCGAAATCGCCCCCCAGTCCTCGATCTTGTCCTTGGCCGCGATCGCCTGCAGCGCATGCACGTCGAGGCGCTGGAGGTCGAGCATTTCGACCGGCCCCTTCTTGATCGTCTTGTAGAACGCCTTCAGGTCGCCATCGAGCTCAGCCGCGTCGAGCGCCACCTTCTCGGGCTTGATCTCGACGGCGTCGTAATCGATGCGGACCTCTTCCAGCTTCTCGATTTCATCGGGGGTGAGCGCGGGAATGGTCGTTTTCTTCGCGGGCCGGCGCCGTGCCATCTTCTTGCGCGCGGTTTTCTTGGCGCTCTTCTTGCGCGCCGCCTTCTTCCTTGCAGCCATCCCGATGCCTACCCTTCAATCCGCCGCAGGATGCGGCGCACGTCGCGCCGGGCAATCGCCGGCGTCGATCCGTTATTGACGATGAATTCCGCCCGCGCCCGCTTGCGGCGCAGCGACCACTGATGAGCTTCCCGCTGCCGGTGCTCGTCCTCGCTCCAGCCCCGGTTGCTCGCGGCGCGCCGACGACGCACCCGCGCCGGACAGGCCACATAGACAAGCGCGTCGCAGAGGCGATCCAGGCCCGTTTCCAGCAGCAGCGGAGCATCCAGTAACACGTATTCCGTCCGCGCCCGCGCGATCGCCGAGCGGATGCCGCGCAGGATCGGAGGGTGGAGAATCGCCTCAAGTGCGGCGAGCTGGGCGGGTTTCTGGAAGACGAGGGAGGCCATTTGCTTGCGATCGAAGGACCCGTCGGGCCCGACCATGCGGGGGAAGCGTTCGCGGAGTGCCCGTTGCACCGTCGGGCTGTTCAGGACCCTCCGAGCCAAGACATCCGCGTCGATTCGAGTGCAGGAGCGCTCCGCCTCGAAAAGGTCGGCCACGCTACTTTTGCCGGAGGCGATGCCCCCAATCAGCCCGAGGACAGTGGCGGACATGGCCGATCGGCCCCCCTGATTCGACGGGAAATGACTCCTGCGAGCCGGGTTCTGGAAACCGAATGTCTGGAAGGTGAGTCCGCCGAAAAGCCTGACGGAACTGGAACTTACGGAAAGTAGCAGGGGGGGTTCGGACCGTCAAGCGAACCAAAAAAGGGGTTATGCCAGCCCATTGACGGCGAAACCCCTGCTTGTGTAGTCTTTGCGCCTTCAGGACGCGGTGCGTCCGGCAAGTTCGGCAAAAGCTTGCCAGAATCGACAATCACGGGGGCCTTACACGCCGCCGGCAGGAGGATATTCGGAATGCGCAACCGGGAACGCGGCATCGGCAACCTTGCCTTCATCGCAGTGCTCGTGCTCTTCGTGATCGCCTTGGCGATGTTCTTTGTCACGAAGGACGATTCGGACACTCAGAAACAGATTGCCAAGGACGCGCGCGCTGCCGTCTCCAAGGCGGATGCCGAAGTCGAGAAATGGAAGTCGGCCTACTCCGCCTTGCGCGAGGTGGTCAACATCGATTCGCCCGATCTCGTCGGCGGTCCGGACAACGTTCCGGATCCCCTGAAGATCCAGAAGGCGGTTCGCGACAGGATCTTCGAAGTCGCCGAGGCTTGCGCCAACGCGTCGATCGTCCTGCTCAAGTCGAAGAACTACACCGTTGACGCGGAACTGGGCGAGATCATCAGCCAGGACGGCGATACCGTCAGGCTGCGCATCTTCTCCAACCCGATCTCTCGCGAGAACGGCACCGTGGCCACTTTCCTCGGCCTGTTCCCGAAGCCTTTCGTGAACGCGAAGAAGGTCGCCGAGGTCAACAACGACAAGAACAACGCGACGGCCGTCCGTTCGGCGGCGCAGCGTGACGAGTACGCGACCGCCCTCAAGACGGGCCAGGACGCGTTCCAGAACGACGTCAACGCCAAGCAGGCGGTCATCGACCAGCAGCGTGGCGATCTCACCAACACGCGTGAGAGCCTGAGCGCCCAGAGCGCCAAGTACGACCAGATGGCGACCGAGGTCGAGCAGGTCAAGCAGACGGCCACCAAGGCTGCCCGCGCCGCACAGCTCGAGATCAGCGCCCTCCAGCAGCGCATCATCAACGATCGCATCCGCAAGGAGCTCGCGCTCGCCGAGGATCCCAAGGATGGCAGCATCCTCGCGGTCAGCAAGACTCGTGGCACCGTCTACATCGACCTCGGCAAGCGCAACCGCCTCTCGCGCGGCACCAAGTTCAAGGTGTGGCGCGCTGGCAAGGGCAACCGCCGCGTCGACGTCGCCGTCATCAAGGTGTTGTCGGTGGACTCCGGCAAGGCCGAGTGCTCGGTCATCGCTCGCATGGGTGCCCTGCGTGTCACCAAGGGGATGAACATCTCCAACCCGTTCTTTGATCCGCACGCCAAGCTGCGCGCGTACATCTTCGGCGATCTGACCAAGTACACGACCGAGGTCGCACGTCGCCGCCTGGCAGCCGCCGGCGTTTCGGTCGCGCGTCACCTCGACGACACGGTCAACCTGATCGTGCTCGGCGAGCCGCGTGTCACCGTCGAGGATGTTGAGGACGAAGAGGACGCCGAGGCGATGAACCGTCGCAAGAACCTCGAGCGCTCGCGTCGTCTCGACGAGGTCCTGGAAAAGGCCCGCTCGATCAACGCGCTGGTCGTCAGCGAGGACGCGCTGACCACCTTCATCGACTTCTAGTCGAACGTACACCGAACCAACGGGTTCCCGCGCCTTCCTTCGAGGGGAGCGCGGGGCCCGTTTTTTTGTGGCTGCGCGAGAACGTTCAACCCGTTTCGCGGCGCGGTTACTATCCTGCTCTACGTGGCGGATTCCGACGGCAAGCGCATGACAATCGGGGAGCATCTCGATGAGCTCCGCAAGCGTCTCCTGGTGTGTACGTTTGCCGTGCTGGCGTGCGGGATCGTCGCCTTCTGGCGCATCGCCGAGGTCTTCGCGTTCGTGCGCCGGCCGCTCGATTCGGTGATCGACCAGTTCGAGCCGGGGACGGTTCAGCTCGTCGAGTTCCAGGCCTACGGCGGGTTCGTCGCGGGCATGAAGTTGGCGTTCTTCGGCGGGGCGGTCGTGGCATCGCCGGTCATCCTGCACCAGATGTGGGCGTTCGTCAGCGCCGGCCTCTACCGGCACGAGCGGCGCGCCGTGAAGTACTACGCGATTCCGGGCTTCCTGTTGTTCCTCGGAGGCGCGTACCTCGCGTACGCCTTCGTGATGCCCTACGCGATCGAGTTTCTGATGGGCTTCTCCCACGGACAGCTCGGCCTGAACTCCACACTCGACGTGAACAAGTACGTCAGCATGATCGCGTTCGCCATGCTGGTGTTCGGACTGCTGTTCCAGCTGCCGGTCATCATGGTGTTCCTGATGCGCATCGGCGCCGTCGAGCCCGCCACGTTCGCGAAGTATCGCCGTCACGCGGTGGTTGGCTCCTTCGCCCTGGCGATGGTCCTCACCCCGCCGGACGTCATTTCGCAGATCGCCCTCGCCGGATGCATGTCGCTCCTCTACGAGGCCGCGATCCTCGTCGGCCGTGGTTTGGCGCGACCGCGCCAGGCTCCCCCCGGCGGAGAGGGCTGATGAATCCCGCAACGCCGCACGTCGCCCTCCTGAACGTTGGCGATGAATTGGTGGCGGGACGCATCGTGAATACGGGCGGCGCTGTCCTGGCGCGCGCGCTGGACGACGCCGGCTTCTCGGTCGCCGTGATCGAGTGCGTCCCCGACCGCATCGACAGGATCGTCGAGATGCTGCACCGGCAGGTCGCGGCGGTCGACGTCGTGGTGCTGACCGGTGGTCTCGGCCCGACGCCGGACGACCTCACGCGCGAGGCGATGGCGGAGGCCAGCGGCGCGGAACTCGTCACGGACCCCGGCCTGCTCGAGGAAGTGATCCGCCGCACGCGCGGCCTGGCGCCGGAGGCCAACGAAAAACAGGCGGCGATTCCGGCCGGCGCCACGACGTTCCGGAACCCGGTCGGCGTGGCTGCCGCGATCCGCATCGAGATGTCCGGCGTTCCCGTCTACTCCCTTCCGGGGGTGCCGTCCGAGATGAAGGCACTGCTGCATGACGCGCTGCTCCCGGATCTCCAGCAGCGGTTTCCCCACGTCACGGGGGCTGAGCAGGCGGTCGTGCGCGCCTCGGGGATCGCGGAGGCGGTGCTGGTCGAGCGGCTCGGAGAGCTGCTCGATCGTGGCGGCGCACCCGAAGTGGGCGTCACCGTCGCCGATGGCATCATCACGATCACCGCATCCGGGCCGGGTGCGGGCGAGCGCGCGCACGCCGTGAAGGAGCGTCTCGGGGACGATGTGTGCGCCTACGGGTCGCTGTCCTTGGCCGGCGGAGTCGTGCAGTCCCTACGGGAACGGGGCGCTCACCTGGCGGTGGGGGAGTCCCTCACCGGCGGCCTGCTCGCCAGCGCCGTAGTGGCGATTCCCGGCGCGTCCCAGGTGTTCAATGGCGGCGTCGTCGCCTACGTACCGGAACTCAAGCATCTCTTGCTGGGCGTGCCGCTCGATGTGATCCAGGAGCACGGGGTAGTGTCCGAGACGGTCGCCCGCGCCATGGCTCGCGGAGCGCGCGAGCGCCTTGGAGCCGAGTACGGGCTCGCGACGACCGGTGCTGCGGGTCCCGAACCGGAGCAGGACGGCACGCTGCCGGGCAGCGGGTTTGTCGCGCTGGCGGGGCCGGACGGCGTCGAGACGGTGCGTGCGGTGCGCTCCGGCGGCGATCGCGACGCGGTCCGACGGCGATTCGTGACGGCCGCACTCGATCTGTTGCGCCGTGCGTTGGTCTGAATACGCCCCTTTGTCGGCGGCTTGCGTTACATCGTTTCCCGTTGCACTCTGGAGGTGCGGCGGTAATCCGCGTTCCACTACCCGGTGGTGTAATCGGTAGCACAGGAGACTTTGAATCTCCTTGTCCAGGTTCGAGTCCTGGCCGGGTAGCCATTTTGGAAAGGCGTTCGATGTCCGAACCGAAGCGTGACCGACCCTTGGCCGCGATTGTGCTGGCTGCCGGGCAGGGCAAGCGAATGGGCGCCGCCGTGCCCAAGGTCCTGATTGAGACCTGCGGCTGGGCGATGGTGGAACACGTGCTGGAGGCGGCCGCGCCGCTCGGCGCCCACCCCACGGTCATCGTGTACGGCCACGGCGGCGAGTCGGTGCGCGCCGCTCTCGCCGGCCGCGACCTGCTCTTCGCCGAACAGCCGGAGCAGCGCGGGACGGGCCATGCGGTCCAATGCGGACTGCCTGCGCTGGGATTGTTCGACGGCGACGTTGTGATCCTGTGCGGGGACACGCCGCTGCTCTCGCATGAGGTGCTCCGGACGCTGGTGGACGATCATCGCGCATCGGGACGGACCCTCTCCGTACTCAGCGCCGATCTCGATGATCCGGGCTCCCTGGGGCGCGTCGTGCGCGGTCCGGACGGGGAGTTCGTCGCGATTCGCGAGGCCGCGGACGCCTCCGCGGACGAACTCGCCCTGCGCGAGATCAACACCGGAGTGATCGTCGTCGACGCACGGGCGCTGGGGGCCGCCCTGCACGCCCTGCGACCCGATAACCAGCAAGGGGAGCTCTATCTGACCGACGTGCCGGAGATCCTGCTGGAGGGGGTCAGCGATGCGCAAGATGGGGAGGGGCCGCGGGTAGGGGTGGTGCGCTGCGACGACCCCGGTGCGGCGCTGGGGGTAAATCGTCCCGCCGAGCTCCTCGAGGCCACGGCCCAGCTCCGAAGGCGTTTGCTGGAGCGGCACGCCGCCGCCGGCGTCATCATCGAGGATCCGGCGACCACGGTGGTCGATGCCGGGGTCGAGATTGGAGCCGGCACGACGCTGCGGCCCTTCACTTCGATTGCGAAGGGCGCGCGAATCGGCAAGAACTGCACGCTCGGGCCGCACGTCGCGGTCGGACCGGGCAGCACTCTCGCCGACCGCGTCCGGGTCGGCGCGCATAGCGAGCTGCGGGGGGTCACGATCGAGGCGGGGGTCCGCATTCTCGGGCCGGCGCGGCTCGTGGGGGCCGTGATCGGCAGCGGGGCGTGGCTCTCGCCCGGCGTCGTTTCCGAAGGATCGGCGGACGGACGGATCGTGATCGGGGAGCGGGCCCATATCGGAGCTGGCGCCGTGCTGGTCGCCCCGCTTACCGTAGGGGCAGAAGCCCGCGTCGGCCAGGGCAAGGTGGTGACCCACGACGTAGGTGCACCGGCATCGACGGAGAACAGCAAGCATGCCTAGCGCGATGAAGATCTTCTCAGGCAACTCGAACCGTGCTCTCGCGGAGCGCATCTGCGAGCACATCGGCGTACGCGTCGGAGATGCGCTGGTGGGACGCTTCGCGGACGATGAGATCCGCGTCAAGATCAACGAGGACGTGCGCGGCGGCGACGTGTTCGTGATCCAGTCGACCTGCCCGCCGGTCAATGACAGCGTGATGGAGCTGGTGCTGATGATCGACGCGCTGCGGCGCGCCTCAGCTGAACGCATCACTGCGGTGATTCCCTACTTCGGGTACGCACGTCAGGACCGCAAGGATGAGGGGCGGGTTCCGATCAGCGCGAAGGCGGTCGCGAACATGCTGACCAGCGTCGGCGTCGACCGCGTGCTTTGCATCGATCTGCACGCGGCCCAGTTGCAGGGGTTCTTCGATCTTCCTGTGGATCACCTTTACGCGGGGCCGGTGATGAAGCGCTACTTCCGCCGCCTCAACCTCAAGGACCTCACCGTGGTGGCGCCGGACGTTGGTTCTTCGAAACTCGCCCGCGGCTACGCCAAGCGTCTCGACGCTGGATTGGCGATCGTCGACAAGCGCCGCGTCACCGATACGGACACCAAGGTCATGAGCGTGATCGGTGACGTGAAGGGCCGCAACGTGCTGCTGATCGACGACATGATCTCGACCGCCGGCTCGATCACCGAGGCGGCGCGGACCGTGCGCGAAATGGGGGCCAAGGCGGTCTACCTGGCCGCCACCCACGCGGTGCTGTCCGGCCAGGCCATGGAGCGTCTCGACAAGGCGGCCATCGAGCAGTTGATCGTCACGGACACGATTCCCCTGACGGAGGAGCGTTCGCGGCCCTACATCAAGGTCCTGAGCGTGGCCCGCATGCTCGGCGAGGCGATCCTCCGGATCCACCACGCCGAGAGCGTGAGCCGGCTGTTCGACGACATGGAAGACGACTAAGCTGCGCCCATCCGCTGACGCGGATGGCGCGATGAGTCAGTAAGACGAGGCGCGGCGGGGGTGCTGGTTCGCCCGGGCGCCAATACCGTCTACCGCCAACCGTCTACTGCCTACGCGCGCTGCTCCACGCCCCTCGCCTGTGTGGACAGCCTCGCCCGCGCGCTGAAATCTTCCCCCCTCGTGGGACCCCCTGTACACTCCGGGGCTTCCTCCGGAGCTACCCATGAAGATCATCGATCTGCCCGTCGAAACCCGTGAACTGCTCGGTTCTGCCGAGAGCCGTCGACTGCGCCGCAACGGCGGAATCCCGGTCGTCCTCTATGGCGGCGGGCGCGATTCGATCCATCTGGCGACGACGCGAGATGCGTTCGGCGAGGTGCTCAAGCACCACAGCGCCGTGGTTCGCCTGACGGCCGGCGACGTGGTGCAGACCGCACTCGTGCGCGACGTCGCTTGGGACACGTTCGGCGACTACGTCGAGCATCTCGACCTGCTGCGCGTCGAGGCGCACGACGAGGTCGATGTCAGCGTCCCGCTGAACTTCGTGGGCATTCCCGTGGGCGTGTCGCACGGCGGGGAGACGCTGGTGGCCATGAAGGAGATTCATGTCCTCGCGCGAGTGAAGGACATGCCGACCGAACTTCGGCTCGATATTTCGGAACTCAATGTGGGCGACTCCGTCCATGTCGCCGACTACGAGTTCCCGGATGGCGTTCGCGCCGCCGGCGCCGCCGACGAGCTCATCATCCAGATCAAGGAGCCGAAGGTCGCTGCGGTCTCCGATGCAGAGGGTGACGAGGGCGAACTCGGCGAAGCCGGTGCCGAAGAGGCCAGCAGCAGCGACTAATGCGCATTCTGTTCGGCATCGGGAATCCGGGGCCGAAATACGAAGGGACGCGGCATAACCTCGGATTCGAGGCGTTGGCACTCGTCGCTGGTGCCGCGGAATTCACGGCGCTGCCCGGGATCCCCGCGGAGGCGGCGAGGGTCGACTCGAACGTAGGCCCGCTCCTCGTCGTCCGGCCGTTGACGTTCGTGAACCGCTGCGGCCCCGTGATCGCGGAGCTGTGTCAGTCGACCGGGACCGCGCCAGACTCGGCACTCGTGGTCGTGGACGATCTGGATCTGGCGCCGGGGCGTGTGCGCCTGCGGGCGCGCGGGAGCGCAGGTGGGCACAACGGCTTGCGCTCGATCCAGACGGCTCTTGGCTCCGATGCCTATCCCCGGATGCGGCTGGGCATCGGCGGGCCGGGCGCGGCGGCTCGCCCGGACTACGTTCTCGGGCAATTTCCCGAGGAGGAGCGTCGCGCGGTCGATGCGGCGCTGGAGCGATGCCGGCGGGGGGTCGAGATGTGGCTTTCCGAGGGGCTCGAAAAGGCGATTGCCTGGACCAACCGCCGCGATCTTGACCCGGGCGGGGGCCGCCCTTAGCCTACGGGGCTTCGCATATTGAGCAGAACAAGAGGCAAATAAGCATGCACCCGTACGAGGGAATGTTCCTGGTCGACCCGACCCTTCACGCCGCAGACTCCGAGGCCGTCGAAACGACGGTGAAGAGCCTGTTGGAGAAGCACGGAGCTAAAATCCAAAAGTTCGAGCGTTGGGACGAGCGCAAGTTGGCCTTTGAGATCAAAGGCCACAAGCGCGGCGTCTACCTGCTCGTTTACTTCGAGATGCCCGGCGAGAACGTTGACGCGATGCGTCGCGAGACCCGCATCATCGAGACGATTCTCCGCCAGATGGTGATTCGCCTCGACGAGGACATCGACACCTACCTGGTGAAGAGCGCCGCCTACTACGAGACCATGAAGGTCGAGGCGGAAGCGCGCCGCAACCGTCGCGAAGAGCAGGATGGCTTCGGGGGGCGTGACGCGCCTCGCGCGCCGTACGGAAGTTCCGCCCCGGGCGGCGAGTACTAGGGGAACCGAGCGAAATGGCAATCAAGGAAAAGCGCGACAAGAAGTTCAAGCGCGTCAGCGCCCGCCGCTGCCGCTTCACGCGACTCGGCGTCGAGTTCGTCGACTGGAAAGACACGGGCACGCTGCAGCGGCTGTGCACGGGCCAAGGCAAGATCCTCGGCCGCAAGCGCTCGGGATCGTGCGCAGGTTTTCAGCGCCGCGTCTCGTTGGCGATCAAGCGCGCCCGCTACATGGGCCTGATGCCCTACGTCGGCAGCTAGGAGCAGGACGATGAAACGCCTCAAGCGCACTCTTCCTGTGCTCATGCTTCAGGACCAGGAACATCTCGGCCAGGTCGGCGAGGTCGTCGACGTGAAGCCGGGGTACGCCCGCAACTTCCTGCTGCCCGCGGGTATCGCCACGCTGCCGACTCCGGACGCCCTGCGTCAGGTCGAGCGGGCGAAGATCGCGGCCGCCAAGGAACGCGCCCGTCGCGCCGAGGAGCTCGCCGAGCTCGCGACGTCGCTCGAAAGTGTCAGCGTCACGCTCGAGGAGCGCGCCAGCGACGAGGGGCACCTCTTCGGTTCGGTCAGCGCCGCCTCGATCATCGAGGCGCTCGGCAAGCAGGGCGTGGAGTTGCACGAGAAGATGGTGGCCCTCGAAGAGCCCATCAAGGAACTCGGCATCTTCAACGTCCCGATCCGACTGGGCGGCGACGTCAGCGCCGAAATCCGGGTCTGGGTCGTCGAGCCGTCCGAAGAGTAGATCTTCCGCATTGCATGCGGCCTCCGCATCGCCGGCACATGGCGACGCGGAGGCCGCTTTTTTTTGTCGATTCGCGTTCCGCGAATCCGACGCGCACGCGCGGCTTTTGGAAGCATGCGCCGCGAGTTGTGCACCGAGTATTCACGATCTTCGTCCGTGGCGTGAATACAGTCGATCTGTCGTTTTCATTCGACTCGATCGACACTACCCTGTTGCGTCGACGCGTCGGGTGGTGACGCGGACACGGACTCCGACCCATCGAGTGGCGAGATATTCATGAGCACGAGCCAAGCCGCAATCCCCCGCATGCCGCCTCACAGCGAGGAGGCGGAAAAGTCTCTTCTGGGTGCCGTTTTGCTGGACGGAGACCGGCTGATCGAGGTCATGACGCTGGTGGAGCCGGAAGACTTCTACGTCACTGCGCACCAGAAGGTCTATGCCGCGTGCATCACTCTCTACGCATCGGGCAAGCGCGTCGACTCGACGCTGATCCTCGAGGAACTGCGGCGCACCGAAGACCTTGAGAAGGTCGGCGGGGAAGCATACCTGGCGCACCTGGCGGGGCTCGTCCCGTCGGCGGCCGGAGCCGAGGACTACGCACGCATCGTCTCCGACAAGGCGGTGTTGCGCGGGCTGATCCACACGTGCACGGAGATCCAGTCATCGGCCTACGCCGGGACGGTTCCCGGGGACGAGCTGCTGGACTGGGCGGAGGGGCAGGTCTTTGGTCTTAGCCGCGGTGCCGCGGATCAGCAGACGCACGGGATCGCGAGTGTGCTGACCGAGGCGTTCGAGGAGATCAACGCCCTGATGGCGGGCGATGGCGTCGGTTCGGGCATCCCGACCGGCTACTACGAACTCGACGAGCGCACGTCGGGCCTTGGCCGCGGCGACCTGGTGATCGTCGCCGGTCGCCCGTCCATGGGAAAGACGACGTTCTCGAACTGCCTCGTCGACCACATCGCCGTAGTCGAGAAGCTGCCGGTCGTCTACTTCAGTCTTGAGGTCAGCCGGCAGCACCTCGTGCGCAACATGCTGTGTTCCCGCGCGCGGGTCGAGCTCCAGCATGTGCGGCGCGGCACGCTCAGCAACGAGGAAGTCGAGAAGCTGACCCGCGCGGCCGGCGAACTGATGGAGTCGAACGTCTTCATCGACGACACGGCCGGCGCCAACATCCTCTCGATTCGGGCCAAGGCGCGGCGCATCAAGCAGCAGCACGGCCTCGGACTGGTGGTGGTGGACTACCTGCAGCTGATGGAGACGGGGCGCGGCGAGAACCGCCAGCAGGAGATCGCGCAGATCAGTCGTCAGCTCAAGGCGATGGCGCGCGAACTGGATGTGCCGGTGATCGCGATTTCGCAGCTCAACCGTAGCGTCGATAGTCGCGAGGACCGACGCCCGCGCATGAGCGACCTGCGCGAGTCGGGCGCGCTGGAGCAGGATGCGGACGTGATCATGTTCCTGTACCGCGAGTACCAGTACAAGCCGTCGGAAGAGAACCGCAACCAGGCCGAGTTGATCATCGCGAAACAGCGTAATGGCCCGACGGGCAACCTGCCGCTGCACTTCTTCGGCCACTTCATGCGGTTCGAGAATCCGACGCTGGGCGGGGAAGACGGCTTCTAGTACTTGTTTGGGGCCTTCGCCGCCCAGCGATCTTTGCTGGCCCATCCGCTGACGCGGATGGCGCGATGAGTCAGTAAGACGGATCGCGCGGACGACGGCTTCTCGTACTTGTTTGGGGCCTTCCCCGCCCAGCGATCTTTGCTGGCCCATCCGCTGACGCGGATGGCGCGATGAGTCAGTAAGACGGATCGCGCGGACGACGGCTTCTCGTACTTGTTTGGGGCCTTTCCCGCCCAGCGATCTTTGCTGGTCCAACGGCTGACGCCGTTGGCACGATGAGTCAGTAAGACGGATCGCCGGGAAGACGGCTTTTGAACGCCCGAGGGGTCTCCCGCCCCCCAAGGTCGGACTCGTGTTGCTGGCACATCCGCTGATGCGGATGTCGCTCTGAATCAGCAAGTGCCGAGCGGTTCACCGTTCACGGTCGAAGCGGGCGACTGCGCCGTGTGGAGTCGAGGCCTTCCCGGCGCCGGCTGCGACCGCCTACTGCCCACCGGAAACCGCCAACCCGCACGCCGGACGGGCTCGCACCTGCTTCCACAATCGGCCTTCCGCACGCCATCCAATCGAAGGCCCATTCTTGTAGCGCCCGCCGCTATAATCCCCGGCTTCCGTGCGGGTCTTTCGTCTTCTTCTCCTGCTGCTGCTCCTGGTACCGGCGCTCCCGGTCGGGGCTCAGGAACCGGCCCCGGCACCCGATGCCGCGCCCGCCGGGAAGAAGATCGTGGCGTCGATTCGCTTCGCCAGCAACCGCCGGTACAGCGACAAGTTCCTGCGCGAGCAGATCTCGACCAAGATTGGCGAGGCCTTCGATCCGGGGCTGCTGCGGCGCGACGAGCGACATCTGCAGGAGTTTTTCGCCCGCGTCATCGACATCGAGGTTCATGACGAGGAGGTGGACGGCAAAAAGACCGGCCGCGTCCACATCATCTTCCACGTGCTCGATCGGTCGGTGGTGGGGCGTGTCGAGTTCAAGGGACTCGCCCGCGTGAAGGAAGAGGATGTTCGCGACATCCTTTCCACGCGCCCGGGCCGGCCGCTGCTGGACTACGGACTGAAGCGCGACGCCGAACTGATCGCCCGCCTGCATCGCGAGAAGGGCTACCCGTTCGTCGAGGTCACGCCGAAGCGCAGGCCCACGGGCCGTCAGGATGTCGAGGACATCGTGTTCGACGTCGTCGCGGGCACGCGGACCAAGGTCCTCGAGGTCATTCTCGAGGGGGCCCATTCCATCAAGCGCCAGAAGCTGGCCAAGCTGCTGAAGAACAGCGACGCCTACCGGCGCCAGTTCCTGGGTCTCGGCAAGATCTTCAACCCGCAGTTCTTCGACGAGGCCCTGCTCGAGCAGGACCGGCGCCGGCTGGAGCTCTACTATCGCCAGGAAGGCTGGATGGACGCGCGCGTTGTCCTCGTTGACTTCCGGTTCGACGAGTCGAACTCGCTCGCCACGATCCACTTCCGCATCGACGAAGGGCGCCGCTATCGGATTCGGAAGTTCACCGTGGAGTACCAGCCCGGTGCGGAGCCGCTGGCGCCGGACCGCGAGTTCCTGTCCCCCGAGCGCCTTCAGGCACTCGCCACGTTCGAGTCCGGCTACGCCTATCGGATGGAGGACATCCAAAAGACGATGCGCGCCGTTCGCGAAAGACTGTGGTCGCGCGCATACGCGAAAAGCAACGTCAACATGGACGTCGAGCCGCGGCCGCTCGATCGGAGCGTGGACGTCAAGGTCGTCATTTCCGCCGGACCCAAGATCAAGTTGGGTCGCATCCGGATCATCGGCAACCGCTGGACGCGCGACAATGTCATCCGGCGCCAGTTCCGCGACGGTGCGCTGCCCGGCGACGAGCTCGACATCAAGGCGCTTCAGGCAGCGCGCACGCGGCTCATGCAGCTGCGCTACTTCAGCCTGGTTCGGTACGGCACCGGTACCAACGGCGACCCGTGGGGGCTCATCAAGAGCACCAACGACGACAAGCCCGAAGAGTACGACGTCGAGATGGAGCTGGAGGACACCGACACCCGCAATATCAGCTTCGGCGCGGGCGTGAGCACCGACGGCGGCATCTTCGGATTCGTCTCCGTCACGTGGCGCAACTTCGACATTCGCAAGGCCCCGACCGAGTGGTGGCGCATTCTCGACAAGAACGCGTTCCGCGGCGGTGGCCAGACGTTCACAATGTCGTTCGCGCCCGGCACGACATTCAGCAGCTTCGTTTTCGCGTTCTCGGATCCGATGCTGAACGACTCGCGCTGGTCGCTCGACATCGACCTCTCGCGTCGCTTGGCGGCGTTCAGTGAGTTCGATCAGCTGACCGATGGCATCTACGTCAAAATCGGGCGCTTCCTCGACCGGCGGTACCGTTGGCGCCTGTCGTTCGAGTGGGCCTTGCGCCAGGTGTCGTTGGACAACCCATCGCAGAACGCGCCGGTCAACATGCTGGACGAGCAGGGCCGGACGACGGAGAACTCGCTCGGCTTCCGGCTCAACTGGACGCGGCGGGACGAACGAGACCCATTCCTCAACGGCTACCGCAGCGGCATCGCGGCGTTCCTGAGCGGCGGACCACTGGGTGCCGAAGTCGATATCTGGAAGATCGAATGGTCAGGTGGGGTCGGTCTGCGCACTTTTAAGACCCGCTCCGGAGCGTGGCAGCGTGTGCGCCTCACCATGGGGCTCGACTGGGCCAGCGCGTTCGATGACACGCGGCAGGTCCCGATCTTCGACCGCTACTTCCTCGGTGGTCGAAACCTGCGGGGATTCGAGTTCCGCGAAGTCGGGCCCAAGAGCAACGGCAGTCCTACGGGTGGCGAGTTCCGCTGGACCGTCATCGCGCAGTACACGTATCCCTTGACGGACTTTGACACATCCGGTTTCGGGATCGACTTCCACGTGTTCCTCGACCAGGGCACGCTGCTCGACGATATCGGCGAGGTCAACTGGGACAACTGGCGAATCGCGGCTGGATTCGGCATCGGAATCCAGTTCGGCAGCCCCAATCAGCCGCCGCTGACAATCGACTTCGCCTGGCCGATCCGGAGCGTCGAAACGGACACGACCCAAATCATCTCGATCTCGTTCGAGCGGGCGTTTTGATCGCCGCTCCCCGGGATACCCGGAGCGGACGCTGTGAGTCCGTGGCCGGCACCCTATAATCTGCGGCCATCACCGTGAGCGATCGAGCGCAGCGAACCGTCGGCTCCGAAACGGAGCTCAAGGGCGTCGGCCTCCACACCGGCGAGGCGGTCACGTTGCGTTTACGCCCGGCCGACCCCGGGAACGGAGTGGTCTTCCGCCGCGTCGATCTGCCGGGGCAGCCCGAGATCCCCGCGCGGATTGAGTTCATGCACGACGCGCCGCGCCGCACGTGTCTCAAGGAGGGCGGTGCCGAGGTCCACACGGTGGAGCACCTGCTGTCGGCGCTATCCGCCGCGCAGGTGGATAACGTAGTCTGCGAACTCGATGGCGCGGAGCTGCCGGGAATGGACGGTTCGAGTCTTCTGTTCTTCGATGCCATCCTGGGTGCGAAGCCCAAGGAGCAAAAAGAATCGCAGGTTGTCCATACGCTGCGCTCGCCGATCCACGTGGCGGCCGACGGGTGGACGATTGTCGCGCTTCCGCATGACGAGGGGTTGCGCCTCACCTACACCCTCGACTTCGAGGAACCGCGCGCTATCCACGAGACGATGACGTTCGATCTTTCGGCGGACGCGTTCCGGAACGAGATCGCGCCGGCGCGCACGTTCGTGACGAGTGCCGAAATGCCGGCGCTGCGCGAAGCGGGCCTGGGCAAGGGCGCGACCGAGGACAATACCGTCCTGCTCACCGACGACGCCGAGTCCGACGTCGCGCGCATGCGTTTCCCCGATGAGTGCCTGCGCCACAAGGTGCTCGATCTCATCGGAGATCTTGCGCTCCTCGGGCGCCCCCTGAACGCGCATGTCATCGCGCAGCGCACGGGGCACGCCGCGAACCGCACGCTGGTTCGCAAGATCTCCGCCGAGATGCACAAGCAGGAGGAGCTGGGGCACGTACGTCACGCCAGTGGCCTCGGCATCGCCGAGATCATGCGCGTTCTCCCGCACCGCTACCCCATGCTGCTCGTGGATCGGGTCATCGAGATCGAGGGCTTCAAGCGCGCGGTTGGCATCAAGAATGTCTCCATCAACGAGCCGTTTTTTGTCGGGCACTACCCCGAGACGCCGATCATGCCCGCTGTCCTGACACTGGAGGCGCTGGCTCAGCTGGCAGGCATCCTGCTGCTGCGCAAGCTCGACTATGCCGGCAAGGTCGCCGTTTTCCTCGGGATGGACAATGTTCGCCTGCGCCACGCCGTAATGCCCGGCGACCAGCTGCGCCTGTCTGTCGAGACATTGCATCTCGGCCGCCGAGGAGGCAAGGTGCAGGGCCGAGCGCACATCCGCGACACGCTTGTCGCGGAGGCTGTTTTGAAGTTCATGTTGGTCGATTCGCCGAGCAACGTGGAGGACCAGGAGTTTTGAGCACCTCGAGCGTGCACAGCACCGCCGTCATCATGGACGGTGCCGTGGTCCATCCGACCGCGGACATCGGCCCGTACGCCGTGATCGGTCCGCGGGTTGTGGTCGGGCCCAACGTCAAGGTCTACGCGCACGGCGTGATCGACGGCGCGACGTCGATCGGCGAGGGCACGGTGCTGCACGCCCACTCCGTCGTGGGTGGGCCGCCGCAGGATCTCAAGTACCTCGGAAGCGACACACGTCTGCGCATCGGTTGCCGCAACATGGTCCGCGAGGGCGTGACGATCAACACCGGCACCGAGAAGGGTGGCGGCGAGACGGTCGTCGGTGACGACAACATCATCATGGCGAACGCGCACATCGCGCACGACTGCATCGTCGGGAACCGCTGCATTATCGCCAACAACGTCATGCTGGCCGGACACGTGGTGATTCAGGACGGCGTCAACCTGGCCGGCGGCGCCGGCGTGCACCACTTCGCCACCGTCGGCAGTTGCGCGTACGTCGGCGGCCTCTCCCGGATCGCGCGCGACGTCCCCCCGTACATGATCGTCGAGGGGCATCCCTCGCGCGTGCGCGGCGTCAACGTGATCGGGCTGCGGCGGACCGGGATGACCGAGGAGACGATCGCCGCGGTCAAGGCGGCGTACAAGCTCCTGTTCAAGTCCGACGAGCCGCAGTCGGACGCGATCAAGCGCGTGCAGACGGACTTCGCCGAAGTGCCCGCGGTGCTGGTGCTGGCAGAGTTCCTTGCGCGCAGCACGAACGGCCGACTGGGCCGCCAGGAAGAGGACGCCGATCGCGATCTGAGCCGAGGTGAGGGCCGCGGTGGCTAAGACGGTTCGCGTCGGAGTCGTTGGCGTCGGCCACTTCGGTCGGAACCATGCGCGCATCTACTCGCGCATGGCCGACACCGAACTCGCTGTCGTCGCCGATCTGGATGACGATCGCCGCGAGGCCATGTGCGACCAGTACGGTTGCATCGGCGTGCGCGACCACACGGAGATCAAGGACGTCGACGCGGTGAGCGTCGCCGTGCCGACCAGCCGCCACGCCGAAGTCGCCTGCCACTTTCTCGAGAAGGGAATTCCGGTTCTGGTCGAGAAGCCGCTCGCCGATTCGGTCGAGGCGGCTCGCCGCATCGTCGAGACTGCCCGCGCCCATGACACGTTCGTCGGGGTCGGCCACGTCGAGCGCTTCAACCCGGTCGTCGAGGCTGCCAGCAACCTCGGCATCGAACCGTTGTTCATCGAGTGCCATCGCCTCAACCCGTTCTCGTTCCGTGCGACGGACGTGGGCGTTGTACTCGATCTGATGATCCACGACCTCGATGTCATCCTGCATTTCGTGGGTTCGCGCGTCGAGCGGGTGGACGCTGTCGGCGTCGGCATCCTGAGCAAGCACGAAGACATCGCCAACGCCCGCCTGACCTTCGAGAACGGAGCTGTTGCCAACGTCACCGCCAGTCGCGTCGCGGTGCAGACGATGCGCAAGATCCGTGTCTTCTCGCGCGACAGCTACATCTCCTTGGACTACGAGCGCCGGGAGGGCGTGATCTATCGCAAGAGCCCGACATTGACCCTCGACGTGATCCAGAAGATCACCGAAGACCCGTCATCGCTTTCGGATCTGCGCGGCCAGGAGTCGGTGTTCGGCGAGCTCCTGCACCAGGAAACGCTGCCGCTCGAGGCGCGCGACGCGCTGGAGATGGAGCTGAACAACTTCGTCGAGGCCGTTCGGACCGATGGCAAGCCGGCGGTGACCGGGAACCACGGCCTCGAGGTCGTGCGAATCGCGCACGCCATTCTCGAGAAAATCGAGAGTTCGCGCGCCGCCGCAGGGCAATGATCGCGTTCGACGACACGCTCGTCGCCCACTACGGCGGGCCGCGGGGGGCGACCCTCAGCCTGGCCGAGCCCGGTGGCTCGTTCCGCGCGGTCGTGGAGTTCGGGCTCGACCCGAAAGCGCAGGCGGCTGCGCAACGTCGGCTGCTGCTCACGGACGAGCACCTCTTTGTTCTCGAGCCGCGCGAGGGCGTGCTGTTCGCTGACGATCTGCGGGTGCGTCGCTTCGATCGCGAGGGCCGGGAACTCGATGTGGTGGAGGGGCGCGGGGAGGAGGGGCGCGCGCAGTTGGCGCTCCTGGCGTTCCAGCCGGACGCCGACTCGCGGATGACGCTGACGTGTTTCGGTGTCGATCCGGAAACCGGAGGTCCGCTTCGTTGGTCCGGGGAGGTCGATCCGCAGCGCTCGACGCGGCCGTGGTCGTGGCGAAGCAGCCCGGAATGGGTGGGCGATGACCTCTATCTGCCCGTCCGTGGCGCACGGCTTTTCCGCGTACGGTCCGGCGAGATCGAACGGCTTGCGGTTCACACCAGGCAGGTTCAGGTGGTCCACGGCCGCCTGTTCGCTCTGACCGGAAAGAATGGGGACGCCGCGATCTGGGCGGACGGGGCGCATCGGGTCGTCTGCAAGGGGCCGCTGTTGCCCATGGGACGCGGGTTCGCGGGCGCGTTCCTCGCACCGCGGCCGGGCGGCGGATTCGTGGTGCTGCGGGCCGACGGGGGCGCATTGCCGGGCCTGGACGGGCCCCCCGGACGGTTGCCTCCGGGCCTCTACTCCGGATTCGCCTTCGGTCCGGCCGGCGTGTTCGGTGTCGAGGAAGCGAACGGCCCTCGAATGGTCCGCGCAGAGCTTTGACACGCCCAATCGGCCCGTTTACCTTGATCGATTCGATTCTGCCCGCGAACCGGCTGCGGGGAGGGTAATCGGCCGGGGTAGGCCGATTGCTGGATGAAGCCGGTCGGAGATTTTTGTGTCCATCGTTCAGGTCAAGGAGCTTCTCGACGCTGGCGTCCAGTTCGGCCATATGGCATCGGTCTGGAACCCGCGCATGGAGCCCTTCATTTACGGCAAGCGGAACGGCATCCACATCATTGATTTGAAGGGTACCGTCCGTGGTCTGATCCGCAGTTACAACTTCCTGCAGCGGTTGTGCGGAGACGGAAAGAGCGTTCTTTTCGTTGGGACCAAGCGGCAGGCCCGCAATGCAGTCATTTCGGAAGCGCGGCGCAGCGGGCAGCCTTTCGTTTCCGAGCGCTGGTTGGGCGGAATGCTCACCAACTTCTACACGATTCGTCAGCGGCTCAAGCGGCTTGCCGAACTCGAGGAGAAGGAAGCGCAGGGCGCGTCGGCGTTCGTGACCAAGCGCGAGATGTCGCGTGCGGTGCGCGAGCGGCGCAAGATTCAGAAGAACCTCGACGGCGTGCGAACGATGGAGACCCTCCCGGGCGCTCTGATCGTGATCGACCCCGTCATCGAACACATCGCCGTGGCCGAGGCCAACAAGCTCGGCATTCCGGTGATCGCACTGCTCGATACCGACTGCGACCCGACCAAGATCGAGATCCCGATTCCCGGGAACGACGATGCGATGCGCGCGATCCAGATCGTGCTGTCGCGCCTGTCCGACGCCGTCCTCAAGGGCGTCCAGGACTGGAAGGTCAAGGAGGCCATCATCCGCAAGCAGGAGGATGACCGCCGTCGCGCCGAGGAGAAGCGCAGGGACGAGATCCGCAACCGCCAGCGTGCGGAGGCGGCGGCCCGCAAGCGTCGCGATGATTCGGAGCGCAAGGCGCGCGAACAGGCGGCCAAGGATGCTCCCGCCCCCGGCGAAGAGCCCAAGAAGGATGATGCGAAGGACGCCGGCGATGCGGCCGGCGCGAAGGGATAGTTCGATGTCCATTGATGCCAAGACGGTGGGTGAGCTCCGCAAGCGGACCGGCCTGCCGATGATGAAATGCAAAAAGGCCCTGCAGGAGGCGGGCGGAGACCTTGAGGTCGCCGCCGACAACCTCCGCAAGCAGGGCGTAAAGGCCTCCGAGAAGGTCGCCGCGCGCGAGCTCAAGGAGGGACTGGTCTTCGTCCATCGCGAAGGCAACGGCGCTTGCGCCGTGTCGCTGATGTGCCAGACCGACTTTGTCGCGAAGTCGGAGGACGTCGTCGCGTTCGGCAAGCAGCTCGCACAGGAGCTGTACACCCGCGCGCCGTCGGACACGGGTACCGGCGATCAGCTCGATGATTTCGAGATCAACGGAACCACCGTCAAGAAGACCTACGACGACTTCGCCCTGAAGATGGGCGAGAACATCAAGGTTGGCGAGTGGGCCCGCTTCGTCCCGGAGACGGGTGCGGTGGCGATCTACGAGCATCACAACGGTCGCATCGCAGCCGTCGTCGAGTTCGAGGGCAAGGGCCTGGGCGACGCCGAGGCCGTCATGGAGCTGGGCAAGCATCTCGGCATGCAGCTCTCGTTCCACAAGGACGTCAAGGCGCTGACGCGTGACGAACTGGACGCGGAGTGGGTCGCCAAGGAGCGCGAGATTTTCATCGCGCAGGCGGAGAACATGCCCGAGGACAAGCGGGCCATGATCGCCGAGGGCAAGCTCAACAAGCGTCTCAAGGACGTCGTGCTGCTCGAAATGCCGTTCATCATGAACGATAAGGTGAGCGTGCAGGACCAGGTTGCCGCGATCGCGAAGGATGCGGGCGTGGAGATGAGCCTGAAGCGGTTCGCACGGATCGGCGCTGGCGCTTAAGCGCGTCTTTGGCCCATCGAGTCTTTGACCCATCGAGTCTTTGACCCATCCGCTGACGCGGATGGCGCTATGAGTTGGGTGCGATGAGTCGGCAAGACGAACTGAGTGACAGACCTCTGAAGTAAGTTCAGCAATATGGATTACGACACGATTCTGCTCGAGGCCTCCGAGAAGATGGACCACTGCGTGGAACACTTCCAAGGGGAGTTGCGTGGACTGCGTTCGGGGCGTGCGTCCCCGGCGCTCGTGGACTCCATCAAGGTGGAGTACTACGGCAGCGCGACCCCGCTCGGTCAGATGGCGCAGATCTCCGTCCCGGAGCCGCGCCAGATTGTCATCAAGCCGTTCGATGCTTCGCAGATTCCGGAAGTCGTCAAGGCCATCCAGGCCAGCGACCTCGGCATCAACCCGAACGCCGACGGCAAGATCCTGCGCCTGAACATTCCGCCGCTGTCCGAGGAGCGTCGCAAGAAGCTCGTCGGTCTGGTGAAGGAGAAGGGCGAGGCCGCCAAGATCGCCATCCGCAACGTGCGCCGCGATGCGAACAAGCACGCGGATCAGTCGCAGAAGGACAGCGTGCTGACCGAGGACGACTGCAAGGGTCTCAAGGAAGAGATCCAGGAGCAGACCAAGGAGCACGAAGGCACGGTCGACGGCCTGTTGAAGAACAAGGTCGAGGAGTTGTTAGAGGTCTAGCGGGTTTCTGCCTCATCCGCTGACGCGGATGACGGTATGAGTCAGCATGACGAGTCGCCGCTGACGCGGATGACGGGCGTTGTTTCTGGCCCATCGCCTGACGGCGATGGAGCTATGTCAGCAAGAAGAATTCAGGGGCGCCGGCCGGAAGGTCGGCGCCCTTTTTTCGTGCCTGCTCAGCCGATGGGCAGGAACGGGATCGCGAAGGCGAACGCCGGCACGGACCAGAGAATCTTCTTCGCGTAGGGCAGGTGGCTGAACCAGATCCCGATCAGGGCGACGATGGCAAACGGAAGCGGAAGGAGTGCGGTTATGTCAGACGCTTGGCCGCCAAATTGACGCGCGCAGAGTCCGAGCGCGAGCGCGGCGAAGGCAGCGGCGAGCAGAATCTCGCTCCACGAGGATTCGCGGCGGGGAGGTCTCCGGTCACGAAGCCGGCGTTTGCGCAGAAGGATGTTCAGACGACGGCCGCCTTTGCGCACCCGATGCGGTCGATCGACGGTGGGGGACGCCTGTCGAAGACTGCGGAAGCTTTTCGCGGTGCTGAATCGGATGCCGTACATGGAGTCCACTACCGGCGCCCGCGCGTCGCTATTCGGCTACGGGACGAAAGCGAGAAGCCAGGCGAAGAGCGGCACCGACCACACGATCTTCTTCACGGTCGTAAGGCGTCCGGTCCAGACCCCGAACAGCGCTACACAGGCGAAGGGCACGACGAGGTAGACGCGGCCGTGCACGACGTGCGGTCCAGCGATCGCGCTGGAGTACCCGGCGATAGTTCGAGTTGGATCGTGCCCGCAGCCTCGGGCCGCGCCACCCCGATTCAGGCTGAACGGGCCGCCCGTGATTCGGCGGCCGCGTGGCCATTCGGAGGTTTTTCATGCGCGGGTGTTCCATCGCAGACCATGGATCTACCGCGTCCGAATCTGGGATATTCGGCTCCTCGCCCCGATTGGTAGAATCCGCATAACCAGCCGGGGGCTTAGCTCAGTTGGTAGAGCATCGGACTTTTAATCCGCTGGTCGTGGGTTCGAGTCCCTCAGCCCCTACGAATATTGGAGGGCTTCCCTTGTGGAAGCCCTCCTCTCATTTGTCGAGAGCGGACGTCGTGAGGGACTCAAACCCACGACCAGCCTGGGGGCCGGAATCCGTCGGCGCAGCCGCCGGGATTCCGGTGGGGGGCTGTGCCCCCCACACAAGCTGCGTGCAATCCACGGATTG
>Ga0070729_10001710_pt1 | contig 31947 bp, 23 predicted proteins | sample tdDd472_FD_66725 | JGI IMG/M metagenome (GOLD analysis project Ga0070729, IMG submission 66725) | Marine sediment microbial communities from the Atlantic coast under amendment with organic carbon and nitrate - tdDd47.2 | ecosystem: Environmental > Aquatic > Marine > Coastal > Sediment | place...
GAACACCGCGCCCCAGAGGTTCTCGCTCAGGTTCCGAAGATACCCCGGGTCCTTCAGGGCCGCCAATCCCAGCTCCGCCGAGACCGGGGCCAGGGCGTTGAGCCGCGGCCCCAGGTAGAAGGTCCCGAAGAAGATACCGACGACGGTGATGATCCACTTGCCAATCACCCAGCGATGCCGGGTGAAGCCCCACTTGGTGAAGATGCCGAAGGCCACGCCGGTGACCATGGCGCCCATGGCGCCGGTGACCACGACCAGGTCGTCGATGACGCGCTTGGCCGTGTCCAGGCCGTGCAGCATCTCGCCGCTCTTGGCCTCGGGGATGGTGTTCAGCAGAATCAGGCTCACGCCTCCGGCCAGCCACATGGCGACAAAGACTAGGTGCACGGCCTTCAGCCACTTGCGGCCCCGCAGGCCCAGGGCGGCGTTTTTCCGGTCCGAATCACTCACATCAGCATCTCAATCGTTCCAGGCCAGGTAGAGGCGGCGCAGCATCCAGACCAGGGTCCCGATGCCCACGACCAGTAACACCACGAACAGCGCCAGGTTCAGCACCTGGGTCTGCACCTCGAAGGCCTCGGGGCGGTACCACTCGATGAGACTGCCCCGCCGCACGATATCCCGCAGGCTGATCATCGTCAGCATCTGCACCAGGGTGAACGCCGTCAACGGCATCAGCCTGGCCGGCGTGGTGGCGCGTTTCATGCGCCAGGCCAGCACGATCATCACCACCGCCAGTACGAGTCCGATCATGAGCAGCCCCGTGGCCATGGCGTCGCCTCCCATGAAGAGGCGGCGCACCGGCCGGTCCACGGCCATGAAGTACCACAGGCCGACCAGCGAGTTGGCCAGGGTGAACCAGGTGAAGGCGCTCAGGCCGCTGGTCTGCATGAGCCCGCCGCTGGGGTCGCGACGCACCAGGCGGATGCGTCCCCACCAGGCCAGCATCAGGCCCGCGATGGCCACCGCCCCGAGGACCATGTGCACGTACCGCGGCGCCAGCATGGCGTGGCCCACGCTGAGGTGCAGGCCGCGGGCGTCGGCGAAGTACAGGGTGCTCCACTGCCTGACCTGCAGCATCAGGTTGGTGTTGTTGGAGAACATGAATCCGATCCACAGGAACCCCAGGGCCGTCAATACCAGCAGCGGCAACCGGGCGCTCCCCAGCCGGGGGCCCTTGAAGGACTGCAGATAGGTACCGTAGTAGGCCGCGATCAACACGATGATGATCGAGAACCAGCTCCAACCCATGAGCACGCTGCTGGTGAAGAAGTACTGGCCCATCAGCACCTGCAGGAACAGCAGGGGCGCCACGCCCAGGGTCACGGTGGTCGCCACCAGCGAGGGCGTGGTGCGGGCCAGGGTGTCGGCCAGCGCGCTGCGCGGATCGTCCGTGCCGGTGGCCCGCAGGCGGTGCCACACCGTCAGCAGGATGCCGCCGAGCATGGCGTTCATGGCCAGCACGTGCAGCAGCCAGGTCAGCTGCAGCAGCAGTTGCAACAGGATCGCCGGCGCGGGCAAAGGCAGCACATCGGGGACCGGCAGGATGACATGCTCGTTCATGACTCACTCCCTTCGACGGCTTCCGCTTCCTCGGCGATCTTGCCCAGCAACTCCAGGTAGCCGATCAGCAGCTTGCGTTGCTCGTCGCTACCGAAGTAGCCCGGCATCTCGTCGGCGAGGTCGCCGGCCTCGTCCAGGAACTCGTCGATCTCCTCGGCGGACATGCCGGTGAACGAATCGGCCAGGCTGCGGTACCCGTTCACGGTGTGGCACAGGCCGCAGGACAGGGCGAATGCCGCCTGCCCGCCCACGAGCGGATCATCGGGCAAGGGAGGCGCGGTCGCCGGTTTCTGGGTCATCAGATAGGCGGTCAGCGCCGCGTTCTCAGCCTCGGTGCCGTACCACGGAGGCATCAGCGCCCGCAGGTGCTCGAGGCGCGGCACCAGGCTGGTCACGGTCTCCTCGTTCCAGTGGCTCAGGAAGGGGCGCAGCCCGTTGTAGCCGTCCATGGTGTGGCAGGGCTGGCACCAGGCCAGGTACAGGTCTCGGCCCAGCCGCACCGGATCATCGGCCGCGGCCCGCGATATCCACAGGGTGCCGGCTGCCATGCCGTTCTCGGCGTACCAGTCCTGCTGGTCGACCCGCATGCCGGTGCTGTAGAGGTAGCCGTCGATGGTGTAGGGCTTGCGGCCCGCCTCGCGCAGCCACTCGCCGGCGCCCATGGTGCCCAGGCCCACGATCAGCAGCACTGCGGCCGAAAAGCGGGTCCAGCCCCGGGGCAGAATCAGCGGGGCCAACGCCACGAGGAAGGTGGCGATCAATCCGACCTTGAAGAACCCGGCCACCCGCGGCAAGACCGGGATGGCGCCCAGCAGGGCCTCGTTCTCGTCCCAGACCCCGATCTGGCTGCGATACCAGCCGGCGCAGAGCATCACGCCGACAACAGGTACGATGGCCCAGCCCGCGTTCCAGCGGGTGACCCGCCAGCGGAAGGGGCTGCGACCCAGACCCGCGGCGGTCAGCAGGGTGAACATGCCGGCGATGGCCAGGGCGCCGAAGGTGCGCACCGCCAGCGACGGCCAGTAGGTGGGGTTGAAGAATCCGGTCCAGAAGTCGTGGTTCTCCAGCCAGCCCCCTGGAGTGAGCATGAAGGTGATGATCCCGTTGATGATGATCATGCTGAGCCAGGCGGCGATGAAGTAGATCCAGCCCACGGCGAGGTGGGTCTTGCGGTCGAGGCGTTCCCAGCCGTAGTAGTAGACGATGGCCGCGGCGATCTCCACGAAGAACGCCACCCATTCCATGGCCCAACCCCACACGTAGCCGTGGATCAGGGCGCTGACCGCCTGGGGCGAAACCAGGGCGATGGTCACCCAGATGCCCACCCCGCTGATGGCGCCGAACACCAGGGTCAGCAGCATGAAGAACCGGCTGTGACGCTTCACGAAGTCGCGCAGCTCCGTGTCCCCGGTGCGATAGGCCCGCATCTCGGTGATCACGAGCCACAATCCACCGCCGATGGCAAAGTGGGAAACGAACACGTGCAGGATCGAAACCATCGCGATCAGCACGCCGCCGCCCATGGGCAGTTCCCAGACCGGAAAGTTCACTGGCAGCCTCCTTGGCAGGGGATCCTCATTCAGGACGAAGGTACCGTCAGGCAGTGATTTCGGTCAAGGTAAAAGGTTGCTGTGAAAAGAGTTAATGCATAGGCGTGGAGTCGGATTAGTGCGGGGTGGCAACGTCCGATATGGCAAGGGGTTGGTGACTCGGGATCTGCGGTTGGATGGTGTGCGGTGACCAAAAAAACGAGGGGACCATCCGGTCCCCTCGATCTCAACGCTGATCTCGATCGGTCAACGACGCGGCCGTCTCAAGCCGTCTGAAACGAAGCCGCAATCCGCTGCTCGTTCAGTCCGACCCAGAAAGCCTCCACCCCGTCCAGCATCTCGCGGCCGCCTTTGAGGAACTTGCCCTCATCGAAGCCGGCGGTGAAGAAGGCCTCTTCCAGCTCGTCCATGACGTGGCCGGCGTGCTGCTCTTCGATGCGGTCATGCCAGGTGAAGAAGGCCAAAGGCAGGCTGGGCTCCTCGCGTTTTTTGAAGGCCTCGAGGCCGGCCACGAGCTGCTTCCAGAAGCCGGCGGCGGCCCAGTTCTCCACGGCGAAGCTGGCGCCCTCGGCGACGCTGGGGTCTTCGTTGCCGTAGATGACCGAAAGCTGGTCGCAGAAGAAGATCGTCGCGGGGGTGCCGTGGCGGCGCTTGCCCATGTCGTTGAAGCCCAAATCCAGGACCTCGCCCATGCGCAGCAGCCACTCGAAGTGGGCGGCCTTGAAGCGGAAAGTGCCGCCGTCGACGGTGCCCTCGATGGAGACGATCTCGGGATCGCCCTCGCGGTCGGCGTCCTCGACTTCGCCCATGTTGGAACCCGGCTTGTTGAAGATCACGCCCATCTCGTTGGCCAGGATCTCCTTCGAGGCGCGCATGCCCTCGAGACTGCCGGCATTGATGGTCTTGAGCAGCTGGGCGATGAGAAAGAGGTTCGAAAAGACCGAGAACTGCACGATGAAGTGACTCACGTTCTCCCGGCTGACGTCGCCCTGAGCGAACCACTCACAGTACTGATTGTCCGTGATCACCGAGTGGGTCATCAGCTCCTGGTTGCAGTTCTCGACGAAGGCGGCGAAACGCTCGCCATCCTGGCTGCTGATCTCACCGGACGCCACTCGGTTGTTAAAGCTTTCGGATACTTTGAGTTGCATAGATTGCCTCCCGCGCCTGTTACCCCGCAACAGGGCCCCGTAGGCCCCGCATCTTGTCCGTTTGTTAAAATCAGGATAATCTAATTCTGGATTATCCGCACGGGGTGGGGTTGCCCCGGCCCCAAAACGTGGTTAACAATGCATGGACAAACACGATTCGGGGATGTTGATAATCCAACCCAAAAATCCAACCCCGCGATCCGGAATCAGGTGTTTTTCCATGAACACACAGGGTTTTTAGCGAGAACACAGAGGGAGAGGCCCCATGTCCCAGGGTTTGAAGCGTATTCATCATCTGGAGCTGGTCGTCGGCAACGCCAAGCAGGCCGCCTATTTCTATCATCGGGCCTTCGGCTTCGATCACATCGCCTACAGCGGACCCGAGACGGGTAATAGCAAGCGAGTCTCCTATGTGCTGCGGCAGGGCGACATCTGGTTCATGATCACCACGCCCTTGCGCCACGACGACCCGCTGACCTCGTGGCTGAGTCTGCACGGTGACGGGGTGCGCGACATCTCCTTCGAGGTCGACGACGCCGCCGCGGTCCACGCCGAAGCCGTCGCCGGCGGCGCCCGCAGCCACGATGCGCCTTTCACCTGGAGCGACGATACCGGCGCGGTGCAGAAGGCCAGCATCAATGCCTACGGAGAGGTGCTGCATTCTTTCATCCAGCGGGACGGCTTCGGCGGTTTTCTACCCGGCTTCGAAATTCGCGAGATCAAGGGACGCAACACGGGCCTGACCTGTGTCGACCACGTGGTGGGCAACGTGGAGGACCGGCAGATGGACCGCTGGGTGCGCTTCTACGGCGACACCCTGGGCCTCGAGCGTTTCGTGTCCTACGACGACAAGGATATCTCCACCGAGTACACGGCGCTGCGCAGCACCGTGGTCGCCTCGCCGGACCGGGTCATCAAGTTCCCCATCAACGAGCCAGCCGATGGTCTGAAGCCCAGCCAGATCCAGGAGTACATCGACGCCAACCTGACCGCCGGCGTCCAGCACATCGCCCTGAAGACCGACGACATCCTGGCCTCCATCGCCGCGTTGCGAGAGAACGGCGTCGAGTTCCTGCCCGTGCCCGAGGGGTATTACGACACGGTCTGGGACCGGGTGGGGGATATCGCCGAGGACCGGGAGCGGATCAAGGATCTGCGGATTCTCGTGGACAAGGACGAGAAGGGATACCTGCTGCAGCTGTTCACCCGGCCGCTGCAGGACCGGCCGACCCTGTTCATCGAGATCATCCAGCGCGCCGGTTGCGAGAGCTTCGGCAAGGGCAACTTCAAGGCTCTGTTCGAGACCATCGAGCAGGAGCAGGCCAAGCGCGGAAACCTGTAGCCGTTCCGGTCCCCGAAAGGTCGACACATGCCGTTCTACACGAAACTGGGCAGGATCCCGGCCAAGCGCCACACCGCCTTCCGCAAGGACGACGGCTCCATCTACTACGAGCACCTGATGGGCAACCTGGGGTTCACGGGCTTGCAGTCGCTGCTGTACACCGTGCGCCGCCCCACGAGCTTGAAGTCCGTGGAAGTGGCCTGGACCACGCCCCTGGAAGCGGAGACCGAGCCCTCGCTGCGCATGCGGCACCTGCGCTCCCATCGTCTGGAGACCGCCGGCGGCAGCCCGGTGAAAGATCGGGCGCCATTGCTGTTCAACAACGACGTGGCCCTGTCCCTGTCGCGGCCCACGGCGGCCGACGACTTCTTCTACCGCAACGCCCGGGCCGACGAGGTGCTGTACGTGACCCGGGGCTCGGGGGTGCTCGAATCCCAGTTCGGCAACCTGAACTACCGCCAGGGCGACTACTTGGTGATCCCCCGGGGGATCCTGCACCGGCTCGTACCCGGCGGCGGCGAGCAGATCCATCTGGTCATCGAGAGCCGCGGCTACATCCGAACTCCCAAACGTTACCGCAGCGCCCACGGCCAGCTGCTGGAGCATAGTCCGTACTGCGAGCGGGACATCCGCAGCCCCGAAGAGCTGGTGGTTCACGACCAGACCGGCGACTTCGAGATCATCACCCGGGTGGGAGAGACCTGCCACCGGCTGGTGATGGACCACCATCCCTTTGACACGGTGGGCTGGGACGGCTGCTACTACCCGTGGGCCTTCAGCATCCACGACTTCGAGCCCATCGTGGGCCGGTTGCACCAGCCGCCGCCGGTGCACCAGACCTTCGAGGCCGATGGTTTCGTGCTCTGCTCCTTCGTGCCGCGCCTTTACGATTTCCATCCCGAGGCGGTGCCGGCTCCTTACAATCATTCCAACGTCATGACCGATGAGGTACTGTACTACTGCAACGACGAGTTCATGAGCCGCAAGGACATCGAACTCGGGTCGGTCACGCTGCATCCGGACGGGTTGCCTCACGGGCCCCAGCCCGGGCGCACCGAGGACTCCATCGGCGCCAAGGACACGAACGAACTGGCCGTGATGGTCGACACCTTTGCGCCCCTGCACGTGGCTCGCGCCGCGGCCGCCTGCGAGGACAGTAGTTACGGGGATTCCTGGCTGGAAGGAGACTCGTCATGAGTCGGGCCTTGCATGCGCTGATGACCGGGTTGGTGGACTACGCCGGTCTATTCCCCCCCGCCGGATTGGATATGACCACGGCCGTGGATAACTACGCACGCTACCGGACCCAGGCCGAGTCCTGGATGCTGGGCCGGTTCATCGTGCCGGCAGGCCGGCTGGACACGGCGGCGGCGGCCTGCGCCGAGTACTTGAGCTCCGGCGATTGCTGGGGTTTTTCGGTGCTGCTGGGATCTCGCGAGAATCCCGCCGAGTCGCTGGACCTGATACCCGGCGACGGCCGGGCGGTGGCCGCCTTCGAGAGCGAGCTCGAGTCCCGGGCCCGGGTCGAGGTCCTGGAGACCGCGCTTCCGGCCGACGTCTCGGGCGATGCCCTGGCCGAGTTCCTGGATCGGCTGAAGGACGCGCTGGTGACCGCGCACCTGGATCAGCGGGAACTCTTCCTGGAGTTGCCGGCCGCCGGAGATGATGTCGTGGCCGTGGCCGCCATCGCCGAGCTGTCGGCTTCCAGCGCCGGTACCGGCCGTCCCTTCCCGCGCATCGGCGTCAAGTTGCGCTGCGGCGGACTGACTCCCGAAGCCTTTCCCAGCTGCGCCCGGGTGGCCCGGGTCGTGGCCGCGTGCCGCGACCACCAGGTGGCCCTGAAGTGCACCGCCGGGCTCCATCATCCGGTGCGCTGTCAGGCCAGCGAACCCGAGGTGATGATGCACGGTTTTTTGAACGTCTTCGGCGCCGGTCTGCTGGCCCACGCCCTGAAATTGGAGGAGGGCGAACTGGAACGCTGCGTGGCCGAAACCGAGGCCGACGCCTTCACCCTGCGCGGGGGATCCTTCGGCTGGCGCGACCACCTGGTCGATGCCGCCACCACTCGCCAGCTGCGCAGCCGCTTTCTCTGCGGATTCGGCAGCTGTTCGTTCAAGGAACCCCGGGAAGACCTGTTCAATCTCGGCCTGCTGTAATCGACCGGGACACCCGATCTGATCAACAAGGAGCATCCCAGACCATGACGCCGAATTCTGCCGCCAGTTCCGATCCCACCTGCGACCCCGGTCGCCGATCCTTCGTCCCGGTGGACGCCGAGTCTCACTTCCCGCTGCAGAACCTGCCGTACGGCGTGTTCTCCAGCCCGGACCAGCCGGCACCCCGGGTGGGCACCCGAATCGGTGACCAGATCGTGGACCTGGCCGCCCTTCACGAAGCCGGTCTGTTCGATAGCGCCGAGCTGCCCGCCGGCGTGTTCGCCGCTCCGGTGCTCAACCCCTTCATGGCCCTGCCTGCGGCCCGGCGCAGTGCTTTGCGCCGGCTGGTGCACGGGTTGCTGGACGAGAACGAACCCCAGCTGAGGGATGACGCCGATCTACGCGCCCGCTGCCTGGTCCCGGCCGACACCGCGACCATGCATTTGCCGGTGGCCATCGGCGATTACACCGACTTCTACTCTTCCCGGGAACACGCCACCAACGTGGGGATCATGTTCCGCGGCAAGGACAACGCCCTGATGCCCAACTGGCTGCATCTGCCGGTGGGCTACCACGGCCGGGCCAGCTCCATCGTGGTCTCCGGCACCGATGTGGTCCGGCCCAGCGGTCAGATCCTGCCGCCGGACGCCGAGACGCCGGTCTTCGGGCCCTGCCGCCTGATGGACTTCGAGCTGGAAATGGGCTTCTTCATCGGCGCCGGCAACCCCCAGGGTGAGCCCGTGCTCGTGGACGAGGCGGATGAGCGCATCTTCGGCCTGGTGCTGGTCAACGACTGGTCGGCCCGGGACATCCAGAAATGGGAGTATCAGCCTCTGGGCCCGTTCAACGCCAAGAATTTCAGCACCAGCATCGCTCCCTGGGTGGTGCCCCTGGAAGCGCTGGCGCCCTTCGTCTGCGCAGCGCCGGAACAGGACCCGGAGCCGTTGCCCTACCTGCAGCAGCAGCAACGGCAGACCTACGACATCAACCTGGAAGTCCATATCCAGGCCGAGAATGACCGTGAGGGCTTGCGGGTCTGCGCCAGCAACTTCAAGCACCTGTACTGGACCATGGCCCAGCAACTGGCCCACCACACGGTCACCGGTTGCAACCTGAACACCGGTGACATGCTGGCCTCGGGCACCATCAGCGGCCCGGACAAGGGCAGCTACGGCTCCATGCTGGAAATCTCCTGGCGGGGCACCGAGCCGGTGACCTTGCCCGGCGGCGAACAGCGCCGTTTCATCAACGACGGGGACACCGTGACCATGAGCGCCTGGTGCCAGGGCGACGGCTACCGGGTGGGCTTTGGCGAGGTGACGGGCCGGATCCTGCCGGCGCGGAGCACGTCGTGACCGACGCCATCGGCGATATCCTCTGGCGACCGTCCCCGGAGCGTATCAACGAAGCTCTGGTAACCCGGTTCAGGCAGCGGGTCGCCGAGGATCTGAATCTGGAGCTGGGCGACTACGATGCGCTCTACGCCTGGTCCGTGGCCGATCCTGCGTCTTTCTGGCGAGCCCTGTGGCGTTGGGCGGATATCGTCGGGGACGGCCCGGGCGAGACGACGCTGATCGATGGACAGCTCATGCCCGGTGCCCGCTGGTTTCCCGAAGCGAAGCTGAACTACGCCGAGAATCTGTTGCAGGGGGCGGACGACGATCTGGCCCTCGTCTTTCGCGGTGAGGAGGGACGCGCCGACCAGTGGACCTACGGCCGCCTGCGGGCCGAGGTGTCTCGCCTGGCCGGGGCCCTGGCCGCCGATGGCGTGGGGATGGGGGATCGGGTGGCCGGTTTCCTGCCCAACCTGCCCGAGACCGTCGCAGCCATGCTGGCGACCGCCAGCCTGGGGGCCGTGTGGTCCAGCTGCTCGCCGGACTTCGGGGTCCAGGGCGTCTTCGACCGCTTCAGCCAGATCGAGCCCACGGTTCTGTTCACCGCCGATGGTTACCTGTACGGCGGCAAGGCCCACGAATCCCTGACCACCGCACGGCGTTTGTTGCAGGAGCTGTCTTCGGTACGCCGCGTGGTGGCTCTGCCCTTCCTGGACGCCGATCAGCCGGCACCCGAGGGCATGACTCCCTGGAGCGAGTACGGCCGGGACGAGCCGGCCGCGCCCCTGGTCTTCGCCCGTGTGCCCTTCGCTCATCCCCTGTTCATCATGTTCTCCTCCGGCACCACGGGCCTGCCCAAGTGCATGGTTCACTCGGTGGGAGGCACGCTGCTGCAACACGTGAAGGAGCACCGACTGCACTGCGACCTGGGGCCCGGCGACCGACTCTTCTACTTCACGACCTGCGGCTGGATGATGTGGAACTGGCTGGTCAGCGGTCTGGCGTCCGGAGCTGCGGTGATGCTCTACGATGGTCATCCCCTGCAGCCGGAACCGGTGTTGTGGGACTACGCCGCCGATAGCGGCATCACCCATTTCGGCACCAGCGCCCGCTACCTGGCCGCCTGCCACAAGGCGGGATTGCAACCCGGCGTGACCCACGACCTGGCCGGCCTGCGCGCGGTCATGTCCACCGGTTCGCCCCTGGCGCCGGACACCTTTGACTACGTTTATCGCGAGATCAAGTCGGACCTCTGCCTGAGTTCCATCTCCGGCGGCACCGACATCCTGTCCTGCTTCGCCCTGGGCAGTCCGGTCTTGCCGGTTCGGCGCGGCGAGCTGCAGTGCCGCGGTCTGGGCATGGCGGTCGAGGTCTTCGACGACGAGGGACGGGCCGTGACCGGCCGCAAGGGCGAGCTGGTCTGCACGGCGCCCTTTCCCTCGATGCCGGTTGAGTTCTGGAACGATCCCGACGGGCAGCGCTACCACCGGGCCTACTTCGACCGCTTCGAGAACATCTGGTGCCACGGTGATTTCGCCGAGTTGACACCCGGCGGCGGTATGATCATTCACGGGCGGTCCGACACGGTGCTCAATCCCGGGGGCGTGCGCATCGGCACGGCCGAGATTTATCGCATCGTCGAGCGCTTCGACACGGTGAGCGAAGGTCTGGTCGTGGGCAAGCAATCCGGAGACGATATACAGGTGATCCTGTTCGTGGTATTGAGAGAGAGATGCGAGCTGGACGACGAGCTGACGGCCGAGATTCGCCGCCGGATTCGCCGGGAAGCCTCTCCCCGCCACGTGCCTGCAGTGATCCGTCAGGTGCCGGCCATCCCCCGCACGATCAGCGGCAAGATCGTCGAACTCGCGGTGCGCAAGATCCTGCACGGCGAAGCAGTGGAGAATGCCGACGCACTGGCCAATCCCGAAGCGCTCGAGTACTTCCGGACCCTTGCCAGCGAACTGGACTAGATCCCTCGGCATCCCCATCTGCTGGTGGCCGTTGGAGTTTCAGCGACCAGATGATCAGTTGACTTGTTGACCCCTGATCGTCGTGGTATGCTCGGATCGATCGATGTGAGGAATGCGCAGACTGAAGGAGCTCTCATGGAAACCATGGAGCAATTGCAGGAATGCGTCGTCGCAGGACATGAGATGGCTTACCGGAGGCAAGGCCGGGGAGAGCCCGTAGTCCTGCTCCACGGTATCACTACCTATTCATTCATCTGGCGGCGACTCGTTCCCTTGCTCGGCGACAGCTACGATCTGATCATGCCCGATCTGCTCGGTTGCGGCGATTCGGCCATGCCCTTCAACACCGACTACTCCATCAAAACCCACGCCCGCCTGATCCGTGAGTTCGTCGACCAGCTGGGCCTCGATCGCTTCCATCTCGTGGGACATGACGTGGGCGGCGGCGTGGCCCAGGTCTACGCGGTGAACAACCCCGAGACCCTGGCCAGCCTGACGTTGATCAACACCGTGGCCTACGATTTCTGGCCGGTGCAACCGATCATCGCCATGCGCACGCCGATCCTGCGCCAGATGGCCATGGCCACTCTCGACCTGGGGGCGTTCCGGATCATCGTGCGCCGGGGCATCCACCGCAAGGACCGGGTCACCGACGAGTTGATGTCCCTGTTCTGGTATCCCATGAAACGCGACCGGGGCCGCAAGGCCTTCCTGCACTTCGCCCGCAGCCTGAACAACGAGCACCTGCTGGAGATCTCCGACCAGTTGAGGAATCTGGAGGTGCCCACTCTGGTGGTCCGCGGCGACGCCGATCCCTACCTCTGCGCCGAGATCGCCGAGAAACTGCAGCGCGAGATCCCGGGGGCCCGGCTGGAGCGCATTGCCGACGGCAGCCATTTCATCCAGGAGGATCAGCCCGAACGCCTGGCCGAGGTCATCGGCGCGCACCTGCGCGACCATCTGATGGGACTGGATTCATGACTCGCGACATCGAATCCTCCAAGGAACTGGAAGCCAAGATCGACGTCCTGGAGCACGAGAACTCGATGCTCTCTGAACGAGCTGTCGAGACCATGTTGCTGGGCCTGGTGGCCGAGAGCATCAGCCAGGTGGATACCGGGCCCGAGTTCCTGGATCAGGTTCTGGAGAACATCTCGATCCTGAAGCAGATCCCTTTCTGTGCCTGCATCGCCAACAGCCGGGGCTCGGCTCGCATCCTGCATTCCTATGCTCTGTTTGCCGAAGAGAGTTTCGCCGGGGTGGATCTGGGAACTCCCCAATGGACCGGAGACCTGGTCTGGAACAACCCCGACCTCAACGTGGCCGACGATCTGGTGAGCGCCGGGCTGGATCTCGACGGTCTGGATCCCCGCTTGACCTGCGGAACGGTGGCCGTGGTGCCCGTGGCCTGCCGGCAGATTCCGAATGGATTCTTCCTCTTTGCCACCGACGATATCGGCCAAACCGATCTGGCCGACGGCATGCCCTTGCTGCAGCGCGTGGTCCACATGTGCACCACCAAACTGGACAACCTGGCCCTGCTGGACGAGCTGCGCGATCTGAACGCCCAGCTGGACGTGCGGGTCGCCGAACGCACCGAGGAGCTCATCGACGCCTTGAGCCAGCTGCGCGAAAGCGAGGAACGATTCCGGGCCCTGGTGGAGAATACCAGCGACTGGGTCTGGGAGATCGATACCGACGCTTGCTTTACCTACGCCAGTCCCAAGAGCGAGGACATTATCGGGCGGACCCCTGCGGAGATTCAAGGACTGTGCGCCTTCGAGACCATGGTGCCCGAGGATGCCGACGCCATGGCCGAGCTGTTTCCTCAGCTGCCGCCCCACGGGCCCTCGCCGGGACTTCTCGAGACGGAACACATGAGAGCTGACGATGGTCGGGTGAACCTGGAGACCGCCATCGTTCCGTTTTTCTCCGGTACGGGCAAGCTGCTGGGTTACCGCGGCATCAGTCGGGACGTCACGGACCGGAAGGCGGCCGCACAGGAACGGACCGATCTGCAGAAACAGCTGCTCGAAGCGCAGAAGATGCAGGCGGTGGGCAATCTGGCCGGCGGTATCGCCCACGATTTCAACAACAGGCTGCACGCCATCCTGGGCTTCACCCAGCTTTTGATGATGGAGAAGGCGGAAGACCACCCGGACCGGGAGACCCTGGGGGAGATCGTCCGGGCCTCGACCCGGGCCCAGGAGCTCATCGCGCAGCTGTTGACGTTCAGCCGCCGGGTGCAGAGCCAGTTGCGCCCGGTGGATCTGAACGAGGAGATCCGCAAGGCCGGGCGCATGCTCGAGCGCACCCTGCCCCGCATGGTGGACATCCGCTTGGAACTGGATCCTTCCCTTCCCTACATCGATGCCGATCCGGCACACCTGGAGCAGGTGTTCATCAACCTGGGTATCAACGCCAGCCATGCCATGCCGGGAGGCGGACGCCTGACCTTCCGCACTGAAGGACCGATGCCGCCCCATGAGCACCACGGTCCGGACCTGGCCGCTGCCGATCGCGAGTTTATCCAGCTGACGGTGACCGACACCGGCGAGGGCATGGATGCCGAGACGGTGAATCGTGTCTTCGAGCCGTTTTTCACCACCAAGTCCCAGGGCGAGGGCACGGGGCTCGGCCTTTCGATGGTCTACGGCATCGTCAGCAGCCACGAGGGACACATCGTCTGTGAAAGCGAGCCGGGCCAGGGCACGACGTTCCGGATCTGCCTGGCGATCGCCGCCTCCCAGGAACCCCTGGGCGTGATTCACGAGCAACGTTCCAACGCCGAGCTGACCGGCACCGAGACGATTCTGCTGGTCGACGACGAGGACCAGGTGCGCGACGTGGGCAAGGCCATGCTCAAGCGTTCCGGCTACGAGGTAGTGACAGCCTCCAGCGGCGAGGAAGCGCTCGATATCTACCGTGAATCAGGAGCTGATATCGACCTCGTGATCCTGGATCTGAGCATGCCGGGAATCGGGGGGCGGGTCTGCTTCGAGTCCCTGCGCGAGATGGACGCTGCGGTGCAGGTGATCATCTCCAGCGGCTACGCCCTGGACGGGCAGACCGTGCCGTCCGGGTTGCCGCAGGACTGCGCTTTCCTGGGCAAGCCCTTCCAGATGAACGAGATGTTGCTGATGGTCCGGCAGGTCCTCGAGGATTAGCAGGGCCAAGCCGCAGTGGTATTATTTCCCGGCTTCACTATAATGGCGGCGTTCAGCAGTCCCTTCGCAGATCCGTCCCACAGGGAGAACCATGGAAATCGATCTCAATCTTTTGCACCGTTTGTTCCGGGCCCACCCATGGCACGGCGTCCACATCGGCGACGACGCGCCTGAACTGGTCACCGCCTACATCGAGATCGTCCCTTCCGATACGGTCAAGTACGAGCTGGACAAGCCCACGGGCCACCTGAAAGTGGACCGGCCCCAGAAGTTCTCCAACGTCTATCCCACCCTGTACGGGCTCATTCCGCAGACCTATTGCGGCGAGCGCATCGCCGAATTCTGCATGAAACAGGCGTCGCGGGGAGGCATCGTCGGTGACGGCGATCCCCTGGACATCTGCGTGCTGGCCGAGAAGTCCATCACCCACGGCGACATCGTGCTGCCGGTCCGGCCCATCGGCGGGCTGCGGATGATCGACGACAACGAAGCGGACGACAAGATCATCGCGGCGATGCGCGGCGACGCCATCTACGGCCACATGCGGGACATCCACGAGTGTCCGCCGGCGATGATCGACCGGCTCAAGCACTACTTCCTGACCTACAAGGACGCCCCGGGCGCCCGCAAGCGGAATACCGAGATCACCCACGTCTACGGCCGCGAAGAGGCCCACGAGGTCATCGAGCGCAGCATGCACGACTACACCGAGAAGTACGGCGATCTGGAGACCTTGTACGAGCAGCTGCGAACCCGCTGATTCCTGGGAGGTTGGATTGAGGCGCCTGGTACTGCGAACCGTTCTGCCTGCATTGCTGGCGGTGGCCCTGTTCTCGGGCGTCGTTTTCTTCTACCTGATGCCTTCATTCAGTCGTTCGATCCTGGATCAGAAACGGCTGATGATCCGTGAGCTCACCGAATCGGCCTGGAACATCCTGGCCCGCTTCGAGGCCGAAGAAGAGGTCGGCCGCATGACCCGCGCCGAAGCCCAGACCGCGGCCATCGCCCAGGTGCGCAGTCTGCACTATGGCCAGGAGCACAAGGACTACTTCTGGATCAACGACATGCATCCGCACATGATCGTCCATCCCTACCGTCCCGACCTGGAAGGCACCGACATCTCGGCCTTCGCCGACCCCGAAGGCAAGCTCATCTTCACCGAGATGGTTCGGGTGGTCCGCAACAGCGGCGCCGGTTATGTGGACTACCGCTGGCAGTGGAAGGACGATAGCCGGCGAATCGTGCCCAAGCTTTCCTACGTCAAGGGCTTCGAACCCTGGGGCTGGATCCTCGGCACCGGGGTCTACATCGAGGATGTGAACGCCGAGGTCCGCTCCATCACCCATCGTCTGACCACGGCCACGCTGCTGATTCTGCTGCTGGTGGTGGGTCTGTTGACCGTATTGCTGCGGGCCAGTTTTCAAGCGGAACGAGGTCGTCTGCGGGCGGCCGGCGCCCTGCTCGCCTCGGAGGAGAAGTACCGCACGATTATCGAATCGGCCGGCGAATCGATCCTGATGCTGCTGGGAGGTGATCGCCTCTTTGCCAACCCCAGCATGCTGCACCTGCTGGGCTACACCCGCGACCAGTTTGCGGCCCTCGACATCGCCGACGTGATCCTGCCGACGGCCGAGGAGCACGCCGCAGGCAGCCGGCACTGGGAAGCCCTGCTGGCGGGCGTCGAGGCTCCGGCCCGCTACGAAGCCGAGATGGCGCGCAGCGACGACAGCCGGATCCGGGTGATGCTCTCGCTGTCCCGGATCCAGGTTCAGGGGCGGGCGGGCTTCATGGCCATTGTCAGCCGGGTGGCCCCGCGCCGCGAGATGGACATCCAGAGCGCATCGACCCTGGGCGCGCTGATCGACGCCAATCGGCGCACTCCGGTCATGGCCAGTCTCATGCTGACCCACGGCACCGACGCCATGCGGGTCAGCAACATGCTCACCGCCAACGCCGATGCCTTGATCGGCAAGTGTGTCGAACTGGTGATCGCCGAGCTGGGGGAGCCGCCGGCGCCCTTCGATATCGTGCTGATGGGCAGCCTGGGCCGTGGCGAGATCTCACTCTATGCCGACCAGGACAACGGCATCATCTACCAGGACGTGCCGCCCGGCGAAGAGGACGTGGCCGACGCGTACTTCCGCCTCCTGGGCCAGCGGCTCTCCGAGACCCTGGATGCTGCGGGTTACCGGTTCTGCGAGGGGGGCATCATGACGTCGAACCCGAAGTGGGTCATGCCCCTGTCCGGCTGGCGCGCCGCCTTCACCCGCTGGATCCATACCATGGAGGCCGAGGATCTGCTGCAGGCCCAGATCTTCTTCGACTTTCGCGGCGCCCTGGAACAGCCCGAGCTGGTGGTGGCCCTGCGCCGGCATCTGCTGGTGGAGTTGGGCATCCAGAAGCGTTTCTTCTTCCTGCTGGCCCGCAACGTGCTTCTGTTCGAGCCGCCCCTCAACGCATTCGGATCGTTCATTCTCGAAGAGAAGGATCCGGCCCGGGCCACCTTCGACAGCAAGGGGGTCATGGCCCAGATCGTTGATTACGTGCGCGTACGTGCCTTGCAGTATCAGGTCTTTGTGCCCGGCACGCTCCGGCGACTGGATGAGCTGGTCGCCCTCGAGGTGCTGAAGCCGCAGACCGCCGCCGATACCGCCGAGGCGTTCACCTATCTGATGGATCTGCGCATGCATCACCAGGCCCGCAAGATCCTGTCCCGGATGGAGCCCGACAACCGCATCGAACCGGCGGCCCTGGGCGCTGACGAGCAAAACGAGCTGAAGCGCATCTTCGTCCACATCAAGGCGCTGCAGGCAGGCCTCGATCACGAGTTCAAGGGATCCTAGAGGAGTTGGCCCCACGGGGCGCACATCATGATTCTGCTCATCAGTGACGTCCAATGCCATTATGGCGTGATCAATGCCCAGCTGGCCCACGCAACGGAGGAACTGGGTCACGAGGTTTCACAGATCCTGGTGCTGGGGGACCTGGGGGCCTACGAGACGAATCTGCACACTTTCTTCCGTCGCGACGGTCACCGCTTCGACCGCCCCGTGAGTTTCATCGAAGGAAACCACGAGGATTTCACGGCCTTTGATGCCTTGGTCGCCAGTTATGCCGATGTGCTGACCTATCTGCCCCGCAGCTCGGTCCAGCAGCTCGACCGGTGGCGCATGCTCTGTCTGGGCGGAACCCGCTACATGGACGCACTGTCCACCCCCATGGGTAGCGAGATCGTCGAACGCGACATCGTCGCCTGCCTGGCCCACGCGCCGGGGGAGGTGGATCTGGTGATCAGCCACGACTGCCCGATGAACATCGGCGTCCGCGGTGCACCGGGCTTCGAGCATTACGGCGTACCGGGCATCCCCGGCAGCGGTCGCATCGCCGCTCACCATCGTCCGCGGTTCTGGTTCTTCGGGCACCATCACCACTGGCACGATTGTGAGGTCGACGGCACCCGCTATCTGGGCTTGCCCATGAGCTGGCACGGCTACTGCTTGCTTGATTCGACGGGGGAGGTCCATTGCGTCGAGCGCAAGATCGACATGCCTGCGGATCCATGGTGGCTGCGGTTCCTGGGGATGAAGTGATGGGGGGCTTGACGAAGCTCGGTGTGGCGGAGGGGAGAAGGTTGCCCTGCCAACCATTCCGCTGACTGTAAGTGCAATCAATGTGGCCCTGCTAGATCTCGCGATCAATTGGTAGAGCAACCATCTCGGTCATCGACAGGTATGATCTCAGCCGCCAACCTCATCCCACCAGCTTGCGCAACGTCCCGCCAATGGCATCGACCTGCCGAAGCGCCACGCCGGCCCGCTTGGCGAATTCGGGCCAGCTCGCCACCACATCGGCAATCTCGCTGATCAGTGGTTCGCAGCGTTTGATCCCCATCTCGGCGCCGACGGCCACCAGATCGGCCCGGGTGAACTCGTCCCGCTTGCCGTTGACCGACATCTGGTGTCGACGGGTCCAGGCGCCGGCGGGATTGTAGGCGTAGGTCACATCGAAGGCCGGTGACAGGCGCCAGCGTCCAGTCGGGTCCATGAGGAAGGCAATGTTCTTGGTGTGGTCGTCCTGATTACGTCCCAGGATGTTCAGGACCATGCGCCGAAACTGTTGCTCGGCGTCGGCATAGGGCAGGCGCAGCTCCCGCATGATCTGAAAGGCCTGTTCATAGGAGTGGGCGGCTGGCGCATTGAAGTCGAAGTGGGCCATGGCGCACAGGGATTGCAGGTGCAGCTTCCGGTTTCCCTCCGGGCGATCGAAGCGTCGGGTCATGAAATGAGCCCGGTCGTTCTCTTCCAGCAGATGGCATTCGGCCATGTGGATGCCGGCGGCAACGGCCATGAGGTGGTAGGCAAACTCGATGCGACCGTAACCGGCTGGATCGCCCAGCGTCTCGTCCCTGACCCCGTCGAATTTCAGCAGCCAGTGCTCAAAGCCGGAGGGGGCGTCCACCTGTCCGGAACGGATCTCGCCGGTGTGGCGGTTCCAGGCCACCACGGCTTTGGGTCGTCCGCCGCCGGCAGAAGTACCCACGCGGATGATGTCCAGCAACCCGTCGGGTGCGCCGTGCTCCAGGTCTGTATGCAAGCAGGCCCGCTCATCGGTGACCTGTTGAGCGAGCTTCACCAGCTCGCCGACTTCCACGGGTACCGAATCATCAACGTCGTCATGCAGCGTGGGAGAGAACTCCAGGGCGCCGATTCCCCGTCGGCCGGTGTAGCAAAGCCGCTCGACGGGACTGAAATCCGCCGACCCGCGGCCCTGGCGCGCCAGCCAGGCGTCGATGATGTTGTTGCCGAACCGATCGGGCAGTGCGTCGGCCAGCAGACCAGGAAGACCCATGAACGTCTCCCGGGGCAGGGTGCGAAACTCGAAACGCACGCTGCCTCGGCGGGCTGTCGTCAGGGGCATCCTCAACGGAGCCAGATCCAGGCCTTCTTCCAGGAACCGGGGATCGAACTCGAAGACACCCACTTCACGCTGCGGGTCCCAGGCCACGGCTCCGACTAGCGTGCCCCACATGCGGACAAATGCGGTCTCGACCCGGGCTACCATGACGGCTCTCCTTGATCATCGTCGTCGGTCCGGCGCGATGCCCTCTGCCGCTGCTTGCCCTGGCGCCGAGCCAGATCCAGGGGGCTCGGGCTCTGTTCCGGCAGCATGGTCTCCAGTTCGTCCAGGGAATCCAGGGCGCGCAGTATCTGGATCAGCGTCAACACGCCACCACTGGTCCCGCGCTCCATGTCGCCGATGGTGGTTCGGTTCAGGCCGGCCAGGTCGGCCACGTGTTGTTGTGACAGGTTGCGATCCAGGCGCCGCCGCTTCAAGCGTCCGCCCAGCTCGCGCTGGATGGCTCGGTCGCTCATGCCGTAGAATGTCATAAGGATGCCTCCTGGCGACATAGAAGAGATAGAGCAGCCACAATGATGTCATCTGACAACAATATACTACCCATCGACGACATTGTCACCAGATTGATCCAAATTGATGGTAATATCCATCATAATAATATGTATACGCCGATAATGATGGATATATACAACATAAATGAGCCCCGTGTCTTGCGGCGCGGGGCTCATCTACGGGTCTACCCCTATTTGGTCAGGACCAGTTTCTGCGTCATCTCGAGACCATTGGCTTGCAATCGGTAGAAGTACACGCCACTGGAAACCCGCTTGCCGGCGTCATCGCGACCATTCCAGATGGCTGCGTGGCTGCCTGCGGTCTGCTTGCCGTCGACGAGGGTGCGCACCAGTCTTCCGGCCACATCGAACACCGTGAGCTCGACCTGCCCGTCCCGCGCCAGATCATACCTGATCCGGGTCGAGGGGTTGAACGGGTTGGGAGTGTTCTGGAAAAGCTGCGTACGCAAAGGAACCGGCCCGTCACCGGGACTGGCGGCCAGACCGGTCATGACCAGGCTCAACCACCCGTTGGAAGACGGCGAGTTGTGGGGCATGAATCCGTTCAGCGAGGCGAATGCCAGCACCTGGCGGCCGTTGGTGGCACAGGTCGCTGCAATCGAACCGGAGTAGATGCCGTCGCCGGCGGTGTCATCCGGATCCTGGCCGTCGTCCCGCAACAAGGTTTCACCGAGAGTCTCGTTGGCGATCTCGTCGCCTAGCCAGGCCTGGATCAGCACTTCCGGCCCGGTCAATGGGGTGCCGTCGGCGGTGGACGCGGTGGCGGTGATGTGCACCTGGCCACAGTTGGTCCCCGGTACGTGCACTGCATCCAGGGTCATGGGCAGGTACAGATCGTAGTCCAGGCTCTCGCTGCCCGAGTAGGTGTAGGTTTGCACGTCGGTCGTTCGGGTATAGGTGAACGACGTGGTGATGGTCGATGGCGTGTCGAAGGAGAAGGGCGGGTCGACCATGATATCGACCACGACCTCTTCCTCCAGGGTGAGTTCGCCCGGAGTTTGGGGCGGTGTATTCTCTTCACCCAGCCAGAACAGATCCTCACCCTGGGGGTCGACGGCAAGATTGGCGCCGGCCCCGGCACCGCTGCCGATCAGGAAGGAGGCCAGCGATCCGCCCAGGGTCTCGGGTGCGATGAACGTATCGATGCCCCAGCACAGCAACGAGGCGCCGAACCCGGCGGCCATGGACTTGGCGCGTCCCTTGTTCTTGGGCGGCGGGGGTGTCGCGGTGGGTGGGGGGGTGCCGGCCGTGGGTCGGCCCACCTGGCCCTGACCGTTGGCGGGGGTCGCGTTGGGTGCCGGGGCGGAGGCGATCGGGGGCACCACCACGGACCAGTCGTCCATGATCAGTGCCGGCACACCCAGCTCGAAGGGACTCGATTCGCTGGTGCTGTTGCGATTGAAGAGGGTGCGGGGAAACAGCACCTTGATCTTGTAGGCGCCGTACTCGGCCGGACCCAAACCGTAGACTCCATCAGCGCCGGTCACGTCCTGGGAGACGACCGCACCGCTGTCCAGGTTGATCAATTGGACCACGCACCCGGCGATTCCCGGCCCCGAACCCTGAGGCGTGAGCTCGACCACCTTGCCCGAAATGTTGCCGGTCTCCGGTACCAGCCAAGCGGTGGCGGGCCCGGTCATCTCCGGCATGATGGCCTCGGCGTCGCCCCAGTGGGCGCCCAGGTAGGGTTCTGCCAGGGCCACCTGGTGGGTGATGTGCTGGAGGTCGAAGTAGTCGGGCATCCCCTGGCCGTCCACCACTTCGGGAGTGATGGCGTAGATCGTGTGGGTGCCGAAGGGCGACTCCATCACCGTGGTGCCCATGCCCGCGTCCAGGTCGTCGATCACCACCGAGTCAGCCCAGACCGGCAGCCAGGTCTCCAGGGTCTGGGAGCCTCCTGAACTGGTGATCGACAGACTCAGTGGGTAGACCCCCATGTCGGTGTCGCCCACGGAGATGGGGAAGCGCCGGACCGTCGAGGTGCGAGGGGCCAGATCTCCATAGTCCTGGGTTGCACCGTCGGTGAAGCTGAAGTCCGTGCCCGCAGGCAGGGTCATCGTCACCTGAATCGCGCCGGCGGTGGCCGAGCCCACGTTGGTCAGCGTCACCGCCAGATCCGCCTCTTCTCCCGTCAGGGCGATGGGGAAGGGCCGAATGGGGCGCAGGTTCGAGGCCTCGGGGCTCAACTGGCCCATGACCTGGGGGAACTCGTACACCGCCAGGGTGGGGTCGCGGGCAAGGTCGTTCACCGTGGCGTCGCCGACGTTGGGAAAGTCGTCGCACAGGCAGCCCACCGAGATGATGAAGTCGCTGCCCAGATCGGCCCGGTCCATGGTGCCGGGGCCGAAGAAGGGGTTGCCTTCGACCACGACCTCATCGCCGAAGAAGACATAGGCCCAGTCGAACTCGGGCTCGATGAACAGCCGAAAGGGCGTGTTGGGATCGGGAGTCACCGAGCCGCTGGCGATGATGACCGGTTCGCCGAAGTTGACCGACGACCACAACTCGAGTCCGCCGTTGATATCGACGGTCACGAAGACGCGGTCACCGGCGCCGCTGAAGGGCTCGGTCAGCGAGTTGCCGTCGCCATTGACCGGGGTCCAGACGTCGTGGTCCACGAAGCCGAAGGACACGTTTCCCTCGCCATTGGGACCGTCCGTCAGATAGAGGGGGAACACGGCATTGAACATCATCAGGTTCACCGCCCCCTCGTACACGGGCGAGGGTTCAGCGCGCACACCGACAGCCGTGTTCGACGCGGACTCGCCGCTATCCCACTTGTAGGCCACGGCGTCGAAGTCACTGAGGCTGAGGCTGGCCTGGGCCACCGAGCAGTACAGAGTGCCGGCCAGCAAGACGACAATCGCTACCACGGTGAGGTGGCGCGGGGATCGGTTTCGGGCGGGAGGTTGGAGTTGCAAAAAGGGGCTCATGATCCATCTCCTCGGTAGGGTCCAATTGGACGCAGCTCCGGGCCGCCGTTTGCAGCTCCGGAACGCGGTGTCCTGGCCCAGGAGTGGAATCAGATCGCAGACCGGAGTGCCTGAAGTGGCGAGGCAGCCCGGCAGTAAACAAGACTAACAATGTCTTGTATGTTGCTCGAAGTGTCAACCTGCCCTCGGCGCAGAATGCGCCGACGCCGGAAACCAAACCGCCGCCGACACGGAGTCGGCGGCGGTTGGCGGGTGCGATGGCCGGTACGGGTACTAGGCCTCGCTCTCCTTCTTCTGTGTCAACAGCGAGACGATCACCAGGGTGATGAAGGCCAACGGGATCGAGACGATGCCCGGATTGCTGAACGGCACCGGCGCGGTCTCGGGATCGAGGCCGTAGCGGGTGTACATGCTGGGCGAGGCCATGATCAGACCCAGGGCCGCGATGATACCCACGACGATGGAGGCCGAGATGCCCTTGGCCGTGGTCTTCTTCCAGAACAGCAGCATGATGATCGCCGGCAGGTTGGCCGACGCCGCCACGGCAAAGGCCCAGCCCACCAGGAACGACACGTTCATGCCCCGGAACAGAATACCCAGCACGATGGCCAGCAGGCCCACGGCGAAGGCGGCGATCTTGCCCACCTTGACCTTGTTGCCTTCGGTCAGGTTCATGCCCGCGAAGCGGTCCACCAAGTCGTGGGCCACGGCGCCGGAGGCGGCGATGATCAGGCCACTGACGGTGCCCAGCACGGTGGCGAAGGCGATGGCCGAGATCACCGCGAACAGGAACGTCCCGAAGGATCGGGCCAGCAACGGGGCGGACATGTTGTTGGTCAACGGATTCACTACGGCGCTGACCATGGCGCCCAGACCCATGAACAGGGTCAGGATGTAAAAGAAACCGATGGCGGCGATGGCCACGATGGTCGACTTCCGGGCCGCCGCCGGGCTGGCCACGGTGTAGTACCGGATCAGGATGTGGGGCAGCGCCGCCGTCCCGCAGAACAGGGCCAGCATCAGCGAGACGAAGTCCAGCTTCTGCAGACCCGTACCCTCGACCTTGAACTTCAGGCCCGGCCGCATGATGCGGTTACCGGCGGTGATCACCGGGTAGTGAGCCGACACTGCGTTGCCCTGCTTGTCGGTGAGCTTGGCCACCTTCCAGCGCTGGATCTTGGTGTCCTTGTCGCCGATCAAGGCCAGGAACTGGGCGAAGTCCACCTTGCCGGTGTCCGCCTCGGGACCGGTCTTGCCGTCGATCTGGACGAGGTTACCCACCTGGCGCAGCTGATTCTCCGTCGATGCGGGAGCACCGTTGATCAGGTGCTCGCCACCCGGTGTTCGGATCTCCCACTGGATCTCCTGCAGCACGGGGTCGGCGCCTTCTTCAGCGACCATCCACCAGCGCTCGGGGGTGCCCGAGGTCTTGACGAAGCGGTGCTCCTTGACCGTCTGGTCGTCGACGATGGTCGCCGGGGCCAGCGAGGTCAGGTTCACCGTCTCGTACTTGTGGAACGGCACGTCGCCGCCCTGGTCGGGTGTCGTCGTCAGGCCACGGAAGAACAAGCTGCCCACCAGGATCAGCGAAAAGACGATCAACAGGCCGCCCTTGAGGAACTGGACGTAGGTGGTGGATGTCATGCCGGCAGTGGCCACGATGGTGATCACGATGGCGCCCACCATGATCACGCCCACGTAGTGAGGCAGCCCCAGCAGGGGTTCGACCAGCACACCGGCTCCCACCATCTGGGGAATCAGATAGAAGATCGAGACGATCAGCGTACTGATGGCGGCGGTCAGCTTGATACTCTTCGAGTCGAACTTGGCGTCCAGGGCATCGGTGAAGGTGTACTTGCCCAGTCGCTTCATGGGTTCGGCCACCACGAACAGGGCCACTACCCAGCCGGCCAGGTAGCCGATGGAGTAAAGAAATCCGTCGTAGCCCACTGTGGCGATCATGCCGCAGATTCCCAGGAACGAAGCTGCGGATAGGTAGTCACCGGCGAACGCGATACCGTTGACCGACCAGTGAACCTGGCCGCCGGCTGCGAAGTATCCCTTGGCCGACTGGGAACGCCGGGCGAAGTAGAAGGACAGCCAGAGCACAGCGATGACGAAGATGAGGAAGATTGTGATAGCCATCAGTTCGCCTCCCCATCGTCACCGGTGTTCAGCTTCTTCTCCTTGGCTCCACATTGGAAGTTGTAGATCAAGGCCAGGAGCAAGGCGAAGATGATCAAACCGAAACCGTAGACCACGGCCAGGTTGAGTCCCAGGAACACGGTGTTCTCCATGGACAGGGGGCTGATGATGTTGATGGCCACGAAGCCCACGTATACGAGGGCGTAGACCAGGAACATCCAGACGCCGAGGCGCGACTTGTAACCTTGGGCGTGGTCCACGCCGCTGGCTGCCGCCGGTTTGTGAAGCATGCACGAGCCTCCAAATTCAATACTGCAAAGGGTGGAACTGGAACCGCTAATAAAACAGATGAGGCCCAGCAATTCAAAGGAATCTGTTTAAAGATTAACGTATATTTCTTGATTTTGATCCTCAGCCCTAAGACTTGCAATCGATTACAGGGTAACAAGATAAATTTGATCTACAATTATTATCGATACTGATGTATGCTGATCGCGACGCAAGACGTCTTTATGTTCCCGCCCCCCAATTGGATCATCGGTGAAGGAGTTTCCATGCGGTACCAGGATCTGCACACGCTGTCGGTGGAGAATCCCCGGGTCTTCTGGTCGCAACGCGTCGGATTGATCGACTGGTATGAGCGACCCGACGAAGTGCTCACCCAGGATGATAGCGGCTTGTATCGCTGGTTCCCCGGAGGCAAGCTGAACACGGCCTACCTGGCTCTGGACTATCACGTGGACCACGGACGGGGTCGCCAGGTCGCTCTATACTACGACTCGGCTGCCGCCCACACCAAGCGACGCTACACCTATCGCGAGCTGCGGGACGAAGTCGCCCGTTTCGCCGGTGTTTTGCGGGATCGCGGGGTGGAGAAGGGCAATCGAGTCATCATCTACATGCCCATGATTCCCGAAGCGGTGATCTCCATGCTGGCCTGCGCCCGCCTGGGAGCGGTGCATTCGGTGGTCTTCGGCGGCTTTGCGCCCCACGAACTGGCGGTGCGGGTGGACGATGCCAAGCCCAAGGTGCTGATCACCGCCAGCTGTGGGGTCGAGTTCACCCGCATTATCGAGTACAAGCCCCTGGTCGATGCCGCCCTCGAAGAGGCCGAGTTTCCTCCCGAATCGGTGATCGTCTTTCCTCGTCCCCAGGCCGAGGCCACGATGATCGAGGGCCGGGACTTCGACTGGCACGAACTCATGCACGGTGTCGAACCCGCCGATTGCGTTCCGGTCGCGTCCACCGATCCCCTGTATATCCTCTATACGTCCGGCACGACGGGTAAGCCCAAGGGTGTCGTCCGGGACAACGGCGGCCATGCCGTGGCCTTGAAGTACAGCATGAAGGCTGTCTACAACATCAACCCCGGCGAGGTGTTCTGGGCGGGTTCGGATGTGGGCTGGGTGGTCGGCCACTCCTACATCGTCTACGGTCCTTTGATCCACGGCTGCTCGACGGTGCTCTACGAAGGCAAACCCGTACGCACACCGGACCCCGGCGCATTCTGGCGCATCATTCAAGACTATCAGGTCAGCGCCTTCTTCACGGCTCCGACGGCTTTCAGGGCCATCAAGAAGGAGGACCCCGACGCCCACCTGAAACGCCTTTACGACATCAGCAGCCTGCGCACCCTGTACCTGGCCGGCGAGCGGCTGGATCCACCCACCTACGAATGGCTGTCGCAGATCCTGGATGTGCCCATTGTCGACCACTGGTGGCAAACCGAGACAGGGTGGCCCATCGTGGCCAATCCCATGGGCCTCGAGCCCCACCGGGTTCGCACGGGGTCGGCCAGTTTCCCGGTTCCCGGCTACAAGGTCGAAGTGCTGAGCGACGAGGGGCTGCCCGTACCCCGGGGCGAGTCGGGCAATATCGTCATCAAGTTGCCGTTGCCGCCCGGTTGCCTGCCTACCCTGTGGAACGATACCGCCGGCTTCAAGCGATCCTATCTCGAGCAGTTCGACGGGTACTACAGCACCGCCGACGGCGGCTATATCGATGAGGACGGCTACGTGTTCATCATGGGTCGTACCGATGACGTGATCAATGTGGCGGGTCATCGCCTGTCCACCGGTGAGATGGAAGAGCTCATCGGTAGCCATCCCGCGGTGGCCGAGTGTGCGGTGGTGGGCGTCGACGACCAGCTGAAGGGGCAGCTCCCGATCGGCCTGGTGGTGCTCAAGGACGGCATCGAGGTCGAAGTCTACGCCCTGGAGCAGGAGCTGGTGGCGTTGATTCGCCGGGAGATAGGCGCGGTCTCGGCCTTCAAGAAGGCCATGGTGGTCAAACGGCTGCCCAAGACTCGTTCGGGCAAGATCCTGCGCAAGACCATCCGGCGACTGGCCGTCGAGGAACAGATCATCACACCCTCGACCATCGATGATCCCCTGATCATTGCCGAGATACGGGCGGCGCTGCGCCTGCACCGGGTGGGCCAGTACGCCAACCTGCCCTTGAGCGAAGACGACGCCGACGGTATCTAGGATTTCGAAAGGCGATTTTTCGTGTCTGGATTTGAAAGTAGGGCTCGAAAATGCGGTTACGAAAACCCTAGCAATGGAATAGGAAAAAATGACAATAGTTGTCTAGTTGACGTAAGTGATAGCTGTATGGTAAAACAGCTATTGATAAAGTTAAAAACGGGAAAACATTTAGGAAGCCTTTAACGGTCTAACCCCAAGCAGAGGAGGCAGGTATGAGTCAAGCCAATGAGTACTGGAAGGCAAACATTCGACTGGTTGTCGTTTGTATTGTCATCTGGTTCGTCGTCTCGTTCGGATTCGGTATCCTTTTTGCCGAAGCCCTGAACAAGATTCGCATCGGGGGTTACCAGCTAGGTTTCTGGTTCGCACAGCAGGGATCCATCTACACCTTTGTGGCCCTGATATTCTTCTACGCCTACCGGATGAACATCCTGGATCGGAAGTTCCGAGTACACGAGGACTGAATTGACGCCGGGGACTGGGTGGCCTGGAGCAATGACTCGGCCGGCCCAGAAGTTCTGATGGTGTGTGAAATCTAAGCGAAGGAGAAAATCAAAATGGATCTCAAAACCCTGACTTTCATTGTAGTAGGCGCCACGTTCGCGCTCTACATCTTCATAGCCTTCCGGGCTCGTGCCGCCAGCACCGCCGAGTTCTATGTGGCCGGTACTGGCGTACATCCGGTGCTCAACGGTATGGCCACCGGCGCCGACTGGATGTCCGCGGCCTCGTTCATTTCCATGGCAGGTCTCATTGCCTTCAAGGGCTTCGACGCTTCGGTCTACCTCATGGGCTGGACCGGAGGTTATGTGCTGCTGGCCATGTTGCTGGCGCCCTACCTGCGTAAATACGGCAAGTACACGGTCCCCGAGTTCATCGGTGATCGTTTCTATTCCAAGAACGCGCGAGGCGTGGCGATTCTCTGCCTGATCGTCGCCTCCCTGACCTACGTGATTGGCCAGATGAAGGGTATCGGCGTGGCCTTCAGCCGGTTCCTGGAAGTGGACTTCTCGGTGGGCCTGATCGCCGGTATGGCCATCGTGTTCGTGTACGCGGTCTTCGGCGGCATGAAGGGTATCACCTACACCCAGATCGCCCAGTACTGCGTGCTGATCTTTGCCTACACGGTGCCCGCAGTGTTCATCTCCCTGCACCTGACCGGCAATCCCATTCCCCAGCTGGGGCTGGGCAGTAGCCTGAACGACGGCAGTGGGCTGATGTTGTTGGACAAGCTGGACCAGATCTGCGTCGATCTGGGCTTCGCCGCCTACACTTCCCAGAAGGGATCGACGCTGGATCTCTTCCTGCTGACCATGTCCCTGATGATCGGAACGGCTGGGTTGCCCCACGTCATCACCCGTTTCTTCACTGTGCCCAAGGTCCGTGACGCGCGTTCGTCGGCGGGCTGGGCCCTGGTCTTCATCGCGATCCTCTACACCACCGCTCCTGCGGTCGGCGCCATGGCGCGGCTGAACCTCATGGACACGATCCAGACCGGCGAGGTGGGCGCAGCCGACGGCAATATCGAGTATGCCAAGGCTCCCCAGTGGTTCTCCAACTGGGAGAAAACCGGCCTCTTGCAGTTCGAGGACAAGAACAACGACGGTCGGATCCAGTACTACGGAGCGGCCCTCGATGCCAAGGCCGAGAGCTTCGGCTGGAAGGGCAACGAGATGACCAAGGTGGACCGGGACATCATGGTGTTGGCCAACCCGGAGATTGCCGGGCTGCCCAACTGGGTGATCGCCCTGGTTGCTGCCGGCGGTATCGCCGCGGCTCTCTCCACGGCGGCGGGCCTGTTGCTGGCCATCGCTTCGGCCATCAGCCACGATCTCCTTAAGGGTATCTTCACGCCGAACATCACCGAGAAACAGGAGCTGCTGGCCAGCCGCTTCGCCATGGCCGGTGCGATCATCGTGGCAGGCTTGCTGGGGCTCAATCCACCGGGTTTTGCGGCCCAGGTTGTGGCGTTAGCCTTCGGCCTGGCCGCTTCGTCCATCTTCCCGGCCCTGATGATGGGGATCTTCTCCAAGAGGGTGAACAACAAGGGCGCCATTTCCGGCATGTTGGCCGGTTTGCTGTCGACCCTGATCTACATCTTCTGGTACAAGGGCTGGCTGTTCATTCCCGGAACGAACTTCGCACCGGATGACGCCGCGCACTGGGTCCTGGGCATTTCGCCGGGTTCCTTCGGGGCCGTGGGCGCATTGTTCAACTTCGTGGTGGCCTTGACCGTCTCGCGCATGACGGCGCCGCCGCCGGAGCACATCCAGCACCTGGTCGAGAACATCCGGGTTCCCTCCGGCGCCGGAGGAGCCTCGGTAGACCACTAGATTGCAACACGACCAGTGGGCTCCGGGTCCACAGACAGAGACGGCGCGCCTGCTGCTAGCGGGCGCGCCGTTCTCTTGAGGGGTGCTGATTCCGGGTCAGCCCAGGGCGTTGGTCTTGAAGTGGAGGGTTGCGGCCGCATGCAGCTCACCGATGGCCTGGAAGGCGTCCTTGAGGTGCCGCTTCTCCAGGGAGGTCAGGCGGTTCAGCTGGATGAGGTTGTCAGGACGTCCGCCCTCCTTGAGAACAACCAGCTGCTCCTGCAGGCGCAGTTGCAACAGGTAGCGATAGGTCTCGATGGCGGTGCGGCCGACTTCCTGACTGATCAAGCCGGCTTCCATGGCCGCTTCCAGACGTTCCCGGGTCGGTCTGGCGCGGGTGCCGGCAGCCAATCCGAAGACCCGGGCGATGCTCACCACCGGTGCCAAGCCGCCGGTCTTGAGATCGACCCGTCCATCGTCAGCCTTGATCCGACGAAAGAGTCCCAACGGAGGCCGGAAGTTCAAGGCGGCCCGGGCCAGATGGGTCATGAAGAGCTGATTCGGTGCAGCACCGGCCATGAGGGTCTTCAAGGGATCCAGGTCCAGAGTGCCGCCTACCTTTCTGCAATCAAAAAAGATTGCAGCGACCATCAGGTGCTCCGGATTCGGATCCCGGATCCAGCTCTCGACGGTCTTCTTCCACTCGGCCAGTGACCGACACCAGTTGGTGGCCATGTAGCCCCCGGGACAGGGGGGGAAACCGGCTGCCAGCAGATTGTCCACCACGTGGGAGGCCAGTCGCCGGAAGTAGTCGCGTGTCTCGGGTGTGTCCTCATCGTAGACCAGGGCATTGTCCTGGTCGTTGATCAGGACCTGCTCCATGCGCCCTTCCGAACCGTAAACGAGCCAGGCATAGGGAGTCGGCGGTGGCCCCAGTTCCTGCTCCGCCAGGCGCAGCAGGCGACGGACCATGGTGTCGTTGATGCTGGCGAAGACCCGTCCGATCTGGGCCACCTTCAGGCCGCCGTCGAACAGGCGCTCGACCATGGCTGCGGCGTCTCGGGCATAGGTTGCCAAGGGAGCTGCCGAATCCAGGTTCTCGAGCTGTCGCATCAGGTACAGCGGATTGCGGGTCTGGTGGCGCAGCAGATCGGTGGCCGAGACGATACCCTCGATGCGGTCGTCAACGGTCACCGGCAGGTGATGGATGCGCTCCTCCAGCATGACCAGCAAGGCACTGTGGACTGGCGTATCGGTGGGCAAGGTCTTCAGCGGTCGGGTCACGACCTGATCGACGGGTGTATCGGGTCCCAACCCTTCGGCGAGGACTTTGACCTGGAAGTCATGGTCGGTGACGATCCCCGGCTCGTCCCCGTCGACGATCACCACGTCTTCCCGGGCGGCCCGCATGGCTCGAGCCGCTTCGGCCACCGTCGACGTGGACGCGATCCGGACGACGGAGCGCAGTCCCAGGGCACCGATCTCGGTGGTCAATTCGCCGCCGAGGGAGGCACTGCCGCTGCGGGAGATCCTGCTCAGCCTGTCGCTCAAGCTCCGGAGGAAAAACTCGGCGAACTGGGCATTGCTCAACAGCTCGGTGAACACGTCGTCGGGAACGCAATGCACGGCGACCTCGGTTTCAGCCACCACGTTCGAGGTCGGCGGATTCCCGCTGATGATCGACGGGTAGCCGAAACAATCGCCCTCTTCTAGGGTCTGGATCGTGACTCCGTCGCGCACCAGCTCCACGCGGCCGTCAGCCAGCAGAAATAGACAGCGGCTGATGTCGCCCCCCTGTTCCAGGATTCGCCGGCCGGCCGGGATCGTTTCGGCCTCGGCCGCGGCGCAGACCCGATCCAGTTCCACCTCGGTCAGTAGAACGAACGGGTGATGCCCCCGCAGGAAATCCATGATCCTGGCGATCACTGGTCCACTACCTCCGTTTCTCGCTCAACGCTCCGGATCGACCCCGGACGGCACCATCAGAATTCGTCCCAGTATCAGGCCCCCCAGGAATCCATAGATCAGCCCGGACAATCCGCCCCAGAGCAACAACTTCCCTTGGGGCTCCAGGGCCAGCGCCACCAGGACCACGCCCGAAGCCAGGCCGACCACCGCCAGGATCACCGCGCCGCCCAAAGGGAAGGCGACCCGGGAGACCGCCCAACCTCCCATGGCCCAGATGAGCGCCGTGATCAACGCATACTGGCTCATGAGCTGGCCCAGGAACAGCTGGTCGCCGACCCCCAGGTACTGCAGGGCGATGGGCAGGACGCTGAGGCTGAGGCTGATGCCGGCGAACGCTGCCAGGGCAATGGCGAGCAGGCTGCGCAGGGTTCGGCTCTGGATCATCTTCTGGGGCCTCCCGGCTCGATTCTGGCGGCCTTGGTTCGGTGCCTAGGGCGC
>Ga0070729_10001718_pt1 | contig 31896 bp, 34 predicted proteins | sample tdDd472_FD_66725 | JGI IMG/M metagenome (GOLD analysis project Ga0070729, IMG submission 66725) | Marine sediment microbial communities from the Atlantic coast under amendment with organic carbon and nitrate - tdDd47.2 | ecosystem: Environmental > Aquatic > Marine > Coastal > Sediment | place...
ACCCTTGGGGGCGATCATGACGCAATCAACACCCTTGGGCGGTGTGATCTGCTGGAAATGTACGTTGAAACCATGTCCGAAGGCGATGACGTTGCCTTCTTCGAGGTGAGGAAGAATTTCAGCAGCGAAAACATCTGCCTGGTATTGGTCGGGCAGAAGGATCATGATCAGGTCTGCCTGCTTGGAAGCATCGGCAACGGTCATGGGTTCAAAGCCGTGTTCCTTGGCCAGATCGTAGTTGGGACCACCGGGACGCTGAGCGACGACGACGTTGATGCCGGAATCGCGAAGGTTCTGCGCATGGGCATGGCCCTGGCTGCCGTAACCGACAACGGCAACGGTTTTATCTTTCAACAAGCCCAGATCAGCATCTTTTTCGTAATAAACTTTCATGGAAACTCTCTCCTCAATATTTTTAGCCACAAAGGGCCGGGATTCTCAGATATATAAACATGCGAAAAACCCGGGCAGAGGACAAATGCCCTCGACCCGGTGCATCGCCTGATTGCGTATTATAGGTCGATTTGCATGGAGCGTTGCAGGGCAACATTACCAGTGCGGGCGATCTCTTTGATACCAAAACGGGTTAGCAAATTGACCAAGGCGCCTATCTTGCCCTGGTCGCCCGTAACCTCAATGGTCACCTCGTCGACGCTGACGTCTACAACCTTGCACCGGAAGATGTCAACAATACGCAGAATTTCGGCGCGTTTTGAATCTTCGGCGTTGACCTTGAGCAGGACCATTTCGCGGTCCACGGACTTCAATTCGGTGAGATCCTTAACTTTTATGGTAGGAATGAGTTTGCGAAGCTGTTTTACTATCTGCTCTACGATTGGATCATCGCCTTCGGCGACAATAGTCATGAGCGAAACACCCTTTTCAAGGGTGGGAGCAACGTTAAGTGAGTAGATGTTGAATCCACGTCCGCTGAACAAGCCAACAACACGAGAGAGAACCCCCGGTTCGTTTTCAACCATCACTGAAAGTGTATGTTTTTTCATCGTCATTATCTCCTAAACGAGCAGCATCTCGGTCAATGATGCTCCGGCCGGGACCATCGGGTACACATTCTCTTCCCTCTCGACGCGGATGTCGACGATAACCGGCTTGTCCACGGCAAAGGCCTCGCGGAGAGTCGATTCGACATCTTCCTTTTTGGTTACGCGATAACCGGCGGCCCCGTAGGCCTCGGCCAGTTTCACGAAATCAGGTTGCGCGTCAAGACAGGTCTCGCAGTAGTTCTTCTCATAGAAGAGTTCCTGCCATTGGCGGACCATGCCGAGATAGCCGTTGTTAAGTATGACGATTTTCACGGGCAGCTTGTTGCACACCACAGTCATCATTTCCTGGATGCACATCTGGATGGAACCATCGCCCGCAATGTCGATGACCAGTTTATCCGGGAAGGCCCGCTGCGCGCCCATGGCCGCAGGGAAACCGTATCCCATCGTACCCAGGCCGCCGGATGTCAGCAACGTATTGGGCTTTGTGTATTTGTAGAATTGAGCCGCCCACATCTGGTTCTGGCCCACTTCAGTGGCAATGATGGCATCACCTTTTGTAATTTCGTAAATTTTTTCCACCACAAACTGTGGCTTGATGGCGTCGCTATCATCCTTATAAGTCAGCGGATGCTCGCTTCTCCATGTAGTAACCTGATCAACCCACTCTTTGTGGTCTGAAGCCCAATCATAGTCGCCAATGGTCGCTTCAGTTTCTTTCTTGAGAGCAGCCAACGCGGACTTGCAATCAGAAACCAGCGGCACATGAACCGACACGTTCTTCTGAATTGACGTCGGGTCAATATCAATATGGACGATTGTAGCGTTGGGAGCGAAGGTATCTACCTTCCCTGTCACGCGATCATCAAAACGAGCACCTACAGCCAAAAGCAGATCACAATTGTTCACCGCCATATTGGCTGCATAGGTACCATGCATACCGAGCATCCCCAGAAACAGATTGTCGTCGCCAGGAAAGGCGCCCAACCCCATGAGAGTCGAGGTAACCGGTATGTTGAGCTGCTGCCCAAGCCAGGTCAATTCCTCGTGGCTACCAGAAGTAACCACACCACCACCGGAATAGATCAGCGGCTTCTTGGCCTTCTTGATCAGCTTGGCAACTTTGCGAATCTGTCCAATGTGAGGATTGCTGGTAGGATTATAGCTACGCATCTTGACGTCTTCAGGATACTTGAACTCAGTGACCTTGCTCATGAGATCCTTGGGAAGGTCGACCAGAACCGGGCCGGGACGGCCTGAGCGGGCCAGATAAAAGGCCTGCTTGACCGTCTCCGCCAGTTCTTCGACTTCCTGAACCAGGTAATTGTGCTTGGTGCACGGCCTGGTGATACCGACAATATCAACTTCCTGAAAAGCATCATTGCCGATCAGCACACGCGGAACCTGCCCGGTAAAAATAACTACCGGAATGGAATCCGCGTATGCGGTGGCGATACCTGTTACGGTATTGGTCGCACCGGGACCGGAGGTGACTAGGCATACCCCAACCTGCCCGGTAGCACGGGCATATCCGTCAGCAGCATGAATGGCGCCCTGTTCGTGGCGCACTAGAATATGCTCGACATTAGATTTAGGTATCGCGTCATAGATATCAATCACGGCTCCACCAGGGAAACCGAACATGACATCAACTCCTTCTTTTTCCAGACACTTTAGTAAGATCTGGGCCCCGGTCAACTTCATTTTACGCCTCCGTTGTGCGATATTTATCAAGTAAGCCTTGCAGCTTTGTCTTGCCTGCAAGCTTCTTCTTCTTCAATTCCTTGATTTCCTGCGTCTCAGTCTGAGAAACATAGGTCTTGGATTCGAGCTTTTCCAACATTTGTCCGTATCCGACATGTTGATCCCATAGAGCCTTCAATTCTGCGTCTTCTGCCTCATGCTTCTGGATGAGTTCAAGGTCTTTGGCTTCCATGTACCGCTCCTTTGATTATACGGTTATTGCGAAGTTCCGCTGGGAACGAGAGCTTCCCAGTTAGGTTCTGCCGTCGTTTTTATAGCCAGGAGTTTCTTTCTGCTGGAAAAACCAGATTCAATAACTACCTGACTCTTTTTCTTTTTTAACAGTTTAGCCATATACGTCACAAGAGCTTTGTTGGCCTTATTGTCCACAGCCGGAGCACTCAGGCGAATCTTGATACACTGTTGATACAGACCGACCACCCCGCTCTTGCGGGCTCCCGGCTGCACCCAGACAGCGATCCGCCATCCATCACCGACTCTGCTGACAAACTCTGGTTGGGAAATATGACTGCCCCGCCTTAATCAACTTTTTTAAGATACTTGAGTTTGGATTCAAGCTCTTCCGCTTTCTCCCGCTCAGGATCACTCATTTCCAGCATCTCCAGATGAGATTTGAGCAGCCCCTTGAGTTGGACCTCAAACTGGCTTCTCCGACGCTTGAGAGTCTCAATCTCTTCATGAATCTGTGCCAGGCGATTGTGTCCCTTCTGAACAGTTGCATCTGCCTTGGTCCGAGCTTCATCTATAATAAGCTGAGCTTCCTTGCTGGCAGTCACCTTGAGGTCATCCACCATCTTCTGGGTACTCATAAGCGTATCGCGAAGCGTTTCATCCCGCTGACGATATTCCTTAATGGACTTCTCAAGGCGCCTGATCTTCTTACGCATATCCTTCTGGCTGTCGGCGGTATCACCAAGAACTTCGGCCAGTTCCAACATGAACTGGTCGACCTCCATACGGGAGTAGCCGAACATCCGTCGGGAAAATTGTTTATTGAGCAGGTCGATTTTGGAAACTGACATTACAGTCCTCCTGGTCGTTTACTACATCAAAGAACCGCCGCTGCCCATAGAATAGGCAAGGCGGGCAAGATTCCCCACAACCACGATCTCGCACACTTTGATAGCGAGCAAGACAATGATGGGCGAAAGGTCGAAACCACCAACAATAGCAAAAGGTATCCAACTACGAATCTTGTAGAAAACAGGCTCTGTCACGCCTCGCAGGAAGCGGACGATAGGGTTATAAGGATCAGGGTTGACCCATGAAAGCAGTGCGGAAATAATAACGATCCAAAAGTATATATTGAGGACAGCACTGATAACAAATACTGCTGCCTGGACTATTGAGCCCATGAATTCCATGAATCCTCCAGATTAAGAGACAAAGTGATTACAACTATTAAGATCAATTGAAGCTAATTTCGCATACAGGATAGCAAGAATCAAGTCTTAAAACACTTGACCGTAGCCTTTATAGCTACGCTGCATGGCTGCCTTGATACTCCAGAAATCATTGATGTGCACTTGGGCTTCAAGATTCGCATCTTTATAAGCCCAAAAACGCACTCCGGCAGCACGGGCAGTCTTCTCATCCACGTGGGAATCCCCAATGTACGCAACCTCTTGCGGATTAAGCTGTAACCGGGTCATAATTTTATATACACCCTCGGGATGCGGCTTCGGCTCACAGACCTTGGCAGAGGTCATGACAGGATAGAAATATCCTTCAAGCTCCTTATCTTCAAGAATTGCATCAATGGTTTCACCCCGGCTGGTATTGATTGCCAGGAGAAACCCGGCATCCCTGAGCCACCAGAGGAACTCCAGCAACCCTTCCGACCGCTTGATGTACGGCATCAAAGAGGTGCTATCGAAGCTTTCCACAGCTTCCCAGGCTTTCTTGAAATACTCACCCGGTGCTATGTGTTCGATGGCTTCCTTGTGCGTCCGCGTATGAACGAAACTCATCTCATCATCAGTAAGTGGTGGTAGGCCGAGCTGTTCCTTGATCCTGCTATAGTAGCGCATGTTAGCATCAAAGGAATCGATCAGCACTCCGTCACAGTCGAAGATAACACACTTAACTCCCTGGACCAGACTAGGGTTCATGAGTTCATTGGCTAATGCCATCTGGAAGCTCCTCGCATACAGAAAGTCTATTTGATGATGGCAATTGTCAGTTCAATGAGAGCAAGTGGCAAACCCTCGGGAGCCTTGCGGCGACCGCCAAACTTCCAGGCAGGCTGAACAGCAACCAGAGCCCCCTCAGGCAACCCCAGCTCTTTGTCGGCAGGAGAAAACGGAATTTCCATGTCATTCCATTGGGCGATAATCTCTGCATCGGCACAAACGAGCACTGTAGCATCAGGAATGAATGCAGGCAGAGCTTCGGCAATGCGCTGCCAGGGAAGGGGAATGCTATGATCATCCGAAGCACCACCGGTATGACTCTCCGCACTGGCAAGATCGACCACACGTCCCTCGATACGATCTTCATCCTCCATACCAAGAGTAGTATCGATGGATTTCCATGTATCCTGAACGCCCTTCTCTATGCCCTGAAGCTCCATCATACGCTCCTCAAAGGTCCAGGCCAGGAGCAGAATAAATTGCGCTTTGGAGGCAGCTTCCTTTTTTTCACGCTCCTGCTTGGAACCCTGTCCGTCATCAAATCGCTGAGCAAGCTGAGACTGAATGGACATGGAGGACCCTTCATAGAAGTCATCGGTCGTCTGTGCGCCGAAATATGCCATTTCACCAGGGTCCTTGAACTGCTCACCAAAACTGATGCAATCGCGAATCAGGGCTGTCGCGGTTTGTGAATCCATGGGCAGATCATCCGGCTTAAACGCGTCATCAACCGATTCAACCGACAATCCGGGATCAAAAAAACGCAGGCCTTCCACCGACTTGGCACGAAAGAGTTCCGGGTGCATATATGGAAAAGACAGCAACATGAATCCACTCCTTGCTTCAATTATCTATTATCTTCTTGTTTTATTTCAACTTCATAGTGGCGACATCGCCCTTTACACTCAGGCATGGCCTGTATGCACAATCCGTCCGAGGCGTGTATGCACGCAGGAGCTTCCTCTCCATGACAGTAAACATATTGTTCACAGTCGAAGACATCGCGAGCCATACGTTCAAACTGACGCTGCCAAAGATCGGGAACAGCGTCTTGTTCGACACCAAATGATTCTGCCCGTGCAAGAAAATCATCGAATGCCGATTCCCACCTAGAAAAGACACGGCAGCGCCATACTTGAGAATATCCGGGATTAAGTCGCTCTTCATAGAAGCAACGATCGCCAATATGATGCTGACAACCTTGCCCCGGCAACGGTGTTAAATTGCCCATAACCAACCTATATCAGGCTTACAGTACAAGCATTGTACCCCAAGACCCATTTCAATCGTTTCGAAAGATGTAAAGCCCTGTCTGGCAATTGTAAAGACGGAAGCATCCCTTTTCATATGCCCATCGTATTTCATACATTTTTTGCACAGTAAAAAGCCCCCTTTCCTTGACCTGACATTGGGGTGGGTGTATAGCCACTGACAATTCATAATTTAAGACTTTTACCCATTGGAGGCATATATGATAGGTGGTTTCGGAGTATGGGAACTGTTGATTATTCTCGTCATTGTTCTGGTCATTTTCGGCGCCAAAAAACTGCCTGAAATCGGCGGCGGCATTGGCAAGGCTATCAGTAATTTCAAACAGGCCAGCAGTGAGCCTGATGAAATTGACATCACCCCTAATAAAGCTGAAGACGAAGAAGAGAAAAAGGAAAGCTAGGATCACTCCTGCTAAATTGAATCTTCAAGCCCGGTTACTAACAGTAACCGGGCTTTTTCATTTCCTGAAAACCTATCAAAGAAGTGAAATCACTCTGACTCAGTGACCTCATCGGAAAAAAGCTCAAACCCTCTGCGAACATACGCAATACCCGACCAGACTGTCGCCGCTGCGGTAATCCAAACCATCAGGTCAAGTGCAAAGTGGTAGTCCAACTCGAACGTACGTTGGAGCATGACGAAAATGACAAGAAAAATCTGAGCTGCAGTGGTGAATTTGCTTATCCAGATGGGCTTGATGCGACTTCTGACATCCACACCCCAAAAATTGAGAACTGCCAGACCACCAATGATAATAGTGTCTCGACTGACCACCAGGACTGTGAGCCAGACAGGTAGCCAACCCTTGAGGGCAAGACAGATGAAAGAAGTGACCAGGAGGGCCTTGTCAGCCAAAGGGTCGAGCATGGCACCAAGTTCCGTACGCTGATTCCAGATTCGTGCAAGGAAACCATCAAGAGCGTCAGTCAGGCCAGCTATGGCAAAGAGTATCCAGGCAAGATTAAAGTTCTCGCTCGTGTAAGCCATGACAAAAACCGGAGTCAGAAGAATCCGGACAATGGTCAAGATATTTGGAATGGTCCATATAGCGTCACGAGCCACTTTGGTCTCACCCTCCTATTTCTCAGCGTCCTCCGACAACTGAAAATTCAGCCCACGTTGAGGCAGGAACGCCTGCAACATCATATTCAATCGATCAATGTTCAGGATGCGAACTTCCCAGCTCGCTCCGACGCCGGTAGGTTGCATATCCATCTCAACCAGTCGCACTTCCTGCACGGCTGAATCCCAACCTCGAAGAACTCGGTCAAACTCCAGAGCGGCATCCGGCGAGAACCAACCCGATACTGAAAGAGTCTGCGCCTTGGCCTGCGAAGCCGTCAACTCGGAGCGAGTGAAAAAACGAGCCCACAAGTCGAACCAGACCACTGACATGTCCTTGTTCATGGCGACCCATTCATGGCCTTCATTAACAAGAACTCCCTTGTAAGTCTTTTCTGGTCCAAGCGACAGAGTAAAGGAAGGAGACGTCAAATTCTCAACTTGCAATCCAGAGAGTGTCACCAGCCCCTGCAATTGCTCGATGGCAATCGCATCCATATCCTCAGGCCATGTCACGGAAGCAATCTGGGGAGTCTCAACAGTTGCAAATAGCCCCATGCGTTTAAGGCCGTCTCGTAGTGTCTTCTTATTGACCTTCACATCCAGCCGAAGAATCAAGCCGGCATCCATATCCTGTGACGAAAGTATCTTGTATCCTTGAATGTAAGGCTTGGCATGCCCAATGAGATATTGTTTAAGCAGTTCTGTACGTACTTCGTCCATGTCTCCAGGCAACATAGCCTGCGCATCTACAAGTACAGCTTGGGCAAACCCTTCGGCCATAGCCTGGCTGCGAAGCTGCATGGGTGACATATCTTCTTCCATGGGCTTGAAGACACGGACCTGACCGGCCACTGCCAGTCCTGATAGAACAAGAAAGACGCAAACAAACAAAAATATTAAAAACCGTGCGCTACGCATGGTTATTGCTCCTCATCGGGCTGAATCTCATTCGAAGTTCCCGCTTCAATATCTACAAAAGGCTCCGGAGCATCAACGACAATGACAACTCTGCATTTATCGACAGCATCACCAGGACGCATGACAGCTCGCACCAATTTGGACATTGGGGATGAAATTATCAAGTCTGTTCGCCAGGATCCATAGGCATTCAATGCCCTTACAACCAGTGGTCGCGACCCGACCCGTTCCCGCAAGGCTGCAGGATCGCTCGTGTTTGCGTATGCGACAACACCATAGTTGATGGCACTTGCCCGACTGACAAGAAATGCTCCGTAAGTACCCAATCCGTCCTGCCCATATACAACAGGAGCCAAAGCAGGTGTAACTCTTAATCCACGAGCGTCAATAATCAAGCCGGTATAACCACTCGCCCCGCTTCCGGCCGCTTCTGGCGCTTTGTCCGAAAACGACAGACTCTGCTCCATGGAAGTGGAAAGCTTGGGTGGAATACCGCTCTGGAACTGTATAGTCGTAGGTAGAATGAGCTCGGCCAACTTGCCGCGCAAGGCCTCGGAAACCCGAATTTCACCACCCTCGTCAAACATGGAAGGACGCTTGAACGGTGAATTCTGAATTAAGCCTCTGACACGGGCAGCCAGTTCATCATCGCCTGACAGGAATGCGTTAACGGTTCGTTTTGAATCAATGCGAACGGACATGACCATATCAAGCATCTGCTTTCTCGCCTGTGTCGTTGCCTTGCGTACGGCGAGAGGGGTCATTTTTTCATTTGAATCATCTTCAGCCATCTCAAGCATACGGGCAACGGAGATTTCTCCATTTCCCCAGGCAATGAAGGCATCCCTTCCAAACGGCTGAACATAACCTTGAAAAGACAATGCTGTCGCAGGAAAAATCAATAACGACATCAATATAAGAAGTATTATTCGAAGGGACATATGTAATTTAATCCTCAATATTCATAGCCATTGTCGGCATGGGTGCATAAGACTTTTCCGCATGTATCGCGCTTGCTGTTTTTGTGCAAGCCGCTTGCCGCAACCATTAGCGGATGGTATTGTCTAGCAAATACAGCAACCAAAGCACTGGAGCGACCCATGCTTATCCATCTAATACAACACGGCGCATGTCTGCCCAAGGAACTTGATCCGACCCAGCCCCTGAGCCCTGTCGGGCGCGAACAAGTGGAAAAAACCGCTAACGCTGCCCGCATTCTTGGCCTGAGTTTTGAACTTGTGGTTGCCAGCCCAAAAGTGCGCTCCATACAAACAGCCGAAATAATAGCTGAATACACAGGATACCCAACAGATCGTATCGAAGTGACCGAAGCGGTTAAAGCCATGACCCCTGCATCAACGACCCTTGATTTCCTACGAGAGTATGACGGGCTGGACTCGATACTGATCGCCGGCCACCTCCCTTCACTTGGTAACATTGCATCACAGATCCTCACCCAGAGTTCGAGCCTTGAAATCGGCATCGAAAACAGCGGACTCATGCAACTCGATGTGACATTTCCAAAGAACAAAGGCGTATTGAACTGGTATCTAACCCCGGCCCAACTTGCCGAAATAGCAAAAGATTAATCAGTTCTTCCCGTTAACCATTGCTCGGTAAGATCAGCAACGGCCTCATTGTCACCCGGCGCAAACCAATTAATGTCGGTTTCCTTGCGGAACCATGTAATCTGACGTTTGGCATAAGCCCGGGTGTTTTTGACCCATCTATATCGCGCCTCATCTATGGTCATTTCGTCTCGTAAAAATGCAAGAAGCTCTGCACATCCGATACCTGTCCAGCCCGGAGCGGCAGGATCGGAACACTTTTCAAGAGCAGCCGAAGCCTCTTCCAAAGCACCAAATTCCAACATCTGACCAATGCGATTATCAAGATGTGGTTCAAGCTCATCAAGCGTAATCATCATACCAATTTTTAGGACATCATACGGCGCAGGCGCATGTTCCGACTCGGTATGCCACCAGGTCATGTTTTTCCCGGTAGCAAGAAATACTTCAGCCGCTCTGGCATTACGTTGAGTATCGTTGGGATGAATTTTTGCCGCATAATCGGGATCAGTCTCTACAAGCTCAGCATGAAGGACCTGAGGCCCTTCCAGTTTCACTCGTTCAAGGACTTTTTCCCTTATATCCTGAGGTATTTCAGGGATAGGTGCAATGCCGCTGAGAAGCGACTTCAGGTAAAGTCCGGTCCCACCAACAAGGATTGGCAACCGTCCCTGCCCCCGCACCTCTTCAATGGACTGCATGGCCAGATCTACGAAACGGGCTGCCGTCATTTTCTCCTCGGTCGGAAGAAAACCATACAAAAGATGTGGACAGGCAGACTGCTCTTCAGAGTCAGGCTGAGCCGTGATGATTGGAAAATCCTTGTAGACCTGTCGCGAATCAAAATTGATGACGCTTGCATCCACGCGTTTGGAAATGGCTATGGCTGCGGCTGTCTTACCGGTTCCAGTAGGCCCCAGCAGACAGACAATGGGGGGCTTACCCTTCATATCCAATTACTTCTCTTTCCCGCAACCGGGCTTGTGCCCGTACTTAACGTTTAAGGCATTGACTATAGGGCCAGGAACCAGACCACAGACATCGCCTCCGTATTGGGCCACTTCTTTGACGATGGTGGAACTCAGGTACATCCACTTGAAATCGGTCATCATGAACACGGTCTCGATATCGCGCTCAAGCTTGCGGTTCATGAGTGCCATCTGAAATTCGTACTCAAAATCCGAGACAGCACGAAGTCCGCGCATGATGGACCCGGCATTCTTGCTGTCGACATAATCGATCAACAGGCAGTTGAATGGCTCAACGGATATCCGGGGTTGGTCCTTGAAAACGTCCTTGGCAAGAGAGACTCGCTCCTCAATGGAAAACAGCGTCTTCTTGGGCGTGCTTTCGGCAATGGCCAGAATGACGTTATCAAAGACCTTGAGTCCACGTTTTATCAGACTTACATGGCCCATGGTCAGAGGATCGAAAGTGCCGGGATAAACAGCCAGTCTCGGGTTTAATTCCGCCATAAAAGTATCCTGGTTTGACCGTATTCCCGGTCAGTTAATAATTCCATTTCAGCTATAGGCCCTTCTTCCGGTGCCTTGATGGATGTCTCGACTTCAGCCAGTACCAATGCATCCGGTGCAATCCATCCGTTCTTCAAGGCCTTTTCCAAAGCCGGGACAAGCAAATCCTTACCATACGGTGGGTCGATAAATACAAGATCGAACGGTGAATCCGGTCGTTTCGACAATACACCGAAAAGATCCTTGCTGACCACCCTGACGTGTTTTTTATCCACTCCAAGCTCAAGCAGGTTCTTCCTAATCAGGCCAGCTGCCTTGCTGCTCTTCTCGACAAACCATGCTTTATTTGCGCCTCGACTCAGACATTCGATAGCGAGACTGCCGGAACCAGCGAACATATCCACAACACGGACCTGCTCGAAATCCACACCACGAGCCATGAGCATCGAGAATATGGACTCGCGCACCTTCATGGTGGCAGGCCGGTATCCAGGCCCCTCGCAGGTCTTGATCCTACGTCCCTTGTATTGACCGCCAATAATCCGCATGGATTACATCTCGGAGATCAGTTCGATGATATTACGATTGACATCGAGCAACTTGTCGCGAAGGTCTGCCTGATCCACCCAGGGGCGATTCTCCACGTCTTTGACGCGATTCTTGAGCTCCGCATACAGGCTCTCGGAATCCTGAAGCAGGAAATTCCAATCAACACGAGGTCTGGCAACGGACATATCAATGACCGGCTGGAGTTCCTCACCGGGTTCAAGTTCAAGTTCTTCCATGTATTCAGGAATATGAACTTCGAACCCAAACCGCTCTGTAATCAAGTCTGAGAACTCCTTCTGGACCTCGGCCTCGCCGTGCACCAGAATGATCTTTACCGGTTTGCCCTGCATGGAATCGAGCCAGTCCATGAGTTCATCCTGTCCAGCATGACCGGAAAATCCGTTTATGGTGAAAATCTTGGCATTAATGGCGACTTCTTCACCAAATATTCTGATTTTTTTGGCCCCACCAAGGATCTTGCGTCCAGGGGTACCAACTCCCTGCCAGCCGACAAAGATGACACTGGCTCCAGCTCTCCACAAATTGTGGCGCAAGTGATGTTTGATCCGCCCGGCGTTCGCCATGCCGCTTGCCGAGATGACAATGGCAGCGCCCTTGGTCTCGTTGATAGCCTGGGACTGTTCACGACTTTCCGTAAAATGCAGGTTGGGCAAATCCAGGGGGTGTTCACCTTTTCTGATAAACTCCTGGGTCTGCTCATCATAGAATTCCGGGTGCTTGCGGAAAATCTCTGTAGCTCGAATAGCCAGAGGACTATCGAGATAAATTGGCATATCAGCCGGAAGCCTGCCCTGTTTGTTCAGCAGAAACAGACTGTAAATAATCTGCTGGGAACGCTCCACGGCAAAGGCCGGAATGACAACCTTTTCTTTGTTTTTGTAACTGTACTCGATGGCCTGAGCCAACTCATCCAGACTATGTTCCTCATCCGGGTGATTGCGGTTACCATATGTAGATTCTAGGAAGATATAGTCGGCGTGTACGACATCGCTGGGGTCTGCAACAATCAGCTGCTCAGGGCGACCCAAATCGCCGGAAAAGACGGCAGTGGTCAGCTTTCCATCTTCTTCGTATTCAATTTCGATAAAAGCAGACCCAAGAATATGCCCAGCATTCATGTATGTCACTTTGATGCCGGGTGCGGGCTCAAATGTGTTGGTATATTCCACAGGGGCAAGCAGCGGGATGGTATTTTCCGCATCAGTAATACTATAAAGCGACCTAACCTGCTGAATACCTGTTCTCTGACGTTTACGATTACTCCATTCCGCTTCCATTTCCTGAATATGTGCACTGTCCAGCAGCATGATCTCAAGAAGATCTTTGGTGGGAGCAGTACAATAGATTGGATTCTTGTATCCCTTTGAAACGAGCGCGGGCAACAAGCCGCTGTGATCAATGTGGGCGTGGGTAATCAAGATGAAGTCGAGTTTTTTAGCGTCGTAATCATCGAAATTCCAGTTCCGTTTCTCGATTTCCTTGTTGCCCTGATGCAGACCACAATCAAGGGCAAATCGCTTGCCGCCGCACTCAAGAATGTAACAGGATCCACTGACAGTTCGGGCCGCGCCCATAAACGTAATTTTCATCGATTGTCCTCGCGGTATTATTCTTTTGGGAAGCAACTCTAGAATCCGCTTCCGAAAGGGAAAAAATCGGTGTAATAAGAAAGTTACGACATGTGGAGTCAAATATCCGCCGTCACGATTACATGCCTCATAAACGGCAATCAGGCAACAATTCCGTGCCAGTTTCACGGATAGAATTCAGTATCAAGGAGTTAAGATGATTCACCGCTCGAAGCAGTACCTGATCGATGACCTTTCCATGCAGGAGTCCTGGAGACTTTTCAAGATAATGTCCGAGATCGTTGACGGGTTCGAAACCCTGTCCGAGATTGGCCCCGCAGTATCCATGTTCGGCTCTGCCCGCGTAAAGCCCGAAGACCCTCTCTACCAAAAGACCGAGCAGGTCGCCAAAGAGCTTTCCCAGGCTGGTTTTTCCGTCATCACCGGTGGAGGCCCTGGCCTCATGGAAGCCGGCAACAAAGGGGCCTTCGAGAACGGCGGCGAATCCATCGGCCTGCACATCCACCTGCCCATGGAACAACACAACAACCCGTACATGAACATACGCAGTGATTTCCGCTACTTCTTCATTCGCAAGCTGATGTTCATCAAGTACGCAATGGCCTACGTCGCCCTACCCGGTGGCTACGGTACTCTAGACGAACTGGCCGAAGCTCTGGTGCTCATCCAGACCCATCGCATCAAGCCCTTCCCAATCGTACTTTTCGGTACCGAGTTCTGGTCTGGTCTGATCGACTGGTTCAAGGACCAGCTTGTAGGCAACGGATTCTGCAACGCTGATGACCTCGACCTTTTCATCGTCACCGATGACGCATCAGAAGTCGTCAGCCACATCAAGAAGCACGTAATCATTTAACTAAACGTGAATAACCGCAGAAAAGCACTTGTATTTGGCCTGGCCACGGTGGCGATTTGGTCCACCGTGGCTTCGGCCTTTAAAATATCCCTTAGATACCTTGACCCGCTACAACTCTTATTGTGCGCGTGCACAGCTTCAATAGTTGCCCTGACAGGTGTAATGGCTTTTCAGGGCAAGCTGAATGAATTGAAAAAGATGAGCCGCATGGAGGTTGTCAGATGCGGCCTTCTCGGCGCGCTCAACCCATTTCTCTACTACATGATCCTGTTCAGGGCCTATGACCTGCTGCCTGCCCAGGAAGCGCAACCGCTCAACTACACATGGGCCATCACCCTGTCTCTCCTGTCCGTCCCCTTGCTGGGACAAAAAATGAGCCTCAAGGATCTGGTAGCCATTCTGGTCAGCTACTTCGGCGTGGTTGTCATATCCACCCACGGCAATGTACTCGCACTGGAATTCTCCAACGTCACCGGCGTAGGGCTGGCTCTCGGAAGCACCATCATCTGGGCGCTGTATTGGATATTCAACACCAAAAGCAAGGCCGACCCCATGGCCGGCCTGCTGCTCAGTTTTATCTTCGGATTCCCGCTGATTCTTGCTGCAACACTCATCTTCTCTGAACTGCCTCCGTTCAAGGTCGAGGCAATGCTCGGAGCCGCCTACGTGGGATTCTTCGAAATGGGAATCACATTTGCCCTTTGGCTCACGGCCATGAAATACGCTGCCGCACCGGATGGCGGCGGCACCGCAAGGGTGGCTAATCTCATATTCCTGTCACCATTCCTCTCACTCATCTTCATCCACTTTCTGGTGGGCGAAGACATACTGCCAGCTACAGTGGCGGGCCTCGGCTTCATTATCGCCGGAAACGTGCTCATGCAATACAAGCCGCGCAGCACCAGATCTTAAACTAAACCCAATAGGAACTAAGCAGCTACCCGGACATCAGCTGCGATAACGCCCTTCACTCTTCCGTCACCGTTAAAGAACGGACTGGACGCATAAATCAAATGAAGGGCCAAACAAATTTGGGCTATGTAGTTGGAAATACTTGTAGATAGAAAATAGATAGCAATCTCAGCTTGTTATGTGATGTATAAATATAGTCTAAAGAATTTCAAAATAAAAAACGGCCAGTTACGATGCTATTAACATCATAACTGGCCGCACAAATTCTATTTAGAGAGTGGATTAAAGAAAATCGGGATCGATGCCAGCCTTGCCACCGGCAAGGATGAGCTTCACGTAACGAATGGTTCGGTCGTCAACCGGTACGATGGGGAAATTCTCACGACAGGCATCGCACTGAGCCATGGCAGGACGGGAGGGAGCAATAAGCGGAACCTCGCGACTGCAATGCGGGCATGGGTACAGAAAGATAATCTCCATGGCCGCAGGCTTGACCGGAGTCAGTGGTTTTTTCGATTCAGACATTGTTATCCTTTTTGCACCAGATTCTTACCGGTCATTTCGGCGGGCTTATCCATGCCCCAAAGGGCAAGGATCGTCGGAGCGAGATCACCGAGAATCCCTTCCTGAAGTTTTGCATTTTCGCATCCCTTCTCAATATATACAAGCGGCACCGGGTTAGTCGAGTGAGCCGTGTGTGGAGTACCGTCAGGCGCTATCATCTGCTCGGCATTGCCATGATCAGCTGTAAGCAGCACACGTCCGCCTGCTTCAAGCACGGCGTCAACAATACGCTCTACACAACCGTCCACAGTCACACAGGCGGCCTGTGCGGCCTCAATGATGCCCGTGTGCCCCACCATATCCAAATTGGCCAGATTGCAGACGCACAGGTCGTAGTCGCCCAACTTGGCAACAAGAGTATCGGCCACTTCGTCAGCACTCATCTGCGGTTTTTCATCGTAGGTAGCAACCTCTCGCGGCGACGGGATCATTACTCTGTCCTCGCTCTCAAAAGGTTCTTCTCGTCCGCAATTGAAAAAATAGGTCACATGGGCATATTTTTCAGTCTCGGCAATCCGCAATTGCTTCATACCCTTTCCGGCCACAACCTCACCCAATGTACCTTCATAGCTCTGAGGAGGGAACGCTTTGGGCAGTGGAAAGGAACCTTCGTATTGAGTCATGGTCGCAAATTCGGCCAATTGAGGGACCGACTTACGCTCAAATTCACTGAAATCAGCATCAAAAATAGCACGGCTGATCTGGCGTGCACGATCTGCACGGAAGTTGAAAAAGAACAAACCGTCACCGTCACCTATGCGGCCATCAACGCCATCAATGACACCCGGCTTAACGAACTCATCGTTCTCTCCAACATCATACGAAGCCTGAATGCCTGCCAGGGGATCAGTCATGACAACACCTTCGCCACCTACGAGTGCATTGTAAGCCACTTCGTTGCGTTCGAAACGTTTGTCACGATCCATGGCCCAGAAACGGCCACTGACAGTCGCCACCTGGCCAATACCGATCTCGCCCATCTTATCCATTAACAGGCGGGTATATTCCAAACCACTGGAAGGAGGTGTATCACGACCATCCAGAAAGACATGAACAAACACGTTTTCAAGACCTTCGCTCTTAGCCATCTTGAGCAAGGAATAAATATGATTCTGATGACTATGCACACCACCGTCTGACACCAACCCCATGAGGTGAAGGCGGCCGCTTCCGGCCTTGGTCTTGGCTATCAGGTCCTTGAGGGTGGCATTTTCGTTGAATGTCCCGTCTTCGATGGAGATGTCGATGCGGGTCATGTCCTGATAAATGACGCGCCCGCCGCCGATGTTCATGTGGCCGACCTCGGAGTTACCCATGAACCCATCAGGCAGCCCCACAGCACGTCCCGAACACGCCAGTCTGGTGTTGGGATAATCAGCCAACAGACCGTCGAGGTACGGTGTTACGGCATTGCGCACACAGTTGCCCTCGCCATCCGGGGCGATTCCCCATCCGTCCAGAATCAGCAGCAGTGTTTTTTTCGGATCGGCCATCATGTTCTCCAGACGTTAGTTCTTGAATTCGACCCTGCGAGCCTCGGACCACATACCTTCGATATTGTAGAATTCACGAAGCTCTGCCAGGAAAACGTGGACCAGGACATCATTGAGATCAACAAGCACCCATTCACCGGTCTTCTGACCTTCAATGGACAGGAACTCAATATTATCCTCTGCGGTTCTGTCCAGAAGGGACTCAGCCAATGCCTTGGCATGTTTCACACCGCGGGCCGACACAACAATAGTCATGTCCGTAACCGAACTAATCCCGGCGACATCCATGATGACGATGTCCTCACCCTGTTTTTCATATAGCCAGTCGGCCACAAGCAGAGCTTTCTCTTCACTAGGTATGTCTTTGAATTTTTTCTCTTTATTAAACACAATAATCCTCGATTAAGTTATTCCCCCGAACACTGACGGAGTCTATTTGTTTACGGGGTAGCGGGCAACAAGCAGCTCGTCCAGACTGCGTTTAGGCACATGATGTTTCCCGTCCGTGCCGCGCCAATACTCGATTTTCCCGTCGGAGGGAAGGGGTTCAATAACCACTTTCTCGGCCGGAACGCCCAAAGCAAGCACCAAAAGCACTTCAAAATTATCGGAAATATCAAATATTTTGACCATCTTCTTCCTGTTCACAGTCCCGATAATACACCCGCCGTATCCTTTTTCAACGGCCCCGAGCATAATGGTCTGGCTGGCAATACCGTGATCGCAACCCGGTGAATCTGCAACGTCCTTGTCCAGCATAATGACAATGTAGCCTGTTGGCCGTTCCCCTTCAGCAGGACCGGACCAATCTTTCAGGTACCCCGCCCAGCCAAGAAGTGGAAATACTTCACCGCATTGCATCTTGTCAGCTGTCACAATATACTTGAGCGGCTGCTTATTCATTCCGGACGGCATCAGCCTCGTCAGGTCAACCAGTTCGACCAACGCTTCCACATCCATGGGCATGGATTCGTCAAACTTGCGCCGGGTTCGATTCTGCGCAACCAACTCCTTGAAATTCATACTACCTCCGAAAATGTTTAAGCCCATATTTTGTAAAGGACTTTGCCGCAACCCGCAACGTGCTTACAATCACCGTTGTCGATTGAGGCTCCAATCATACTTCAAATACCGGACACGAGGTTTATTGCCTTCCATAATCATAGCTTCAAGATCACTTTTAAGCTCACCATTAGCGTATGCCGTAAACCATTCAACGAAGTCATCAGGGAAGTCTTCGGAAAACCAACTGAATATCTTACTGACAAACAACGTCGTTCCATCAAGATAATTGTTTTTCCCGTCATTGATGAAGCTTCTGGTAGCCTGCTCTAGCTGCATATCAACCATCTCGGTTTCATAAGGGATTGTAATAAGCGGTGGACAACTAAGGGCTGTACAGTTGAGCGCCATATGCACACGTGGGTCCTTGAATCGAGGGCGCAAGATTTCGTGTTCAATATGACCCAGAGTCACCAATTTCCCATCCAGCCTCACCACTTTCAGCTTCCACGGCGAGGAGAAAAACGACCCGATATCCTTTATGCTTTCCACCGGATAATTATCAATTATGAGGCGTAATGTTGCCGCATTGTAGAGATTTATGAAAAATGCCAATTGCTCGTCTGACGACAGATCATCCGGTGAGACCTCGCCCATCATATCCAGATAATTATCCAGATCATCCCTGTGCGTCTTGAGGTTCGCATAATCCACAAGGCCGTCGCTGACGTACCTTTCAAGGACTTTGGCATACAATGCATTGTCAATACCCGCACCGGCCACAACCGGAAACAGTATGACGAATAACATGATCATAACACCAATCACACGAGGCATAACAACTCCTTCGAACCTATGTACCACAGCCGCATATATATGGCTCGAAAAACGATTCTTCATGGCCAAGATTTGAGCATGTATTTTTATCCCAATAGTGATACCTTGCTATTTAAATATTTTAGGAGGCACTTGTTCATGGCTAAATCCGGGAAAATGACAGTATTCACATTGAGCATGATGACAGTAGCGGCGGTCGTTAGCCTGAGGGGATTACCCCTTATGGCCAAAGAAGGCCTCTCCATGATTTTCTACATCCTTTTTGCCGCGGTGATGTTCCTGATCCCCGCTTCACTGGTCGCAGCCGAACTGGGTGGCGCGTTCAGTGACAAAGGCGGCGGTGTATATACATGGGTCAAAGAAGCCTTTGGTTCGCGCTGGGGTTTCACAGCCATCTGGCTGCAATGGATTCAAAATGTCGTCTGGTATCCTACGGTGCTCGCCTTTGCCGCGAGTGCACTGGCGTACCTGTTCATGGACCCGGCTTTGGCCGACAATGGAGCCTATACCGGCATCGTCATTCTGGTCTGCTATTGGGGAGCAACTTTCCTGACCATGGCCGGTTCTGACATCGCCAGTTCAGTCACCAAATATGGTGTGCTGATTGGAACGTTGCTGCCAGGTGTGTTCATTATCATTTTGGGAGTACTCTGGGTCACTCAAGGCAACCCCATTCAATTTCTCGAACCAAGCAGTGCTGTGGTGGCTGCCGAAAAACTGGCTAGCGAAGCACCGCACGCGCGCCTGTTTCCGCATATCTCCGGCCTGGGAAGTGTAGCGTTTCTAGCTGGAATAATACTTCTTTTTGCAGGAGTTGAAGTCCATGCTGTCCACGCCAACGACCTTGAAAATCCATCCAAGCAGTTTCCCGAGAGCATGTTCCTGGCCGCAGCCATTATCTTCGGCTTGTTCATCATGGGTTCGCTGGCCGTCGCCGCGGTCATCCCTGCATCAGAAATCAGCCTGACAGCTGGGCTGATGCAAGCCTTCAAGCAATTACTCGATACCTTTCATATAGGTTTTCTCACTCCGGTCATCGGGCTTTTGGCGGCCTTTGGAGCCATCGGCGGCGTCATGTCCTGGGTGGGTGGTCCCAGTCGAGGTCTATTGCATACCGCTCATGAGGGCGAAATCCCGCCTTTCATGGCCAAGGTGAACAAGAACGGTATTCAAGTAAATATTCTCATCATTCAGGCGGTTATAGTCAGCGTATTGGCATCGCTCTACTTCATTATGACCAACGTGAGTGTCGCCTTCTTCGTCCTGTCGGCCATGACCATAACCCTCTATCTGGTCATGTACATCCTCATGTATGCGACAGCCATCAAGCTGCGGTTTACCCAACCGAATCTGCCTCGCTCCTACAAAGTCCCCGGCGGAACAATCGGCATGTGCGTGGTTGCTGGCATAGGTTTGCTTGGTGTCACCTTCGCTCTGCTTGTCGGGTTCTTTCCACCAACAAATCTGCCGGTTGGCAACCCGGTATTATATGTAGGATTGGTTGCCGGCGGCATGATCGTTTTCATCGGCCTGCCTTTGTTAATCAATGCCTACAAAAAACCTGAATGGAAGCAAGATTCTGACGATTAGACTTAAAATAACGGAGATATAGAACATGGCACTGCACAAAAAAGAATCGGTTAGGGATCAACTGCTGGATGACGTTTATGCATCATCAGACCTCTCTGTTCGTATGCCCAAATACAAATTCCCGGCAGAAGAACATGACCCCAGACACGCCTACCAGCTAGTACACGATGAGTTGATGCTGGACGGCAATTCCCGACAGAACCTGGCTACTTTCTGCCAGACTTGGGTAGAGCCGGAAGTACACAAACTCATGGATGAATGTGTTGATAAGAACATGATCGACAAAGATGAATATCCGCAAACTGCAGAGCTGGAAGCACGGTGTGTGCACATGCTCGCAGACCTGTGGAATTCACCCGATGCAGCCAATACACTTGGATGTTCCACCACTGGTTCGAGTGAGGCTGCCATGCTTGGCGGTATGGCTTTGAAGTGGAAATGGCGCGACAGAATGAAAGCACAGGGAAAACCTACGGACAAGCCGAACCTCATCTGCGGTCCGGTACAGGTTTGCTGGCATAAATTCGCCCGCTACTGGGATATTGAATTGCGTGAGATTCCCATGGAAAAGGATCGCCTGATCATGACCCCCGAGGAAGTGATTAAACGATGCGATGAAAACACCATAGGTGTTGTACCCACACTTGGCGTGACCTTTACCTGCCAGTATGAACCTGTGAAAGCAGTCAATGATGCGCTCGACAAACTGCAAGCGGAAACCGGACTGGATATACCCATTCATGTAGATGGAGCTAGTGGCGGGTTCCTTGCCCCATTCATAGAGCCCGATCTTGAGTGGGATTTCCGCCTGCCACGAGTCAAATCAATCAATGCTTCCGGCCACAAATTCGGCCTGTCCCCTCTCGGTGTTGGCTGGGTTGTCTGGCGAGACAAGGAAGACCTGCCGGAAGACCTGATTTTCAATGTAAACTATCTGGGCGGAGACATGCCGTGTTTTGCTTTGAACTTTTCCCGGCCCGGCGGCCAGATTGTAGCCCAGTATTACAACTTCCTGCGACTAGGCAAAGAAGGGTATCGCAAAATCCATCAGGCCTGCTACGACACGGCCCAGGGCATTGCCAGAAATATAGACGAGATGGGACCATTTTCGATAATTTATGATGGTAAGGGCGGCATCCCGGCCCTAAGTTGGTCGCTTAAGGAAGGAATAGATCATGGCTTTACGCTGTACGATCTGTCCGACCGTCTACGGAGTCGGGGCTGGCAGGTTGCAGCCTACTCCATGCCTGCCAACCGCGAAGATCTTGTAATCATGCGCATTCTGATACGCCATGGCGTCAGCCGCGATCTGGGTGACTTGTTGCTGGCCGACATGCAACGATGCCTTGAGTATTTCAAGAAAAACCCGGTTACCGTCCCGCTGACCGAAGCCGAGGCCGGTGGATACAGCCATTCCAAATAGAATTACCCAGAATCAAGCCCCTGTCGACCACATGTCTGGCAGGGGCTTTCCTTATCTTATCTCCCATTCCCAAACCTTTTCTGATCGACCTATTATATATATTGGTCTTGACGCAAAGGGGAACTTGGGGCAATCTTCCGGCTATGAAAAAGCTACTATCCACGCGCACTTTCCTGTTTACGAGCACCAATTAAGAAGCTCGTGAAGTGACATGGCGAGAATGACGCCAACGACAACCACGGGCTTCCAAAACCGTGGTTTTTTATTTCGATCAATACGGCCGATTCAGGCCGCTCAAGGAGGAATAAGGCATGATTTACGATGTAAAGAACGAGACTCTGCCCAGAGAAGACCTGGAAAAGATACAGCTCAGCCGTCTCCAGGCCCTGTGCGAGCGCGTGTACGCCAACGTCCCGTTCTACAAAAAGAAATTCGACGAGAAAGGCATCAAACCCCAGGATATCAAAAGCCTCAAGGATATCACCCTGCTGCCGTTCACCAAGAAGCAGGACCTGCGTGATCAATACCCCTTCGGTCTGTTTTCAGTACCCAAGGATCAGATCGTCCGCATTCATTCCTCCTCAGGCACAACCGGCACAGCCACAGTGGTCGGCTACACCAAGCGCGACATTGAAAACTGGGGCGAACTCATGGCCCGCTCTTTCGTTGCTGCTGGTGCATCCGCTGCAGACACCATCCATAACGCATATGGTTACGGCCTGTTCACCGGTGGTCTCGGCGCGCACTACGGCGGCGAAGCTCTCGGCGCAACAGTTATCCCTATTTCCGGCGGCGCAACCCGCAGGCAGGTCACGCTGCTGAAAGACTTCGCTCCCGACGTCATCTGCTGCACTCCCTCATACGCCCTCTTCCTGGCTGAAACAGGCGTTGAGATGGGTATCGATATCAAGGATCTTCCGCTCCGCATCGGCATCTTCGGAGCCGAACCCTGGACCAATGAAATGCGTCTCGAAATCGAGAAGAAGCTTGGCATCAAGGCCATCGACATCTATGGCCTCTCCGAGATCATGGGTCCAGGCGTTGCCATCGAATGCGAAGATGCTCAGGACGGACTGCACATTCAGGAAGATCACTTCCTGGCTGAAACCATCGACCCTCAATCCGGCGAGCCTGTTGCTCCCGGTGAAGAAGGTGAGCTGGTCTTCACCACACTGACCAAGGAAGGCATTCCGCTCATCCGTTATCGCACGCGCGACCTAACCACGCTGAACACCACACCGTGCAAATGCGGTCGTACCACAGCTCGCATGAAGCGCGTCACCGGTCGCTCCGATGACATGCTGATCATCCGCGGCGTCAACGTCTTCCCGTCCCAGATCGAGACTATCCTCATCGAGACCGAAGGCCTCACTCCGCATTACCAGCTCATCGTCGAACGCCACGGCAACCTCGACTCCCTGGAAGTACAGGTCGAGGTGAACGAATCAATGTTCTCCGACGAGATTAAGAATTTACAACAAGTAGAATCGAAGGTAATGAAGAATATTAAGGAATTCCTCGGTGTCACAGCCAGGGTCAAGCTGGTCGAACCCAAGGGTATCGCCCGCTCCGAAGGCAAGGCACAACGCATCATTGACAAAAGAAATGAAGCCTAACATCGCTAAAAAGCTAGGAGAATAGAAAATGAAAGTAGATCAACTCTCCATATTTCTGGAAAACCGCGCTGGTCGTCTGGCCGAAGTCACCCGCATCCTCTCTGAGGCCGGTGTCAACATTCGCGCCCTGTCCCTGGCAGATACTTCCGATTTCGGCATCCTGCGCTTGATCGTGTCCGACTTCGACACAGCAAAGGCAAAACTCAAGGAAGCCGGATTCACAGTTGGCCGCACAACTGTGGTCGCTGTTGAGATCCCCGACAAACCCGGTGGATTGCACAACATCCTGAGCATGCTTCAGGACGCTGGTATCAATGTGGAATACATGTATGCCTTCGTACAGCAGAGCGGCGACAGTGCTGTCCTGATCTTCCGCTTCGACCGCACCGAACAGGGCATCGAAATCCTTCAGAAGAACGACATCAACATCGTTCCCGGAGACATGCTTTACTCTCTGTAGGAAAGCAGCACACGACAACAAAGGGGAGCCATCAGGCTCCCCTTTTTTTCGACCAATCCTTGCCCGACTCCCCCGCTCGCGATATATTAATCCATGACTAAATCTCCATTCAACCAACGCAGCGAATTCGAATGGCATATCCCCATGACTGGTGACATGCATGTTCCCGGCATAATTTACGCCAGCAAACAGATCATCCAGGATATGGACGAACTCGCTATCAAGCAACTATGTGATGTCGCCTGCCTGCCAGGCATAGTCGGTGCGGCCTATGCCATGCCCGATGCCCACTCCGGGTACGGCTTTCCCATAGGCGGTGTAGGAGCATTCGACCCGAGCAAAGGTGGCATCATCTCCATGGGCGGCGTTGGATTCGATATTTCATGTGGCGTGCGCACCCTACTTACCGGCCTGACCCGTGACGACATTCTTGCCAACCAAGAGCAACTTGCAGAAAAGCTCTTTCACACCGTCCCATCCGGCGTAGGCAAAGGCGGCGACCTCCTCGTGGATGGAGATGAACTTGATGAAATGCTCTATCGAGGCGCAGCCTGGGCTGTCGATCGAGGATTCGGATCCATGGAAGACCTGAAACGAATCGAGGAAGGCGGCTTCATGCGAGGGGCTTCGGCCAAACACGTTTCAAACCACGCCAAGGACCGTATTCGCAATCAGGTTGGATCACTTGGTTCAGGCAATCACTATCTTGAAATCCAATGGGTGGATAAGATACTCGACCAGAACAAGGCACTGATCTTTGGACTCAAGGAAGGCGATGCAGTTGTTTCAATTCATTGCGGATCTCGCGGATTGGGCCATCAAATCGGCAAAGACTTCCTTGATGAACTGGCTCCCCCTTCTCGAAAAAAGAGCAAGAAAAGCAAGCACAAAAGCAAGAAAAGTCCAAGCTTTGCATCACAAATACCGATCCCCAATCGCGAGTTGGCCTGTGCACCAATCCACTCAGAACCCGGTAAACGATATATCGGCGCCATGCAGGCGGGCATCAATTGCGCACTTGCCAATCGGCAGGTAATCGGCCATCTGGTTCGCCAGGCTTTCAGTGAGATATTCCCCAACTCGAATCTTGACCTGCTGTACGACGTCTCACACAACACCTGCAAAGCCGAGACACATACCGTTGACGGCAAGGACAAGATGCTTTTCGTTCACCGCAAGGGGGCAACCCGCGCTTTCGGCCCCGGACATCCGGATATTCCCATCGACCTTCGCGATGCAGGCCAACCGGTACTTGTCGGCGGTTCCATGGGAACGCCATCCTACATCCTGGCTGGTAGCGCAGAGGCTGAGCACAAGAGCTTTTCATCAACTTGTCATGGCGCGGGCAGAACTATGAGTCGAACAGAGGCCAGGCGACGCTTCAAGGGACGTGACGTTGCTGAATCCCTCAAGCACCAAGGGATATTTGTACGCAGTTTTTCCTTCAAAGGTATTGCCGAAGAAGCCCCGGCGTCGTATAAGGGTATTGATGAGGTTGTACGCTCTGCCACAGGAGCAGGACTCGTGATTCCCGTGGCGCGTGTCAGACCACTGGTCTGCATCAAAGGCTGATTTATAACCTCTTGAGGGAAATATGACGGAAAGAGAAATTATTGATAGCAGATTCCTGGATTCCATGTCAGGCAAACAACCGTTTTTAAAGCGGATGTTTACTGTTTTCATTTCACAGGAACCAAAACGAATTCAGGAAATCAAGGACGCACTAAAATCCCAGGACGTGGAGCGTCTGCGTCACCTTGCGCACGCCCTCAAAGGCGGAGCAGCCACAATGGGTGTCGAACGTGTGCGCGAATGCTGCCTGATGCTCGAGAACGCATCCAAAGCCGATGATATGTCCGCCGCCCTGTCGCATCTCGACACCCTTGAGTCTGAAATGCGCCACGCCTATGCGTTCATGTTCAACTACCTCGCTGAACACTAGACAGTCTTACAACAAAATAAAAAGCCCCTGCCGTTATTCGACAGGGGCTTTTTTCATGCAAATATCCTCATCATTATTTAAGGGGGGCATCTCCTATTCCCGGCCAGATACGAACCAACCCCAAGCCTGCACGTATCCATATCCAGAGAGTAACTGCAATCCAAATGTAAACAAGCACATGCGCAGGCTGCATTTCCTCTATGACAAAGATCATCACTCCACAGACTGCGGATGCCAAAAGCATCGTGTTACGAAGATAGGGAAAATCTCCGGTTCCCCAATGGATGCCGTCGGTTGCAAACGCCAAAGAGCCCAAGGGCAACATGAACGCGAGTACAAGCCAGGCTGGTTCAAACACATTGTGGGCCGAAGGTGGCACAAGCAACCATGCTATGGCCTGTTCGCCAAGAAGCATGCAAATGCACATAACAACGCCAGTTCCCGCACTCCAGATACAGACCAATCTGGCAACCCGGCGAGCTTGAGAAATAGCCCTGCTCCCCAAAAAGAACCCGACAAGGCTTTGCGCTGTGATGGCATATGCATCAAGAAAAAGTACCGCTAACAAAAAAAACTGACGCAGGGCCTGGAAGGCTGCACCTTCATCTGCCCCGGCTTTATTGGCGACTCTAGTACACAGAGCAAGAAAAACAAGCACCGTCCCAGTTCGGATAAACAGATCGCCACCGATCTTCATGAGTTTGACGATGCCCGCACCGCGCATGTTCCAAGTGAAACCGAGCCGATGCCAGACTGCCACCAAACACCATACTGCCCCGATCCACTGACTAATTGAGCTGGCAATAGCGGCTCCAGCAACCCCCATGGGCGCAATGGGGCCATAACCGAAGATCAACAACCAATCGAGCAGAATGTTAATCAGATTAATGCCGACAGCGACATAAAATGGCGTCCGCATATCTTGCACGCCACGCAGAACGCCGAAACAGGCCAATGAGATAAGCCCGGCCGGTGCGCCGAAAAGTCTGTAGTACATATACTCCGTTGCCAATTCAGTCACAGTCCCCTGTGAACCAAGGAGCATAGCCAAAGAATCAAGGAACGGCAGTGCGCCTATAATGAGAAGGACACCTATAATGGCCCCCAAAACTGATGCCAATGACGCAACCTTGATTGCATGAGTATTATCATTACGACCAAGTGCCTGTGCCACTTCGGTTTGCGTGCCGACTCCAAGAAAATGGAACGCCCAGAAGATCGAGAAAAATGCGACGGTACCGATACCAAGTGCAGCAACCGGCTCAGAGCCGGGCAAACGGGCAATAAATGCAGTGTCGGCAAGGCCGGTCAGAGGTTCAGCCACCAAAGAAAACAACACGGGAATCGCCAGCCGAACCAGAGTACGGTTGGCGGCATTCACAAAAGGATGCTGGGTGGGATTATTTACGTGTGCGCTTTCCATTGTCACCGAAAAGTCTGACCACACTTCCTTCGTACTGGCAAGACAACTGATTTCATTTTCCTGATATTTCTGCTAACTGGAGCAACTATGGAATCCATGGAAACATCTCTCATCATCGGCTTGTTCGGTCTTGTTTACACAGCGGTCGAGATCACGGCCATCATCACAGCCATTATTGCCGTGCGCGAAACCCGTACTCCCCAAGGGGCCATCGCCTGGGGCATCTCGCTTGTAACCTTTCCCTGGGTATCCCTGCCACTGTACTGGATATTCGGACGAGCCAAATTCCACGGATATGTGGACGCCATGCGGGCTGGCAAGGAAGAGTTCGACCAACTCATCGGCAACAACCATGAAGTTCCTGCCGTCAGAAACTTATCCGAACGAAAACAACCGCACGCCCCACGAACAGTCTTTGAAACTCTCTCTCATGTTCCCTTTCTAGGCGGTAATGACCTTGAACTCCTCGTTGATGGAAACGCTACCTTCGACGCCATCTGCGCTGAAATAGAAAAAGCCGAGAAATATGTTCTGGTTCAATTCTTCATTGTCCATGACGACTCCCTCGGCCAACGTCTGCAAGAACTCCTGGCACGAAAAGCCAGAGAGGGGATACGCATCAATTTTCTCTATGACGAAGTAGGCTGCCACTCCACCCCCGCCGCATACTGGGATGTCATGCGCCTGGCCGGAGTCGATGCAAAACCGTTCCACTCTACCAAAGGACGCGGCAACCGCTTCCAGCTGAATTTTAGAAACCACCGAAAAATCGTGGTCGTAGATGGCAACACGGCCTTTGTTGGCGGCCACAATGTCGGCAATGAATACCTTGGAATATCAGACAAATTCAGCGGATGGCGTGACACACATATGCGTATCACAGGACCGGCTGTACTAGGTGTGCAAGTCAGTTTCGGCAAGGACTGGTATTGGGCAGCGCAGGAAATTCTTGATCTGGATCTTTCCATGCCCAGCCATTCAGGAACCGCCCAAGTCGTGGCCCTGGGAACCGGCCCAGAGGATAAATTGGAATCATGCTCTCTGATGTTCATCAGAGCCATCGAAGCCGCCCAGGACCGCTTTTGGATTGCAAGCCCATACTTCGTACCGGACAGTTCTGTCATGAAAGCCCTGCAACTGGCTGCCATGCGGGGGGTTGATGTCCGAATCATGCTGCCCATGAAACCGGACCACAAATTGGTCTATCTGGCCAGTTTTGCCAGCCTGAAAGAACTCGATATGCCAGGCATACGCGTCTATCGCTATAACGAAGGATTCCTGCACCAAAAGGTATTCCTAGTCGACGACACCTTAGCCGGAGTCGGTACGGCAAACCTCGACAACCGCTCGTTCAGACTAAATTTCGAAATCACGATACTCATCGAAGACACTCCATTTTGTGGGAAAATCGAGCAAATGTTCATTGATGACTTCACCTGTTGCGTTGAAACAGGCCCCAATGAATACGACGGGAAAAATATGGTATATCAAACGGCTATCAAGTTTGCCCGTTTGCTTTCGCCAATCCTCTAGATAACCATCGACCAAAAAAAGGGAGCCTTCGTCTGAAGGCTCCCTTTTTTTCATTTACGATGATTCTAAAGAATGTCCGCCATGGCATAGAGCTTACCAGGCTTCTGCTTATCCAGCCACTTGGCCGCTTGCAATGCGCCCGAGGCGAAAGTTTCACGCGAATGAGCGCGGTGGGTGACTTCGATGCGTTCGCCGGGACCGAAGAAGAACATGGAGTGCTCGCCGAACACATCTCCGCCGCGCAGAGTCTGCACGCCTATTTCCTTCTTGGGACGCTCTCCGATGATACCGTCGCGGCAATGTTTCTTGACGTCGTCGTATTCCCAGCCACGGGCTTCAGCCAGACATTCGGCCAGTTTCAGAGCCGTACCACTGGGAGAATCCTTCTTCATCTTGTGGTGCGTCTCAACCATCTCAATGTCGTAGTCCTCGCCGAGGGCTTTAACAAGTTCTGGAAGAACCTTGAGCAAAACATTGACGCCAACAGACATGTTAGGCGCCCAGAAGAGCGGGATTTCCTTGGCAGAAACTTTAAGCTCGTCCTGCTGTTCCTTGTTGAGACCAGTAGTACCGATGACTACCGGGTTGCCATGTTTAGCAGCTATTTTTGCCATGGCAACCGAAGATTCGGGAGAGGTGAAATCAATGATGACTGCACCTGGAACCTGAGGCAGAAGCTCTTCCATACAGTCGGACGAGATACAACCATCGTATTCCATTCCGCCTGCGTTACCTTCGCGTTCACATGCGCCCACAAGGCTCAATCCTTCATCCGCCAACGCCATGTTGACCAGGGTGTTGCCCATACGGCCCTTGGCACCTAGAATGACAACTTTGGTAGCCATACCGCTCTCCTTTGAAATATGTTGAAAAAAATTAAGATCATATAAAATCCATCAAAGACGGATTATTAGACTTAGGCTTCGATTCTTGTTCCGATTTAGAATCCGATTCAGATTCCGATTTCGGGCTTTGAATTAATTCCATAAAGGCTTCAAAGTCAATGACTTCAAGACCAAGTTTTTCAGCTTTGGCGACTTTGGAACCGGCTTTTTCACCCGCCACCACGTAATCGACCTTCTTGGAAATGGTTTTAACTCCACTGCCACCCAACTCTTCTACCAGTGCCTGAGCCTCGTTACGAGTCATGTTCGGAAGGCTACCAGTAAAAATAAAGACTTTCCCGACAAGAGGCAATCCTTCTCCCCCCTCATCGAGATGCCCTCCGCCTTTCGGCCAAAAACCGGCCTCTTTGAATCTTTCAAATAAGAGCTTGGCGTCATCGCTCTGAAAATAATCAAACAGGCTCTCAGCAACGATAGGACCGACGTCATCAAGCTCCTGCAATTCCTCGCGAGTCACTTCAGCGATGGCAGCTAGGTCCTCAAAATTATCAGCAAGCGTACGCGCAGTCTGTTCTCCAACATGACGGATGCCAAGACCGGCTATGAGCCGCCACAGAGGGGCATCTACTCTGGCCTTGGCCACAGCTGCTATGAAGTTGTCAGCAGATTTGTCGCCCATCCTCTCATACTTAAGCAAATCTGTTTTCTTCAGGGAGAACAAGTCAGCCGGGGAAACAAGAACCTCGTCTTCAGCAAGTTTCTGCACCCATTTTTTACCAACACCCTCCATGTCGAGGCCTGCCTTGGATACAAAATGGATGATCCGCTGCACGGTCTTGGCAGGACAGACATCGTTGGTACAGCGCACAGCCTCACCATCAACTTTCGCCTCACTATGGCAAATTGGGCACTGTTCCGGGAAAGCATATTTATCCGCATCAACCGGACGCTTATCCATATCCACAGAAAGCACCTGCGGAATGACATCGCCAGCCCGTTGAATAAGCACAGTATCGCCCACCCGAAAATCGCGTTCTTCGATGTATCCCTTGTTGTGCAATGTCGCATTGGAAACAACGACGCCGGCCAACTGCACAGGTTCAAGCTCAGCCACAGGAGTCAGCACTCCTGTCCGACCAACCTGAATTCTGATGGAGTTTAGCACGGTCGTGACCTGATGAGCGGGGAATTTGAGGGCCAATGCCCAACGTGGCGCGCGAGATGTGAAACCAAGTTCAGACTGCATATCCAGGCTGTTGACCTTAGCGACCACTCCATCAATCTCAATGGGTAAATCATCCCTGCGCCCCATGAGTTCTGTATAATAATCAGCAACTTCCTGCTTTGACGCACAGAGTTTAGCCTCAGGCGGAATGGCAAAACCCAAATCCTTTAGGCCCTGCATGATCTCTTTCTGATTCGTCCATGATGTGGTTGACATGGCCCACTCGATCTGCCCGATGCCATACCCCATGAAACGTAGCGGCCTGGCTGCGGCCACTTTGGGATCAAGCTGACGGATAGAACCCGCAGCTGCGTTACGAGGATTGGCAAAGATCTTCTCACCAGCCTCGGCCTGTCGCTGATTGAGAGAGGCAAAGTCACTATTAGAAATAACAACCTCACCACGGACCTCCAGTAAATCCGGGATCATGGAACCGTGCAGAGTCAGCGGCAAGTTCATGACCGTGCGCATGTTGTGTGTAACATCCTCGCCAGTACGACCATCACCGCGTGTGGCAGCGCGAACAAAGCGACCTTTCTCGTAGATAACCTCAAGAGCCAGTCCGTCCATCTTCGGGTCGGCCCAGTATTCCACATCATCCTTGCCAAGCCCTTTGTCCACACGATCCGTAAAGGTAAACCACTCTTCCACATTCATGGCGTTGTCGAGGCTGTACATGCGCAAAACATGCTCATAAGGCACAAAGCCATCGGCGGGCTTGCCACCTACCCTTTTGGTGGGGGAATTGGGATCATCCAGTTCTGGATGTGAATCTTCAAGATCAGAAAGTTCGCGGAAAAGGACATCGTATTCAGCGT
>Ga0070729_10001720_pt1 | contig 31885 bp, 24 predicted proteins | sample tdDd472_FD_66725 | JGI IMG/M metagenome (GOLD analysis project Ga0070729, IMG submission 66725) | Marine sediment microbial communities from the Atlantic coast under amendment with organic carbon and nitrate - tdDd47.2 | ecosystem: Environmental > Aquatic > Marine > Coastal > Sediment | place...
CATGGCGCGCCCTCCATGGCGCGCCCAACAACACCGCATGGCGCGCCCTCCATGGCGCGCCCAACAACACCGCATGGCGCGCCCTCCATGGCGCGCCCAACAACACCGCATGGCGCGCCCAGAATGGCGCGCACGACAACACCGCATGGCGCGCCCAGAATGGCGCGCACGACAACACCGCATGGCGCGCCCAGAATGGCGCGCACGACAACACCGCATGGCGCGCCCAACAACGCGGCGCGCCCGACAACACCGCATGGCGCGCCCAACAACGCGGCGCGCCCGACAACACCGCGCGCCGCGCACGAACGCGAAGAGCCGAGCGCTGGCTGCGCTCGGCTCTCGTCGTTCGTGCAGGCCATGCCGGCCGGCTCGGACTACAGCGGCGCGATCTCGACGCGGAACAGCTGCTGGCCGAGGAAGACGAAGTCGCCGGCGACGAGGGCGCGGCGCTCCCAGATCTTCACCCACGTGCCGTTCGAGCTCGACAGGTCCATCAGGTAGTAGTGCCCGTCGTCGCGCGAGTAGATCTGCGCGTGGCGACCAGACATGAACTTGTCCCGCGGGAAGATGATGTCGCCCTTCTCGCGGCCGATCACGGCGCCGGACTCGTGCAGGCAGTACACGTTCTGCATCACGCCGCCGATGCCGACCTGGATCAGCTTGAAGTGCCCCGACGGCGGCGGCGATCCCATGTACCGGGTGCCGTCCGACGCACGGGCGCGCGGGGCGATCGAGTGATCGAACTTCTCGAAGCGCAGCACCTGACGCCCCATGAGGAAGGTGTCCCCGGGGGTGAGGCGCGTCTCTTCGCGCAGCTTCACGTACGTGCCGTTCAGCGAATACAGGTCTTCGATGTAGACCCGCTCGCCCTCGATCGAGAACCGGGCGTGCTTCGGCGAGAGGAAGGCATCGGTGGGGAACCGGATGTCGCCGGCGCGGCCCACGACGGAGTCGTTGTACCGGAGATCGATGCGCGGCCCGTCCGAGCCGTCCTCGTTGATCGAGATGAGGGTGACCGCCATGGTCGCCGGCACCCGGTGGCTGCCCGAGAGCAGCGAGGGCGACGAGTCGGCGCGGATCGCGGTCTGCAGCTGGGCGCCACAGTTCGAGCAGAACTTGCTCGACCGGGGGTTCTCGGCGCCGCACGCGGGGCAGCGCATCGTGCCTTCTTCGGACTCGTCCGAGGCCGACATGCCGCCGTGTTCGGTGACCCACGCCGCCGAGCGGTTGCCCCGCGGATCGGGGCGGGCCGCGATCTCGACGGGCTCGGGTACCTGAAGCTCCTGCAGGAAGTACCCGGGGGCATCGCCTTCGCCACGGGCACGGACTTCGAAGTCCGCGTCCTGCTCGAGCGCGTCCAGGAGCGCGTCGCTCAGGTCCAGCTGATCATCCTGCGAACCCATCCACCTCTCCGAGGCCATACAGGGCGGCGCACGCGTGAACGGCGAGCCGACCGTAGCGAGTCTATCGCGATCGACTCGGCGGGCTCAAGCATCGTGCGTCCGCGGGGACCAGGCTCGACAAATCCGCCGGACGACGGCATGATCCCTGCGTTCTGCATGCACGAGTCGCGCGCCGACGTGGAGTCCCGTGGCGATGCGACGGTGTGGCGATGCGCAGCCGGAGCGTGAGCCGATGATGATCTGCCCGAAGTGCGGGCGCGAGTTCCCCGACGACACGCGATTCTGTCCGGTCGACGGTGGCACCCTCGAGCGTGGCGCGTCCCCCTCTGCCCCGACCACCGTCGAACGCGCGGTGAAGGTGCCCGCGGAGGACCCGTCGGATCCCAACGACGAGCTGATCGGCCGTCGCCTCTTCGGCGACTACATCATCCAGAAGAAGCTCGGCGAAGGCGGCATGGGGTCGGTGTACCTCTGCTCCAACGAGGGGATCGACCAGCAGATCGCCGTCAAGGTGCTGCACGGTCACGCCGCCCAGAGCGAAGAGCTGGTCCAGCGGTTCAACCGGGAGGCCAAGGCGATCTGTCGCCTCACCCACCCGAACATCATCCGCGTCTTCATCTTCGGCCGCACCGACGACGACCTCATCTACCTCGCGATGGAGTACGTGAAGGGCCGGCCCCTGCGCGACGTCATCTACGAGGCCGGTCACCTCAGCATGCCGCGGGCCATCGCGGTCATGCGCCAGTCGCTGCACGCGCTCGCCGAAGCCCACGAAATGGGCATCGTGCACCGCGACCTGAAGCCCGACAACATCATGCTCACGGACTTCCGTGGCGTGGACGAGTTCGTGAAGGTCCTCGACTTCGGCATCGCCAAGGTGAAGGAGCCGGACGGCAAGACCCAGCAGAAGCTGACGCAGGCCGGCGTCGTGTACGGCACGCCGGAGTACCTGTCCCCCGAGCAGGCGCAGGCGAAGGAGCTCGACGGGCGGTCCGACCTCTACTCGATGGGCATCATCCTGTACGAGATGGTCACCGGCCACGTGCCCTTCGAGTCGCAGACCGCTGTCGCCGTGCTCGCGATGCACGTGTACGACGAGCCCGCGACGCCTTCGAGCAAGGCCGACCACCCGGTGCACCCGGGGATGGAACGCGTGATCATGAAGGCGCTCGCGAAGAACCCCGACGAGCGGTACCAGACCGCCATGGAGTTCCTCGGTGACCTCGAGGCCATCGAGGGCGAGCTCATCGGTGAGGCGGCGACCCGGACCACGATCCTCGACGCGTCCCAGCTCTCGCTGGTGCTCGAGGTCTCGCGCAAGCAGCAGGAGCTGCGCAAGCAGCAGGAAGCCGCCGCTGCTGCAGCGCCCGCCGCGATCGCCCCCGGTCCGGCGACCACCGAAAAGGTGCTGCGCCCCGGCGACCCCGGCTTTCAGCCGCAGGTCGTGGCTCCGCGGCCCATCCCGCAGGAGGTCGCGCCGCCGCCGAAGGACACCCGCGTCGCGATCCTCTACATCCTCATCGCCGGCCTCGCGATCGCCCTCGTGATGGTGATCGCCACCCTGGCGATCCTGCTGCAGCGGCAGAGCGGCGACGACGCCCCGGCCGAGCCGGAAGCCGGCGAAGAAGCCACCGGCGACGCGTCCGACTTCGTGCCCTCGCCGGTCGACTTCATCGTCTGACCCGGCGCCCCGGCGCCCAGACGACCGACCCTGCCGCGCCTCACCGGGCGCGGTCGCCGGTTCGTGGCTACCCCGAACCGGCGAGTCGCCGCGCGACGTGAACTTGCGTGCGGGTCGCACCTTGATCACGGTGGGATGCACACCGTGGATCACCGCACCGGACCGCCCGTGACGCGCCTCTGCCTGCTCTTTGCTGCCCTGATCGCCACCCTCGGGTGTGGCGACGAGTTCGGACTCCGTGGCCCCGCGGGCGGCGGTGGGACCGGTGGGGGCGGCGCTCCGGCGCCGGCGACGACCGTGTCGTCCGGGCTCGTCGAGGTCGTTGGGCTCGTGCTCGATGTGCCGACCAGCGCCGACGTGACGACGACCGCCGCCCAGCTCGCGATCATGGCGCACGACGGCAACGGCCTGCGCTACATCGGTGGCGTGGTCGACCCCACCGTCGAGGTCGACGGCACCTCGTTCGACCTGATCAGCACCGCCACCGCCGGCGTGTTCGCGGTCACCAGCCGACAGGCCCCGGACCTGTTGTACGCGCCGGGCCAGACGTGGACCTTCCGCTTTGATCTCGTGGACGACGAGGGCAACCGGTACGCGTTCGCGACGGCGGTCGAGACCCCCGAAGGCGACGCGATCGTCGACGTCGTGCCCGAGCCGATCTTCTACGCCGGCGACCCGGTCACCCTCGAGGTGCGCGACATCGCGGACGGCGGCGCCGTCGCCGTCACCCCGGCGAACGACCCGTTCACCGCAACGTGGAGCACCTTCGCGTGGGCCGGCCCGAGCACGATCGACGCCGGCCGCGAAGCGCTCGAGGCGTTCTCACCGCCGGTGGTCGAGATCCCCGGTGAGGCGTTCCCCGCGCCGGGCACCTGGCGCATCGAGGTGCACAACTTCACGGTCGCCGACGCGGTGCCGATCGATGGCGACCACGCCCCGCTCGGCGCGTCCAGCTGGCTGGCTGCCGGGCGCGCGCAGGTCGTCGGTCTCGACGTCGACTGACGCCGCCCGTCGAACCGACGGTCACGCCGGCGACGCGCAACCCCGGGTCAGCGCAGGCTGTCGAGGTTCAGGCCGCCCGGGTACGCGTACGACACGTCGCAGTCGTAGCCGTAGGCGTAGAGGCCGACCGGGACGTCCGACACGACGCGGTGCACGCCGGGCGCCACCAGCTGCCGGTACACGCGGAACAGCGTCGATTCGACGGACAGGGTCTCGGACCCGCTCGCGCTCACCGGCGAACCGTCGACCGTGACGCTGGCGCCCTCGGGCGCGATGACCGTGAGGTAGTCGTCCTCGTACCCGGTGGGGGTGAGCACGATGTAGTCCTCGCGGAACTGGCTGCGCGGCACGTTCATCAAGAAGGCCGGGTCGCCGATGCCCGAGCCCGTGTCGCAGGTGCCGGGGATCGCGCACCCGGCCGGGGTGCCGAAGAACGGGTCACGGTCGCAGCCGTTCGCCGAGCCCGGGTACGACGAACCGACCATGAACTGGGCGACGCTGATCGGATGCGAGGCGGCGATGTAGTGGTTGCGGGTCGTCTCGAACTCGGTGAACTCGCCGCGGTTCAGGGTGATGCCGTCGACACCGGCCACGGTCGGGTTGATGCGGATCACCGTGCCGTCCACCGAGGCCATCACGCGGAACACGTCCGGCTCCGTGCCGCGACGGGCGAACTTCGCGACGACGAAGTCGCGGTCCCAGGTGTCCACGGGGAAGAGCTGCTGCTCGATGTGGTCGCAGAACTGGTTGTCGAGCGGCACGTTGGCGCACTCGCTGCCCGCGAAGACAGCGACGGGCGACGAGGACTCGATCTCCATGCCGGTGAAGTCGGCGTTGTTCTGGTTCGAGGCGAACGAGAGCACCTCGCCGCGCTCGAGCTCGAACGCCATCGAGCCACCCGCGGTCATCGCCGGCGGCTGGCTGCCCGGGCCGGCGAGGGTCGCGATCGGCGTGGTCACGCTCACCTCGGTGGTGCCTTCGGCCACCGCCACGATGGTGACGAAGCCCTTGAGCGACGCGGCGCCGACGGCCTGCGACGGCCACCCGGTGACGATGTACTCGGTGCCGAGGCTCGTCGCCGGCAGCAGCAGGGACGCGTCGTTCGAGAACACGCCCGAGTTGTTCTGCGGGTTGAACTGGTGGACGGTCACCGGACCGGTCGACTCGATGCGGTAGCTGTTGAACGACCGGCTGGAGTCGTTCACGTCGAGACGCGGCAGCGGGATCGTCGTGAGCTGGCCGACGGCGATGCGCTCGGTGGCGACCTCGGTGTCCGAGCCGTTGAACACGGTGACCTCGACCTCTTCGGCGGCGCCGTTCGAGACGGTCACGGCGAACTGCTGGCCCGCCGCAGACGGATCGCAGATGCCGGCGATGCAGGACTCGCCGATGCCGCAGTCGAGATCGCTCGTGCAGCTGACGCCGAAGTTGTCGAGGTCGACGGCGAAGAAGCCGCAGCCGACGTAGGACTTGCCGTCGCCGGCGCAGGGGTCGATGCAGACCCCGCGCGAGCAGCCGACCTCGCAGGTCTCGACCACGAACTCACTCTGCCCGTCGTCAGCGCACTCGACGATGTTGTCGCCGTCGCAGCGCTGGGCGCCCGGGTCGCAGAGCTGGTTCGTGCACTCGCCTTCGCGGCAGAACGGGGACTCGGCCGGGCACGGGCGCGACTCGGTGTTCTCGCCGTCGGCGGCGCACACGAGCTGGGCGTCCGGGCTCGCGCAGCGCAGGACTTCGCCGGGGGTGCAGCCCTCGACCTCGCCCTCGACACAGATGCCGCCGTCGCAGACCTGCCCGTCCGGGCAGGGGATCAGCGAGACGGCGTCGCCGGTGCCGGCGCACTCCGCGGCGGTCACGGCGTTCTCGCAGAAGCGCTCGAAGGGCTCGCAGCTGATGCCGTCGCCGCCGCCGACGTCCTCGGTCCCGCCGGTGTCTTCACCGGCGTCCGTGCCGCCGCCGCCGCCGCCGCCGCCACGACCACCGCCGCCACGGCCACCGTCCGACTCGGACACGCAGAAGCCCGAGACACCACAGACGCCCTCGGGGCAGTCCGCGTCCGTCGAGCACGGCGTAAACGCACCGTTGTCGCTGGAGCATCCGAAGGCGAGCGCGGCGGCGATCGGCAGGGTCACGCGCAGCAGGGGCGCGAGCGCAAAACGGGTCGACATGAGATCCTCGTGTTCGGCTTCTCACCGTCGACGCCAGCCCTCGGGCCGCGGTCACGGCAGAGGTCCCCGGGCGGTTCGACGGCGTCGGCGCAGGCTACGCGGCACCCTGTCCGGGGTCAAGTGGCGATTCCCGCTGCGAAACCCGCTCGCCGCCCCCCTGGAATCGGCGGTTGACAGGCGATTCGAAATCGATACAGTCCGCCCCCCGTTCGGGCCCGCGCCGACGCCTTCCGAATCGACGCGACGCCACCTACCGTCCCACCACACCTCGAGCCGCTCCCCGCGAGCCGACATCGAGGAGCCGACGCACGGCGAGGATCATGACGAAGAGCGAACTCATCGAGAAGCTGGCCGAGCGGTCCGATCTGCCGAAGAAGCGCGCCGAAGAGGCCGTGAACACGATCTTCGATGCCCTCACCACCTCGCTCGCCGACGGGCAGCGCATCGAGATCCGCGGCTTCGGCTCGTTCTCGCTCAAGCAGCACCGCGCGTACGTGGGCCGCAACCCGAAGACGGGCGAAGAGGTGCCGGTCGCCGAGAAGCACTCGATCCACTTCAAGGTGGGCAAGCAGCTTCGCGAGCTCGTCGACTCGATCGAGCAGCCGGTCACCGGCTGACCGCCGCCCGGGTGATCGCCACCCGAGCCGATCCGCTACCGCGTTGTGGCCTCGGGATCCGCCATCCGGATCCGCGCGACGCGGCCACTGATCGAGACCCACACCTCGTCCGGACCGGCCACCGCCACGGCGGTCGGGGTCCATGGGTACGTCGGTCCGTACCGCGCGAGGTCCGCCGCCGGCAGCGGTGCGAACCGCAGCGGGTCCATCGTCTCGAGATCGTACTCGAGCAGCATGCCGTCGCGGGCGTACCAGATCGTGTCCCCGTCGGCGCCCACGTCCCACGGCGCGGCGTAGCTCTCGACCGGGTGCGACGCGACGAGCGTCCATGGCGCCGGCCCGGACACGACCTCGAGGGTGTAGCCGTCGGACGCCACGACCGTCCCCCGCCGCGTGACCGCGCCGAGTGACATCGACTGGCCGGACGGCAGGTACGACGGGCTGCCGGTGACCGGTGCCGTCGCACGATCGGCGACCAGTGCGCCGGCGCCCCACATGCCGGACCACAGGATCTGGTCCGGGTCCTCGCCGAACGCGATGGGCAGCAGGTCGGTCGTCGCGTAGTTCACCAGCCCGCTCGACCGCCCGGTCGCGCCGCTGAGGTCGAGCGTCTCGGACATCCCCGAGTTGTAGAGCACGTGCAGGGACTCGCCGTCGTCGGACCACGCGAGGTCCACCACGGCCCACGCGAGGCTCGCGTCGTTGCGGCCCCACGAGAACCCGGACACGATCTCGAAGTCCGGGTCGTCGCTGATCTCGGCGACGCGGATGTTGGCGCCGTTGCACCGCACGGCGACTCGACCGCGCGTCCGATCCACATCGAGGCGCCCGATGGAGTCGCAGCCGGTCTCGAAGACGTCGGTGTCGGTGGACCGCTGGCCGAACGCGCCGCGCATCTGCTCGATCGTCGCCGGGGCCACGCCCTCGGCGGCCGGGCTCGACGCCCACAGGGCCAGCGAGGCCTCGGCCTCATCGCTGCTGCCCATCGCGTCGGCGACGATCGCCCGGTAGATCTCGACCTGACCCTCGGGCACGAAGAAGGCGGTGTCGGGCTCGTCGAGCAGATCGCGCCCCATCGACGGCAGCACGATCGGGACGGACTCGGCCCGGGCGTCGCTCATGCGGCCCTGCCGCGCGTGCACCACGGCGAGCCCGAGGCGCGCGTGGGCAAAGTCCCGCTCGACGCTGATCGCCTGGCGAAAGAAGAGCGCGGCGGCGTCGAGGTCGTGGTCCGCCATCCGCAGCTCACCGAGCGCGGTCAGATAGAACGCCGCGTGCTCGAGGTCCGAGCGATACCGGATCGCCGACTCGAGGCGGTCCGACGCGGCGCCGATCTGCCCGCTGCGGGCGAGCGCGAGCGCGTGAAAGTACGCCACCCTCGGGTCCGCCCACGCGTCCGGCTGGGCCGCGGCGAGGGTGTCTGCGTCCCCGATTACCGCGTCGTCTTCACCCATCGCGAAGAGCACCGAGAGCCGCAGCGCGCGCGCCTCGGCGTCGGACGGCGCGTCCTCGAGCACGGCCTCCACCTCGCGCAGGGCGAGGGCCAGGTTGCCCTCCATCCGTGCGGCGTTGGCGTCGATCAGCCCCGCCGACGATCCGTCGGTCGGCACCACGGCGATCTCGGCCCATACGGGCTCATCCGCCAGGGCGGCGGTCGGCGCCCCGAGCGCCGCGGCGACAAGCGCGCCGATGCACATCCGGGTCGGCTTCATCGGCTCTCGCACACGGCGCCGACGCAGACCTCGCGCGCCCCGCAGTCCCGATTGTCGCGGCACTCGATGACCGCGTCGCGGCAGATGCCGCCGACACAGACGTCGCCGTCGCAGTCACCGTCGAACTCGCAGCGATCGGCGTCCTCGCAGAGCCCGTTCGCGCAGGTCAGCCGGCCCGCACAGTCGCGGTCCTCGAAGCACTCGGGGTCGACGAAGATGCAGGCGCCGTCGATGCACTGGGCCGCGAACCCGCAGGTCTCGTTGTACGTGCAGCTGAACGCCGCCGCGCACGCACCGTCGAGGCAGACCTGGCCGAAGCCACAGTCGTCGGCGCTGTCGCACATCCGCAGCTCGATGCAGCGTCCAGAGTCGCACGCTTCGCCGATCCCGCAGTCCCCATCGACGCGGCAGGCGGCGTCGACGCAGATCGAGTCCTCGCAGATCTCTCCGTCGCCGCAGTCCCGGTCGCGCACACAGTCGGCGCCGTCGCGGACGCACTCGCCGGTGTCGGCGCACACGAAGCCGTCGGGGCACTCGCCGGTCGCGTCGCAGCCGTCCGGCGGATCGGCGCACGAGCCGCCGATGCAGACGAGGTCGCCGGGGCAGTCGCGGTCGAGGTCGCACTCGGCGTCGGCGACGCAGACCCCGTCGACACAGGCCGCGCCGGGGCCGCAGTCCGCGTCGACGCGGCAGTCGCCGAAGAACTCGCAGAACCCGTCGATGCAGAACGCACCGGGGCCGCAGTCCGCGTCGCCGAAGCACTCGCGATCGTCGCCGCGGATGCAGATGCCCTCGCAGAAGTAGCCGTCGGGGCAGTCCCGCTCGTCCATGCACTCGCCGGCGAACACGCAGAACCCGTCGTCGCAGAGGAACTCCGGCGGGCAGTCGAAGTTCTCGAAGCACTCGCCGACGAACTCGCAGAACCCGCCGATGCAGGTCTCGCCGAAGCCGCAGTCGTCGTCGTCGAAGCAGTCGAAGTCGTCGCCGCGCACGCAGGTCCCGCCGTCGCAGAAATACCCGTCGGGGCAGGCGCCGTCGCCCCGGCAACGACCGGCGAACTCGCAGAAGCCCTCGACGCAGATCTCGTCGAAGCCGCACTCCTCGTTGAACCGGCACTCGAACTCGTCGTCGATGCAGACGCCCTCGTCGCAGAACGAGCCGGCAGGGCAGTCGGCGTCGGTGCGGCACGACTCGGGCGCGAAGACGCACTCGTTGAAGACGCAGCGCTCGCTCGGGCCGCAGTCCGCATCGAACACGCACTCCGGCGGGGCGTCGCAGAACCCGAAGTTGCAGACGAGGTCGCCCGGGCAGTCCGCGTCGCGCTCGCACTCCGGCGGGGGGATCTCTACGCAGATGCCGGACAGGCAGCGCCCCTCGGGGCCGCACTCGTCGTCGGAGGTGCAGGCGCCGGGGCCGACGCAGGTCCCGCCTTCGCAGGTCTGCCGCGGGCCGCAGTCGAAGTCCTCTTCGCAGCCGATCGGCGGCAGGCAGGTGCCCGACACACACGACCAGCCGAGCTCACAGTCGTCGTCCGAGCCGCAGCGGATCGGCTGGCAGGCGCCGAACTCGCAGCGCTCGTCCGGGTCGCAGTCGTCGTCGGTCCGGCAGTCCGGGCGGCCGATGCACAGGTTCTCGACGCAGATCTGCGACGGCAGGCAGTCGCCGTCGCCGAAGCACTCGGTCAGCGGCGAGCAGAGCCCGGACACGCAGACGAGGCCGCCGGGGCAGTCGTCGTCGCCCCGGCACGCGACGTCGTCGACGCAGACCCGGGTGAGGAAGTCGCAGCGCTGGCCGGGCGCACACTCGTCGTCCGACGTGCAGCCGCCCTCGAAGACGCAGGCGAAGTCGATGCAGGCGCCGCCGGGGCAGTCGCGGTCATCGACGCACTCGCGCCGGTCGAGGCAGCGTCCGTCGTTGCAGACGAAGCCGTCGGGGCACTCCGCGTCGGTGCGGCACCCCGGGGGCTCCACGCACTCGCCGGCGACGCACGCCTCGCCGTCCGGGCAGTCGTCGGACGTCGCGCAGCCGGCGTCGATCACGCAGACGCCCGCCTCACACACCGTGCCGGCGGGGCAGTCAGCGTCGACGTCACACGCGCCGATGAAGCGGCAGATCCCGAAGACGCAGGCGTAGCCGTCCGGGCAATCGAGCGGGCCGTCGCAGAACGGGGCGAACACGCACTCGCCGCCCTCGCAGACGAACTCGTCGGGGCAGTCGAAGTCCGACGCGCAGACTTCGGCGTCGACGCAGACGTTCTCGGCGCAGGTCTGGCCCTCGGGGCAGTCGTCGGGGGCGCGGCACTCGACGTCGTCGACGCAGGTCTCGTCGATGCAGACCTCGCCGGCGTCGCAGTCATCATCGGCGCGGCACTCTGCCGGCACGATGCACACGCCGTTCACACAGGCTTCGCCCGCGGCGCAGTCCGTCTCGTCGAGGCACTCGCGGTCGAGCTGGCAGATGCCGTCGCGGCACACCTGGCCGCCGGGGCAGGCGCCGTCGTCGGTGCACTCGTCGCCGACGTCCACGCAGGCGCCGTCGTTGCACGACTGGCCGACGGGGCAATCGGCGTTCGTCGCGCATCCCTCTTCACCGGGCATGCACAGCCCGTCGAAGCAGAGGTCGTCGCCGGGGCAGTCCGCGTCGTTCGCGCACGGCGCCGGTCGGCACGTGCCCGACTCGCAGTACGTCCCGAGCGGGCACCAGCTGTCGTTCTCGCAGGTGTCGCCCAGCGGCACCCGGCTGCACCCGGCAGCGGTGAGAAGGGCCGCAGCGAAAGCCGCGAGCACGAAGTGCGACGAGCGAGCCATGACGAATCCGGGACGGTCGAGCCGACGCGCGAGACGCGCGCCCGGGCGGAGTCTAGCAGGGGCGCCAACTCGACTCTATCCCGACGCTGATTCGTTCGGACTACTCGTCGAGCGCGTGCTCGATGCGCCGCACGTCCACGCCGCATTCGTGCACGGCGACGACGTGGTCGGTGGCGAACGTGTGCCGCCGCCCCTCGCACGGGGTCGTGACGAAGCCCGGCTGATCGGACCCGTCGTCGACGGTGACCACCGGCGTGAACCGGGTGGGCGCGCCGTTCCAGACGAGCTGGTAGCCGAGGTTCTGCGACAGGCGCGACACCCAGACGCCGTCGGACGCCAGCGACACCGGCTCGCCGCGAGCGATCTCGTTCGACAGCTGCTCGACGGCGTTCACGTAGAACCCCGTGCGGATCTCGAACGGCTCGTCGGCCAGCGGATCGAAGCGGAACCCGACGAGCCCGAGGCTCGGGTCGAGCACGAGCACCTTGCCCGGGTCCGACACCGCCATCGCGGCGAACCGGGTCTCGATCGGCACGCCATCGCGGCGGCGCAGGATCAGCGGCACCGCCTCGGGGGTCGGGCTGTCGAGGTCGAACGCCCACACGTTGCCACCGCCGAGCACGACGACGTGCCCCTCGAGCAGGTCGGCGTCGGTGAACAGCTCGGCCTGGAGGCCGCCGACGGCGTCGTCGAGCAGCAGCACGGTCACCTCGTCGCCGAAGAGCCAGCGATCCGGCGCCTCTTCACGCACGATCGGCACGACGCGGATGCCCCGGTCGCCGGCGCTGATCATCAGGCGATCGTCGCGCAGGCGGATGTCGACGAAGCTCTCGGTGAACGCCTCGTCGTAGGGCAGGTTGTCGGCGATCTCCCACGCGGCGGGACCTTCGCGATGCAGCAGAAAGAGCCGCCCGACGTCGTCCATCGCCACAGCGAGGTCGTCGTCGATCGTGACCCGCCGGATGTCGCGGCCGAGGTCGACCGGCGTGCCGAGCACCGGGCGGTCGCTCTCGATCGTCATCGGCCACACTCCGTCGGGGCCCGCGGCGACGACCATGTCGCCGGCGGTCATCGACCACGCGACGTCGTAGAGCTGCGCGCCGAGGTTCAGCGGCACCTCGGACGATCCGTCGAAGCCCACCACGGTCACGAGCGCGGCGGGCTCGAGCGCGGCCCACGTCTCGCCGACGATCGGCACGACCGACGTGGCGCCGCCCGTCCGGGGGTCCACCTCGCCGAAGATCGTGACCGGTTCGGGCTCGTCGATGTTGAAATCGACACGCCAGACCTGCGGCTCGCGCTGGAACACCACCGTCCGGTTCTCGCCGTCGACGGTGATGACGGTCGGATCGGGGAAGGGCAGCTCACGGACGACGACGTCGATGGCGCCGGCGTCGCGGCTGAGCTCGATCGCCCGGGTCTCGCCAACGCCGCGCCACGTGGCCAGCGCGATCAGCTCGTCGCGCTCGGGGTCGATCTCGCGCGTCGGCGCGAAGTAGACGTCCTCGAAGTTCAGCGTCTCGTCCGGCAGCCGCGCGTCGGCGACGAGCTCGAGCGGGCTCACGCCGGCCACGATGTCGAACGCGCCCACGTGCCCCTCGGCGGTCACCATCCACCCGGCGCGACCGTCGGCGTCGACGTGCAGCTCGGCCACGGTCTCGCCTTCCCACGGGCGGTTCTGCCCGGTGACGCGGAACCGGCCCGACGAGATGTCGTAGAGCTGGACGCCGCCGTCGGTGAACCCGACGAGGGCGACGGTCTCGGACACGGCGAGCGCCGAGGGCGCCCGGCTGATCGAGGCGCTGGCGTCGATCTGCAGGCGCGTCCGCTCGTCGACGATGCGCACGAGCAGCAGGTTGTTGAGGTCGTCGCCGAGCACGATCGTGTCGGCGTCCGGCGAGAGCGCGAACGCCGAGATGATGCCGTCGGTCGCGAGGAAGTCGAGCAGCACCGGGCGCTCGCGCTCCGTCACGTCGATCACCGCGACGCCGCGGTCGGCGGCGAGCACGACGGTCGTATCGTCGAGGGCGTAGAGGTCGTAGGCGGTGAGACCCGCAGCGAGCGTCGCCGCCGGCTCCAGGCGATACTCGCAGCCGTTCTCGTAGATGCCGTCGACGTCCTCGTACCCGTCGAAGCAGCGATCGACGACGCAGGTGTCCACGTCGCAGGCCCCTTCGGCGCTGAACGTGTTGGTGCAGACGACGCCGCAGGCGCCGCAGTCCTCGTCGCCGTACTGGATGTCCGGGTCGGCGTCGTCGACGAGCCCGTCGCAGTCGTTGTCCTCGCCGTCGCAGACCTCGGGGCCGGTCGACGTGCAGGCGTCTTCGCCACCGCCGTCGGCATCGGGCTCGACGACGTCGGGCTCGACGGTGTCCTCGTCGACGTCGGTGTCTTCGCCGGTGTCCGTCGGTCCGATGTCCGGGGCGTCGCCGCCCGCGTCGGTCGCGTCCGGCCCGCCGACGTCGTCGCCACCGGTGTCCCGGTCGCCGCCGTCGGACCCGCCGGTGTCGGCGTTTTCACCGCCGTCGGCGGCGCCGAATTCGAGGTCGTCGAAGTCGTACGAGAGCGCGCAGCCGCCAGCGAGTCCGGCGAGGGCGAGCGTGAGAAGTCCAGAGAGCGTGTGTCGCAGGAGCAGCATCAGAACTGCACCTCCAGCGACACCCGCGTGGGCGTCGCGCGCAAGGCGCCCCGGGGCCGCGCCGCAGCGCGGGCGTCCGAGGGCTCGTCGCGGCTGAGGAACCACATCACGCCGCCGCCGATCACCGCCGTGGTGCCGATGGCGTAGAACGCCGTCGACAGCGAGCGGTTGCGCTTGCCCGCGTCGACGGCCGCCGCGAAGGCGTCCTCGTCGCGTGCCTCGCGGCCGATCCGCTCGGCCTCGTCGTACTCCGAGCCGGTCATCGCGTAGAAGACCGCGCCCATGACGATCATGCCGCCGCCGACACCCATCGTGGCGTAGCTCGCGGTGCGCAGGCCGTTGCCGCCGCCGTCGTCCATGATCGCGGTCAGCGTCGCGGTCACGACCGCCGTGTCGCCGGCTTCCAGCGTGCGCGTCTGCAGGTTCGGTTCGTACCCGAGCGCCTCGACGCGCACGTCGTACGTGCCCGGCGCGACGTCCACCACGAGGGGCAGAGGCTCCCGCGGGCCGCCGTTGATGCGGACGGTCGCCATCGGCTGGCCCGGTGCGCGGACCTCGAGGCGCGCAGTCACGACGTCCGGATCCGGTACGGGATCCGGGTCGGGCACAGGATCCGGGTCCGGGTCCGGCACAGGATCCGGGTCCGGCACGGGATCCGGCTCGGTCTGCTGGTCCGCGAGGGTCTGCGCCACACGGGCGATCGCCTCCGCCGATCGGTCGACGAGGTCCGGGTCGTCCGGCGAGTCCGCGGCGATCCGGTAGTAGTCGAGGGCAGCGACGAACTGCCCCGAACGCTCGAGCGCGCGGGCGACGTTGAACGCCAGCCGCGGGTTCGGGTCGAGGGCGTAGGCTTCCTGCAGCAGGACCGCCGCCTCTTCGTACCGTTCCTCCTGGAACAGCCCGACGGCTTCGTCGAACAACTCGGCCGCGCGGGCCGCGTCGTCCTCGGTCTGTGCCACTGCAGCGGCCGGGTACAGCAGCGCCGCGCCGGCGAGAACGCCGAGCACCATCACCGCTATCCGAATCCAACGGACCATCATCGATTCTCTTCGGGCTCGATGTCGGGGACCGGGGCCGACGGCATGTCGGTCCCCCCGGTACTGCGTGCGTACACGCTCACGAGCGGGACTCCGTGAAGGGTCACCGTGTAGGACGGGCTCCAGGTCTCGTACCGCTCGAAAATCTCGCTCTGCACCGGGAAGAACGACTTCTGGTGATGATAGACGACGAGGTCGGACCGCTCAATGTTCCACCCGTATCGGATGTCATCGCGCAGCCAGCCCTCGCGCTGGTACATCTCCATCGCGCCCGGCGTCGTGTTCTGAAAGGCCACTCGGGCGTTCGGGGGCGCGTGCTCGTTGATCCAGTCGAGCGCGTCGCGGCTCGCGTAGCCCCAGAACTGGCGCATCGCCCGCCGGTCCGCCGCGCCGCTGATGCCACCGACCACCGCGTTCCAGTACGCCGTGCCGTGGGCGTGGTACGTGTGCGTCGCCGCGATCGACGGCGCCAGCACCACGACCGACAGCGCCGCCGCGACCCCCGCCCGCAGCCGCGTGCGGTCCGCGGCGACCAGCACCTCGACCGTCCGGCAGATCCCGTACGCGCCGAGCAGGCAGAGGTACGGCAGCGCGGGGAACCAGTGCTTCACGCCGCCGAAGATCGGCGTCGACGGGCGCGCGATGATCAAGAACGGCACCACGATGTTCAGCGCGATCAGCGTGCCCGTCGCGAACCGATCCCCGACCAGCTGCCAGCGCCCGTCGACCCGCTTCACCGTCTCGGACACCACCCACCCGATGCCGACGAACCACGCCGCCAGGATCGGCAGCGGGGTCGACGTCAGAGTGAGCACGAAGGGGAACTCCACCGGGAACGGCGGCTCCCACAGGTTCTGCCCGAAGTAGTACTGGAAGTAGTGCTCGTGCTTCAGGTGGAAGTTGAAATACCACCGGACGCGCTCGTACGTGTCGAACCAGTGCCGCGGCCAGCCCAGATAGAAGATCAGCGGGCCGAGCGAGATCATCCAGAAGAGCGCCGTCGGCACCTGCGGCACCCGCAAGCGCCCGCCACGCACCGAGAACCGGCGCCAGCCGCCGATCGCCCAGTGGGCGAGCAGCACGAAGGGGATGAAGAACGCGTTGAGCTTCGTGATGAGCGCGATGCCCCAGACGACGCCGGCGGCGATCGCCCACCCCGTCCGGTCGAGGGACTTCCACCAGACGTACATCATGACGACCCAGATCGCGGTCATCGGTACGTCGAAGCACGTCAGGTGCGCGTGAAAGAAGAACCGCGGCGTCGCCATGAGCAGCACCGGCGCGAGCACCGCCGCCAGCCGCCGCCCGGTCACCTCGAGGGTGAACAGGTAGAGCACGGCGAGCAGCACCCCGGTGAACGCGATCGCGGGGAACCGCATCGCGTCGCTCGCCGAGAGCAGGTCCCACCGCTCGTGCAGCCAGAGGTGACTCAAGCCGAAGAGCGCCTTGAGCAGGACCGGGTGCTCGGGGTTGTACCCCCAGTGCCGGTCGATGTTCGCCTGCGTGAAGCTCTCGACCAGCCGCCCGGCGCGCCAGTTGTCTTCGAGCTCGATGAACCAGCCCGCGTAGTCCGTCGCCGCGCGAAAGTAGAAGCTCTCGTCGCGGGTGAACCCCATGTCGGTGGTCGCCAGCAACACCAGCACGCCGACGAGCGCGAGCCCCCACGCGGCCGCATGGTCGAGCCATCGCAGCTGATGGCGCAGGGGACTGAGGTGGTCGGTGACGCGGATCACGAGCAGACACGGGGCCGGAGCGTCGCGGTCGGGTCCCATAGCACGTCGGGCGATTCGGGGCACGTCCGCACACCCGTTCGACGTCTGCGTCGTTTCGTGGCATGCATGCCCCCGCCCCCTGCGCGGGGCCGACCGACCGCCTCGGACCGTCGACGTGCCCGCACGAATCGCCCGCATCCTGCTCGTTTTCGCCGCTGCCGTGGCCCTCATCGGCTGCCCGCGGACCCCGCCCGACGACGGCGGGTTCGTCGAGATCGACCCGCCGACGACGTCGAACGCCGAGGCCCGCGCCCGGTTCGACGAGGCGGTGGCGCTCTATGAGGCCGGCGACCACCGGGGCGCCGCCGAGGCGTTCCAGCTCTTCGGTGCGGAGTTCCCCACCGACCCCCTCGCCGTGCGCGCCGAGCTCTACCTTGGCCGATCGCTGGCGGCGGCGGGCGAGACGATGCGGGCGCTGCAGATCTTCGACGCGATGCACGCCGCGCCGGACGACCCGGCGACCGCGAGCCTCGCCGGGCTCTACCTCGCCTTCGTGCACGGCCTGCGCGGCGAGCTCGAGGCGAGCAGCGAGGTGCTCGCCGGCGCGCTCGACGACGACCCCTTCGTGCGCGTGCCCGTCGGCCTGTGCATCCCCGGCGACGAGGCGCTGCTCGGCTCGCTGCTCGCCGAGGCGCGGGTGCAGGCGGACCGCTCGGCGGACGCCCTCGCCGACCTCGAGCAGGTCGCGCACTTCGCCCCCGACGACGCCCTGCTCTACTACGCGTGGGATCGCGCGGTCGTGCTCGCCGAGACGCGGATGACCTTCGACGAGCTGGACGCGCGCTTCGCGGACGGCTCGCCCTTCGAGCGCGCCGTCGTCGGCGCTCCTCTGGTCGAAGCCCTCGTCGCCCTCGGGGACGTCGAGACCGCCGCCGCGCGGCTCGCCGACGCCGAAGACCCGATGCTCGCGATGGGCATGGGCGACCGGTACGCGCTGGCCGCCACGCGCCTCGCGACGGCGACCGGCGAGACGGGCCCGCGGTACGGCGCGGTGCTCACCCTCTCGGGCCCCAACCGCCGCGCCGGTCGCGCCGCCCTCGGCGGCATCCTGCTCGCCCAGCGCGCCTTCGACGACGAGTCGCCCCGGTCGGTGCTGCTCGTCCGCGACACCTTCGAGAGCCCAGCGAACGCCGCCGCCGCCGTCGACGAGCTCGTCGCTGCGGGCTGCGCCGCGATCATCGGCCCCATCGAAGCCGACCTCGACGCCGCCGCGCGCGAAGCCGCCGTCGGCCTGGGCGTGCCCTACGTCTCGCTGACGCCGACCCCGTGGACGGACCCGGAGCCGGGGACGTGGCGCTGGCAGATCGACCCGATCGCCGACGCCCACACCGCCGCCGAGGTCGCCGTCGCCGACCGGGGCGTGCAGCGCGTCGCCCTCGTCGTCGACGCCAACGCCGCGCCGGACGCCTACCTCACCGCCTGGTCGACCGCCTTCGCCGACCGCCTCGACGCCCTCGGCGCCAGCGTCGCCCTCGAGGTCACGGTCGACACGTCCGACGAAGAGATCCAGGCGTCCGCCGAGTCCGCCGGGCGCGCCATCGCCTCGACCCCCGCCGACGCCGTCGCCATCGCCCTGCCCGACGCCCAGGCGGGCACGATGCTCGCCTGGATGGCCGCCGCGAACGTGTGGCCGTCGCCGGACGGGGACCGCGACGGACCCGAGGGGCGGCGCCAGGTCGTCGTCATCGGCCACCACTTCTTCGTCGGCGACGCCCTGCTGCGCAACTCGGCCCGCTATGCCGAAGGCGCGCTGGTGCCGGTGTGGTTCGACGGTGACGTCGCCGACGACCGCGCGGCGGAGTTCGCCACCCGCTTCGAGTGGGTCTACGGCCGCTCGCCCGGCGCGCTCGAGGCGTTCGCCTGGGACGCCGCCCGCTGGATCCGCCACGTCGTCGTCGACGGCGGCGCCGTGGGCGCAGCGACCGCGCGGGACCGCATGATCGCCGACCCCGGCTTCGACTCCGTCGTCGGCCCGATGCAGTGGGACCCGGCGGGCAACCCGATCGCCGCGCCGCGCCTCCGCACGGTGCGCGATGGCGCCGTGGCGCCGTGGTCGCCCTGACCCTGCGCCGGCTCGCGGCGACCGTCGTCGCCCTCGTCGTCGCCACAACCGGCGGCGTCGATGCGCTCGCTCAGACCGACAACAGCGAGGTCACCGGGCTCGACGACGCGGCGCTGCGCGCCGACGGCTGGCAGTTTCGCGAAGAGACCTTCGTGCCCGGCAGCATCGCCGGTGGCACGCTGGCGCTGACCGCCGGCACCCTCTTTCACGGCGTCGGGCACCTCTTCGTCGGCGACGACGGCACGTGGATCCCGCTGCTGCTCGGCGAGGCCGCGTCGCTCGCCCTCGTCGCCGGCGGCGCGACCCTCGCGGCGAACCAGCCGGACACCGCCCTCGAGCCCCTCGGCGAGGTCCTCGTGGTCGCCGGGGTGAGCACGTTCATGGCGACGTGGGCGGCGGATGTGCTCGGCACGTTCAAGGGCACCGGGTCCGAGCTGCCGAAGAACACGATGATCCCGCGCGGGCTGTCCGCCGAGGTGCACTACTCGGTGCTCATCGCGAACGGCGACACCGCTCGCAACCTCGCGACGCTCTCGCTGCCCCTGCGATCCCGGCGGCTGCACGTCGTCCCGACCGGCGAGGTGTCCACCGAGCTCGCTATCCTGCGCGGCGCCCTCGAGGTGGCGTGGCACGAGCCCCTCACCCGCCGCGAGACGACGACGATCGGCCTCGCGCTCTTCGCCGCCGAGGAGCGGTTCTCGACCGACGGCGTGGGCCGGTCCCGTGGTGAGGCCCGGCTCGTCACGCGCCTCGACGTGGGCGAGCTCTTCCCCCATCTGGGCGGGCTCATCTGGCAGAACCACGTCGGGCTCGCCGCGGACTGGTGGTCGTTCGACGCCGAACGCAACGCGCGCTTTCGGGCGGCCAACCGGGTGGTCTCGGTGCCGGCCGGGTTCCTCATGTCGATGAACGTGAACCCCGGCGTGAACCTCACCGGGGGGTACGAGCACCGGCGCGACGAGTGGGTCGGCGCGATGGGGCGACACGCCGGGTACCTGTGGGGGCGCGTTCGCGTGACGCCGCGGGGGCGCGTCGGGCTCGATCTGCGCCTCGACCTCGGCGCCCACATCCGCGCCCACGCCGGGCTGCGCTGGTCCCTCGCCGGGGGCGATCTGCGGGACTGATCGGGGGGCCGATCACCCCCCGCAGACCGCCCGGATCGAGAACGTGCGCGGGGCGATCCCGTGTGGTACGACAGATGCGGTGCAACACCGCAAGACGCCGTACGGCGCGGCGGCGCGCTGCCCTCGGACCCCGCGGGAACACACCGCGGACCCGTCCGGTTGACGACCACGAGCCGCCCGTTTCGTCGGGCGCCCCTGACGACCCACCCTGGCGCTGGACCGACCCGGTCGACGTCCCGCCAGTCGAGCGAGGAGCCGCATGAACGGGACCATCCTCGTCCCCCTGCTCGCGCAGGCGGACGCCGAACAGGGCCACACGATCATGGGCCTCGTGTCCGAAGCGTCGGGCATGGTGCTCTTCGTCCTGGCGCTGCTGATCGTGGCGTCGCTCGCGAGCTGGTTCATCATCGGATTCAAGTGGATCCAGCTGCGCCGCGCAGCGGCCCAGACGCGCCAGTTCACCGAGGTGTTCTGGCAGTCGAAGCGCCTCGACGCGATCTACGACCAGGCCCAGACCCTCGGCGCCTCGCCGGTGAGCCAGGTGTTCCAGGCGGGCTACGTCGAGCTGCGCAAGCTCAAGGGCCAGGCCGACGAGACGACGATGAGCCAGCAGCTCGGCGGCACCGAGAACGTCGAGCGGTCGCTGCGCCGCGCGATGGCGACCGAGATCGCCAACATGGAGAAGCTCATCCCCTTCCTGGCCACGGTCGGCTCGACGGCGCCCTTCGTCGGGCTCTTCGGCACGGTGTGGGGCATCATGCTCGCCTTCATGAACCTGTCGCAGGTCAGCGGCGACGACGCGATGGGCATCGACGTCGTGTCCGGCCCCATCGCCGAGGCCCTGATCGCCACGGCGATCGGCCTGATGGCGGCCATCCCGGCGGTCGTCGCCTACAACTTCTTCAACGCCCGCATCGCGTCGTTGTCCGTCGACATGGACAACTTCTCGAACGACTTCCTCAACATCGTGAAGCGGCACTTCTTCCGCTGATCGGGCCCCGATCACCCCACAGGAGACCCCATGGGCATGTCGGTCGGCCCCGGCGGCAAGCGCAAGGCGATGAGCGAGATCAACGTGACGCCCCTCGTGGACGTCATGCTCGTGCTGCTGATCATCTTCATGGTCTCGGCGCCCCTCATCGTGAAGGACGAGCAGGAGCGTCTGCTCGAGCTGAACCTGCCGATCACCGACCCGGACGCCCCGGCGGTCGACGTATCGCAGGCCGACCAGCTCATCCTGCTCATCGACCCGCAGCTGAACGTCTGGCTCGGCGAGACGAAGATCACGGACTGCTCGGCGGCGGTCGGCGTGACCGACATGGCGACCTTCGTCGAGGTCACCCGCCCCTGCTTCGACGAGATCCAGGAGCGGCTCGGCACAAACCCCCGCCTGCAGGCCGACGAGTCGCTCTACCTGCTTGCCGACGCGAACATCCCGTACGGCTTCGTCGTCGGCGCGATGAACCGACTTCGCCAGGCGGGCGTTACGAACATCGGCATGGTCACCAACCCCGAGTTCATCGCCAACGCCGATGACTCGGTCCCCGCGGAGTAGCCTCGTGTCGTCCCCTGCCCAGCGTCCCACCCCCGTGCCCGAGATCGTCGGCGGCGTCGCGCTCGCCGCGGTCTCGCACGCGGCGTTGATCGCGCTGCTGGTGCTGGCGACCGGGCTGTCGAGCGACGAGGGCACTCCGCTGGAGCTCGACGGCGAGATCGTGTCCGCCGAGCTGCTCATGTGGGGCGAGGTGATGCCCGAGGACGGGCAGCTGCCGTGGATCGCGAACCCCGAGCCCGCGCCGCCGGACGCGCTGCCCCCGCAGCCCGACGACCCGCCGGAGCAGGACACGACGGCCCCCCCGCAGGAGGTCGTCGACCCGACGCCCCCCGACAACGCCGAGGTGCGCCTCGAGAACGAGGAGCCCGAGAACCAGGCCCAGCCCGAGGACCGGCAGCCCGAGGCCGCGCCGCGCCGCGATCGGGGCGAGACGAACCCGAACCGCCCGACGAACAACGACCCCGTCATGGGCAGCCCCGACGGCTACGTCGGCGGCACGAGCCTGTCGGCCGACGCCCAGCGCAACGCGTGGGCCCAGATCATCACGACGATCAGCAGCGAGGTCCGCCGCCCGTCGACGATCCCCGACAGCGTGTACGCCACGCTCTCGGCGCGGGTGCACATCCGCGTGACGACCGAAGGGCGCATCAGTTCGTGGAACTTCCTCGACCGCAGCGGGAACACCAGCTTCGACGCCGCCGTTGAGACCGCACTGAACGTGTTCCGCCGCGGACGCGCGCGTCTGCCGCTGTCTTCGCTCCCGCCCGAGCTGCGCGAAGCGTTCATCGCCAATGGCGTGAACCTGCGCATCCGTCCCTGACCCGACTCCGTACGCATCCCCGCCACCCCGGGCCCTTTGATGCACCGCTTCTCGTATCTGCACGCGCTCTTCATCGCGCTGCTCTTCCTCGTCGCGGCACCTGCCGTGGCGCAGACGGACTCGGACGCCGGCGACGAGACGTTCACGCCGATCGACGAGATCGAGATCCCCGTCGGTGGCGGGTTGATCGAGACCCCGATCGCCGTGCCGAACACCTACAACCTCGGTGAGACCGACCCCGACGGCGTCGGCCAGCGCATCGCCTCGATCATCCGCACCTGCCTCGAGATCAGCGGCTACTTCGAGGTCTACGGCCCGGACCGGTACTTCTTCGATCCCGACGAAGAGGGCATGACGCCGTCGACGATCAACTTCGAGAACTGGTTCAACATCGGGGCTCAGGCCCTGGTGAAGACCTCGTTTCGCGTCGCGTCGAACCAGGTCGCCCTGGACTTCCGTCTGTACTCGGTCGACACCGGCCAGCAGATCGACATCGGGTACGTGCCGGTCACCGTCCCGCTCAACGACGTGGACGCCGAGGTGTACCGCTTCGTGAACCTGATCATCGAGCACTACACCGGGTTCCCCGGCATCTTCGGCACGCAGATCGCGTTCGTTGGCCGCGACAGCAACGGGTTGAAGCAGATCTACACGACGACGGTCGACGGCACGCGCATGGGCCAGGTCACCGACGTCGGCCCGATCAACCTGCTGCCCGCGTGGGGGCCCGGCGGCGTGATGTACACGACGTACCGCAGCGGCGACCCGGACCTCTACGTCGGCAACACGCCGCTCTCGCAGCGCCCGGGGCTCGACTCCGGCGCGGCGATGAGCCCGAGCGGCGGCGAGATCGCCCTCACCCTGTCGATGAACGGCCACGCCGACATCTACATCGTCGATACGAACGGCGACATCCTGCGCCGGTGCACCGACCACCCGGCTGAGGACCTCTCGCCCACGTGGTCGCCGGACGGCTCGCAGATCGCGTTCGTCAGCGACCGCAGCGGCGGCCCGCAGATCTTCGTGATGAACGCCGACTGCTCGGGCCAGCGCCGGCTCACCTTCGCCGGCAACTACAACACGACCCCCGACTGGTCGCCGAACGGCGACGTCATCGCCTTCACCGGCCGCGACTCGCGCAACCGGTTCGACATTTTCACCGTCGACCCGGCGACGTCGTTCATCCGCCGCCTCACGCAGGACCAGGGCAACAACGAAGAGCCGAGCTTCTCGCCGGATGGCCGGTACCTCGTCTTTCAGTCGACCCGCGGTGGCGGCGGCTCGCGCCTGTGGGTCATGACCGCCGACGGCCAGTCGCAGACCTGCATCACCCCGAACAGCACCGGGCTCGAGCAGCCCGCGTGGGCGCGCTGATGACAACCCACGGGAGCACGAACATGCTGACCACGATCTCTCGTTGTGGCCTCGCCCTCGCGCTGGCCGCGCTCGTCGTCGCCTGCGGTGGCAAGGCCCCGACCGACGCGATGGACGCCGCCCAGGCCGCCGTCGACGGCGCCGCCGAGTCCGAGCGCTGCGCCGAGTCGGAGTTCCGCGCCGCGCGCAACCTGCTCGAGCAGGCCCAGCAGGCCTACGCCGACCGCGAGTGGGACCGCGCGCGCCAGCTCGCCGAAGCCGCCGAGGCTCAGGCCGCCCGCGCGAACGAGATGGCCGCCGCGAACGCCGAGGACTGCGAGCGGGTCAACGAGATGACCGACCAGCTCGGCGACGACGACGGTGGCGGCGAACAGACCGCCCGCAACTCGGCGCAGCACACCGACTACACGCTGGACCGCATCTACTTCCCGTTCAACCAGTCGAACCTGACGGACGAGGCGCGCACGACCCTCGGTCGGCACGCCGAGTACCTCGCCGCCAACCCGGACATCGAGATCATCGTCGAGGGGCACTGCGACGAGCGCGGATCGACCGAGTACAACCTCGCCCTCGGCGAGCGCCGCGCCCGCGCGGTGGCTGACTACCTGCAGCGGCTCGGTGTCGACCGGGATCGCATGCGCCCGGTGTCCTTCGGCGAAGAGCTGCCCCTCAGCGCCGACAACGACCGCAACCGCCGCGCTGAATTCGTGGTCCAGTGACCCGCCGGCGTCTCGCATCGGTCGACATCGGCTCGAACTCGGTCCTGATGCTGGTGGTCGACGCGACCGACGGCGGATTCGTGAAGGTCGACGACCGGGTCGCCGTGCCGCGCTTGAGCCGGGGCCTCGACGCGTCTGGCGTGCTCGCCGAGCCCGCCATCGCCCGTGTCGAAGCGCTGCTGACCGAGCTGCGCGCGCACGCCGACGCGCTCGGCGTCGAGGCGATCGTCGCGACGGGCACGGCGCCGTTTCGCCGCAGCACGAATGGCGACGCGGTCGCGGCCCGGCTCGGCGCGGCCCTCGGGGCCCCGATCGACGTCGTGTCCGGCGACCACGAGGCCGAGCTCTCGTTGCTCGCCACGCGGCGGGCGTTCGCCGACCTCGACGCGTTCGTCGTCGTCGACATCGGCGGCGCGTCCACCGAGGTCATCGTCGTCGACGGCGACCACGTGCGCACGACGAGTCTCGACATCGGGTCCGTCCGCCTCACCGAACGCTGCGTGGCCGACCCGGCGCGCCCCACGTCGGCGACCGCGCGTGCGGCCATCGACGACGCCATCGACGCGGCGTTCGACGATCACCGCCTCGGGGCGATGGTCGGCGACCGCAGCCGGCCGCTCATCGGCATCGCCGGCACCGTGACCACGGTGGCGACCGTGTCCCTCGAGATGGTCGAGTGGGACGACACCCGTGTGCACGGCCACACCCTGCCGCGGGCCGAGGTCGCCCGCATCGCCGAGGTGCTGCCCCGACTGACGGCGACCCAGCGCGCCGCGCTGCCCGGCCTGCCGGCGAACCGCGCCGACGTGCTGCCCGCCGGCGCTCAGCTGCTGTGGCGCATCGTCGATGCCTGCGACGCCGACGGCGTCACCGTCAGCGATCGCGGCACCCGCTGGGGTCGCTTGCACGAGGCGTTCAGCTGATGCAGGCGCGCCGGGGGGCGCGCCCGTCGTTCGAACCGCCCATCGGATCGATACGACGATCGCGACGCGTCGGGGATCAGACGTCGATCCCGAGCCACCGGAACGCGTCGACGAACCGCTCACGGGCGCCCGTCTCGATGATGGCGCCATGGGCCATGATCAGCCGGTCGAAGTCCCATGCCGCGATGCGACCGAGCTCATCGCGCGCGGCGTCCCGACGGATCGCCACCCGCTCCAGCACCGTGGTGCGACAGCCCGGGTACCCGCCGAGCGCACGCATCGCGACCCGCGTCGCGAACGGCGCCGCCGCGGTGAAGTGAAAGACGAGGTCGGTGACCACCAGCGTCCGAGATGGCCGGTGCAGCACGACCACCTCGTTCGTCATCGGCAAGCAGGTCAGCGGCAGCACCTCGATGTCGGGCCCGAACGGCCGGGTGCCCGCCTCGACCACACCGGCGAATGCCACGTCCGGGCGCTTCTCGACGAGCCCCGGCGCCGCCCATACCGGGTACCCGGCGTCGGCCCACGGGCCGGCGTACAGGTGGTGCAGCAGGTTCGGCGCCAGCACCCACGCCGGCGCCCCGGTGGCCTCGACCGCCGAGACAGAGCCCGCAATCGGCGAGTGCACGAGACGCCCCGCCGGCGTGTCGAGCACCGTCATGCGAGCGCCGACCTCGAGCCCGACGAAGCGCTGGTGCGCCTCGGCGACGTGAACGCCGTCGGTCAGGGTGCGCAGCGTCACAGCGGCCATCGAAGGTCCGGGGCGGGTGGGGTGCCCGAACCCGGCCCGGGGACCGACGGGCGACGGCGGATCAGTCGGCGAAGAGCGAGGCGATGCCGGCCTCGGTCGCCTCGACGACGCCCTTCTCGGTCACGATGCCGGTGATCAGCTGCGCGGGCGTCACGTCGAACGCCGGGTGCAGCGCATCGGCCCCGTCCGGCGCAATCGACACGTCCTTGATGCGCGTGACCTCTTCGGCGCTGCGCTGCTCGATCGGGATGCCGGTGCCGTCGGCGGTGGCCCGGTCGATCGTCGACAGCGGGGCCGCGATATAGAACGGCAGGTCGTGGTGATGGGCGAGCACCGCCAGCGAGAACGTGCCGATCTTGTTCGCCGTGTCGCCGTTCGCCGCGATGCGATCCGCACCGGCGATGACGACATCGACCTCGCCACGCTGCATCAGGTGGCCGGCCATCGAGTCGGTGATGAGGGTCGACGGCAGGCCGTCCTTCATCAGCTCCCACATCGTCAGGCGCGCGCCCTGCAGGTACGGCCGCGTCTCGCACGCGTACACCCGCGTCAGCTTGCCGGTCGACGCCGCGCTGCGGACGATGCCCAGCGCCGTGCCGTACCCGGCGGTCGCCAGCGAGCCGGTGTTGCAGATCGTCAGGATGCGGACGTCGCTGTCGAGCAGCGCGGCGCCGTTGTCGCCGATCGCCCGGTTCGTCGCGACGTCCTCGTCCCGGATGCGCTCGGCTTCGGCGAACACGTTGTCGAGCGCGTCGTCCTTCGTCGACGCGTCGAGCACGCGGCCCATCCGCTCGAGCGCCCAGTGCAGGTTCACCGCCGTCGGGCGCGCATCACCCAGCACGTCCACCGCGTTGGCCATGGCCTCGGCGCTGATCTCGATGCCGAGCTCCTGCGCGGCTAGTACCACGCCCCACGCCGCGGTCACGCCGATCGCTGGCGCGCCGCGCACGACCATGTCGCGGATCGCGCCCGCGGTGGTCTCGTACGTGTGATACACGCGCCAGGTCTCTTCGCCGGGCAGCAGGCGCTGATCGAGCAGCTCCAGGTGCCCGGTGCGGGCGTCGCCGACCCACCGCACGGGGGTGACGGTCGTCATCGGATGCGTCATGTCAGGACTCCTCGACCGGCCCGAGCTTCTCGGCCAGCAGCTGGCGCACGGTGCCCGCGTCGGCGCGACCCCGGCTCGCCTTCATCACCTGCCCGACGAAGAACCCGAGCAGCTGGACCTTGCCCCCGCGATAGCGCGCGGCTTCGTCCGGGTGCTTGTCGATGACGCCGTCGACGAGCGCGGCAATGGCGCCCTCGTCGTTCTGCGCCTGCAGCCCCTCGCGATCGACGATCGTCTTCGGGGCGTCGCCGGTCGCGAGCATGTGCTCGACGACGGTCTTGGCGATGTTCTTCGAGATCGTCTTCGCGTCGATCAGGCCCTGCAGCGCCGCGAAATGCGTCGCCGGCAGGGTCACCTCGGACACCTTCTTCTTCTGCTTCACCTGCAGCACGGCCACCGGGCGACCGTCGCGGGTCTCGATGTCGGCCGACCCGTCGTTCAGCGCCGGGCCGAGCGCGCCCGAGAGCAGGTTCACCACGCCGGGGCCCATCGCCTTCGCCTTGCCGGCGAAGTCCGTGCCCGGCGCGAACGCCGCGTCGAAGTAGTTCGCCATGTCCGGATGGCTGCCGGTGACGAACGACATCTGCTCGTCGTGCAGACCGACCTCGTCGCGCAGCCGCGTCCGCAGGTCCCGGGGGAAGCTGCGCCCCGCCGCCGCCATCTCGGCGTCCATCGCGGCGCCGATCTCGGCCTGCCGGTCCGGCGTGACGACCAGCGGCGGCAGATCCGGCTCGGGGAAGTACCGGTAGTCCGCGCTGCCTTCCTTGCGGCGCAGCAGCAGCGTCTCGCGCTTCGCCTCGTTCCAGGTGCGGGTCTCCTGATAGATGACGCCGCCGCCTTCGATCTCATCGATCTGGCGCTGGATCTCGAACTCGATCGCGTCACGCAGGTACTTGAACGAGTTGAGGTTCTTGACCTCGACCTTCGTCCCGAGCTCCTGCTGACCCCGCGGTCGCACGCTGACGTTCGCGTCGCAGCGCATCGACCCGGACTGCAGGTTGCCGTCGTTGATCCCGGCGGCGACCAGCACGGCGCGCAGCTCCTTGAAGAACGCCGACGCCTCGTCCGCCGATCGCATGTCGGGCCGCGACACGATCTCGATGAGCGGCGTACCGGCCCGGTTCAGGTCGATCAGCGACTCGGGGCGATCCCCCTCGTGCTGCGACTTGCCGGTGTCTTCTTCCATGTGGATGCGTTCGAGCGCGACGCTGCGCGCCTCGCCGTCCAGCTCGAAGTGCACCGAGCCGTTCAGGCAGAGCGGCTCGTCGTACTGGCTGATCTGATAGCCCTTCGGCAGGTCGGGATAGAAGTAGTTCTTTCGCGCGAACACACTGCGGGTCTGGATGTCGCAGTCGAACGCGATCCCGGCCCGCACGGCGAACTCGACGGCCCGCTCGTTGAGCACGGGCAGCGAGCCCGGCTGGCCCGAGCAGACCTCGTTGACCAGCGTGTTCGGCTCCGCCTCGAGGTTCGCGGGGGCGCTCGAGAACGCCTTGGACGCGGTCAGCAACTGGGCGTGGATCTCGAGCCCGATGACGGCTTCGTAGTCGGTGGCCATGGTCAGCCCTCCTCGACGTCGGCGGCGTGGGTGGGGCGACCGAGCGGCCCGCGCAGGGACTCCCAGGCGCCAGCGACGCGGAACATCGTCCCCTCGTCCCACGACGGCGTGACGAACTGGATCCCCGTGGGCAACCCGTCGGCGCCGGGCGCCGTGGGCACGCTGATGCCGGGCAGCCCGGCGAGGCTCGCGGGGATCGTGTAGACGTCGGCGAGGTACATGGACAGCGGATCCGCGTTGTCGCCGAAGCGGAACGCGGTCGTCGGCGCCGTCGGCGACGCGATGACGTCGCAGGTCTCGAACGCCGTCTTGAAGTCTTCGATGAACCGCGTCCGCACCTGCTGGGCCTTGCGGTAGTACGCGTCGTAGTAGCCCGCGCTCAGCACGTACGTACCGAGCATGATGCGGCGCCGGACCTCTTCGCCGAAGCCCTCGACCCGCGACCGGGCGTACATCGACAGCACGTCGGTCGCGGTCTTCGAGCGGTGGCCGTACCGCACGCCGTCGAACCGGGCGAGGTTCGACGACGCCTCGGCGCAGGCGATGATGTAGTACGTCGCGACTGCGTACTTCGCGTGGGGCAGCTCGACGGGCACGAGCTCGGCGCCGGCCGCGGCGAGCGCGTTGAGCGCGCCACGCACGGACGCCTCGACGTCATCGGCGAGGCCTTCGCCGAAGAAGCTCTCGGGCACACCGATGCGCAGGCCCTTCACGTCGCGGCCGACCTCGGACGCCCACGACGGCACCTCACGGTTCGCGCTCGTGGCGTCCCCCGCGTCGAATCCGGCGATCGCCTCGAGGCAGACCGCGGCGTCGGCGACGGTCGTCGCGAACGGCCCGATCTGGTCGAGGCTCGACGCGAAGGCGATCAGGCCGCGGCGGCTCACGCGGCCCCACGTCGGCTTCGCGCCCACGACGCCCGAGAACGCGGCCGGCTGGCGGATCGAGCCGCCGGTGTCGGACCCGAGCGCCAGCGGCGCGACGTGCGCGCCGACCGCGACGGCCGAACCCGAGCTCGAACCCCCGGGCACGCGGTCGCGGTCCCACGGGTTGCGGGCGCTGGCCACGGCGGAGTTCTCGCCGGACGAGCCCATCGCGAATTCGTCCATGTTCGCCCGCCCGAACGTCACCGCGCCGGCGGCCTTCAGGCGCGCCACCGCGTGCCCGTCGGTGAGCGACACGTGCCGGTCGAGGATGCGCGAGGCGCAGGTCGCCGGCTCGTCGATCGCGAGCAGGTTGTCTTTCAGCACGACCGGCACGCCCGCGAGCGGGCCCGGGTCGATGCCCTCGGCGATCTTCGCGTCGACCGCGCGGGCCTGCGCGAGGATCCGATCGGCGTCGAGGTGCACGAAGGCGTCGAGGTCCGAGGTCTGCTCGGCGCGCCCGAGGGCTTCTTCGGCGACCGACGTCGCGGTGCGATCCCCCGCCTTCACGGCGGCGGCGATCTGTGCGGCGGTGAACTCAGGCATCGTCCGCCCCCTGGCCGACCACGCGCGGCACGACGAAGCGGGCGTCGCGGGTCTTTGGTGCGTTGGCGAGCACCCGGTCGGCGCCGAGGGGCTCGGACGCGGTGTCCGGGCGAAGGCGCGGCGGGACGTCCACCGGGTGCGTCGACGGGGTCACCCCCTCGGTGTCCACTTCGGACAGCTGTTCGACGTAGCCGATGATTCGACCGATCTGGTCGACGAGGGCGTCGAGCTCGGGCTCGGGCAGGGACGCGCAGTCCAGCCGAGCGAGCATCGCCGTGTGCAGAAGGGTATCTCGATCGATCGCCATGCGCGCTCCGGGGCTGGCGGCTGGCGCGCGGATCGTACCGGCGACGCTTCGATGCGCAAGGGTCGTGACCCGACACCCGCAGCGGGCGTCGATCCGACCGGGATCGAACACCGGCGCTGCTCCGACAGGGATCAGGCACCGGCGCCGCAGCGACCGGGATCAGAGACGAGAGCCGATCCGACCGGGATCAGAACAGATCCGACCCGCGTACCGAACCGGAGCTGCGGCCCGAGCGACCGGACGATCCCGACGAAGGCCGCGTCGCCGGACGCTGCACCTCGGGCTCGGGCTCGATGATCTCGGGCTCGGGGATCGCGCGGAAGGGCACGAGCAGCTCGGCCGTCGGGCGATCGTCGGTCGACGCCGCCACCGCGGTGAACGGCGTCGGGTCCAGCGCCGGCGGCTGCATCACGAAGAACACGCCACCGGCCACCGCGGCCGCTGCAGCGACGGCCGCGAAGACGCCGAGGATGCGCGAGGTGCGCTTGCGGGCGGCGGCGCGGACGCGCTCTTCTTCCTGTGCCTTCTCGAGCAGCTCCTGCATCCGGCGCTGCTCTTCTTCGGCCTTCGCGCGGGCCTCGGCCTCGGCTTTCGCCCGGGCTTCAGCCTCGGCACGAGCGGCACGCTCGGCCTCTTCGCGGGCCAGCCGGTCCGCCTCGGCCTTCGCGCGCGCCTCGGCCTCGGCCTGCTCGCGCGTCTTCATCCCGAGGATCGACGCCACGTCCGACGAGGTACCGTCCGGCACGATCGACGTCTCGTCGACCGCCGGCAGCGGCGTCGACGGCGTGTCCGGGCCGGGGACATTCGTGCGCGACGACGGCGGCGGATCGTAGTCGTTCGACGGCGCGGGGCGGTCGTCGATGTTGATCGCCGCGAGGTCGCGCAGCGTCAGCTTCCCTTTTCGCTTCGGGCTCGACATCGGATCCGACTCACGTGAGGCAGGGCACAGGCTATGGGAACGCGCGTGCGCGCGCAACGATCCATCTGGACACCCCGCGCGGGTGCCGCACGCCGCACCCCGTGCAGTCACGCGGGGTTCGGACGCGCCGGTCCGCTGGCGTTGACACCCGGCGCCGCAGACGTACGATGCGCACCCGACCCCCGGGGATTACGGCGTATGCCGAGTCCGGCGGTCGAGCCACGCCATCCCGAACTCCGAAGATGGCCAGACAGAGGCCGCGCCGAGCGTCCTCGACGGGAGCGATCATGGTCCGTTCGAAGCAGCCGAAGAAGGTCGTGTTCATCACCGGCGGCGTCGTGTCGTCTCTCGGCAAG
>Ga0070729_10001727_pt1 | contig 31829 bp, 26 predicted proteins | sample tdDd472_FD_66725 | JGI IMG/M metagenome (GOLD analysis project Ga0070729, IMG submission 66725) | Marine sediment microbial communities from the Atlantic coast under amendment with organic carbon and nitrate - tdDd47.2 | ecosystem: Environmental > Aquatic > Marine > Coastal > Sediment | place...
GTATGTTTATAAGGGAATGATAGTTAGAGCTTACAATGAAAAGCAGGGCTCTGTCAGGGCCCGTCCTGCATCACAGGCCATTCCCTGAGGCAGCCGAAGGCGTCTCGAAGGGTGGCCTGTGGTATGTCTGTCCATGATTCCCACTCGTCGGATGTGTGGCGATAATTTTCCTGGTATTGCCTGTTGATGGTGCCTGGGGTATGATTGCGTGCAGGATGTTTGTATGCTGAATGGAGGCCGGATGTGATACAGGCCATACTATGGTTTTTACGATACACGCTGCATGTTGCAGTGGGCGTTGTTTTGGGGCCATCGCTGTTTTATGGCTATCAATGGCTGGTTATTCTCACCTGGCATAATGGCCATGATCCCGATGAGGGGTTGGGGCCGGGTTTGGCGGCCATGGCTTCGTCTCCCCTTGTGCTGCTGTTGCTTCTTATCAGTGTTGTCATCGGCATTCTTGTCAATATCTACCGGCCCCAAAAGAAGACGGTGCTGTGGATAACAGGCATTTGCTATTTTGCTATACCGGCATTGTTCTTTTTATTTGCCATTTTCGGCGAAAATCCCGCTGAAATAGACGAAGTAGCAATCGTAATTGCAGGATATCAGCCCCCATTGCTTGTACTGGCTGCGGCCTTGCTTTTTTCCGGCCGGAAACTCCTGCTTCGCTCCGATATATGGGAGTCTCCCTCTGCATAGGGCACTGGTTGGCTACAGTGTAATTTGCAGCGAATATTTGGGGTTCTGCTACGGCCCATCCACCCGCATGTCAAAGGATGCATACTGGCCGATAACATCGTCATCGCTGTGCAGGGCGAGGCGCAGGGTAAAGGTTTCTCCCGCCAGGGCGTCGTCCTGATGCACCACCATGGATATCCGGGCGATAGTGCCATCAAAGCTGACCCCGGCGGCGTGGATATGCCGTATGGAGCCTTCGACCTCCACCACTGCCCGGTTGATGCGGCCGGGATCGCTGTAGTCCGTGGTCACCAGCACGTCAAAGGACTGCTCCATCACCGCGAATGCCGGGGCATTTATGCCGGTAATAACCGGGATTTCGCCGCTGCTGCCGGTAGCCGGGGCCGGTGCGTCAATCAATGCGCCGCCGTCCACCTCCAGCTTGTCGGTAAGTCGCTCCGCCAGCACCCCTGCCAGTTCTTCGGCGTTATTGGTGGATGCACAGGACATCATGGCAAGGCCCATAATCAGGACCGGGACAATATAGCAGCTCCGCAGGGCAGAATTCATGAGTCACTCCAACAGCAGAATTCAGAAATCATATCCCTACCATAATACAGCCAGAGAATATGTCCAGCCGGGGGAAGGCACACCAGCAGGCTTTTGACTCCCTGGCATCCGGCGACAGAACTTATTGACAATTGAATCATACTATGGAAATATACATATCTGAAAAGACATAGCGGAATACTTGGGAGCGATTGTATATTTGGGACAGGAGGTTTTTATGTCGGTTCAGATTTCAAAACACATGTATCGGGCTTATGTTGTTGCGTTGCTGGGAGCGCTTGTGTGGCTGTGTGCCTGCGATTCGGGCAATACAGATGCCGGAGATCTGGCGGATGCCCTGGCAGACCGGCTTACCGATGCCCTGGATTTTGATGACCGCACCGTCATCAATAATCCCATGCCTGCGGGAAGCGACATCAGCGAGGCTCCCGTCATCGACGGCGTAAGTGTTGGAACCCTGCGTTTGGGAGCGCCCATGGGCTTTTCCATCACCAGCTCTTTTGAACAGCCGGAATCCGTTGAAACGGCTTTGGTGGCGGTTGAGGGCAGCAAGCGGCACATAGAGGTTCCCGGCGGTCTTGCGGAGGCGGTCTTCGCCCTTTCCGGTACCCTGCTTAATGACCCGGAACTGGCGGGTAAATCCTTTACCCTGCGGTTTGCCCTGCGCACCCTTGACGGCGTGGTGGGTATGCCGGTGACCCTTGAGGTGCAGATACTGGACATGGCTCCCCAGCAAACCGATCTGGCCAGCGCCTTTGTGGCGGTGACTGCCAGCGGCGAGACCTATCACGATTCCGGGAAACCCTCAGGCTCCGGCGGCGGGGAAGCCCCCCAGATTGTGACCCTGACCGGTCCCGCCATGCTTAGCCGGGGCCAGGCCTTTGAAATCGATGTGCAAACGAACTTCAGCGGCGATGTGCAGACCGCTATTGTGTCCACGCCAAACAACAATGCCTACAAGGAAGTCCCGGTGTCTCTGGTGGATGGCCGGGGCCTGATTCAGGGAGTCATGGCCACGCAGTTCGTGGAAGTGGGAGATATTCTGGTGTTCCAGTGGGCCCTGAAAAGCGGCGACAAGGTAGGGCTGTACCGCAACTGGATTGTTTCCATTTCCGACGGGGATGTGCCGGTGGACGGCGATATGGATGAGGATGAGGACCTGACGGATACCGACCCCGAGCCGGTGGACGGCGATGAAACTGAGGCCGAAGCCGAAGAAGAAATCAGCGAAATCGAGTCCGTGGACAACGACCCCGAGGTAATCGAAGAGGAAACAGATCCCGAGATTATCGAGCTGGAGGCCGACCCGGAGATTATTGAAGAGGAAGCCGATCCCGAGGTTATCGAGCTGGAAGCGGATCCGGAAATCATCGAAGAGGATGCCGACCCCGACATTGTGGAGCTGGAGGCTGACCCGGAGATTATCGAAGAGGAAGCCGATCCTGAGATTGAAATCGAAGAGGAAAGCCTGCCTCCCTACCCGGCGGACTATTGCCGCCATGCAATGTGCTGGCTTTTGCCCTCGGATCAGGACACCTGTTACAACCTAAGCGGCGAAATTGCCTGTCCCGCCCCGGGCGAGCAGTTTTACGGGCAGGCGGGCAATTACTACAACCCGGACAATGTTCGCAGCTTTAGCTGTTACAACGAAAACGGGGTTGTGGAGACTTGCCCCGACACTGCCATAGAACACGACATGGTAAAAGACGACATCACCGGTCTGATGTGGCAGCGGCGCATGGACCCGGCTCCGGCGGGTTGCGAAGCAGGCAATACCGCCTACTGCACCGCCGAGGAGGCCATTGCATACTGTGACAATCTGGTCTACGGCGGCCATGATGACTGGCATCTGCCGGGCATTGCCGAGCTGCTGACACTGTTTGCCACTGGCAGCGGAACCGCGGGTATTGTGCCGTTCTACTTCACCGACACCCCGGCGGAAATCCACTGGAGCTCTTCCTACTATACAGCGGCGGACCAGTACAACTATGTTGATTTTGGAGAAACCTTTTCCAACCGTACGTCAAAAACCACCGAAGGCGCGGTGCGCTGCGTGCGGGTGGCGGATGAAACACAGTTGCCGGTGCAGCGGTTTACGGAACAAAGCGATACGGAACCCGTTGTTGTGGATACCATGACCGGGCTTATGTGGCGCTCTACCTCTGATGGCTTTTTAACATGGGAAAGCGCCCTGACAACCTGCGAAAACCTGAGCTGGGACGGCTTTGAGGACTGGCGGCTTCCCACCCTGTACGAGGCCTTGACCCTTATTGACACCGGAAGCGCGGCTACGCCCCATACGGAACTTCCCGGTTTTATTTCCGCTGCGCGGTCTTCCTCAACCAGGCCCGCCAGCGCCACCTGGAGTTTCCAGGTCAACGTGGACTCCAACGGCCTGATACAGTACAACCGGAAAACCAATCAGTCTATGGTGTACTGCGTGAGAAACGCGAACTAGCCTGCGGGTGCGGAATATCCCCGGGGCTGCATGATTCTCTGAGCTACTTCTTTTCCAGCGTTTCCATGCCTTGGGTAAAGGCCAGGTCAAGGTTTTGCAGGGTGCTGATATCCGGGTAGGGGGCACCGGCAATGGTGTGCCAGCTCAGGCCCCCGGTATCAATGCTGTTGCTGTTGCAGTGGGTGAATACCGGCGTTTCAAAGCTCTCCGGCACCGAGGGCAGCACACCTCCCATGTTTGCCGGAGCCCATACATCCCAGCGTTCACCTTGGGAACCAAGCAGGCTGAAATGCTGCAACGTTGCCCGACCCACAGGCAGCGGAGAAAAACTGCGGTCTGCCTGCGAATAGCTTTGGGAGGGGATGGCCATGGGAGCCCCAAGGTGGATAGTCGCCTGAGCATCTTCATAGCGGCGGGTTTGCACCGAGGTACGGCGCAGGGTAAAGGGCCCGTTATTAAAAGTGTCCTCAATATCAAAGGCCATGGCTAAAAACACATAGTCATTGCCGGTAACGCCGCTGTGCTGCAGGCCATAGTTTACCGTTATGACTCCGTCCTCACCCATCAGGCCGTCCAGTACGCCTTCGGCGTCTTCGTCGTTGGCAAGGAAGAAGTTCAGGGGCGTGAGCCCGGCTCCCGGCACATCGGCGCACATAATCAGGGCAATCCCGGGCAGCTTCCCCAGCCCGTGGTTTTCCGGCAATGGCGGCAAGGTTACAACCGCCTGACCGTTGAGGGGCTGGTTCAGGGCAAGGTCCGATCCCAGTTCTTCAAATTTTTCCACATCGCAGATCATCTCGCCCAGGTTGCCGTTGTTGTTCAGGTCTGCGGTATCCGTGATTTTGGGGAAGGCTTCAATGCGTATGCCGGGCTTGAGGCCGTGGTAAAAGGTGTCCATAAAGGGGTTGTAGATCTCAAAGCGCCAGGGATGCTCAAGATGCAGCGTTACGATGGATATGATATCGGACAGCGGCACATAGCCGCCAAAGGACCAGGCCACGGTTTCTCGGGACAGGCTTGGGGCAACATAGCCCCGACGCACCGGTGTTTTGGTGATAAACAGCTCCAGGCCTGAAGGAAAGGGCAGGTCGGTGTCCACCACAGACCCAAGACGCACATGGCTGGTGATGCTAAAGCCAATCATGCGGTGCAGCCCCATGTCCAAAAGCGGTGTTTTCAAGGAATGCCCGGTAATGGCAATGCGAATTTCCTCTTTAAGGGCCTCGGGAATTTTGGAGAAATCCACTTCGCCTTTTACCCCGCCGCAGCGGCTTGTGTCCTCCCGGGGATACAGTGGCGCAAGTATCTGATTTCCCTGCACTCCGTAGAGAGACAAAAAGCTGTAGTCCCGGTGAAACACATGCAAGCCAAACTTTCCGGTGTTCAATGGGAAGAGGGCTTCGCCCTTGCTGGTGATGCGCTTTTTTGTCCCCGCAAGCACTGTTGCGCCGTCGATTGCTTCACCGGTGGCGGCGTCCATGACCCACACCTGCATGGTTCCCGGCGGGGCCAGACCGATGTTGGTAAGGCCTGCCTCGCAGCTTTCCCCATAGGCCTCTGCCCGGATGGTAACCCGACCCGAAGTATTGCCGCCGGTGATGGCGCCGTCGGTATCAAGGGTGGCGATGGCCTCGTCGCTGCTGCTCCAGGTGACGCTGCTGTTGTCCACGGGAACCACCGCGCCCCCCTGGTTGTAAGCCGTAAACAGGGGCTGCATGGTGTCGCCGGGGACGATAATATGGCCCGGCAGGTCAATACGGCAGCTTCCAGTCGCCGTGGTGTGTCCACAACCGCAGTGGGCGTCACAACAGGTGCCCTCGTAGCAGCAGTACCCGGTTTCGCAATCAATGCTCTCCTCACAGCGGGCGGGAAGGCACAGACAATTATAGCAGGCTATCGCAGCAGGGCAGCCTGTCAGGCAATGCGTGGAATAATCCCGGCAATCGCTGTCATCGTCGCACTGGCAGTCTTTGCATATGAGTTCGTAGGGGTCGCAGGCCATACCTTCGGGGCACTGGCTGTTCTCAAGGCAGGGCTGAGGACCGCTGTATTCCGGGTCGGTGTCTGCTTCGGCTTCGATTGCCTCCGCTTCGCCGTCGCCGTCTTCGCCCACCGGCGGATCTGGTTGGGCTGCGCCACCATCGCAGGCGTACAGCAGCATAAGGATGGCGCAAAAACACAGAGCCACGGCTACAAATGCAGATGCTTTCATGGCATAGTCCTTGATTTGTATATGGTTATCCGAAGGTTGCACCGTCCTGTGTGCATACAGTATGCCAAGATAATGCAAAAAAGTCAACAGAATTCCCGCCCTTGACAACCCGGCGGCGGCTTCGCAGGGTTTAAAGAGAACTCAAACACGGAGGTGCATCATGCTATGGACAATAGTGGCTCTGGTGGCGGCGGTGGTGGTAAATGTGGTGCTGGGCATGCTGTGGTACTCGCCGTTGCTCTTTGGCAAACCCTGGATGAAGCTGCGGGGCATTGACGAAGACAATCAGCCCGAAGCCCGCTGCGGCTATGTGGTGTCCATGACCGGAGCCGTGGTGCTGGGCCTTGCCCTGTTGATGTTTTACCGGCTTATGGGCATAGAAAGCCCCGGCGCGGCGGCGGCGGTGGCCCTCATGGCCTGGATCGGCTTTGTGCTTCCGGCCAAAAGTCTTGACACCGCCTGGGGCGGCGGCAGCTGGAAATTGTTTGCCATAGACGCAGGCTGGCTGCTGGTGCAATTTGTGGCCATCGGCCTGGTGATGTGGTTCGTGGCCCCCACGGGGTAAATGCAATATAATGCCGGACACGGGTTGCCCCTGTGCATGGCGCAGCCAAACATGGCCTGATATCTACGTATCAACGATATATAGCAAAAAATTAACATCAGTGCCCCGGGAAAACGATCCTCTCTTCCCGGGAGATTTCCGTACGCATTTTATCTTATTGTGTGTGGTTTCACGGTTTTTGACCCCGGTCTCCTGCGGATTGGGAAAAACCCTTGCCAAAGTGCAGGGATTCCAGTAGAATCAATAAGATAGTGCCCATAGTATATCGAAACGGCAACGGCCCCGGTCGTGGCCCCCGTGCTCCGTGAGGACCGCATGAAACAGCTCTCACTGTATACCGCCTTTTTGCTGACCCTGCTGCTGTTTATGGCCTGCGAAGGCGACAAAACCGTTGTGGTGAATCACCCGGATCAGCCGGACAGCTGCGCCTATCAGCAGGACTGTCAGCCGGGCTACATGTGCCAGGGCAATGTCTGCGTGCCGGGCCCGGATATCCGGGTGGAATGCGACTCTGATCAGGATTGCAGCCAGGGCAGCAGCTGTAAGTTCGGTTACTGCGTGCCCGATGCTGACGGCGATATTCCCGACGGTGACATTGATCTGCCGGATACCGACCTTGACGACAGCGCTCCGGACGGCGATGACAGCGACCCGGAACCCGATGAAGATACTGATGAAACCGCCCCTGACGGCGACGTGGACGACGCTCCGCCAATCGTGTGTCTGCCGGGTAATGTCACTTGTCTGGACGATCTTTTGGCCACCTGCAACGACGGCGGCACCAACTGGTTTACCGAGGCCTGCCCCGAGCGGCAGATCTGCGTAGAGGACGCCTGCGTGGATAAAGTCTGCGAACCCTATTCCATGGGTAGTTGCGTGGATGAATACCGCATTGAAATGTGCAACGATCTGGGCACCGCCTGGACGGTCCAGCCCTGCGGCCCCAATATCCGTTGCGAAAACGACAGCTGTGTGACGGTCAGTTGCAACCCGGGCGAAGGCCATCGCTGCCTGGGTCGCGAGACTCTCGAAATCTGCAACCCTGCGGGCGATGATTACCAGATTGTTCAGTGTGAAGACGATACTCTGTGTGATGAAGCCGCCTGCCGCGAAGTCATCTGCACGCCCAACGATCTGCGTTGCGCCGGGGAAACCGGCACCCTGATACAGTTCTGCAACAGCCTGGGCACCCAGTGGCTGGACGCCACGGATTGCGCCGACATGAGCGCCTTATGCACTGACGGGGCCTGCCTGCCCTCCATCTGCACCCCGGGCACCACTGCCTGCAACGACGACGGCAGCGCCGTGGAAGTCTGCAACGAAAACGGCACCCGCTGGGTGGTCAACGAGCAGTGCGATGTGGGGCAGGGCGAGGAATGCCGCATCGGCGCCTGCATGGATTTATGCGATCTGGCGGCCTATGACCGCAGTTATCTTGGCTGCGAATTCTGGGCCGCGGACCTGGACAACGGCGGAAGCGACGGCGAAAGTCAGACCGCCCAGTACGCCATTGTGGTGTCCAATACCCATCCCAGCCGCAGCGCCAACGTCATTATCAGCAGTGCTTCCGGCACAATCGCCAGCGGCGTGGTGTCTCCTTTGAACCTGCGTTCCTTCCTCATTGCCGACAACCATATCAACAACACCGGCCGGGCCAGCATTGGCTATAAAGTCACCAGCGACATTCCTGTCAGCGCTTACCAGTTCAACCCCTTTACCAACGAACTGGTGTACAGCAACGACGCCACCCTGTTGTTGCCTACCCATGCGTTGGGCCGGGATTACTACATGCTGTCGCTGCCACATCTGGTGATTGAAGACTGCTCCTGCGCCTTCTGGATCTGCGATCAGGACCGCGCCAACCTGCGGCAGTACATCGCCATTATCGCTACCCAGCCCGGCAGCACCGTGGTGAATCTGGGCTATTCCGGCTCTACGTTGGGCGGTTCTTCCAGCATTACCCTCAGTCAGCACGAGGTGTATCAGGTGGCCACCCCGGATGGCGCATATTGCAAGGACGACTGCTCCGGGTTTTCCACCAGCTACCGTGAAGGCTGCTGGAAGGGGTCTCTGGATGGTTCCCATATAACCGCGGACAAACCCATTGCAGTGCTGGGCGGGCATCAGTGCAACTTTATTCCCGAGGACGAATGGGCCTGCGATCATCTGGAGCATCAGTTGTTCCCGGTGGAAACCTGGGGTAAAAAGTTTGTGGCCTCCGCCACCAGCAAGCGGGGCAGCGAACTGGACTGGTATCGCATTGTGGCCAGTGAAAACAACACCCATATCAGCTTCAACCCCACCATTGTGGGCAGCAGCGTTACCCTCAACGCCGGGCAGGTGCATACCTATCAGACCACGGCAAACCATGCGATAAACGCCGACAAGCCCATTATGGTTGGCCAGTATTTGTCGGGCCAGAACTCCACGGGTTTGGGGCAAAGCGCCGAAGCCGGTGATCCCGCCTTTTATCTGGTGGCTCCCAACGAGCAGTTCCGCAAGGATTATGTGGTGCTGATTCCCTCCACCTATGCCCATGATTTCGTTAATGTTGTTGCGCCGCCGGACACCACCATCACCATTGACAACGGCGCTTATGTGTACGACAGCGACAACGGTTTTTCTTCCGTGGGCGACTGGCGGCTGAAGATTCTGGACAACCTTGACGACGGCACCCATAAGATCGTGGCGGACAAACCCATTGGCGTGTATGTCTACGGCTACAGCCAGTATGTGTCCTACGCCTACACCGGCGGCCTTGATCTGCGGCTGATCAACATCAAGGAGTAGGGGAAAGGCAACGGCGGCCTGACCGCACTGCATGAACACCACCTCACACACCGGAGCGTATCATGGATTACGAGCTTGTAGCCTGCCGGTCCTGCGGCCTGGAAAATTCCCCGGGTCTGCCCTTTTGCCAGAACTGCGGTGACACCCTGATACCAGGTACGGAGAAAGGCTTTGCCGACGGCGGCGGCAGCTTTCTGGAGCTGGCGGAAACCGGCACCCGGTCGGTGCTGGAAAATATCGCCATTCGCCGTGGCTATGACGCCACCGCCACCGATGACGGCTGGTGCATTACCGTGCCTTTGCCGGAAAACCGCAAACAGAAGGTGAGCGTGGTGTTCAACGGCCACGACGAAGAAGGCCGGGATCTTATCGGTTTTCTTTCCATCTGCGCTCCCTGGAATCCCCGGGCCGCCGAACGACTGCTGCGACTCAACGCACGACTGCACTACGGTTCCTGCGCCCTGCGGGATATTGAGGGAAAACCCATGGTGGTGATCTGCGCCAACCAGCCCGCCGCCACCGCAGACCCCGAAGAGCTGGAAGCCATTATGGACGAAGTGGCCCGCTGGGCCGACAAGGTGGAAGCGGTGCTCACCGGCGGAGGGGACACATACTGATACGCCCTGACGGCCATCCGGCCTCCTCCATCCCGCCTGCGGAGACGTATTCATGCTGACGGCCACAATCTGGTTTCATCTCTGCATGGCTCTTACAACCGTTGCCGGGCTGTGTCTGCTGTACTTACGCCCCAACCGGACATCCCTGCGCATTGCCGAGGGCGGGTTTCTTGCCCTGTGGATTATCTGTGCCTTTGTGCTTGGGGAAAACCGTTTTGGCGACATCCGTCTGCTGGCGTATGGTTTCTTTTTGCATCTGCCCCTGTTTATTGTACTCATTGGTCTGGTGGCGCGGCGCAGGGGTTTGCCCGCATCTCCCTGGGTGTTTGCCCTGGCGGCGCTGATAGCCCTGGCGGGTCTTGACGCCTTTGTTATCGAACCCCACTGGCTGACGGTGGAACATGTGCGCATCGAAAGTCCCAAGCTGACAAAGCCGCTAACCATGGCCCTGCTGGCGGATATGCAGACGGATCATGTGGGGGATTATGAAATCGAAGCGCTGCGCAGAGCCTGCGCCGAAAAACCGGATGTGATTCTCTTTGCCGGGGATTACCTGCAAACCTTTGGCACCGACGCCTATCTGCGGGAAGTCCGGGCCTTTAACGAAGCTCTGCGGTGGCTGCCCTGCACACCCCGCTTTGGCATGGTGGCGGTGGGGGGCAATGTGGACCCCCGGGAATGGGAGGACATATTTACCGGATTGCCCCAGGACATCATGATGGGCACGCAGGTGCAAAGCCGCCGCTTTGGCGAAGTAACCATCACAACCCTGCCTTCGGACACCTCCCTGCACACCGGGCTGACCCTGCCGGGGCAGGAGGGCTTTGAGGTTATTCTGGGTCATGCGCCGGATTACTCCCTGGGGCGCAATACTGCTGATGTGATGCTTGCGGGCCACACCCACGGCGGTCAGGTGCAGGTTCCGGGTTTGGGGCCGCTGATTACCCTTTCCCATGTACCCCGCCGCCAGGCCAGCGGTGTAACACAGCTGCCGGACGGCAGGCATCTGATTGTGTCCAGCGGTGTGGGACACGAGCGGGGCTATGCACCCCGGCTGCGGTTTTTCTGTCGCCCGCAGATTGTCATGATTCATCTGGAGCCCGCGGGGGATAAGTCCACAGCCGCAGCACATTTAAAACCATAGGCCATGTTGTGGCACTGACTGTCAAAACCCAAGGAATTTCAGGTGACTTGGGTTTTTGCACTGCAGTGTCAAAATTTAGGGTAAAATGCTTGACTTAGGGGCTAAACTATGAGAGATGTACCTCGCTTCAGCCTGCGTGTGAGCACTGAAGTGATCTTCAATGTCAGGCAAAAACAATTGCAAACCCCAATGCCCCCAAAGAGTGTATCATGCAAACAAAATCAGTGGTTCTGTTGGTGATGGTGGCCTTTTTTTCCCTGTGTTTGACCGCCTGCGGCGATTCCGATACGCCGGTGGACGGTGATGTCGATCTGCAGGTTGACGGCGACGAAGCAGTTGATGGCGATGTGACTGAAGACATCGAAGTTGATGGTGATGTAGCAGTAGACGGTGATGTAGCGGTGGACGGCGATGTGACTGAAGAAGTCGAAGTTGACGGCGACGAAGCAGTTGATGGCGATGTGACTGAAGACATCGAAGTTGACGGTGACGTAGCAGTTGATGGTGACGTAGCAGTAGATGGCGATGTGACTGAAGAAGTCGAAGTTGACGGCGATGTAGCGGTTGATGGTGATGAGGTAGTGGAACAGGATGTGGAGCCTGAAGTCGAAGTTGAAGTCGAAGTCGAGATCGAAGTCGAAGTCGAAGCCGAAATCGAAGCCGAAGCCGAAGCCGAGATCGAAGTCGAAGAAGAACAGGTTGCGGCACCCTTCTGCGAAGGCTACACCGGCAGCGATGAATGTTGCCGCGAAGGTAACCCCTGTGGCTGGGACGGGGATCAGTGGTGCGACTGCAATGCCCACTGCGACTGGGACAGCGCTGACTGCAATGTGGAATTCTGCCCGGGTCTCAGCGAAGTAAATGCCTGGGACACCTGCTGTTCCACCGGCAATCCCTGCGGTCAGGATAATGACGGCTGGTGCGACTGCGATGGCGCCTGCGACTGGGAGCCCGAATGCCGGTAATTCCCCGGTAAATGGCTCTGTAGTACCATACACACAGCATGCAACCCGCTGCCCGGATGTCCGGAACAGCGGGTTGTGTGTTTTAAACCCTTAGTCCGCTAGTCCGCGAGTTTTTGATCCATGGCTTTGCGGGCGGTTTCGGCTTCGGTGACCATGCGGTCCATGACCTCCGCCACGGTGGGGGTATCCTTGATAATGCCGCCGATCTGCCCCAGGGGCAGCACGCCCTGCTGGTTGTCGCCGTCAATGGTGCCCGCCTTAAAGGCGTCAAAACCGATTGCCATCCGGGCCATCATTACCGACTTTTTAAAGCCCATAAACAGAATCCCGATAAAGAGCTTAAACCACGCCAGTCCCAGCATGGCGGCAATCCTGCGTGAGTTTATCAGGGCGCTTACGGGGTTGAGACGGCGTTTCATGATCTTGCGGCTTGCCCGTGAATCCATAAACCGCGCAGGCAGACCATCCACCCGGTCGGTGTAGATGGTGTCGTAAATGTCCTTTTCAATGCAGAGCTGTTTCATGTCTTCGTGGCAGGGGCTTTCCACGGTGTTCATAAAGCGTGTACCCATGCTGACGCCCTCTGCCCCCAGTGTCAGCGCCGCCGCCAGCCCCCGGCCATCGGCAATACCTCCGGCGGCAATCACCGGAATATCCACATGATCCGCAATAGCGGGAATCAACACCATGGAGGTTATTGCTCCGCCGTGGCCTGCGGCCTCATAGCCGGTGACAATCACCGCGTCTGCGCCGTCCCGCTGGGCGGCCAGGGCGTGTTTGTGGGTGGTTACCGTGGCGATAACCTTGCCGCCATAGGCATGCACTGCTTTGGCGATCCAGTCGCCTTTGCCCAAAGAATAATTGATGATGGGGACTTTTTCGTCAAAAAGCACCTGGGCGTTTTTCTTTGCCCCGGGAAAATACAGGGTCAGGTTTGCGGCAAAGGGTTTGTTCGTAAGCTCTTTTACCTGCCGGACATAGTCCCGGGTTTGCTCCGGGGTGGAAACTCCGGTGGCCAGAATGCCGCAGCCCCCGGCGTTGGACACCGCCGCCACCAGCGAGGGTGTGGATATCCAGCTCATGCCGGACAAGAAGACGGGATACTGTATGTTCAGCAGTTCGGTGATGCGTGTTTTCATGCGGGCCTGTACCTTTCCGTTGTGCGTCCGGGGTGTTCCGGGGTGACGTATGTCTCCGTGCTTACAATACATTATTGTTGTATATGCGCCTGCGATGTACGGGCTCAGAAGGTGTCAGGGGCAGCCTGATGAAACATCCAAAAATGCATCCGCCAATGAAATCAGTATGTTGAAAGCATGTCCCATATTGTTTATCCTGTCAACAGGAAAGTGCCCCGGTGCCTGCGGCGGTGCTGCGGTTGCAGAAATCCATCGCACATATACCGCACGGGATATCATTGCATGTTGTAAGGAAGTAAAATGGCAGGGGAAAAGTGGTGCCGGAGGAGGGACTCGAAGAGGACTTAAGCGACACCCAAAACCCTAATGATTTCGCGATCTTGGTCAATACATGCCTAATTTCACTATGCTTTCTTTTTTCCATTTTGTTCCGTGTTTTACCCTCTGTTCCTCTCAGTTCTTTTTAGTTCCGCAGAGTCATCGCACAATAGCCGCACAACGAAAATCAGCAAAAATACGGCTGGGGGAATCTTACCTGTTGCTATTCAGATTTTTTTGCTAAGGTACTGTAGAGCATTTCCATACCGACATAAATGCATAGCACTGACGTTAATTGTTTATTTTTTAAGGTAATATTATATGCTTCTTATTGACCTGGAAATTTGTATGGGTTATACAAATAGGCAATGCTGCATTAGTAAAACAATTGGAGAAAGTAGCCGGAAGAATCTGCATGCGTTTTAGCGATTGCCAAGCGCCTGCGACTTTATAGAACTCCTTCATTAGCACAAAACTATCTCACGGGATATTTGAATAATGGAAAGAAAGATAAAACACCTTGAGTTTATTCAGGGAATCATCAACCGGTTATCTACCAATTCATTTTTGCTTAAGGGGTGGAGTGTACTGTTGGTTTCTGCTTTGTTCGCCCTGGCAGCAAAAGAATCAAACGTGACATTCGTTCTGCTGGCATATATTCCAGCACTGATATTCTGGGGTCTTGACGGATACTTTTTAGCTGTAGAGCGGGCGTACCGTGATCATTACGATGATGTAAGATCTCTCGATAATGATAAAATTGATTTTTCGATGAAAATTCCTGGTCACAAATTAGGCCTTGGAAAATGGGCCATGGCCGTATTGTCAAAAACCTTGATCCCGTTTCATGGGGCGCTCCTAATTGCCATCATTATTGTAATGGCCATGCAGAGATAAGGAGAAAGCAATGCCTATTGACCAAAGTGTTCTTAGACAAAAAGCATTTAGCTATGACCGGCGATTACATGAAGGTTTACGGACATCTGCTTCAGTTGGAACAATGAGAAGAGCCTTTCTATGCCACAGTCACCAGGACGAGGCTTTAGTACAGGGCCTGACTGTTATTTTTCGTGAGGCAGGTATTGATCTGTACATAGATTGGCAAGATCACTCGATGCCCGAAACCCCGAACACTGAAACGGCGCAACGCATTCAACACAAGATAAAGGAGTGCGATATATTCCTTTTCTTGGCTACAGCTAATTCTAAAGCTTCTCGGTGGTGCCCTTGGGAAATCGGATATGCTGATTCCAGTCAGAAAAGGATATATGTGATTCCAACTTTGGAAGGCGCAGCATCGTATGGGAACGAGTACTTAGACCTGTATAAAAGTATTGATGCTGCCTCTTCACCAAATGGGAAAATAGGATATGCGTTGTTTTCACGTGGGCAAACCGATGCAGAGTGGATTTCAAACGAATCTTTAAGAAGCCATCGCTAGCAAATGGAGCTATAGTATGAAATCAGTATTCGTCAGTTATGTGTTTGAGGATAAGGCCTACAAGGAAACCATTGAAAAATGGGCCTTGGATGAATTGCTGGGAAATGTGAAAATTACAGCGGAGAAAGATGATGTGAGAGCCTCCGGTGATAACGCTATTCGCAACCAACTCTCCCCACTGCTAACTGGGGCAGCAGCAGTTATAGCCCTTATCGGAGATGATACCCACAACCATGAATGGGTGCACTATGAAATCAATCATGCTCTGAGCAATCATAAAAAAGTGATCCCCGTGCGTATCCCCAATACCACCGGTGCACCGCCAAATGTGATCAAGAAAAAAGAATTAGTAGACTTTGAGCCTGATGCGATAAAGCAAGCCATTGAAGATTGATCCCCTTGCATTACTCCAGAGTGTTGTAGGAATCTGCAGACAGGAGGTACAATGGCACGCACATTTAATCTCTTTATAAGTCACGCCTGGAAGTATCGAAATCACTATGATCGGCTTACCTCCATGTTAAACAGGAGAAGGTACTTTCCTTTTCGTGACTATTCAATTCCAATTTTTGATCCGATTCATACTAACGGCAGTGATGAGGAGCTTGAACAGGCCATATTGAGAAAAATGCGAACTGTCCATGTTTTGGTCGTTATGGCTGGTGTCTATGCAACATACAGTAGATGGATAAACTTTGAATTGGATATTGCTAAAAATGGCTTTACCCACCCAAAGCCTGTGTTGGCGGTAGCCCCTTGGGGGCAAGTTAACTTAAGTTCGAGAGTCAAAAAGGAAGCAGACCATATCGTTGGCTGGAAGACAGAATCGATCATAAAGGGAATAAGGGCACTGTATTGAATGAGGTAAGTTTGAAGAAACCCGAATATATCATATGCGAGGCAGTCTTAGCTTCCACCAATTTGGACCGGCAAGGCGAAAAGGCCAAAAAAGAATACTTAGAATATTTAGTTGCCAGTATGCCCGGCACAACACCGTTACATACTGGCCACGATTTGAGCCTCCCCCCCTTCTGGTTTCATCATTGATCCTCGCCTTGAGGAAGACCCCAAGCACCCAGGAGAGTGGCGTGTAATAGCCATAGTCAAAATACTGAAGAAAGCAAATGTAACAATTGAAGAACTACTAAACAAGGCGTTTTCATATAGTGCATTAGAGCCCATTTACATAAAAGATGAAAGCAAAGGAAGCTTTGTTCAGGTATTTATCCCATACCCTCTTTATAACGATATAGAGTATCTAAGTGTTCTGCTAGATGCATCCCCTCTAAATTATGGGCTGGGGAAATATAGACAAAAAGGGCTCACATCTAACCAAATTGCCTTAATGCTTCTGAACCTTGTCATTGGGCGCTCATGGCATCATATTGAGCCCGCTTTAATTGACGGACTTAAACAACTCGGTCCGGTACTACGTAAGTTATGGGAAAAAGATCTGCGCGTTGATTGGCAACTGGTATTTGACATAAATGGCACCTATGTGGAAACCGTGGTATGCAGCTCAAAACCTAGGGAAAAATTGAGCGATGTAGAGATAAAAAAACTGCACGGCTACATATTTAATCTGTTTGATAAGAATAGTGTAGACCCCGCAGCAATAAAGAGGCTGATATTCAAACTGGGAGATGCAGGCAAGGTAGTGCCCGATAGAATTGAAGGCAAGGATGGACGATTGCACATATTAGAAAAAATGTAATCGTTAACCTAATTCAATCTTCTTTCCTGATCATAGTGCTGTCAATAATCTCTCATGCATTTAACAATTTCCAGACGGTTTCTGGTTTTAATCAAAATGGATTTTCCTGTGACACTCCCAACAAACAATCTCACAATTGGCGAAATTATCTCGGCCTCCACTTTGCTGCTGATGGAGATGATGAGCCTCCCATGCACCTCGTCCCGAACGCCCACGGTTCTCCTTCGAAAGCTGCTTATTGCATCTACCCTTGTGCCCGTGACCTTGCCTGGTACATTCACACCGTCCCCCCGCACGTGCCCAAGCACACTCTACTGTTAGATCATCAAATGGCATATTTGTTCTCCTGAGAATGAGTTAATAATGTAATTCCAATCCAACGGAATAATTAAAATTACTAATGGGCGAATTTTACCTGTTACCATTCAGATGTGTTCGCATAAGCACTGAAAAGAAACATATCCTCACAGAAGTATAGTTAAAGCTATAACATCTCCGATTCACTTTGTGGGGCATCAATCAGCAGTCCTGGGCAATTCTCACATAAATACAAAATTTCTTGCCCAGAGACTCGAACTTGGAGTTTATCTAAATCGTGAGTTTGAAAACAGAGTTGGCAAACAAACTGTAACTGTATGTCTTCACACTGTGCCCCATATACAATAGCAGCAACACGCTTTGCATTTTTTTATTGTTTCTACAACCATATCTACTATATCCATTTCGCCCTCTCTACTTGCTTTATACGTTTTCTTCTCTGCAACACATGCCCTTTTTTACCAGTACGCTTGAAATATTGCTGGGTGCAAGTAGAGTTACTTCCTTCGATCAAGCACGCCTTGCCGCCAGTTTTTTAAGGCGTCAAGGTCTTCCCGAAGCTCATCTGGTTCGGGCATAGCTGCGTTGTCTGCGGGGGCTATTTCGTGCCCATTCAGGAACTTGGAGCACTTCGTCATGCCATCGTTAATGGCTTCATAGTCATCGTGTGTAACCGTAACGTTGCGCAACATTTGGGTGGATACCTCTTTCTTGAAGCGCTCAATTACGGCGTTAAACAACACTTCCTCAACTGCTCGTTCCCACGTTCGGCGCAAACACCCATAGAAATTGGCCGCTTGATACTCATATTGCTTTTGAGTAAGCTCTTCCTTGCGGCGTTTTGCCGAAAGATCTTGGAAATAGTTATTAAGCTCACCAATCCGTTTTGCCGTGGTTTTTCCCTTGAACGGAAAACCTTCGTGGCAACAACCACATAGTTTGGTGCGCCTTTCAACGTATTGCTGAGGATACTGGCCAAACTTCAAAGCTCTTGCATAGTAATCTATGGCATACAAAAACAGTATGTCATGTGAGAATATCAGCACCTGCCGTTTGCGGGCCTCCATCACAAGGCGCTTGGCAACCTTGTCACGGAACTTGTGGTCAAGTGAACATACCGGGTCGTCAAACAGTATGCCTGAGGTGTCTGCGGGGTCTAATTCTGCAAAAAACGCTGCAAGCGCAACAATTCGATGTTCGCCTTCGCTTAAAATCAACCGGGGATCGCCACCTGAACCTGAATTGTTGGCAAGCGTAATTTCATGCTTGATTTTGCCCCGTTCGCTTCCAGCTTGAATTGTGGGTTGAATGCTTTGAACGCCAAGCGATTTCAATTCCGCTTCAAAAGCCTGCCTCAATGGTTCGGTGATACCTTGCTGGGCAATGGTTGTGCTTGCCCTTGATATGCTGCTTGTTCTTGTAGAACGAATTGCCTCTTCCAACAATTGCTTGTTTTTGAGCGCTTTTATGTAGCGCTCTACCACACGATATTTTTTACCAAGAATATCCTTTGCTTCCAATTCGTTCATTAGTTGAGCAACGCTTTGTTGTTCTTCCTCGTTGTCTTTTTGCTTCAACTCATCTGCTTTAACTCGCATGTCTGCCAGCCATTGCTTGAGGTTTGACAAGGCGTCATCTGGCAGCTTTTCGGTGGCGGATATTGCAGACGATTTACCACCCTCTATTGCCTGTTCAAGCTCAGCAATCGCCTTTTTATTGCTAATTGCGGTGTTTAAGAAAGCTTTCAGGATGGCAGCCAGGTCGGGAGAATACCCCTCAACCTCGGCCAGCAAGTCATCGTCGCCGCTTTCTCTGATTCGTGAATTCAGCATGCTCTTGCAGGCTGCAAGAATTGCCTCTTTTGCTTGTGCCTCTTGTTTTTGCGTGTTGTCTTGCACAAAGCTCTCGAACAGCTCAAGACGCTTTTGGGATGCTTCGGTTGCAAGCTCTTGATGGCAAAGCACGCACCGAGCACCATCTTTAACAGCAGGAAATGGTTGGTCGGGGTAAGCCGTTTCTAGCGAATATGCTTTTGCTGCCTGCCACAATGATTTCCAAACGTTTGCCCCTACACCTTTTAGTAGTTGGCCATCATCGTCAAAAGCGTAACGCTCCTTTGCAGCTTTCGCTGCCTTTTGCTTGGAATGATAGGTGTCAAGTTTGCTGTGTATTGCAGCCATTGCATCAATCCCGAACAGTTTATCCACCTGCTCCATACGCTGGCAGAGCGTGGTGCAACGGCGTGCAAATTGCTCAATAGCTTGAGCTTCAATTTTTGGGTTTGCCTTCCGGAGCTCAGCCAGTTTGTTTTTAAGCTTTTTTAGCGCATTTTCCTCATCGGTTGAAATGCCGGCAAGAACTTGCACTTTCTTCAAGTCAGTGTTTGCGGCTAATCCTGCAAGCAGCTTACCTACAGCCGTGTTTTGTTTAATTCCCTCAGGCAGGCCATTGTCCAAAATGACATTGCAGCGTGCAAGCTCTTCCTGGTGTGTTGATTGTACCTGCCCGCACACTGCCGCTAGCTTTGGAAGCAGATCCAAGCCCGCAGGTGTGTATGCAGGTTCATTCCTTTTCCCAATGTATACTTGCGCAGATTGGTTGTCGAATACGCTTATTCTTGAAAGTGTATAATCAGGTGCATGAACGCCATTTTTCCAAACAATGGGTTGCTGTGGTTTGCCATCAATGCTGTATTCTATCGTAGCATGTGGGGCAATCGAAACCCCGTTAAAGGCATTGCCCTGCACCACGTCAATATTTCCCCTTGCACTACATAGCTGCTTTAGCACTTTTGTGTAGCTGGATTTTCCGCTTCCATTGTCACCGTAAAACACACTTAGTCCCTCTTGCGCAAAAGCAAGCTCTTGGTTGTCCACGGTCGCGCATACGTTTTGGTTGCTATGCAGCTTTGTAAGACAAACGGATTGAACTGTAGCACTTTGGCTCGGCAAGTGGCTTGCCGCTATGGGCTGTGGCGAAAGCGTAATACCCGGCCATCCCTGATCCTTTTTGCAAAGTTCCGCAATTTCCTCAATATCTTCAGGTGTCAATTCGCTATTGGCTTGCACAATTCTACGCAGGGCGTCTTGCTGCCATTCGGGCCAGCCTTGCGCAGAATTTAATATTTGCTGGTAAATGCTCATATCCACCTCCCAAACACAGTAAAAGGCAATCGAAATAGTGCGGCAATTATAACCCAATTTAGGCGAGCTGAAAAGAATAAATTGATTGCAACTTACACGTTGCAATTGCAGGCTACAAGTTGCAGGTTGCTGGTTATCCATATTTTCTCGGAAGGAATGAATTGCTCCGGGGCGCGAGGCTCCGTTACCATAAGCGCAAAAGGAGGCGCGATGCAATTTGATTTTGAAAAGTACGCCGTGTGTCACGTGGCAGAGCTGAAAGGCAGCTATTACAAATTGGCGCTCTATCCCGGTTACCAGCAGGGCTTTATTGACAGAACCTTTGATTGGTTTCTGGACACTCCGCGAGGGTACAGGACGGCGCATTCTTAAAGATCAGGCAGTAGTGGAAAATCATCCCAAGCACTTTGAATTCACCGATATGCAAGGGCGCACCTTCAAGCTGCGACCTTTGGTGCCCAAACTCTACCGTATACATATCCGCAAAACTCTAGGCTAGCCCTTTGAGATACTCACCACTCGCTACGTTCTGGAATCATAAAATTAAACCAACGTGCAGACAGCCAATACAACCTTGACATTCCCCATCCACCCTTTTACACTAGGTTCACTTTTCATCAGATAAGTGACCTATATTTAAGCAAGAGTTTTTTTTGCTGTGCATTTCTAAGTGCAAGTAGCGTCTATTCTTTTCAATATTGAAAAGAATTCCTCTTCTCTCTGTTTCCCCCCATGCTGTAGCCTCAAATGCCATAATTATCCTCTGAAGTCCTGATTCCACAAGTGGGAAAATCTTTTTAACTATCACCGACTTTCCATCTGTATGCCAATCTCCAAATGGTTCACCAAACTGATGAAAAATGAACCAACCCCAAAAAACAAACAGCCCTGGCTGATTGACGAAAGCAAATGCCTCAACAGCCATGAAGTTATAAAAATCCGACAAACAGCCGAACGTCTCAAGCTCAAAGGCTTGAAAACACAGCGTTTCACGCTCATCCGCAACTGGTTCATGATCGAACTGAGCATTCATGCGGGTCTAAGAGTCAATGAAATGGCTCACCTGCAAAACGGTGATCTGCTCATTGAAGGCTCACGTTCTTCCATAGTCGTTATCGGCAAAGGACAGAAAAGGCGTTCAGTCTGGATAAGCTCTTACTTTAGGGAAATCTGCCACACCTACTTCCAACTAAAGCAACAGTTCGGTTTCAGCCTGAAACCGAACGCTTACATCCTTCCAAACTTAAAGGATGAAAGAATCAGTAAACGTTCATTGCAGAAGATGTTCAAGGCCATCGCCAGACAGGCAAACCTTGCGCCCCACTACTCCATCCATTGCATGAGACATACATACGCCACCTTCCTGCTGAAGGCCAGCAATTACAACTACCGCTTTGTACAACAACAGCTTGGACACGCCTCCATTAAAACAACCCAAATTTATGCAACGGTTCTGGAAACCGATGGCCGAAATGCCCTTGAAAAAATGTACCGGAAGGAGGACATGCCATGACGTGAATAAAAATGGGAATGAAGGGAGACACTTTCTTAAGAAACGTAAGGAGGAAATCATGAGAAGTATAATCAAAGCGTTGCTCATAGTGTCCTTGATGATTGCCGGGTGTGGGACGGAAGAAGATAACAACTTGATTGATGGTGACAATGACACCATCTACAGCGATGGTGATGAGACCATAGCAGACGGCGACAAATTAGAAGCAGAAGATGAAATAAACGAATGCGAACCCTTGCACAGCCAGCTTGCCTGCAAACCCGGAAAAAATGCAGTCTACTGGCAGGATGCTTGCGGAAACTGGACAGACCTTGATGATGATTGCGAAGCCAAAGGCATGATCTGCGACCCGGCAGGAGCCACCTGCATTGAGCAAACAGCCTGCAATAATGATCAGGATTGTCCCCTCACAAACTGTGAAGATCAGCCATGGGGCGAATGTCAGGGATTTACGGATGTTTGTGATGAGACAGGTATCCAGGAACGAACTTGTATTTCTTACCGCTGTATTTCCAACGCATGTGTGGAGCAGTCCAATGTGGAAGAACAGGATTGTGCCAGAGATACCGAAGAAGAGTATTGCATGGTAAACAGCGAAGACGGCCATTGCTCAAATGCTACCTGTATTCCTGATGCTGAATGTAGCAGTGATACGCAATGCGGGGAAACTCGCTGTGACAACTGGTCTGCCTGCGGCGGGTATAGTGACGATTGCGATGAATCTGGCATTAAAACCAGAACATGCTATGTTCCCCGCTGTCAGAACGGCACCTGTATCACTGAAACCAATGAGGAAGAAGAAAGCTGTACCGGACGCGATACTGACGGACAGACCTGCGGTTCTCCCAGTTGCGGGAACTGGAGCAGTTGCGAAGATTTCTCCAATGAATGTGATGAGTCCGGGCAGAAAACCCGTTCATGTACCAGCTATGTTTGCAGAAGCGGCAGTTGTCAGACAGAGAGCAGAACCGAGAATCAATCCTGCACAAGGGATACAGACGGGCAAACCTGCGGTTCCGGTTGCGGGAGCTGGGGCTCATGCAACGGTTTCTCGGATACCTGTGATGAATCCGGCACAAAATCAAGAACCTGCTATTCCTGTTCCAGTGGATCGTGCCAGTCTCAAACAGAAAATCAGTCCTGTACGAGAACTACTGATGGGCAAAATTGTGGCTCAACCGATTACGGCAGTTGGTCATCCTGCGGAAGTTTCAGCAATACCTGTGATGAAACCGGCACAAAATCAAGAACCACAACCACATACACGTGCAGTAACAGTTCCTGCCAATCTCACTCCACCACTGAAAACCAAAGCTGCACCAGAAATACCGATGGCCAAAACTGCGGTTCAACCGATTACGGCAGTTGGTCATCCTGCGGAAGTTTCAGCAATACCTGCGATGAAACAGGCACAAAATCAAGAACCACAACCACATATACGTGCAGTAACAGTTCCTGCCAATCTCACCCCACCACTGAAAACCAAAGCTGTACCAGAAATACCGATGGGCAAAGCTGCGGTTCTACAAATTACGGAAGCTGGTCATCATGTTCCGGCTTTTCCTCAACCTGTGATGAAACCGGCACAAAGTCGAGAACCACAACCACATACACGTGCAGTAACAGCTCTTGCCAATCTCACCCCAGCACAGAAACCCAAAACTGCACAAGAGACACTGACGGGCAAAGCTGTGCTTCCACAAATTACGGAAGCTGGTCATCATGTTCGGGCTTCACTTCAACCTGTGATGAATCAGGCACAAAATCGAGAACCACAACCACATACACGTGCAGCAACAGTTCCTGTCATTCAAACTCAAGCACCGATACGCAAAGCTGTACCCGTGACACCGATGGTATCACCTGCGCCAGTACCGATTACGGCAGTTGGGGTTCCTGTGGTGCATTCAGCAGCGATTGCGACGAGACCGGCACCAAACAACGTACCGTTACCAACTACCGTTGTGCGAATAGCGGTTGTCGTGAACAAATCAATACGGAGAATCAAGATTGTTCCAGAGATACCGACGGCAATAGCTGTTCACCACCAACCGGCGGAACCTGTGATAACGGCAGTTGCACAGCATCTTCTCAGACCAAGCTCCTTGAAATCAGCTCCGATACCTACATTACCAGCGATGCACCTAACTCCAATTACTCCAATGAAACGTCACTACAAGCTGGCTCGTCCTCCAGTTGGATGTCCTGGGTACTGGTCAATTTCAGCCTGAGTGACTGGGACATTCCCTATAATGCCACTATTGAAAGTGCCCAGCTTTGCTTTTCATGGCTGACGGGGCCAACACCTGGCGATGCTATGTATCTCAGTGTGGCACGTCCTGAAAACTATAAATCTCCCGGATCGCTCACCTGGAACACCCGGGGACAGTTGGGCAATCTCTATACTGTTGAAAATGATCGCTTACTTAGAGAATCAGAAAGGCCTTGTTTTGATGTGACCTCGGCGGTTCAATACTGGGCCAATGGTGGAGATAAAAACGGGCTTGTGATAATGGAAAGATTGCAGCGCAACGTCAGTGCATCATTTTACAGCAGAGAGTACAGTTCTTTTCTCTATAGACCCCGGTTTATCATTGAATACCACTAACCATCTCCTGTACCGCAAACGGGGATTACGCACAGTCGCGTAATCCCCTTTTCTCTTGAAAACATTTAAATACTCCAAACGTATTTCTTGCTATAAATGGCATCCAACAAAGAATTTCACAACGAATTGGAGGAAGCGAAAAGAGACCCGAAGTTCATGAAAGAAATCAACGCTTTCATCAAAGTAGCAGAAGGAACCTACTCCTTACAGTAAACCTCTGAATTTCTGCAACAGTTCTTCATACTTGAAAAAATTGGGAGTTCGCAGGGATTCCTTTATGTTGATATGCCTGTATGCTTTCTTTGCCAGCTTTCCTCCGAGTGTTTTCACATCACCGGAATCGACAATCTCCAATCAGCAGAACACCACACATCCCCATTTCTTTATAATCTCCGCAGTCATCACCATTGCATGACAACAACACTTGATAAGGACGACCTCTTCTGCCTGAAAAAGCAGACTCTCAAGCGAAAACTGGGTTTGCTGGAACAACTGCTGAAAGAACGTGAAACCAACCTCGAACAGAATCTGCACGAGATACAGGAAAACATGTGCTTCTGCAACTCACTATGCCAGCACACCAGCACCTATAATCAGGAACTCTATAACAAGGTACAACTGCAAAACAAGCTACCGCTGTATCGAGAGCAAAGGCAGTTGAAAACCGACTTTCTGCGGGATACGGCCATCCTCAAACGTGACCTGCTGGACACTCTCTTAGACTACCACGGACTGCGGGACAAGCAGTCCTTCATAGAATGACCGTTGAAAACCTCTGCCACAAACTTGAACCGATTCTTGGCGACAAAATCACCCGCCTGTATAAACTCTGGTCTATTGGCAACAGGCAGGAAAAAGAAGAAGTCGAACAAGTCCTGCAACTGCTCTACCTGAAGCATTTCAAGCAACCGCTGGACTCACCTATTCTGTTCGCTCCTCCACAGGCAGAGACTGTCAGCGGTGCAATTGAACTCGGCACCGTATCTTACAATGAGTCACTACTTTACCCTTTCGGATTGAAGACTGAAGAGCTGGCACAGCATCTAGCCATCTTCGGCAGATCGGGAAGCGGTAAGACCAATACTGTACGGGTACTTATCAAAGGCTTGCTGCAACAGAAAAAACCGTTTCTCATCTTTGACTGGAAACGGGATTATTCCCAACTGAATTTCGAGGCAGTGTTCAAGGGGATCGGGATTTGCAACCACGACATTTGTGTATTGCCTGTCGGCAAACGGAATGTCAAAGGATTGCGCATGAATCCCCTAATCCCACCGCCAGGCACTGCTCCGGAAACCTGGGCAAAACAGATTTGTGAGATTTTCACCCATGCCTATATGGGAGGACCGGGCTTTGAGAGTCTGCTGTTAAAGGCAATCGACCATGCATATAAACAGTATGGCGTGTATGAAGGCAGCAAAACGTATCCGACCATTGCCGACCTGAAAACCTATCTTGAAAGCCTGCGCTGTACCGCCAGAGAGGCACAATGGTTGCAAAGTGTGATGCGAACCCTGAACGCGTTGTGTTACGGAGGTATCAACGATACGTTCAACAGTTCAGAGCCAGTTTCAATAGAAGACTTGCTGAAAAAAAATATCATCCTGGAGCTGGACAGTATTTCAAATGCCGATAAAACCTTTCTTACCGAATCTATCCTGCTATGGCTGCATCATTACCGCCTGGAGAATCCTCCTCAAAATACCGTGGACAATATCATCATTATCGAAGAAGCCCATCACTTACTCAGAGCTTCAACACAATCGGAAGAGTCACTGGTAGAATCCAGCCTGCGGGAAATGCGTAGTCTCGGCATTGGTATTGTCATTGTTGATCAGATGCCCAGCCTGATTTCAAGGGTAAGTTTGGCGAACACCTACTGTACCATTGCCCTGAACGTCAAGACCGGCCAGGACGCCCAGGTATTGGCGCAATCCATGCTTTTGGATAGAGAACAAAAAGACATGCTGGGGATGTTGCCTATCGGTCAGGCTGTTGTGAAGCTACAGGACCGGCATTTGCGCCCTTTCCACATACAGATTCCTCATCTAAAGACTGACGGCAAACGCATGTTTCATTATCTGCCCCTGTCTCCAGAGATTCCACGGATTCCGCCCCAAAATGCAGTGCCTGAGCAGAATCAACCCAAGATTGAACGGCTTCCGTCTCCGATAATAGAAGAAGAACCTAATACGGAAGACCAACTGTTGATAGATATCTTGAAACATCCCACTGACAGCGTAACCACAAGGTATAAGCGTTTGAATCTCTCTGCCAGAAAAGGTAATCATGCCAAAACCAAACTGATTGAAAAACAATTCATTGAACCTGTTACCTTTGCTGGCTTACATGCATGGCTGCGTCTGTTCAGGATAACCGAGCAGGGGAAAGCATACCTCAAATCTTTGGGAGCATTTGAGTACAGCCGCCGCTATGGTGGCCTGGAACATCTTTATTGGCAGGAGCAGATCCAGAAGTTTTTTGAAGCTCAAGGCTACACTATTGAGCGAGAAAAACGTATACAAGGTCACTACGTTGATCTGCTTGCCACTAAAGGTCATGAAACTATAGCTATAGAGATTGAGACCGGCAGAAGCCATTACATGGAGAATATCAAGCATTGCCTCAGGGAGCAGAGCCTAAGCAAAATCATTGTCGCCTGCACGAGCAAAGACCTTGCCGATAAAATCTGCGCAGAAACCCAGACCATACACGATCAAAGATTAGCCGTTATTGAAGCGAGAAGGTGGCTAGGAGGGAAGAAGTGACTGTTCTCGATCCTATTTATATTTGACCAAACCGTTATATTCGTTAAAATTGAAATCTATCGAGTGGCCATTCTAAATGGTGAAATATCAAGGAGCAATGGGGCGCATAATGCCAGATATAAACTTTAAGGACATAGTTGACCGCGGTGGTTCCAAATCAACAGCATTTGAGCAATTGTGTTGCCAATTGGCTAGAAGAAACCAGAATGATAATGGTTCATTTTATGATTTGAATGGTGCAGGTGGAGATGGAGGGCTTGAATGCTGGTATGATGATCAAAGCCAAAATCGTACTGGATGGCAGGCAAAATATGTGTTTGATGTGGACAGCCTGCTGAAACAGACTAAAGAAAGCCTTGCTACAGCACTAGCAGTCCATCCAAACCTCAAATGCTATATCATTTGTTTCCCTTTTGACTTGACAGGCCCCTTAAAGCAGCAACCCAAGGCAAAGCGCCGCCGGAAAAGCGGTATTGAAAAATATGAAGACTGGAAGCAAAAGCGGTTAAATGAAGTTCACGCGATGGGCAGGGAGTTAGAGATTATAATATGGCCAAAATCCTCCCTAATTGAAAAACTGATAACATTGGACATCAGTGGCGGTATAAGGGAATTTTTCTTTAACAAAAATGTGCTTTCCCTAGAGTGGTTTGCTAGGCACTTAGAAGATGTAAAAATAAAAGCAGGTCCTCGGTATTCTCCGAAAATTAATGTTGAGACCAGACTAGCAAAGCTTTTTGATGCTCTGGGTAGAACAGAAAACTATAAAGCTATTCTCACGGAAAAAGTAACCAAGTGCCAAAACAAGGTGGACGATCTTTCTGTAATCAAATTACCAAAAGAAAACAATGAGCATATCCCTGATATTTCAACAAACCAAGAGATGCTTAAAACGGCATTGGCGAACTGTCTGCACTTGCTTCAAAGTTTTAGCCTTAAGGAACATCAAGGTGCTTTAGCAAAAATCACAAGCGCTTTTGATGAACTGAAAAAGGTAGGAGTGGTATTAGAAAATGATCTAAATAAAAAGTACGGAGAGGATGTTGCCGATTCCGTAGGGTTTAGGCAATTTCAAGCCGAATACATGGTTTCATTTCCGGCAAGCGAGTTGGATAAAGTCCGCGAGACAATTCGGGAAATCCTATCGTTTATCAACTGGCTTTCTATTGCGGAAGGAAGGCTAGCATTTGAGCGAACTCTGTTATTAACCGGGGATGCTGGATCGGGAAAGACCCATGGCATTTGTGATATTGCTGAAAAAAGACTGGAGGCCAATCATTTAACATGTATTGTGTATGGACATGAGTTCAAAAACGAACCTGATCTATGGACTAGGATAAACCAAACCCTGGGCTTGAGAACATCATTGGGAAGAGATGGGCTTTTAGATGCATTGGAGTTCGCTGCAACTTTGAGTAAAGATAATCTCCTTATATGTATCGATGCAATCAATGAATCACGCTCACCCGAATATTGGAATCGAAATTTAGCTGCATTTGTTACAGCAATTACTAAACGTCCCAATCTCCAAGTGTGTTTGACCTGTAGAACAGGCTTTACTCGTCTGTATTTGCCACAACCTGTTCCTTATTATGAAGTGAAGCATGAAGGTTTTAGAGGAATAGAGCGAGAGGCGTGCACATCATTTTTTGCCTATTATGGTTTAAAACCGCCAATTGAACCAATACTACGACCGGAAATGGGCAATCCCCTATTTCTCAAATTGTTGTGTGAGACCCTCAAAAGCAGGGGGTACGAACAACTTCCGCCGGGTTGGTATGGACACAGTTTTGTCATCCGTGAATTTTTAGAGGAAAAGGAACGCTCATTTGCAATAGAGAAAGCTTGTCGGCCTGCGTCGAAAATTGCCACAAGATCACTACAGGCAATATGTCAAGCAATAGTGAATTCACAAGAAACTTCATTACCTTGGTCACAGGCTCAACAAATTATCGAAAAGCAATGCCCTCATGGTAGTAGATTGAATGTAATTGAGTGGCTCATTGAAGCAAATTTACTTTTTGAAGATGCTCCACTGCATGAAACTACAATCCCTAATGAAACTACGCTTCGACCAGGCTTTGAGCGCTTTGGTGATCACCTTGTGGCATCCACGTTATTGGAGAATATGCACCATCCTAGGAATCTTCAAGATGCGTTTAGCGAGAACAATCCACTACATTTCCTTGTGAAAGACATCAATGCAATGCATTCTTTCCGTGGAATTTTAAGTGAACTTGCCATTCTCATTCCAGAGAAGGTTTCTGGTCTTGAACTACCTGATTGCATAGACAATATCTCACTTCGAAAGAATATAATTGAAATAGCAATCGAATCATTTCCTTGGCGTTCCCCCGAATCATTCACCACATCATCAAGAAAAATATTGATTGATGCGATAAAAGGCAATGTATCGTCAGGGAGTGTCCTTGATACCATCCTCTCAATTTCATGGTTTCCATCAAAAGTGGATGCAATATGGGTGTTTTCATTTCTCAATAGCATACCTTTGACACAACGCGACGCTGTTTGGGCATGGTATTTACACGTAAGATATGAACAGTCCGGGGCACCTAAAAAACTTATTGATGCAGCATTTGAATTACCCTTGGATAATATTTCGGTAGAGGTAGTAGAAAGATGGGCATTGATCCTACTATGGTTCACTGCTGCTTCTGACAGGCGTGTCAAAGATTACGCGTCAAGAGCAGCCATTGCCATTTTGACAGCATATCCTCAAGTGATCCCACCTCTTGTAAGGCGGTTTCTTGCGGTTGACGATGATGAGATAAAGGAGCGTGTATTATTATGCACTTATGGAGCCTTGATGCTCTCACGAGACAAGGACGCTGTGCAAAAAACAACAAGCCTTATACAAAAAGCATATAAAACAAATGCAAATCAATTCGACAACGCAATTATTAGAGATAATATTCGTTGTATCACTGAGCTTGCCGTTGTACTAAATGTTCTACCAGAGGGGTGTTATTCTCATTTGTCCATGGGGAAAATAGATGGGGGACAGTGGCCACTAGAATTACCATCAGAACGAGACATGGAAAATTGGAAAAAATTACCAAGATTACATCGCAGCTGCATAAATGATGATTTCAACCACTACTCCCTCAACTGTCTGCGAAATTGGGCTCATAATCTTGGAAAAGAAGACCAGGGTAAATGGATACTTAAAAGCGTTGCCAACGATATGGGCTACGCAAATTCTAATTGTAAAAAATTTGATAAGCACCTTGTTCAAACCTATGGTCCTGGGAGAGGAAAACCTAGTTGGGCAGAACGAATAGGAAAAAAATATCAGTGGATTGCGCTTTATAAATTGGCATCACGGCTTTTTGATAATGTTGATAAACGTAATGACTATATGGCGCCTGATGCTCTATTACCCCCCTTAATCCTCGCGGAAGAACGCAAATTTGATCCAACATTACCGGTTTCAATATCAGAGGAAGATACAGTTAGAAGTAAATGGTGGAAAAAAAATCGAATAGAATTTGAAATGAACACACATCTATCTCATGAGGACTGGATGGTGTGGGAAAATGATTTACCTTCAATGTCAGACTTAATCGATTTTTCCGATGATGATAAGAATCGCTGGAAAATCCTTAAAACTCACTCTACATGGAGCGAAGCGCATAAAAATGGCTCCATATACAGACACGCATGGATAACTTTATCAAGTTATCTAATTAGCTGTGATAAATTGCAATATGTACTAAACAGGCTTCAGAATCGGAATTTCTTTGGTCGTTGGCTACCCGAAGGGGCTTCCTGGTTATATGGTTTTGCAGGAGAGTATCCATGGGGAACTGCTTTTAATACAGAGCCAGATGCTTGGCACGGTTTTGATGATACATGCTCTGACTTAAGTACAATATTTTTGCCTAGCTGGAATGAATTAGCTGTAGAATATGAATATGACGCCACACTAGCAAATTCAGGGCACATACACCTACCTTCTAAATTATTTTTTTTGCAAGGAGACTTATGGTGGGATGGACAAAATGGTTTTCGGAATAACAACGGAAAGTTAATTTTTTCAGACCCAGGATGTTCCAACAAAGATCCTGAGATGTTGCTGGCGGATAAAGAAGAACTACTTCAACGATTGAATCAATTGGGACTTACTCTGATATGGACGCTAAATGGAGAGAAATGGGTGATCAATGAATCAAATGACAAGCGCACACCCCCCTGTACATTTAGCCAACTTGCTTACTTAAATCAGGACGGGAGTATTGATTTTAGCGACAGATCATTCTTTAGGAATTATGATGAAAACATTGGGCCATTACCTATCATTAAGGATAGTGATAAATCTTTAGAAAAGTAACAACCGCAAATAATAAATAGCAGGGGCAAAGAAATACCGGGTATACATTTTTCCCGTTTTCCACCCCGGAATCCGCTTCGAAACCACTGCCTGACCCCGTTTCCTTAAATACTACCAGGCTTCTTTCTGTTCAAACTAAACCATTTTTTCTTTGAACAGAAAGAAGCAATCCATGTGCAAATCATTCACGAAAACCGCAGAAAAACGGCTGATGAAAGTGATTGAAGCGTTTGACAAAGGTGAGGTAGCCAAGAAATGTGCCATGTCAACATTCCCTCCGGTGAAGATCCCTTCTCAGAAATGGTCTCTCAACAATCGCTGGCTGCTGATGCTGCAAGGCATGAACTTTGACTGCCGGGGCTTCCGGCAATGGCAGCAGGTTGGCCGGGCTGTTAAGAAAGGAGAACAGGCAGGCTTTATTCTCATCCCATTGATTAAAAAGGTATAAAAGGTAATAAGATGAAAAGACCGGCGAACTGGTTGAAACCTGCCTGGGATTCAGAACTCAGGCTGT